>Ga0209172_10004993_pt1 | contig 16751 bp, 13 predicted proteins | sample LarsenN4metaG_FD_184113 | JGI IMG/M metagenome (GOLD analysis project Ga0209172, IMG submission 184113) | Hot spring sediment bacterial and archeal communities from British Columbia, Canada, to study Microbial Dark Matter (Phase II) - Larsen... ... | reverse complement strand
GTAGCGATCACGGTGGACGATCCGCGCGAGACCGAGCTGCCGGACGCCGGCTGGGTGGAATTGCGCGACGCCGAGACCGGCCAGCCGTTGCTGGTGGACACGTCGCACGCGTCCACCCGCGTCAAGCTCCGAATCGCGGCGGAGCAGGCCCGGCTCCAGCGCGCGCGGCTGTTCGCGCAGGTGCAGGTGGACCACGTGGCCCTGCGGACCGACCGGCCCTACACCCAGGCGCTCCACCGGACCTTCGCGCTCCGGGCCCGGCGGCTGAGGCGGTGATGGTGGATAGGCGGATAGAGCGGATAGAGCGGATAGAGCGGATAGCGCGGATAGCTGGAGCGTGGTACCGCTATCCGCTCTACTCCGCTCTATCCGCTCTATCCGCTCTATCCGCTCGCCCCGCGATCGCTCAAGGCCCGGCGACCTGGGCCGCCGCCCCCGCCTCGGTCACCGTCGGCGATACGGTCTCTCTCACTCGCGTGCTGCCGGCGTCGCCTCGCGTTCGCGCCCGTCCCCAACCCCTGCCGTCCACGCCCGTCGTCGAGCCGCTGGCGGATCCGGTGGTCGAGCTGCGAGGCGACGTCCTGGTGCTCCGCTACGCGGTGGCGGTGTTCGAGCCGGGCGAGCAGCGGATCGCCATGCCGCAAGTCGAGCTGCTCTACCCCGACGGCAACACCGAGACGGTGCTGGGGGATACGGCCGTGGTGCGGGTACGGTGGGTGCTCCCGGCGGGGGACTCCCTGCCGCCGCCTCGGCCCTCGCTCGCGCCGTTACCACGCCCGCGACGGAGTGCCGCGCCGGTGGTGGTGCTGCTGAGTCTGGTGGTCGCCGGCGCCGGCGCCTGGGCGCTGGCGCGAACCCGGGTAGAGCCGCGGCCGGGCCTCCCCGCGGAGGGCCCCGACGAGCGGGCGGCTGGGGAGGCGCCGCTTCGCGCCTGGGTGGACGCGGGCGAGTTGCGGGCGGCGGCAACGGCGCTGGCGAGCCAGTTGCGTCAGGCGATCGCCGGGTGGGAGCCGGCGGCGGAGGCGGGGCTCCCGACGGAAGCGCTGCTTGCCGTGTTGCGCCTGCGGTGCCCCGGGTGGCCGCTGGCGGAACTCGAGGACGGGCTGCGGGCGCTGGAGCGGGCGCGCTTCGCGCCGGCGGTCCCGCACGACGTGCTCGCGCTGGCCGATCAGGTGGGCCAGCTGATCGAGCGGTTGGGTCGCGCCGCGCGGGTGCCGCTCAGAGCCGGACCGTTCGAGGTCACACCCGAGGAAGGCGCCTGAGATGTTCGCGCGGCCCTGGCTCCTGATGCTGCTGGCGGCGCTCCCGCTGTGGTGGTGGCTTAAGCTCCGCGCCCGCCGGCCGGGGGCGGTCTTCAGCGACGTCGGTCCGCTGGCGCCGCTGGTGCGGGGCCGGCGGTGGTTGGCGGAGGCGCCGCCGGCGTTACGCACGGTGGCGTTGGGCAGCTGGATCGTGGCGGCGGCGGGGCCGCGGCTCGATGTCTCCTCCACCGAGCTCAGGAGCGAGGGCATCTCGATCATGGTGGTGGTGGACGTCTCCAGCAGTATGCTGGCCGAGGACTTCGCGCCCTCCAACCGGCTGGACGTGGCACGGGAGCAATCCATCGCGTTCATTCGCGGGCGTCGCTTCGACCGCATCGGGCTGGTGTCGTTCGCGGCGCAGGCGCTCACCCAGGTGCCGCTCACCGGCGACTACCCGGTACTGGAGCAGGCGGTGCTCAACCTCAACGTGGGCCAGCTGGAGGACGGAACGGCCATCGGTACCGCGATCGCCACGGCCGCCAATCGTCTACGCGCCGCGCAGGGCGCCAGCAAGGTGATGGTGTTGCTCACCGACGGGGAGAACAACCGGGGCCGGGTGGACCCGCGTACCGCGGCCGACGCCGCAGCCCAGTTCGGGATCCGGATTTACACCGTCGGCGTGGGGACGGAGGGTGAGGCGCGGCTGCCGATCGGCCGGGGGCCCGACGGGCGAATCCGCTACCAGACCATGCCGGTCAAGATCGACGAGGAGCTGCTGCGCGACGTCGCCCGGAGCACCGGCGGCCGCTACTTCCGGGCCACGGACGCGGAAGCGCTCACCCGTATCTTCCAGCAGATCGACCAGCTCGAGAAGACGCCGGTGGAGATCACGCGGTACGAGCGGTTCGAGGAGCGGGTACGGCCGTGGGTGGTGCTGGGGCTCCTGGCGCTGGCCGCCGAGCTGGTGCTCGGCGCCACCCTGGTGGTCCGGGTCACATGATCCAGTTCGACAGCCCGCTCCTGATCACGCTGGCGCCGGTGCTGGCGATCGTCGTCACCGCGCTGGCCCTGTGGGCCCGGATCCAGCGGGTGCGACGCGCGCGGCGCTGGTCGGCCGACCTGGAGCGGGCGGCGCGCCGTGCGGGGCGGCTTACCCCGCTGGCGCTGGGGCTCGCGGCGTTTGCCGCCGGCGTGGCCCTGGCGGGGCCGCGGTGGGGCCGGCGCACGGTGCGCACCGAGTCCACGGCGCTGGACCTGGTGTTGGCGATCGACATCTCCCGCTCCATGCTGGCCGAGGACGTCACCCCGTCCCGCCTGGGCCGGGCGCAGCGGGAAGCGCGGCGGCTGGTGCACGATCTGGAAGGAGACCGGTTGGGGCTGATCGCCTTCGCGGGGCAGAGTTTCATTCTGTCGCCGCTCACCACCGACGGCGGCGCGCTGCAGCTGCTGATCGACGGGCTCGATCCGGACATGGCCACCGCAGGCGGCACCGAGCTGGGCGCGGCGCTGCGACAGGGGCGGGACCTCCTCCAGGGAGGATCGGAAGTGGCCGATCGGGTGCTGGTGGTGTTCTCCGACGGCGAGACTCACGACACGCTGTCCGACGTGCTTTCGGCGGCGGCGCGGCTGCGGCGCGACGGGGTGCGGCTGATTCTGGTGGGAGAGGGAGCCGCGGCACCCACCACCATCCCGCTGCGCACGCCGGAGGGGGAGTTCCTGGATTACCAGCGTACCGAGGATGACCGGCCGGTCTTGACCGCGAGGCGGGACGACGTCCTGACCCAGGTGGCGGACGCCGGGCACGGTGCCTTGGTCCCGGCGACGCTCGCCGATCAGGCAGGCGCCGTGCGGGAACTGGTGCGGGCGTTCAAGCGCTCGCCCCAGGCCACGACCACCGTGACCGACCGGCCGCTCCAGGCGTGGGTGCCGGTGCTGGTCGGGGTGGTGCTGCTGCTGGCGCAGACGGTGACCCGGCGTTCGGCTGCGCTGGCGGCGATCGCGCTGGGCGTGACGACCGGTGCGGCGCGACCGGCGCAGGCGCAGTGGGGCCGGAATCCAGGAGACGAGGCCTGGCGCCGGAGCGCGTTCCGCGTGGCGGCACAACGCTATCTCGAGCAGGTGCGACGGGGGGAAGGCGGCGACACCACGTGGTTCAACCTGGGGACGGCGGCGCTGGCCGTGGGGGATACCGCCCTCACCGATCAGGCGTTGGGACGCGCGGCCGGCTCGCTCGATCCCGACATCCGGTTCCGGGCGCTCTATAACGCCGGGCTGCTGGCGCTGAGGCTCGCCGCCCGAGACAGCGCTCGCCGCGATCAATACCTGGCTGCGGCCCGCGAGCGCTACCGCGAGGCGCTGCTGCTCCGGCCGAATGACGAGGCCGCCAAATGGAACCTCGAGCTCGCGATTCGTCGCTCGCGCCAGAGTGGGGGCGGGGGTGAAGCGCCGCCGCCCCCGCCCAGCGGAGGCGGCGGGAGTGAACCCCAGCCGCCGCCCGCCGCGCGAGCGGGCCTCACGCGCGCCCAGGCGGAGCAGGTGCTGAACTCGATTGCCGACGAGGAGCGGCAAGTGCGGCAGGGCCTGGCCCGTCTCCGGCCCGGCTCGCGCGAGATACGGGGGCAGAAGACCTGGTGACCTCACTGGCGCTCACACTCAGCCTGGCGCTGGCCCCGTTCCACCCCGGTGCGGCGGCTTCAGGCAGCCCGGGCCGCATCTCGGTGCCACCGGCGGGAACGGGGGCCGCCGCGTTTCAGCAGCCCGCGATCCGCGCCACGGTGGACCGCGAGACCGTGGCCCGCGGCGATACCGTGGTGCTCACCATCCGGGTCACGGCGCGGGGCAACGAGCCGGTGCGGATCGGCAACCCGGAGCTGGCCGGACTCCTATTGGTGGAAACCCGCGAAACTTCGCGGGTGCAGATGGTGGACGGCGTGGCCCAGCGCGTCACCGAACGGGTCGCGCGGCTGGTGGCCGTGAGCACCGGCCGAGCCGTGGTGAGCGGCCTTCGAGTGGAACAGGGCTCCCGGATCGCCGAAGCGCCGCCGGTGAGCGTAACCGTGACACCGGTCGCCGCGGAGCCGGCGGCGCTGGACCCGGGCGTGCGCCGGTTGCTGGACCGCCTCCCGCCTCCCCCGAGCCCGGAGCAGGTGGTGGTCCAGCTGGTGCCCTCACGCACCGCGGTCGTGCTGGGCGACCAGGTGGACCTGGTGACGGTGGCGTGGTTCCCTCGCGAGATCCGCTCCCGGATTCGGGCGGTGCCCGGGTTCGAGGGGCCGGACGTGCAGGGCGCCTGGGCGTATCAGCACGCCGGCCCGGCCGGCGTGGCGCTGAGCCGCCGCGTGGGCGAGCGCTGGTACGACGCGTTCGTCCAATACCAGACGGTGTTCCCGCTCCGGACCGGGACGGTGCGGGTGGGTCGGGCCCGGATCGCCTACAGTTTGCCGCTCACGTATTCGTTCTTGAGTCGCGAGCTGCGCCACGTGGTGCAGAGCGACTCGGTGCTGATCGAGGTCGCTCCGTATCCGGCGAGCGGGCGGCCGTCGAGCTTCACCGGAGCCGCGGCGGGAGGTCTGGCGCTTCGTCTCGCGCCCACCACGCATGCGATGTCCGTCGGCGATGCCGCGACCGTGTCCGTCTCCCTGGAAGGGCGAGGCAACGTCGCCCTGTGGCCCGAGCCGGCGATCCGTTGGCCGGCCGGGTTGCGGGCGTATCCGGGCGAGGTGCACGTGAGCGTGGCGCGCGTGGAGGGAAGCGTCCGCGGGACCAAGACCTTCACCTATCTGCTGGTGGCCGACTCGGCGGGGACCTATCGGGTCCGGCCGCCGGCCTATGGGTACTACGATCTGGACGCCCGCCGCTACGTGCAGCTGGCGGCGGCCCCGCTGGAGATCGCGGCGCAGCCCGGGCCGGGGCCGGCCGTGCTGCGCATCGAGCCGCCGCCCCTCATGCCGGCCGATCGCTCGCGCCTGGCGTTCGTGCGCCGAGTCCCGCCCGCGGCCTGGGCCGCGCTGGGCGGATTACCGATCCTCCTGCTCACGCTGGGACGCGTGCGCCTCCCGTCCCGCCGGCCGCGACCGCCGGTGCGGCCCGATCGTGGGGAGCTGGATTCGCTGGATCGGCGCTTTCGCCGGGAGCTGGAGCGAGTGGTGCCCCTTGCGCCGTGGCGAGACGGCGACGGGCTGGCGGATGCCCTGCGAGCGGCCGGCGTGGAGGCGACGTTGGCGAACCACGTCGCGCGGGTGCGCGATCGGTTGCGGCAGGCGCTGTACGGCCGGGGCGGCGCGCCGGACGCCGCAGAGCTTCAGGCCGAGGTGCAGGAGGTGCTCCGGGCACTGCTGGGCGAGCGGCCGGGTGCGCCCCGGTCCGGCGCGTTCACGCGCGCCGGCCTCGCGTTGCTGCTCCTGCCGGCCGTGGCACGGGCCCAAGACGCGAGCCCGGAGCGGTTGTACGAAGCGGGGGCGCTGCGGGCCGCGGCGGATAGCTTCGCGGCGCGCGCCGCCCGCGAGCCGGAGGTAGCGGCGCACTGGTACAACCTGGGCAACGTGTGGTATCGCTTGGGGGCGGACGCCCGGGCGGAGGCGGCGTACCTCAAGGCCGCACGACTGGAACCGCGCGACGCGCTGATCCAGCGCGCCTGCGGTCTGGTGCCGCCGCCCGACGCCTGGAGCGAGCGGCTCCTTTGGGTGGCACCCGTCACGCCAGAGGAGGCGTTGGCGGCGGCAGCGGGGCTGTGGGTGCTCGGGTCGCTGCTGGTCGGGTTCCGCCGCTGGCGGCCGATCGCGCTCGGCGCCCTGGCGTTGGCATTGGCCGCGGGCGGGTACGGCGCATCGGCGCTTCGGCGCTACCACCAGCCGGTCGCCATCACCCTGACCGGCGAAACCCCGCTGCGCGAGGCGCCCTACGGCAACGCGTCCGCGCCGCGACGGCTGCGCGAAGGGGCGGCAGTGCTGGTGGAGCGGGTGAGGGAAGGCTGGTATCTGGTGGCGCACGGCGAGACGCGGGGCTGGGTGATGCGGGGGGAGGTGCTGGTGTTCTGATGGGGCGGCCGCGCTAGCATGCCCCGAATCGCCATCCTCCCGCCGTCCGTCGCGGATCAGATCGCCGCGGGCGAAGTGGTGGAGCGACCCGCCTCCGTGGTGAAGGAGCTGGTGGAGAACGCCCTGGACGCCGGGGCGCGGGGCATCACGGTGGAATTGGAGGGCGGGGGCGCCACGCTCATCCGGGTCTCGGACGACGGCACCGGCATGGACCCGGACGACGCCAAGCTCGCCGTGGGCCGCCATGCCACGAGCAAGATCCGGCAGGCGGCGGACCTGATTGGAGTTCAGACGTATGGGTTTCGCGGCGAAGCACTCGCCGCCATCGCCGCGGTCTCGCAGCTGGAGCTGGAAACCGCGGCGGCGGGATCCTCGGCGGGCGGGACCCGGGTTGCGGTGAGCGGTGGTGAGTTGCAGGCGGCCGGCCCCACGGCGCGCGCCGCCGGCACCACCGTGGCGGTGCGACGCCTGTTCTTCAACACACCAGCCCGCCGGAAATTCCTCCGGTCCTCCCGGAGCGAGACCCGCGCCATCGTCGAAGCCGTGACGATCCTTGCGTTGACTCGGCTGGACGTGGCGTTTCGGGTGGTAAGCGAAGGGCGCGCGTTGCTGGACGCGCCCCGAGTGGCGTCCGTCGCCGATCGCATCGCGGCGCTCTTCGGGCGCCGGCTGGTTACGGAGCTGGTGCCGGTGGACGGCGCGGCCGCGGGCCTTTCGGTGCGCGGGTTCGTGCAGCGTCCCGCAGACGCCCAGCCCACCGGACGGAAGGCTTATCTCTTCGTCAACGGCCGGCCTATCCGGGATCCGTTCCTGGTTCGAGCCGCGGAAGCGGGCTACCGCGCCACGATTCATCCGGGCTGCCGGCCCACCATGTTCCTGGCGCTGGCGCTCCCGGGTGATCAGGTGGACGTGAACGTCCATCCGCAGAAGCTGGAAGTCCGGTTTCGGGATCGTTATTCCGTGGAGCGCGCGGTCGAGGAAGCGGTGCGCGCGGCGTTGCACCCGCTGGAGGCCGCGGCGGTGCTGCGGGCCGCGGCCGGTGCGGCGCCCGGGGATGCGGCCTCCACCCTGTGGGGCCGCCCGCCGGTCCCGGCGCCGCCGCCCGCCGACGGCGAGGGAATTCCGTTGTTTGCCGCGACCTCCGGCGCCCCGGAGGCGTTACCAAGCGTGGGACCGCTGCTGCAGGTCGCCGCCACCTACATTGTGTTCGAGAGTCCCGACGGGCTATCCATCGTTGACCAGCACTCGGCGCACGAGCGGGTGCTCTTCGAGCGGGTCATGCAGCAGCTCACCGGCGGCGGCGCCGCCGCGCAGCACCTGTTGTTGCCGATCACCGTGGACCTCGAGCCGCGGGAGCTGGAGGCGGTCGAGACCCACGCCGATCTGCTGCGCGCCGTGGGCTTCGAGGCCGAGCCGTTCGGCGGGCGATCCGTTATCATCCATGCCGTTCCCAACCCGCATCCGCGGTTCGACGCCAAGCGCTGTTTCGAGGAACTGGTGGCGGACCTGGCGCGGGGGCGGTTCGGCGGCTGGGCCAACCGGCTGGAGCGCTTCGCCGCGACCTACGCCTGCCGCGCCGCGATCAAGGCGGGGCAACCGCTGGCGGCCGACGAGATGCGGGAGCTGTTGGCGCGGCTCATGGCGTGCGAGCTGCCGCCGCACGATGTCCACGGCCGGCCCACCATTGTGCAGTTGCCGCGCCAGGAGCTGGAGCGGCGCTTTGGCCGGGCGTAAGCCGCTGGTTCCCGTGATCGTGGGGCCCACCGCCGTGGGTAAGACCGCGGTCGCGGTAGCGTTGGCCCGACATTGGCCGCTGGTGGTGATCTCGGCGGACTCGCGGCAGATCTACCGCGGGCTCGACCTGGGAACCGGAAAACCCACGCCGGCGGAGCGGGCCGCGGTCCCGCATCTGGGGATCGATCTGCTCGACCCGGGCGAGCGCTACAGCGCCGGCCGGTTCGCGCGGGACGCGGCGGGGTGGCTCGCCGGTATCTCGTCCGGGAAGATGCCCGTGGTGGTTGGGGGGACCGGGCTCTACATCCGGGCCCTGGCCGACGGCTTGTTTCGCGAGCCGCCGCTGGACCCGGAGCGCCGCGCGCGGCTGGCGCGGTGGACGTCGGGCGCGGACGGTCTGGGGCGGTGGGCGGCCCGGCTGGATCCCAAGTTCGCGGGCGGGGGCCGGCAACGCGCAGCGCGCACCGTGGAAGTGGCCCTGCTCACCGGTCAGCCGCTGTCGTGGTGGCAGCGGCGGGCTCGAGCGGAGGGCGTGATGCGTCCGTGGTATGTCCGGCTCACGCTGCCGCGGGCGGTGCTGCACCAGCGGATCGGCGAGCGGGTGGCCTGCTGGCTCCGCGCCGGGTGGGTGGACGAGGTGCGTCGGGCGCTCGCCGCCGGGATCGGCCCGGAGGCGCCTGGACTCGACGCGCTCGGGTACCGGGAGATCGTCCGTCACATCCAGGGCGAGTTGCCCGCCGATCGGTTGGAACCGGTGATCGTGAACGGCACGCGTCGCTACGCCAAGCGGCAGGAGACCTGGTTCCGGCACCAGCTCGGTCGCTCGCCGGTGGTGACGCTGGATGCCACGGAGTCGCGGGAAGAGCTCGCGGCCCGGATTGTCACGCTCTGGGAGCACGCACGTTGATGCGGATCGGGATCACCTGTTATCCGACCTACGGGGGCTCAGGGGCGGTCGCCACGGAGCTGGGACTGGCGCTCGCCCGGCACGGCCATGACGTCCACTTCATCTCGTACGCCTCGCCGTTCCGGCTCCGCGGCTTCGCCGAGCGGGTGTATTTCCACGAGGTGGACCTCACCGGAGCGTACCCGCTGCTGGAATATTTCCCGTATTCCCTGGCGCTGGCGGTCAAGCAGCACGAGGTGTCGCTGCGCGAGCACTTGGACGTGCTGCACGTCCACTACGCCATTCCCCACGCCGCCGCGGCCTACCTGGCGCGCGAGATGCTGGAGGACCAGCGTCAGCTCCGCGTGGTGACCACGCTGCACGGCACCGACATCACGTTAGTGGGACAGGCGCACTCCTTCTTCAGCATCACCAAGTTCTCGATCGAGCGGTCGGACGCGGTGACGGCCGTGTCGCAGTTCCTGCGCGAGGAGACCTACCGGGCGTTCGGGTGCACCGGCTGCGAGATCGAGGTCATCCCCAATTTCGTGAACCTGGAGGAGTACTTCCCGTCCGACCAGCCGCGGCGGCCGGCGTTCGTCCCAGCCGACGCCAAGATGCTGATGCATATCTCGAACTTCCGGCCCGTGAAGCGGGTGCCGGAGCTGGTGCGCCTCTTCGCACAGGTGCGGCGCGAAGTTCCCTCGGTGCTGGTGCTGGTCGGTGACGGGCCGGACCGCGAGGAGGCGGAGTCCGAGGCCGAGCGGCTGGGGGTGGCGCGCCAGGTGTTCTTCCTGGGCAAGCTCGACTCGGTGGCGGACCTGCTCCGCGCGGCGGACCTATTCCTGTTGCCGAGCTCCTCGGAGTCGTTCGGGTTGGCCGCGCTCGAGGCCATGGCCTGCGGCGTCCCGGTGCTTGCCAGCCGGGTGGGCGGAGTGCCGGAGGTGGTGGTGGACGGGGAGACGGGAGTGCTGGTGGCGCCGGACGCGCCGGATGAGATGGCGGCGCAGGCGGTGGCGATCCTGCGGGATGGGGATCGGTGGCGGCGGATGCGGCGGGCGGCGGTGGGCCGCGCCCAGCAGCTGTTCTCCGCCGACCTCGTGGTACCGCGCTACGAGGATCTCTATCGGAGGCTGATCGACGCGTGACGTGGTGGCAGGGCGTGGTACTCGGCGTGGTGCAGGGGTTGACCGAGTTCCTGCCGGTCTCCAGCTCCGGCCACCTGGTGGTGGCTGAGCGGGCGCTCGGCGTGGCGCGGCAGGGCGTGGTAGTGGAGGTGGCGCTCCACGTCGCCACGCTGGGGGCCGTGCTCCTGGTGTACCGCCGGAGAATCTGGGGGCTGCTCGCCGGCCTGACCCGGAACGACGGCCGGTCCTGGCGCTACCTCGCCCTCCTCGCGGTGGCCACGTTGCCCGCTGGGCTGGCCGGCGTGATGCTGGGAGATTGGTTTCAGCGCGCGTTCGACTCGCTGGCGATCGTCGGCGTGGACTTCCTGCTGACCGGGGCGATTCTCTGGAGCACGCGCTCGCCGGCCGCGCGGGCCACGGGCAGTGAGCCGTCCTGGCGGGGCGCCGGGGGGATCGGGCTGGCTCAGGCCTTCGCCATTCTGCCCGGTATCTCGCGTTCGGGTTCGACCGTGGCTGCGGCGCTGTGGGCGGGTGTGCGGCCCACGCAGGCCGCCGAGTTCTCATTTCTCATGTCCATCCCGGTCATTGCCGGCGCCGCCGTGCTCGAGTTACCAAAGCTGGGCAACGAGACTGCCGGTGTTGGGGCAGGGCCGCTGGCGGTGAGCTTCGTGGCGGCACTCCTGGCTGGGGTCGGGGCGATCAAACTGCTGGTGCGGTTGCTGGAGCGCGGCGCGTTTCATCGGTTCGCCCCCTATTGCTGGGTGCTGGGCGCAGCGACGTTGGCATGGGCGCTCCTGGCGTGACCTACGACGGACTGGAACCGGACGACCTCGCCGCGCGGATCCGCGCGCCCCGCTGTCTGGTGTTGCCGCAGGTTACCAGCACGCTGGACATCTTGCACCAGTTGGCGGCGGAAGGGGCGCCTGACGGGACGGTGGTCCTGGCCGACGAGCAAGTTGCCGGGCGCGGGCGCCAGGGGCGGCGCTGGCACAGCCCGCCCGGGGCTGGCATTCTGCTCGGCTATCTTCACCGGCCCAGGCGCGAACCCATCGCCGGCGTGCTGGCCTTGCGCGTCGGGATGGCGGTGGGTCAGGCGCTTCAGGCGCTCGGTCTGGAGCCGCGGCTCAAGTGGCCCAACGACGTGGTGATAGGCGACAAGAAGGTGGGGGGAATCCTGTGCGAGGCGCGGACCGCACCCGGTGGCGGGGCCTGGGTGGCCGTGGGCGTGGGGCTCAACATCCATGGTCCCCTGGCCGCCGAGGTGGCGGCGCACGCCGCCGCGCTGGACCAGTTGGATTCCACCATCACTCGGTTGGCGGTGCTGGAGGAGCTGGTTCCTCGGCTACATCAGTTAGCAGAAGGCCCGGCGCTCACGGCCGCGGAGCAGGCCGCGTATCGTGGGTACGACTGGCTCGCCGGGCGCGAGGTGGTGGAGCCGCTGCCGGGCCGGGTGTCGGGCGTTGATCCGGACGGGGCGCTGGTGGTGGAGACCCGGCACGGACCGCGGCGAGTGCTAGCGGGGAGCGTGGTTGTCGCGTAAGGACAAGGCGGTGAGGGTGGGTCGGACTGAGGAGGCAGCACCGTGCTTCTGGCCATCGACATCGGCAACACCGAGATCACGATCGGTCTGTTTCAGGGCGAGCGGCTGGCGGTGGTCTGGCGGCTCAGCACGGTTGCCTCGCGAACGCCGGACGAGTGGGCTGCCGCGTTGACCGCGCACCTGGTGAACGCGGGCCACTCCACGCACGAGGTGCGCGCCGTGGTGCAGGCGTCGGTGGCGCCGGCGGTCACGGAGGCATTGGCGTCGGGCATCCAGCAGGCCGTCGGCGTTCGCCCGGTGACGGTGGACGCGGGCAGCAAGCTGCCCATTGTGCTCGACGTGGACGAGCCGCTCACGGTGGGGGCGGACCGGGTGGTGAACACGCTGGCGGCGTGCGACTTGTTCCGGCGCGACACCGTCGTGGTGGACTACGGCACGGCCACCACCTTCGATTGCGTGACCCAGGACCGCCGGTTCATTGGCGGGGTGATCGCGCCCGGCGTGCTGACGGCGGCGGAGAACTTGACGCGGCGGGCGGCGAAGCTGCCGGCCACCGAACTGGTGGCTCCGTCGACGGTGATTGGCCGGCGTACGGAAGACTGCATTCGCTCCGGGGTCCTGTTCGGCGCCGCCGACATGACGGATGGCATGGTCCGGCGCCTCAAGGCGGAGTGGCCCGGGGGCGGGAAGCCGTTGGTCGTGGGCACCGGAGGTCTCGTGGCCCTGGTGGTGCCGCTCTCGCGGGAGATCGAGAAGGTGGAGCCGCACCTTACGCTGCTGGGACTTCGCCTTGCGGCCGAGCACCTGGGTGTGCGGTGGTGAACGGCGCAAGGGGTAAGGGGACCCCTCACCCCGTACCCCTTGCGCCGTTCATCCCCGCCGTTTACGCCGTCCGTCCCCTGCGGTTGAACTCGCATTCGTCGCTCGCTATGTTCCGCGGACTTTGACGCAGGAGCGCGCATGACGTCCCCGGTCCAGGCCATCCGCACCGGGCAAACGGACGTGAAGACCATCGTGGGCGGTGGGATCAAGCTCGGCATCGCGACCGCCGTCGGTGTGGTCTTGTTTGCCCTGCTGTCCCGGGTGCTGGAAGGCCGGACCGAGGCGGTGGTGCAATCACTCTCGGTCCTGGTGGGCGGTACGGTGTTCGCCTACGCCCCGTCGTACTGGGTGCGGCCGCGCGGCGTGGACGCCATCGCCTGGACGGCGCTCCTGGGGTTGCTCGGCTCGGTGGCGTTCACCGTCATCGACACTGCGATCCTGCGGCCCGTGGACCTGTACCACTGGACCTGGGACGCCATCGGAGGCGGGAGCGGCTTCTGGTACGTTCCGCTCTGGTGGATGGGATCCTGTGTGCTGGCCTGGCTGGGCGCCTGGGTGCACAGCATTTCGGCGTCGCGAGGCGGCAACCTGGCGAGCGCGGCGATGCAGACGGCGGGCGTGAGCGTGTTGGTGTTCGCGGCGCTCACGCTCAGCGGGCTCGCTCCCTTCCACGGCGCCGTTGCGGCGCTGGCGTACACGCTGGCCCTCATCATGCACGTTCCGCTCGCGACCGCCTTGCGGGCCAGGTGACGGGCGAGCCCACACGCCGCCTGATCCGCGTCATCGCGTGGCTGCTCACGCCGGTCGTGGCGTGGGCCGCGTCGTTTTTGGGGGGGTGGCTGGGTGCCAGGATCGGTGGCGGGACAGGCCATCCTCGGAGCGGGCTGCTATGGCTGGGAGCCGGGTCGGTAGTCGGTGGGGTGCTTGGCGTCGTGGGGTGGGTGCTCCTGCTCAGGCACTGGGCCATCTCGAAGCCGGCGGCGCGTCCGCCGGTTTCCGGAGGGCCTGGCTGAGTGACCAGAGTACCCCCCGAGTACCCGCCGCGCGGCGTGTGGGATCGATACTGGGGAGACAAGGCCCGGGTCGGCGACGTCTATCCCGCCGTGTCCGATCTACTGGCCGAGATCGCGCGGGCGCTGCCAGACGTCCGGGGCCGGCGCATCCTCGAGGTGGGCGCGGGGACGGGGAGGGAAGGGCACGACCTGGCCCGCGGCGGCGCGCAGGTGTGCGCCTTGGACTTCTCCCCGGAGGCGCTGCGCTTGTCCCGGCAGCTCTCGAGCGAGGTGCGCCTGGTTCGGGGCGACGCCCTGGCCGCGCCCTTCCCCGACGCGTCCTTCGACCTGGTCTATCACCAGGGGCTGCTGGAGCATTTCCGGGATCCGCTGGTGCTGCTGCGCGAGAATCATCGGGTGGTGAAGCCGGGCGGCCTGGTGCTGGTGGACGTTCCCCAGAAATACCACGTCTACACGCTGATGAAGCACGGGTTGATTGCGCTCGGCAAGTGGTTTGCCGGGTGGGAGACTCAGTTCTCCCCGGGCGAGCTTCGCTCGCTGGTAGAGCGTGCCGGGTTTCGGTGTCAGCGGGTGTACGGGTATGGCATGCATCCCGGCCTCGCGTACCGGGTGGCGCGGGAGGGGTTGAAGCGTGTTGGGATTCGCCTGCCGCTGTTTCCGCCGCTCGGGCCGCTGGATGGCTGGTACCGCCGCTGGCACGCCGTCGTGCGGAGGCTGGAACGGAGCGCGGTCGGTCCCTACTTCACGCTCACGGTGGGTGTGGTGGCGCGGAAGGAAGCGTAGCGCGGCTATCGTCGTGAAGCGCGGTACCTGCGTTATCACCGGCCTGGGTTATTATTGATGCCAGTTCTTCTTTCCATTGAGTCAGCACGGCACATGATTCCTGTAGTTGCGTTGCTCGCGCTCCTGGTGCTGGCCGCCCCGGTGGGGTGGGCCCAGACCTCCGACTCGGACCCTGCGTCGCGCAGGGCCCGTGCCGCCCGGGCCGGCGCGGCGCCGCGCCTGGACGGCGTTCTGGACGACCCCGTGTGGGCCTCCGCCCCGGCGATCGGCGGGTTCGTGCAGCACGAGCCGTTCGAGGGCCGGCCTGTCAGCGAACGGACTGAGGTCCGGATCCTGTTCGACGCCGCCGCCGTCTACCTGGGCGCCTGGCTGTACGACGGGGACCCCTCGGGCATCGTGCGGGGCGAGACCCGGCGCGACGCCCGGGTGGACGACACGGACGCCTTTCTCATCGTGTTCGACACCTACCGCGATCGCCAGAACGCCTTCGTCTTCGGGACGACGCCGGCGGGGATCGAGTACGATGGGCAGGTGGTGCGCGAGGGGACGGGGAGCGGCATCCAGTCGTCGCGGCAGCAAGGCGGCGCCACAGCTGGGTTCAATCTCAACTGGGACGGCAGCTGGGAGGTGGCCACCTCCACCGACGAGCGCGGTTGGTATGCCGAGTTCCGAATTCCCTTTTCTACGCTGCGCTACGGACAGGGCGGGGAGCAGACCTGGGGCCTGAACCTGGCGCGCCACATCCGGCGCCGGAACGAGCAGGCGTTCTGGTCGCCGGTGGGTCGGCAGTTCACGCTGTGGCGGGTGTCTTCGGCCGGCACGCTGGAGGGGCTCGAGACGCCGGTCCGCCGAACCGTTCAGATCACGCCGTATTCCCTGGCATCCAGCAGCAGGGACTTTGCCAGTGGGACGCTGATCGAGGAGACGTGCGCCCGTCTTTCGTGTCGGTTCGGGATCGGGTCCTACGCCGGGGACGTGGCGCTCGGCGGGGACGCCAAGATCGGGGTCACGCCGAGTCTCACGCTGGACCTCACTTATAACACCGATTTCGCGCAGGTCGAAGTCGACGAGCAGCAAGTCAACCTCACGCGCTTCAATCTGTTCTTCCCGGAGAAGCGGCCGTTCTTCCTGGAGAACGCGGGGAGCTTCTCGGTGGGGAGTTCCTCGCAGGGCGGGGGGCAGGCGGTCGAGATGTTCTTCAGCCGGCGGATCGGGATCGGCCCCGACGGCGTTCCGGTCCCGATTGTGGGTGGGGGGCGGATCACGGGGAAGCTTGCCGGACTGACGGTGGGCCTGCTGGACATCCAGACCGATGGCGTCCCCGGCGTGGTCGCCGCCAACAACTACGCCGTGGGGCGGGTGGTCCGGGAGCTGCCTAACCGGTCGCGGATCGGGGCCATGGTCATCAACCGCACGGCCACCGCGCTGGACGGCGACTACAATCGTACCTACGTGGCTGACGGACGGCTGGGGCTGGGCCAGGCGGTCACCCTCGACGCGTTCGGCGCGCTGACGGAGACGCCGGCGGTCTCCGGCCGGGAGCACGCGCTCAACGTCAGCGGGGCGTACAACACCCGGACCTGGGTGATACAGTCCACGTACACCGAGGTGGGAGATGACTTCAACCCCGAGGTAGGCTTCCTGGAGCGCTCCGGGTACCGGTTCCTGTCGATGCACGTGCTGCGCCACGTCCGGTTCGCCAACCTCGCCTGGCTCCGCGAGCTCCGGCCGCACGCGTCGTACCGAAGCTACTGGGGGTTCGACGGGTTCCAGCAGACCCGGAACATCCATTTCGATTCCCACATTGAGTTGGCGGACGGCGCGTTCTTCAGTCCCGCCTTCAACCTCACGCGCGAGGGGCTTCAAACGCCGTTTGAGATCGACTCCGGTGTGGTGGTCCCGCCCGGCACGTACGACAATGTGGAGGCGGCCTGGCGCTGGAACTCCAACGAGGGCGCTCCGGTGTCGATCAACGGCAGCCTGGATTGGGGCGGATTCCTCTCCGGGACTCGACGGGGCATCAGCAACACGCTCACGGTCCGGGCCGGGGCGGCGTTCGCCTCAGCGCTCCGGATCAGCTACAACGATCTCGATCTGGCCGAGGGCAGCTTCAGCACCACGCTGATCGGGCTGCGATTGGCCTACAACTTCACGCCGCGGATGTACCTCCAGTCGCTGGTCCAGTACAACCAGCAGGCGGGTAGCTGGTCGGGCAACGTCCGCTATGGGTGGCTCAACACGGCCGGCACCGGGCTGTTCGTGGTGGTCAACGAGTCCCGCGCGGCGGACCGGTGGCACGACCTCGCCGGTCCCCTGGGGCGCGCCGTCATCGTCAAGTTCACGCGACAGTTCAACGTGATCCTGTGACGGACCCGGTGCCGCTCGCGGCAGTGGCCCGCCTTCCCGGGTCCTGGTGAGCACGCCCTCGTCGGGCACATCCGCGACGCTGGCGCGCTCGCTGGGGCTGCGCGAGCTGATCCTGATCGTAATCGGCTCGGTCATCGGCTCCGGCATTTTCATCGTGCCGGGTGAGGTATTGCGTCAGACCGGCTTCCAGGTGGGTCCCGCG
>Ga0209172_10004992_pt1 | contig 16753 bp, 15 predicted proteins | sample LarsenN4metaG_FD_184113 | JGI IMG/M metagenome (GOLD analysis project Ga0209172, IMG submission 184113) | Hot spring sediment bacterial and archeal communities from British Columbia, Canada, to study Microbial Dark Matter (Phase II) - Larsen... ... | reverse complement strand
TTCCGACGGTATTTGAGTATTTACGGCTTTCAATCATTTTTGCTGCCGCAGCCTCGACATTCGGACAGATAAAACTTGAACCCGTAAAAATTAAACTTTCGTCCGGACTTTCTTTTTCTCTTAACGTACCGCCGGAGTTTGAGATTCTAGCCGCGGCCGAGGGCTTAAAAAGGGTGCGTTTTATGGCAAAATCACCGGACGGCCGCATTTTTGTTACCGATATGTTCAATCTGACGGACAATCGGCGCGGTATGATTTACATACTCGATGATTTCGATCCCGGGCTTGGTAAATTCAAAAAGATAGTCCCGTATCTCACCGGGTTACGAAATCCAAACAGCGTACAATTTTACCGTGACTCTGCCGGCCGGGATTGGATCTACATCGCCGAAACCCAGCACCTGACCCGCCGTCGTTTTCAATCCGGTGAGACAAAGCCCTCTGATTCCGAGCCGCAGGTCATAGCAACCTTTCCCGATTACGGATTGAGCTACAAATACGGCGGCTGGCATCTGACGCGAACCATAGCATTCGGGCCAAATGGCAAACTATATGTATCGGTTGGCTCGAGTTGTAATTCCTGCATTGAAAAAGAAGAGGTGCGTGCCGGCATTTTAGAAATGAATCCGGACGGCAGCGGTCAGCGCATTTTTGCTCGAGGATTGCGAAATGCGGTAGGGCTTCGGTTTATCGACAATCAACTGTATGTGACCAATCAAGGGTCAGACCACCTCGGTAAAAACAGCCCCGACGAAACTTTTTACCTTTTGCGGGACGGAGCCGATTACGGCTGGCCATTTTGCCACTCTGCATCAGGTCGGATTATTGCAGACCCCAAATTACGGCGTCCGCGACAATGTGTCGGCGTTGTGCGGCCCGATGCCTTTTTTCCCGCACATAGTTCAGCACTCGGATTCGATTTCTTCGGCACGGACAGTCCGGAACCGCTGGGTGATTTTTTTCTTGTTTCACTTCATGGCTCGACGGATAAATCGATTGGCCACGGCTATAAAATAGTGCGATTTCGTCCCGGAAAACGGCCCGAAGATTTTATTACCGGTTTCCTTGTCCGTTCAAAAGTTTTCGGACGTCCATGCGATATAATGAAGCTGACGGCGGATTCGTTTCTCTTTACCGATGATTATTCAGGTATTATTTATCTGGTGAGGAAACGAAAAGCATACGGAGAAGTAAATTTATGATAATCCGCCCGGAAATCTTATGAATATCGGGATTACGGTTTACCCGACCTACGGCGGCAGCGGCATTGTCGGCTCCGAGCTGGGACGTGAATTGGCAGAGCGGGGACATACCGTACATTTCATTTCATCCGTGCTCCCTACACGCGTGACCGAGCTTAATGATCGCGTTCATTTTCACGAAGTGGAAATGATGACTTATCCGCTTTTTGAACATCAGCCGTATGACCTTGCCCTGGCAACAAAGATGGCGACCGTTGCACGTGCGGAAAAGCTGGATCTTTTTCATGTGCATTATGCAATTCCCCATTCCATTAGCGGAATTCTCGCCCGCGAATCAATTAAAGACAAAAGATACGTCCCTGTCATTACGACATTGCACGGGACCGATATCACGCTCGTCGGCGCTGACCGCTCATATCTTCCGATTACACGTTATGCATTGCAGCAATCGGACGGCGTAACGGCGGTCTCACGTTTTTTGAAACAGGCTACAATCGAGACTTTTGATTTTGACAATGTACAGGTAATACCAAATTTCATTTGTCCAAAGCACTACCGGCGAATACAGGATTCGCCTCTTCGGGATGCCCTGGCCAAAAAAGACGAAAAAATCCTTGTCCACGTTTCCAATTTCCGACCGGTCAAGAGGGCTGCTGATTGTATTGAAATTTTTGCACGCGTCAGAGATGAATTTCCCGCGACGCGTCTGGTAATGGTCGGTGACGGCCCTGAGCTGGCGGCGATCAAACATTTAGCAAGGCAAAAGGGCGTTTTTGATGAAGTTACTTTTGTTGGGAAACGTTCGAATATTGCTGAGTTTCTCGGCGTTTCGGATGTTTTTTTGCTTCCCTCGGAGTTAGAGTCATTCGGACTTGCGGCTCTTGAAGCGGCTGCCTGCGAACTGACTGTAATTGCTACGCGGATTGGCGGAATTCCGGAGGTGGTCATTGATGGCGAGACCGGATTTCTGAGTGAAGTCGGCGATGTGGAAAAAATGGCAGCAGATACAATACGTCTTTTGCGAGACGACGAACTGCGTGCGGAATTTGGCCGCCGCGGCCGCGCATTGGCCGTAGAACGCTATTCGACGGAGAAAATCATCCCACAGTATATTTCGTTTTACGAGACTGTGCTGCGGAATTCTGCGTCTGCCGCGAAGGCTTGAAGCAGCTTTTCGGAAGTGTCTGTTCAAAGGAAACCTGAGCAACGTTTCCAATATGTTTGAAATCGAATCAGCCGGAGTGATGAAAATGCGAACAATAGCTGTTTTTATATTAATGTTTGTTGCTGCCGCTGTTGCGACGGCGCAAAATGAGCAGTCTCCGATAGTTGAGCGTAACTTTGCCTATCTCGATTGGACGCTGCCAAATCTCGATGGATCCGGCCGGACAAATTTACGCACCTTTGCTCAAGGTAAAAAACTGGTTATGGTCGTATACTGGGCTCCCTGGTGCCACAATTGGGAGCATGACCGCGATTTTGTCCAGAGTCTTTTTGAAAAATACAAAAACAACGGTTTTGCCGTCATAGGCGTCGGCGAATACGATTCGGTTTCGAAAATGCGTGATCACGTCAAATCATTCAAGCTGACTTTTCCATTTGTTTACGAAAGCGATAATAGCGCCGACCGTGAAAAAACCGTACATTTTAGCCAACGCCGTGAGGCCGGCGATATGCGAAAATGGGGCTCGCCGTGGTACGTCTTTCTTGAACCCGGGAAAATGACCAAATCCGGAGAAATTCTATCTCAACCTGTTTTTGTGGTTAACGGAGAATTGATCCGGGAAGAAGCCGAGAAATTCATCCGGGAAAAACTCGGGCTTGCTGCCGATGGTTCGGCGGCTGCGCGGGCGAAAACCAACGATGTCGTCGAACCCTGCAAAGAGACTGTTTCGCCGATGGTTACAAAAATTAAGCCTTAAGGAATCGCCGCCAGCGTATCTGCAAGTTTTTCGACCACCGTCAACAAAGGTTTTCCTGAGTCTGAAAATCTGCCGGCCGCCGCAAGATCTTCACTTTGAGCCACGAGGTCCGTGATTCCCTGTATTTGCGGCAGGTATTTTTTCAATGCCGGTTTTACACGAAAGTCCACTTCCAGAGCCGCTATACCGGCCCGCAGATTTCTGATTGCCTGCATTACGGCCTGTTTGTTAGCTGAATTCGCATCTAAAGCGGCTTTTGCGGCTTTCGGGTCTTTGTCAATGGATTCTATTCCACTGGCTACACCGCCGAGCACAAAAATGAATTTAGTAACATTTTTGATTTGAATCGAGACTTTTTCGGCTCCGGCTTTTAATTCGCCGTCGGCAGGCAGGTTTGTTGATGTAACTACTTTCGGCGTCGGAGGCGTTTTGCGCGGCTTCTGTGCCGGGGCTGTCGCGGTGAAAGCGGCAATTACGGCAAGCGGTAATAAAAAGCGTATAATTTTCATAAAAATTGCCTTTCTGTTCAAAAGCATTCAAAAATTCTATCATATTGTAAGATGCGGGAAAGAAGTTTATTAGTTCGTCGGCTTGGACGTCTCGGCTACGAAGACGCTCTTCGCCTGCAGAAAGGCATTGAGAGCAGCGTAATTGCCCGCAATTTGCCCGATCATCTTTTGCTTCTCGAGCATCCGAATACTTATACGGTTGGCCGTCGGGCAAAAGAGACCGGCGTGCTTGCCGGGGCCGAAATCTTACGCCGTATCGGAGCCGAAGTTTTTGAAACCGATCGTGGCGGTAAGATTACATACCACGGACCCGGCCAGATTGTTGGTTATCCGATAATCAATCTGTCGCCGGACCGCGAAGATGTCCATCGCTATGTGCGGGATCTGGAGGAGGTGTTGATTCGGGCTCTGGCTGACTATGGCATCGAAGCTTTCAGAATCAAGGGACTGACCGGCGTACATACCGCCGAAGGCAAAGTAGCCGCCATCGGTATTCATATCAAACGATGGGTAACAACGCATGGCTTTGCCCTTAACGTCAATACTGATTTAACCTATTTCAACTGGATTATTGCCTGCGAAGGCGAACCGGTAACGTCTATGGAAAAAATCCTCGGGAGCGAGGTTGCGCTCCCGGAGGTTGAAAATCGAATCATTGAGCATTTTGCCGAGGTCTTCGGTTACGAAGATACGTATATCGCTGATGGTCTGCCCGGCCTTCCAGCCGAAGAATTAAGGAGGTAACGAGGGATGAAACTTAGATTAATGACAATTTCGTTATGTTTGGCCTTTGCCGCATCGTGCGGAACATCGCCCGCCGGCAACAACGCTTCCAAAGCAAATAATAACGCTGGAACGGCAAAAATGGAGCTGGCCGTTGTCGAACGTCCGCAAAATATAAAAGACCTGATGGCACAACGCGGCGAACAGGACGCGGCAATGCCAACGATCAAAATCATTGAACCCAAAGCGGATTCAGTAATTAACAGTTCGACCGTGAAGGTAAAACTGGAGCTTGGCGGCGACCTGAAAGGCTACAAGCCGGGAATGGATCCGGAAACTCATACCGGCAACCACATCCACGTGATTCTTGATAATCAACCCTACGAAGCATATTACAACCTGGATCGCGAATTCGAGCTTCGTAATGTCGCCGATGGTGAACACACGCTGCGCGTTTTCCCGTCCCGGCCATGGCACGAAAGTTATAAAAACGAAGGGGCGTTTCAGATTATAAAATTTACTGTCAAAAATGGCGGCGCCGATAATACGAAGCCAACCACTACGGCCGAAGGCAACACAATGGCAGCCCCGACACCCGAAGGCAAACAAATGCTCCCGACAACGGCCGGACCGGTTGATCCTAAAAAGCCTCTGCTGACCTATAGCCGGCCAAAGGGTGAATACAAAGGAGCTGATGCGCAAGCAATAATGATAGATTTCTGGCTGGCAAATGCTAAATTAGTCGGAGACGGCGGGGAATACAAGGTCAAATGGTCAGTTGATGGCGGCGAGCCGCGTTTTATCGAAAAATGGGAGCCGATCTGGTTAAAAGGTTTTACGCCCGGCAAACATTCGATCACGCTTCAATTAGTAGATAAAGACGGCAAACCGGTCGAAAACGGCGGCTATAACACCACGACGCGTGAAATAACCGTCAGTCAGTAATCATCGGCATTTCTGATTTTCTTGCAGGCGCAATAGCAAATTGACCTTGTTTGCAAGTATTAACGGATGAATTGGATTTATCTGACAATTGCCGGACTTTTGGAAATCGCCTGGGCCGTCGGGTTGAAATATACCAATGGCTGGACTCGTCCCATTCCGAGCATTATTACCGGCGGCCTGATGATTTTAAGCTTCTATTATCTTTCTTTGGCGGTAAAGTCGCTGCCGATCGGGACTGCTTACGCCGTCTGGACCGGCATCGGAACCGTCGGCGCGGCAATCATCGGCATTCTGGCCTTCGGCGAACCGAAAAATGCTCTCCGGATTCTCTGCATCGCATTGATAATTGCGGGAATTGCAGGGCTAAAGTTTACATCTTCCGGGTAATCAGGTAGTTTTGACCGGTGAATAAGTTGAATGGAAAGATAAATCCCTAATTATTAAAATATGCGTCGCGATATTACCTCCTGGTTTAGTTCGAATTTGATGATGGATATGCCGCTCGTTGCCTATGGCGATGCGGGCTATCCGCTATTGATGTTCCCGACGGCTGCAGCTGATTTTCTCGAATATGAGCGGTTTTATCTGGTAGATGCGATAAAACCATTTATCGAAAGCGGGCAGATTCGCGCCTTTTCTGTTAATTCCGTCAATAAATACAGCCTCTTGAATCGCGAAATGCATCCGGCCCAAAAGGCCGAAATGCTCGCACGATATGACCGCTACATTACTGAAGAGGTTTTGCCGCTGATACGCAATGAATGTGGTCCGCAGGAGCGTCCGCTGACGACCGGAGCCAGTCTCGGCGCCTTTCTGGCTGCAAATACTTATTTCAAGCATCCCGATCTTTTCCGCGGTACGATCGCAATGAGCGGAAGCTATGATATTTACAATTACCTCGAAAATTATTTCGACGACAATGTATATTTCAACAACCCGGCAATGTATCTGAAAAACCTCGACGATGACTACTTTCTGCCGCGACTGCGACAGGCCGACTCTATTGTTATCGTCAGCGGGCAAGGCGCCTACGAGGCACCGGACCGCAGCCGCGAATTCTCCGCTCTGCTTCACTCAAAAGGCATCCCGCATCTGCTCGAACTCTGGGGACACGATGTCAGCCACGATTGGCCCTGGTGGCGCAAAATGCTGCCGTATTATCTCGGCAAATTCACCGAAAATTGAAGTGTGAAACATTTCTACATCAGACCTACGAAAATTTTTGGAGGACGGATCGATGAAATGACGTTTACCTTTGACTATGCTTTTGCAAATCGTCATTTTCTCGAACCTTGAGATACTTTTATAAAAAGGTATTGACAAAAAAGACTGGGGGGGGGGGGGTAGAATAAGGCCGTCTTGTTTTTTACGACTTAGAAAAGGGCCTTATGAGGAAGATCTCCATGGTGAGATGGGGAGACGGTTGAAAACGGCAGATGTCAAATAAACTTCACAATTCATTGTCCGGTGATAGGCGGATCACCTTCTTGTGATAATCCCCAGCAAAATCATTGGGGCTATTCCTTGACCTGCCGAATGTTCGGCGAATTTGATTGTATTGACTGTCCGGATGGGCAGTATTGTATTGGTACGGGAGATTTGCCGCCTTGCCCGCATACTTTTCCATAATTTCGTTGAGTGGATATGACCAGGGCGATAGATTCCAAATTTGCCCATTTCGACTCAAGTTACGTTAAATGTAATCTGTGAAGTTAAGGCTAGCAAATTGGACACTGTCTACAGCATCGTTGAAGTTTTGCGCTGTTTTTGTTCTCGGCGTTTCTCTATGCTGCGTATCCTATTCGCAGGATTCAGCGCTTAGCATCAGGAACGATTTAGTGGTGGTCCCGGTTACGGTATTCGACAGGCAAGGCCGGCTTATTAGTAGTCTTTCCGAAAAGGACTTTGAGATCTATGAGAATGGTGAGTTACAGAAGATCGCGAAATTTGAATCGGCGCGCGAACAAATAACTGTCCTTTTTTTACTCGACTTAAGTCCGTCTATGATTCCTTATTTGACTAAATTGGCTGATTTCGCAAACAAATTCATTGACAGGCTTGAAGAAGGGGACTGCATCGGAATATACGGTTTTTCTGATGATCTGCAGGAGTTATTGCCCATTGCCAGGCGTAGCAGAATTACGGACTCTGTAAAAATTTACGGTAGAGGATCCTCTACGGCGCTTTACAAGTCAATAGTCTCTGCGATTGACCGCCTTGGCACGATTAGGAAGCGAAAGGCGGTCATTCTGTTTTCCGATGGCCAAGATACCGCCGGCACACTAAGCTCAAAGGACGTTTTTAGAAAAGTTTCCGAATCTGATGCGGCATTTTATGTTCTCCAGTTCGGCGATGCAACTATTTCAAAGAATCCTTACTAAGATCCGGGAGAAAATGCCTATCCTTCCGGGGATACATTAACTTCCTCCGACAGTATAATTAGCAGAAGAGATTTACGCATACTTGGTCCCGATACCCTTCAAAAAAAGATCAACGAATTCATGACGCAATTAGCCGAAAAAACGGGCGGTCGCTACTTTAGGTCTGCAGAGATTGAAGATTTTCAGAAAGCATTTGATAATATTCTGCAGGACCTGTCGGCAAAATATTACCTTTACTACTATCCCGATCGCGAACCTAAACGAGGCGAACAGAGATCTATCCGGATAAAAGTCTTGAAGAACGAAATGTCCGTAACGTCAAGAACCGCTGTCATCTACAAATAGTAAACACGGAGTTTACTTTCCTTCAATTGAGCAATCCCCACTTATTACGGTGATTAAGCAGACTAAGTAACAACGAGGACAGGGACACGAAAAAATTTGTAGTTGTCGCAGATCTTTCTCTCCGTGTATCAGAAAAGGGTTCCAGATGTTCCGTAGAAGAACTACACCATTATCTTGCTACATGGATAAATTTTACCCGTCGCCTTTTTTGCCTTTGCGGCGGGTTCCTTCGGGTTTATCATTTTCCGGCTGTTCGGGTTCGCGCGTCTGCGGGCGCGTTATCTGCGGCCGCGTGATTGGCGGCGGCGTTTCTTCCGGCTGAGTCTTGATACGGTCATTGTCAGTGTTGGCGTCTGAGGGCGGTTCGCCGCTCGGAGTTCCCGTGTTTCCGGTATCGGTTCCGGCCGGCTGATCTACGGCGCCGGATTTAATTGCTGCTTGTTCGGCCTTTTCTAGCTTTTCGAGCTCCTCGCGTTTGTTTCGCTCGATGGCTATACGAATATCCGGCGGGATTGGCGGAATCGGCGGAAAGCTTTCGCGCGGCTTGTCCTTCATGAATGGGATCATAAACGCATTGAAATACGGAACGGCGCCGTGGCCGCCGGTCATGCCCGCCCCGAGATTTTCTTTACGCACGGGATTTCCCATCCAGACGCCGGTAACGTATGTCGGAGTATAACCGATAAACCAGACGTCCGTGTGGTCATTGACCGTTCCGGTCTTGCCTGCAAGAGGATGGCCTCCGGCGCTTGCTCCGGCTGCAGTTCCGCCGCCGGAGACGACGCCGCGCATCATATCGACCATTGTTGCGGCTACATATTCACTGGTAACACGCGAACTTGAACCATCGAATTCTTCCAGCAGAGTGCCGTCACGGCTGTAAACCTTTCGTATCAAATGCGGCTGGACGCGGACACCCTTATTTGGAAATGCGGAATATGCCGCTACCATTTCCAGCAGCGATGCCTCGCTCGCACCAAGTGCCGATGCAAGGCTCGGAGCCATCGGGTTTGTAATGCCGAACCGCCTGACCATTTGCGCCGCTGCCTGTATCCCGACCTGTTCCAGCAAATGGACAGCCGCGATGTTATATGATTTTGCCAATGCTACGCGCATAGGCACGTTCGGATGACTTGTCGAGCCGTCATAGTTATGCGGCTGCCAGCCTCCGCGTTTAATCGGCGCACCGCTGACGAGCATGTCGGGTGTCATACCGTCTTCGACCGCTGCAGTGTAAATAAAAGGCTTATAGGCCGAACCGGTTTGCCGCAATCCCTGCGTAGCATTGTTGAATTTATTTGTATGGAAATCGTAACCGCCCACCATTGTTACGATCTCGCCATTTTTGGCATTTATACAAACGATTGCAGCCTGTACATCCGGCACCTGAGAAAGTTCGACTTCGAGAGTCTGCGTTTTATTGTCAATCTTTTTGACCAGAAATTCCGCCAGAAAGCCGGGCTTGAGTTCCTCGCGCGGTTTCTTTCCGCTGCGTCCCATATTCTGAGCCCGGACTATGGCTTTGTAGCGGCCGAAACGAACGTTAACCTCGTCGCCGGGTCCGGCTGACATAACAAGCCCTTTGATATATTCGCCTTCTTCGTATTCGTCGCCGTACCAATCCGCATGTTTGAAGGTACGGAGTGTTTTTTCTATTTCTTTGGGGTCGGTAATTGGATTGCCGTCCGGATCGACAAGGATATTCTGATAATCCGAGCGCCATTTCCGCCCGCGGTCATAGGCGCGCAGCCTTTCGCGGACGGCTTTGGTTGCCAGTTTTTGCCCCTCGACATTGATTGTCGAATAAACCTTGAGGCCGCCCTGTGCGACGCGCGTGGTGTATTTTTCTTCCAGGTAGCGACGGATTTCCTCGACCGGATAATCCCAGGCGGTTGATTTCGGCAATGCCTGGTAATAGGCCGTATCGGCAAGTTTTATCGGCTTTGCCTTTGCTGCGTCGGCTTCGGCCTGGGTGATGTAGCCGTATTTTGCCATCTGGTCGAGCACGATATTTCGCCGCATTTCGGCTTTCTGCAGATTGCGCGTGGGCGAATATTCCGGCGATTTGGGAATTGCCGCAAGCAGTGCCGCTTCTTCCAGGTTAAGGTCTTTCAGAGACTTGCCGAAATACGTACGTGCTCCGGCTTCAAAACCGTAGGCGCCGGCCCCGAGAAAGACGTAATTCATGTACATCTCCAGTATCTGGCGTTTTGTGTAAAAACGCTCGATCTGAAGAGCAACCAGCCATTCATTTACTTTCCGTGTGTAGGTCTGGTCTTTATAGAGAAAAAGGTTTTTGGCCAGCTGCTGTGTTATTGTCGAAGCGCCTTCGGATGAACCCGTGGTAATGTTTTTGAAAACGGCTCCCGCTATTCGATATGGATCGATGCCGATGTGATTGTAAAAGCGGTAATCCTCAATCGCGAGCAAAGCGTTTTCGACAGTTTTCGGAATATCTTTTTCCTTTATCGGGATTCTTTTTTCGATTGCGAATTCGGCAAGAACGGTTTCGCCGTCGTCCGCATAGATTGTGGTGACCTGCGGCGGGCGATAGGTCGCAAGCGCCGAGACCTCGACCGCATAGCGCGAGTTATTAAGGTAATAAGAGGCCAGGACGCCGGTCAATGCTCCGGCGGCCGTTGCCAGCAACAGCGCGGAAGCGAACCAGGCCGCCTTTACCGAAAAACTTCTTTTCGGTTCAAGTGAGCTTACTTCCCGCTCAACAATCTTTCGTTCACGTGCCATAAAAACCTCTTAATTGACAAATCGCCGCATACGGATGCTGACCACGAAACCTATGGCAATGAACGTAGTCAGAATCGCCGACAGTCCGGCGCTCATCAACGGCAGCGGAACGCCTATTACGGGAAGAAATCCCTGGGCCATTCCGATATTGATAAAGATCTGAAAGACCATCGCCGTTGCAAATGACATTATAACAAGCATTCCGGCGCGGTCATTAGTCTCCCTTGCTCCCGCTATCAGCCGGGAAATTAGCAGAGCGTAGGCAAGCAGCAGCGAGACACAGCCGATAAATCCGGTATTTTCAGCAGTTACGGCAAAAATGAAATCCGTTTGCGGCTCCGGAAGGAACTTGAGGACGCTTTGCGAAGTTTCAGTATCGCCTTTTATGCCGGACAATCCGCCTTTGCCTACGGTGATGATGGACTGGACGGTATGATATCCGTAGCCGCGCGGATCTACGCTTTCCGGGTCAATGATGGCATTGATCCGCTCCTGCTGATAACGTTTTATTGCGCCGCTTTTAACGCCGACGTAATAAGCGGTCGGGATCATAACGGCGGCCAGAATCAAACCGCCTGCTACATAACGGATTTTTATTCCCGAAAGAAACAATACGGCCGCAAGGATCGGGAAATAGGTGATTGCCTGCCCGGCATCGGGCTCCAGCATAATAAGCCCGACCGGCCCGGCGAGAATCGCAATCCCGACGAGTGTTTCCTTAAGCGTCAGCGGACCGCCGCGTTTTTTCCCGAAATAGCGCGCCAGCATCAGTACCGTCGGAATTTTGGCAAATTCCGAGGGTTGAAATTGCCCTATTACCGGGAGCCGGACCCAAGCCCGCTGACCATTGATTTCAACGCCGAGCGGCGTCAGTACAAGAGCGAGCAAAATCAAGGCAAATACATAAAAAAACGGCGCCGCATCTATAATTCTGCGGTAATCGCTGAAAGCAACAACCAAAAAAGCAATAATTGCGACGCCAATACCGAAAATCTGCTTTGTCCAATAGCTTTCCGTCGGCAGCGCATTGTGGATTTGCCATACGCCGAAAGCGGCAATCATAACTGCCAGCAATGCCGTCAGCCAGTCAAAATCCCGCAATACACGTCTTTCGATAATCGCAACCATATTGAACTATCTTGCCGCTGCTTCCTCCGCTGAAGGCAATTCGCCGGGCCGCTTGGCCAGATATGCTTCGTAAACACCTTTAACGGCCGGAGCCGCATGGCTGCCGCCAAAACCTACGTTTTCAATCAATGCAAGGACGGCGATTTCCGGTTTGTAAGCAGGTGCAAAACTGATAAACCAGGCGTGGTCCTTTTTCGCCCCGACGTCTTTGCCTAATTGAGCAACCTGTGCCGTTCCTGTCTTGCCCGCAATGTCGAAACCGGGAATGCGTATCGCGGCGGCAGTACCGCCGGCATTGACCACACCCCACATTCCCTTGACTACAACCTGTTCCTGCTCTTCGGTCATTGGAATTACTTTCGGTTCCGGATGGGTAAAAGAGAACCCGGCCCGCGGCGGAAAATAGCCCGGCGTTCCCGGCTCGCCGACGGCGGCAATCGGTTTGAATTCCTTGAGAAAATGAGGAACGTACATATTGCCCTTGACGCCTATGGCGGAAACGGCACGCAGCATGGAGATTGGCGTTACGACGACAGTGTCCTGTCCTATTCCTGCATAGACGGTTCTGATATCCGGCCAGCGGCCTTCGCGTTTTTCAATTGCGGGCCGCCAGCTTTTAGGTGTCTGGCTGATATTTTCGTGCGGCAGGTCAATTCCGCTGCGTTTGTCGAAGTCAAAGGTCTCTACCATTTTGACAAGCCCGTCTATCTTCATTTTCAAAGCCAGGCGGTAATAATAACCGTCACAGGATTTTGTTATTGCATAGCTGAGGTCGGGCGAGCCGTGATTGCCCATGCAGCGTGTAAATTTTGTACCTATGAGAATTCCGCCGCCGCAGGGAATGTTTGAATTCCTGACGGTGATGACGCCCTGCTGCAAAGCGGCCAGCGATTCCGGTATTTTCCATGTCGAGCCGGGCGGGTAACGTCCCTGTATGGCACGGTTGTACAGCGGGCGTTTTTCATCCTGCCAGTAGGCGGCTATCTGCCGCCGGCCTTCCGGTGTTTTGCTGCCGCGGACGAAAACATTGGGATCGTAGGATGGCAACGATGCAAGGGCAAGCATCTCGCCATTATTGGGATCCATTGCAATTATTGTCCCGCGTTTCGATGCCGAATTGGCAAGCTGCTCCTCAGCGGCCATTTGAAGATCGAGGTCTATCGTCGTAATCAGATCCTGTCCGGACTGCGGTTGGACTACCTCTATCTCGCTCTGCACGCGGCCCCGGCTGTCAACAATGACCTTTCGGTAACCCGGCCGCCCGCGCAGGTATTCGTCATAATACTGCTCAAGCCCGGCTTTGCCTATAATGTCTCCGGGCCGCAGCCCGCGTGCCTTATATTCCTCGTTTTCCAGCTGCTTTGGACTTATTTCGCCTACGTAGCCAAGGACGTGAGCAAGTATCGGCCCGTGCGGATAATAACGCTGCGGCTGAAGCTCAACGCGCAGTTCGGGGAATTCGAGACTATGCGATTCTACCCAGGCGATGTCTTCGATCGTCGCATTTTCCTTGAGCACAAGCGTCTCGAAATCGTTCTGTTTGCTGATCAGGTCAAGGCGTTCGCGGACGATGTTGGGATCCAGCCCGAGTCCCTTTGAGTATTCGGGAATTCGCTCCGTCTTGTCGATTTTTTTCATTGGTTCGGCCGACATAACGACGTTGTAAGTCGGCCGCGAATCAACGAGCAATTTCCCGTTACGGTCAAAGATTGCTCCGCGCGGAGCCGGTATGGGAATCAGCCTGATACGTTGATTTTCCGCGCGTCCTGCCCAGTAGTCGCCTTGTACAATTTGCAGATAATAAAGGCGGACGCCGAGTATGACGAGCAGTGCAAAGGCGACGATCTGGATTACCGTTATCCTGAGCGCCGTGTTTTGGCTGAATTCGTTCAACTTCATATTCGGCAAATCCGGCCTCTATTTTCCAAGCCGAATCGGGTTTCGCCGTCTCGATGACCTGCGCTGGGGGAAAAGTTCACGGCGCCTGGGCCGCAATCGCTCCGCCAGCAAATAATCGAGAAAAGCAAAGATTAGCGTGCCGGCAATCATCGTCCCGACCAGGGAGTAAGCAATGGTAACAATCAGTTGTCCGGATGGTTCCTGACCCAGCAGGCGATGAAGCGCGTAGTACACCAAGTCATCAATCAGGCAAGCACTTGCTATGACGGGAATTCTGAGCAAAAGGTTGTCCAGATAAATCCGGCGGGCAACTTCGGAAACAAGGTAAGCGACAAGTGTTTTTGAAAACCCGTTGGCGCCGAGCAAGCCTCCGCTGAGGGCATCAACAGCCAGCCCGGAAACGGCACCGAACAAAATTGCCTTGACCGCATCACGCTGCAGCGCCGCGTAAATCACTATGATCAGCGGAAAATCCACATAGGCAAAGGGCTCCGCTACATTCCGCAAAGTCCATTGCAGTAGTACGGCGATTATCAATGCGAAGCTTATCTTTACCTGATTCATCGTTTGCTAATTCTTTTTAGGCGGCTTTGTTATATGCTGTTCGAATTCGGGTTTTTGCGGCGGCTCATAGAGCATTACGCCTACTTCCTGCATTGCCTCGATTCCTGCGGTCGGGCGGACCAGAATCCGGTGCGGTGTAGTTGCGGATCCGCGTTCGACCTCTACAATTTCGCCTATTTTCAGTCCCGGCGGATAGATGCCATCCTGTCCGGAAGTATAGACCGCCTGCCCGGGTTCGACAGTAACCGAGCCGGAAACATATCGCATTTCCAGCAAATCACGGTTTCCCGAACCGACCAGGACTCCCAGCGCACCCGAAGCGCCGATTTCGCCGACTACGCCGCCAATGCCCGAGCGTGAGCGTGTAAGCAGATCGGCCTGTGCCGTCAGCGGCCCGACGGCCGAAATCCGCCCGACCACTCCGCCGTCCGTAATTACGGGCATATTGAGTTCTACGCCGTCGAGGCTGCCGCGGTTGATGATTATCGAATCAAACCAGACTGAAGGGTCGCGGCCGATGATTCGGGCGGTCAAGACGCGGTACCTGCTTCGCTCCTTCAATTCAAGCAGGCGTGAAAGCCGGGCATTTTCGGCGGCAAGGTCATCTTTTGCCTTTAGTTCGACCTCGAGTTCCTGGACGCGCTGTTTCAATTGCGCATTTTCATCCTGTGCCGAGCGTAAAGAGGCGATAGATGAAAAATATTCGCTGACGGATGCCGTAAGCGTCGTAACGGGGGATTGGACGAAATCGGCAACAGTCTGTGCCCAGACACGGATAATTCTTTGATTGCCGTCAACACGGGCATCAAATGCCATCAGGATGAAATTGGCGAGACAAAGTGCGATCGCCAGCCAAGGCGTCAATCTCCAAACTTCCTTTTGACTTCGCTCGACCATTTTATCGCAATGCGGCTCCGGGGAAACTTCAATCCGGAACCGGCAGTAATTAATTGCCGGTCATTAATGAATTGTCCCATTTAACACGTTTGAGAAGCTCTATGTCCGAGAGCATCTTGCCCGTACCGAGAACAACCGAAGAAAGCGGATCATCAGCCACAACGACCGGAAGACCGGTTTCTATCGTGAGCCGCTTATCCAGATTTTTCAGCAGTGCGCCGCCGCCGGTCAGAACGATACCGCGCTCGACGATATCGGCGGAAAGTTCCGGCGGAGTGCGTTCCAGCGCAACGCGGACTGCGTTGATGATTGTAGAGATCGAATCCGAGAGTGCCTCGCGGACCTCTTCATCCGTCATCGTGATCGTTTTCGGAATGCCCTCGATAAGATTTCGGCCGCGGACTTCCATAGAAAGCGGCTCATCGAGCGGGAATGCGCTGCCGAGTGCAATCTTGATCGCCTCCGCAGTCCTTTCGCCAATGAGCAGGTTGTACTTTCGTTTGATGTATTGCGTAATAGCATCGTCCATCTCGTTTCCCGCTACGCGCACCGCCCGCGAATAGACAATGCCGGAAAGTGAAATGACGGCGATATCCGTCGTGCCGCCGCCGATGTCAACGACCATATTTCCATGCGGCTCGGTAATCGGAAGCCCTGCGCCGATGGCTGCCGCCATCGCTTCTTCGACAAGATAAACCTCAGATGCTTTTGCACGATAGGCTGAATCTTCAACGGCGCGACGTTCGACCTGTGTGATTTCAGACGGTATGCCGATGACTACACGCGGCCGAACCCACGTTTTGCCATTGTGTGCCTTACGGATAAAATGCTGCAGCATTTTCTCCGTTACCTCGAAATTCGCGATTACACCGTCTTTCATCGGCCTTATCGCAACAATATTGCCCGGCGTTCGCCCCAGCATTTCTTTGGCGTCGCGGCCAACGGCCTCAACCTGATTCGTAACCTTATTGATTGCAACAATTGATGGCTCACTTACGACAATTCCGCGTCCCTTTGCATAAACCAGGGTATTCGCCGTGCCGAGATCGATGGCCAAATCGCTGGAAAATAAACTGAAAAGTGATTTCAATGCCATTGTAAAAAATTCCCGATCAAAATAACCCGTTTCCGGTAAAAATCCGTTTCAGGATGCGCCCGCCCGCAAGACAAAATGGTGCCTGTCGGACGAAAAACACCTAATCTACAAGCATACAACGATTTGCTTTAGTTTATCCACACCGGAATTCCAGAAATGCGTGAAATTCCGGAAATTCCGAATATTCCAGGCTATAAAATTGAAAATTATCGGTTTAGGGATTACTGCTGCCGGCCGGTAAGCAGTATTTGGGTAGCGGAATCATTGAACTCGAAGGCAAAAGTGTCGAAAAACAGGCCGCGACTTTTTGCCGTAACGATATAAAGCCGGCCGACCGGGACATTTTCAATCCGGAAATAGCCGAAGGAATTCGTCGAAGCAAAACCTGCAAATTCTC
>Ga0209172_10004989_pt1 | contig 16758 bp, 18 predicted proteins | sample LarsenN4metaG_FD_184113 | JGI IMG/M metagenome (GOLD analysis project Ga0209172, IMG submission 184113) | Hot spring sediment bacterial and archeal communities from British Columbia, Canada, to study Microbial Dark Matter (Phase II) - Larsen... ... | reverse complement strand
ACTCCCCACACTCCCCACACTCCCCACACTCCCCACCCTCCCCACACTCCCCACACTCCCCACACTCCCCCCCGTCCCCCTGCCCCCCGTCCCCTGCCCCCCGTCCCTCCCCATGAGGGAAAACCCCTACCGGGAAAGAGCAAATCTAAATCTTGATATTTTCTTAGAATTTGAGAAATTGCCTTCCAGACACAGCAAAATAGTGCCATCCCTAGTGCTAGGGTTTAATTGACTGGGGACTCACCCTGGTGGACGATTTGCCATGTTATCTATTAAGGTATCAACATGAATCCTGAAATTACCAGCAAAACTGAAACAATGACTGAATCAGAAAAGAAAAAAATTGACGTAAATGTGGCCGATTCCGGCTCTCTGGCGCCCATGTCTTCTAAAGACGGTTCCGGTGAGCAGTGGCAGCAAATCAAGGACCAAGTTATTGACATTCTCTCGGACTTACCCGATTATTTAGGTAGCTTTTTTAACCAATACCAAAAACCAATTGTCACCATCGGTTTACTGGTGGCGGTGATTGTGACAATGAGAGTGACTTTGGCGGTGGTGGACTCGATTAACGATATCCCCCTCTTAGCACCTACTTTTGAACTCATCGGGATGGGATACTCGGCTTGGTTTATTTATCGTTATTTGCTCCAAGCCTCTAGCCGTCAAGAGTTGTGGCAGGAAATCAATTCTATCAAGGAAAGTCTTTTAGGCAGAAAATCCTCGTAGGTTTGATTAAATCGGAATCTACAACCCATATTTGTCAATTTGTGACGTAATCAAGTAGGGCGGGATTGGTGCCAGCCCTACTTATTATATTTTTTGGGTAATTTTAATACCAAGTCTGGTTGATTACCCATACTATCTCATGCCTTTACTGCGGGGGTATTTTTTCTACAGCACCGGCAATCTCTAACGCTTGATACATTAATAGGGCAATGTCGCCGCGAGTGGCTTCTAGGTTGGGATTGAGGGGTTTTCCGGTTCCATTATTATCAAATACCAAACCGATTTCTGTGGCTGCCGCTACCTTGGCTCTGGCCCATTGGGGAATTTGGTTGGCGTCTGTATAGGCATTTTGTAATGTTTTTTCTGGGTCTGATTTAGGCGCTAAACCCAAACCGCTGGCTAAAGACACTAAAACCTGAACTCGGGGGATCTTTTGGGTGGGCTGGAAAATTTGCTGGGGATATCCTTTCAAAAATCCGGTTTGGGTGGCTTCGTCGATCGCTCCCACGGCCCAATAGTCGGTGGGAATATCCCCAAATTTCAAAGATTCAGCCACTTTTTTGGCCTCAAATGTTTTTTCCAGCATGCTGGCGAATTCTGCTCGCGTCACTGGGTTTTCTGGGCGAAAAGTGCCATCCTCATAACCGCTGATTATCCCCCGCGCCGCAATAATAATCAAAATTTTATACTCTCGCGAATCTTTGGGTACGTCGGAAAATTCCGGGGGTTTCTCTGTGGGTTTTTCTGGTGGCGCTTCTTGGATAGGCAAGTCCACTGGTGGCACGTTGCTTGGTGCCGCTGCTGTGGGTGTAGCTGTAGCTGTGGGTGTAGCTGTGGGTGTTGGTGTGGCTGTGGGTGTAGCTGTGGGTGTAGCTGTGGCTGTGGCTGTGGGTGTAGCTGTGGGTGTAGCTGTGGCTGTGCCTGTGGCTGTGGCTGTAGCTGTGGCTGTGGCTGCTATGTCGTCTGGCAAGCTGGTGGCTGGCAGAGTGGGAACCGTGGGATTTGGTGGCGGTGTGTTTGCCTGAGTGGCGGGACTGGGGGTGGCTGGAGATGTGCTTGGGGAAGTGGGCGCCGGTTTGGGGTTGCGGGAGGAAAAGAATAGTTGTGCGAATAGAGTAAAATTACCCTTTTCTTCGTCGGTGGCGCCGGTGGCGGCGTCTGGGGAAGGTATGACGCCGGTTCCAGGTAAAGGAGTTGCGGTGCCTGAAAATGGGGGTGCGGTGCCAGGAGCGGGGGTGCCTCTGCTGGGGGTGTCGTTGGCGCTATCGGTTGCCTGGAGGGAGGCGGATGCACCAAGGTTGAATATGCGGTTTGAGCCTCGATCGGTGCGGCTAAAGGAGAAGAAGAAGATGGTGCCGATCGCCGAGAAGGCGATCAAGATGGCGATCGTTTCTTCCACACTGACGGGCTGTTTGGGGGGTAAACCGGGGTCTGACATCAGCTTTCGCACCTCCGAGGCTTGATAGTGAGAGTTTCCCCACTTATATCATTTTGGAGTAATTTTGACTGGTCAAGCTAAAAGTGCCCAGTATTTCCAGCTATTGACAGATTTGCACTAGGGTGGGGGTAAAGTCAGGGTAGGAGATGGCGGCGGCGGCGGCGCGGCGGATGGTGGTGGTGTCGCTGGCTCTAAGGGCGGCGATCGCCAAACTCATGGCACACCGGTGGTCATCGTGGCTGTCCACTTCGGCGCCATGCAAGGGGGTGCCGCCGATGATTTCTAGGCCGTCGGGGAGTTCCGTTACTTTGGCTCCCATGCGGTTGAGTTGAGCGGCCATCACTTGCAGACGATCGCTCTCTTTTACCCGCAGTTCGGCGGCGTCTTTTACCACGGTGGTGCCTTTGGCAAATGCCGCTGCTACGGCTAAAATGGGGATTTCATCGATGAGGCGGGGAATGATATCACCGGCAATGGTGGTGGCTTTGAGCTGACTGTGACGTACCCGGAGGGAGGCGACTGGTTCTCCGGCTACTGAGTGCTGTTCGAGGATTTCTATGTCTGCATCCATCATCTGCAATACTTCCAGGATGCCGGTACGGGTGGGATTAATGCCTACATTTTCCACGGTCAGGTCGGCATCAGGGACGATCGCCCCGGCGACAAGCCAGAAGGCAGCGGAGCTGATATCTCCTGGTACAACTACTTTTTGACCCCGCAGTTGTGCCGGACCGGTGACGGTGACACTGTGGGTGTCTGGGTTGACTTCGATTTGGGCGCCAAAGGCTTTGAGCATCCTTTCGCTGTGGTCCCGCGACAAACTTGGTTCGGTGACGGTGGTTTTGCCTTCTGTCATTAAACCGGCTAGGAGAATGCAGGATTTGACTTGAGCAGAGGCGATCGGTGAGGGATAATGGATTGGTTGCAGCTTTTGACCAAGGATGGCGAGGGGGGCGAGTGAGCCATCCTGACGCCCCCAAATCTGGGCTCCCATCTGTTGCAAGGGTTTGACGACGCGGGACATGGGACGCGATCGGAGGGATTTATCCCCGGTGACGGTAAAAAACATCCCCGGCTGGCTCGCCAAGATGCCCAGCATCAGCCGCAAGGTGGTGCCGGAGTTACCGGCATCTAATACTGTAGCTGGTTCTATCAGCCCGCCTACTCCTAATCCCCGCACTTTTACCAGTTGCTCGTTGAGTTCGGAAATGTCCGCACCCAAGGCGCGAAAACAGCTCGCAGTGCTGCGCGGGTCTTCTCCGAGGAGCAGTCCTTGGATTTCGGTTTCACCAGAGGCGATCGCTCCGAGCATCAAAGCTCGGTGAGAAATTGACTTGTCCCCTGGCACCCGAATTGTCCCCCGCAACGACAGACCGGCACTCGGTCTCACGATTAAATCTTCCTGCTTAGCTGTGATTTCTGTCATAAGGATACTTATGATGATTAGGATAGACTGGTGACAACAGCCATCATCCTACCACTACTTGTCCTCCCATCCTGACGCGGAGCATCCTCCCCTCCCTTAAAGTTTCCCTCTACCCTTTTTTGGCCATCAACTCCTCAATTACTATGCTCACCCATCGTCGCAAACCGGTTTCTCTCTCTCTCGTCTGCACTGACTTGCCCATCTGGTCTGTGGTGGAAACTGCTGCCACGATTTATCAAAAAGATACGATGCGTTTCCACTTGCTGTTAAAAGAACCGGCTATCCCAGAGCGTGAGTTTACTGATATTCTGCCCGATGTGGCGGCTCTCCCTGTCACCACCAGGTCACGGCTGTTATGGCTGGAGTTTTCTCCTTACCGTGCGACTCTAACTATGCAGGGTAATGGCAAGTTTAGCTATCGCCACGTGTGGGAACGGGGAATGTACGGCATCAGCCGTTACTGGTTGCAAAGCAATGTATTGGGCGAAGAAAACAACCAAATGCGTCTGCGCAACTATACCCGCAGTTTGACTGTCACCGGGGCTAATGTACCAGAGCATCTGCGTTTAGAGTATGAGCTTTGGTCAGAAAAGTTGCGCCTAGGACGCTATGTTTTAAATCTGGAAATTCACCATTAAATCATGGTTATTTGTGATTTGTCCTTGGTGATTTATCCTTTGGATAGAACAAGGGACAAGGGACAAGGGACAAATTGCTAATCTTGGCTGAATTGGCAGTAAGTATTTATTTCCGCCGCCAATTTGTCGGCATCCTTAGAGATTTTTTTGATGGATTTACTGGTAGTTTCAACTTTGGTTTTAGCGGTGTGAGTGGTGGTAATACCGGCTTGGTTGGGCTGAGCAATTTCTACTAAGCTCATGGCCTCGCCAATTTCACTAAATGCTTGGCTCAAAGCCGTAAAGACTATGACAAAGCGGCGGCGAAATGCTTGTAATTTTTCGTCTTTTAATGGTAATTTTTCTAGCTTTTTCGTGGTAGTATCTAGGGCGGTGCCAATCTGGAGAGCGGTTGTGGAGCGATTCAGTTCTACATCGGCGATCGCCTGGACACCATGATTGATGCCTTGAATCAGTTTATGGCATTGAGATACTTTGGCGTTGGTGCAGCCAATAACTAGAGCGGCTGCCCCCAGAGCAGTAATCGTAAATTGATGTGAACGAGCGGGCATCATGGAATTGTGTAGAAGTAAAATGGCTTGTTCCTGAACCGGCTGTATCCCCTAGATAAACTAACTTTCGGTAGCGGTGTGAGATGCTGTAGGCGATGTGAGATTTTATCAGTGTTTTTGGGATAGGTAGGTGCTATTTCTCCGCCACCCAGTAGATTTTACCGGGCTGGTGTAGTCCATTTTATGCATTGCACAACAGCCAAACCCTGCAAAAGACGGTTATGATGCCTGTGCGGCTGTAATCTACTGTTAGCCCAATTTCCGGTTACTTAAAATATAGTACAAAAAAACCACCCTCTAACCGTAAATGGGTGGTTTTTGATGTGAAAAAATCGCTCTTTAAAGGTGGGTTGATGGGGAAATAAAGGTTGACAAGGTAATTGTTTTGTGGTAGCTCTTAATCAAAAGGTTGACTTGAGAATATATACTTAGGGCGGTGCGATCGCCGGGGTGGTGGGGTTTTCCAGTTTAGGCACTTTTGAAAAAGCGAATGATTTCGCGCACGCTGTCGAGAAATTGGGCGTCGGCGGATAGCTGGGCGATCGCTCGCTGTGCTTCCTTACCTAGTTGGTCGTGTTGCGCCTGATTATTCGTGCGCAAATCCTCTAAAGATGCTGCCACCCTAGTTAATTGGTGCTGTGTGGCTTCTAAATCCCGCTGTAGTCGCGTCACCCAAGACGTGGGATTTTCGGCGTTGAGCTGCTCTTGCACGTTGCGCAGGGTTTGTTCCATTGTTTCCACCCGATAGCGCAGTTCGATCGCGTCTTCCCGGGGATACTTAAACTCCTGTTTGATGGCGTACAATCTCCTAGCGATATACTCGTAACCGCGCACCGCCGGACGCAAGAAGGTAAGCAGCAAAGCGGCGCCAGAACTAATATAACCCACGGCGCTGATGCCATTGGCGGCCAGGAGATACAGTCCAATGGCGGAGAGCAGATGCAGAGCCAAGGCAATGGGGAGCGATCGTTTTGCCAGGGAAGTCACATAGCGCAGTTGTTTTTCATCGATCGAGATATTCTTTTGCCGGGATTGCTCCGCCTCCGCTAGCACTTCTTTGGCCTGAAAATACACATTCCACGGCACCGTCACAATCACCATCAACCACCAAAAACTCGCCCCCGCGATCGCCCAATCTAGAAAATTACCCGCCGGGACTTGCAACCATTGCAAAATCCCAAACACCAGCAGCAAAAAAACCACCAATCCCGCCGTAAAAGGAGCCAAAAATTGCAAATACATCTTACTTTCCTCCCAGAATTGCCAACTTGCCATCAATGCTGGCATGGGCAAAATGTATTTCCTCCCCCACTGTGACAGTTAGCCAACTGGCATATCACTATTGCCAATCTGTTATGACGTAAACAGATATCACACCACAACAGCAGATTAGCCTCTGTCCCTTGATTAATCTTGTCCAACCACAGCCAGTTCGGGGCGCTTCAGGAAATAAATCACCAACCCGAACAAAGGCAAAATCCGCACAACCCACAATAATCCCAAATTATCATAATTTCGCCTTACCATATCATCCTTGACCAACCATCCCTGGAACAGCCAAAACACCATCATATCTATCCAAAAAGAATAAGCTAACCGGTCACTGGATATTAAAGTTAATAAAGATTCCCAGCGAGCAGTTAAATCCCCAAATTCGGGACGCGCCCATAAACCCCAAGCCAGAGAAGCTAATACCACAGCAGTTAAAAATATCGGTAAAAACTTACTTTCTGTAAATTTTTCCGCTCTAGTTAAAGGCAGTTGCGGCACATCAGGATTATCTTGGCGCACAGCTAACCAAAGCAGGTAAAACACATTCGTCAAAAACGCTGTGCCAATCAGAAATGGGACAATGGAGAAGCGCTGCTGTCGCCCATCGATAAGAAAACCCCAAAATAATAAACCCCAAGCCACAACAATATTAAATAACCCCTCTAAGCCTGGGTTAATCACCGGTGCCACATGAGGAAAGATGGCAGGGAGGACAAACCAGAAATTCAGGCTGAGGTCTAATGCTTCTTGGATAGTTTCCGGCTGGGTATGCAGCAGAGATGGCCCCGGCGGCAAGTCGCTGAGCAACAAATACCCCACATAAACCACCCAAGCACTAGCGGCAACTATTTTGGGCAGGAGATTACCCGTGTTTTTTAAAATCATCGACTTAAATCATAATCACCTTACATACTATACCACTATAGGTGGATGTTGTCCCTAGCTCGTAGTTGGGCTTTAGCCCATAGAGCAGTTTCGCATCTATAATGAAACATAAGATTGTATCCCCAGTATCGCCATGCTAGAACAGCAAAGTTTTATTGCCCAAACCGACCCCCCCCTGTCGGCCAAGCAGACTTTACCGACTATGTATGATTTACCCAGTGAAGACCCGGAGGAACCTGGTTTGCCTGATGAATTTCATAGTTTGCAGCCCCAGTTATTATCCCGCACGCTGCGGTTGCCTTCTTACCCGCCGTCACGGCTATTTGTGGGCTCGGATTTAAACCTCTATTACGATGTCCATCATACCCTGTGGCACAAGCGACCCGATTGGTTTCTCGTCTTAGATGTACCCCGGTTGTATGAAGAAACTGATTTGCGCTCTAGTTACGTGGTGTGGCAAGAAGGGGTGAATCCATTTTTAGTCGTAGAACTGCTCTCCCCAGGCACGGAAAAAGAAGACTTAGGAGAATGGGGAGCGGTGGGGGATAATCCCGCAACTACCGCCGCTGAACCCACCGGGAGTAACGGACAATCTAACCCAGAAACACCACCGGGGAAATGGGATGTTTATGAGCGAATTTTACGAGTACCTTATTATGTGGTATTCAGTCGCTATAGTAACAGGATGCGGGGGTTCAAACTGGATGGGGGACGCTACCGGGAACAGCCCATTAATCCAGAAAATCCGCAGTTTTGGATTCCCGAAATCAAATTAGGTTTGGGAGTCTGGTCAGGGGAATATGAGGGGATTAACCGCAGTTGGTTGCGCTGGTATGATGCCCAGGGCAATTGGGTGCCCACCGATGTGGAACTTGCCCTAGCTGAGGCGGAACGTGCAACGGCTGAGGCGGAACAAGAACGGCAAAAGCGATCGCAATTAGCGTCAAAGTTAAAGTCACTTTCTCCCGAACAGCTCGCGGCTTTGGGCATTAGCCTGGAGGAGTTGGAATAAATTTTTCGGCCAGACCGGGTTTCTTGCGTCGAGTCTTTGCATCATAGCCCAGACCTGGTTAAGAAATCCGGTTTCTTCTCCTGATGTCACCAGTCATTTGAGAATTGAATGTTGTTTGAGGAACTGGAGAAAGTTATCATAGAGAAGCTCAGCGCCATAGTTAGTCAAGTGGTGAGAATCAATAAACAGGGGATGCTGGTTATCACTGGTGAAATGGGTGCAGATTTCATCAGGACAAAGGAGATTAAATGGGTCATATTTATGGATGACGGGGGATAGGGTTTGGTCTAATTTCTCATATACCGGTTTTCTCAGCTTGACCAGAGTCGATTTTTCTTCGCCACATATCTGGTTTAAGGAGAATTCGGGGCGAAACCATTCAGCTAGGCATTCTTTGGTATTGTGGCTAAATTCTGGCAGGGGCATCATTAGGACAGTGGAGACGCCTTTTTTTTGCAAGAGTTCGGCAAACTGGTTGAGGGTGCCCATCACTTGGGGGATGCCTACCCAAGATAGATTTTTTTCGGGCACATCCCAGTTTTTGATTTCATATCTGTTGGCGATGATTACTATGTCGCCTTTTTTGGCGGTTTTTAATACTCGTTCATACTGGTGTAATTGGGTTCGATCGCACTTTTTCTTTTTCTTCTCTGCATAGGGAAATTGGCAGCTACTCTGGGATATGCCATCAATTCCGTATCCCTTCTGCTGGGCAAGTTTCGCGGCTAAGGCTCTGAGGTGGTCAGCGTGACTGTTACCCACAAAGAAAAGTGTGGGCTGATTTGCCTTGGCGGGGATGGTGCAAATTGACAGCAGTTGTGGGGATATTTCTGGGTTTTCCCTACTATCCAAGTGGCAGTTATCTTTGGTATAATTGGGGTAAATGGTCTGATTTCTGGCAAAATATGATAAATATTTCTCACTATTTCCCGAATAAAGTTCGGCGGCGAGGGTGTTTTCCAGGTGTCCGAGAAAAAATGCCGATGTCAATAGTAACGTTAGGTACAACCCAAATACGGGTGTATTTTTGCGGCTCCAGTTGGCGTGGCGGAGGGGGTTTTCAATCCAATGATAAGAAGCGAGGGCGAGTCCGATGATGAGTAATAACTGGAAGATGATGGTATATTGAGATATGCCGATCGTCCAGCGACTCAGCACTAATACCGACCAATGCCACAAATACAAAGAATAAGACAGAATGCCAATTTTAACGAACCACTTAGAAGCGAACAGGTTAACTACGGGACTTTTGGTATCAAATGCCCAGATGGTAATGGCAGTGAGCAGGACTATAGAAACAGTGGCTAAGGTTTGCAGGTCTTTGCTGAAAAACAAAACTGCTACGGTTAACACCGTGGATATAGGTGCAATAAACTGCTGAATCCGGCGCCAAGATGCCGATGATAACTGTGGCAATACTAAAAAGGTTAAACAACCAACTCCTAACTCCCAAAACCTGCTGGGTAACAAAAAGAATGCGGCATCACCATTATCCTCTGCCATGTAAAGGTATGTAATTAAAGATAGGATGGTGAGACCAAGTACCGTAATTAATATATTTCTGCGGTTTTTCGTCTGATTGGGGTGACTACACAATCCTAAAATAATCGGGAACAGTAAATAAAATTGGGCTTCTATGCCTAATGACCAAGTGTGAGTAAAGAGGTTTAATTCTGCTTCAGAGCCAAAGTAATCAGATATTTCGTCAAGTAGGTATATATTAGAGTACCCAAACAGGGAAGCAATCCCAGTTTCTATGGAAACATCGATTTCCCCTGCGGGGATAAAGAAGCAGCCAATAATGCAGGTAATGAGGACGCAGGTAATGAGGGCAGGAATTAGTCTTTTGATTCTTCTGGCATAAAAGGTGGGGAGATGCTGTGGCCAATTTTGGGTGAGTTTGTGACTGAGTGAGGCGGTGACAACAAACCCGGAGATGACGAAGAAAATATCAACTCCCAAAAAGCCGCTGGTGACGATTTTGGGATTAAAGTGATTAATGATGACGGCCAAAATGGCGATGGTTCGGAATCCATCAATTTCTGGCCGATAAGTGGAGTTGGCAGAGGAGGCGAGTTTTTCTGGTGGGGGAGAATTTAATTGATTCATCTCGATTGTCAATTAATAATTAATAATTGATAATTGATAATTGATAATTAATAATTGTCGATTATCAATTGTCAATTATTAATTATTAATTATCAATTAAAAAAATCCTTCTTGTTCTAGTTCTTCGATGATTTGCAGCCCGCGTGGGTCGCCGACGCGGAGGAGGGAGGCTTTGGCGTCTTCCTGAACGCTGAGGTCTCGATCGTTTTCTAGGGCTTCGATTAAGGCATCGATCGCCCCAGCATACACCACATTATTAGGCAGTTCGCGGCAAAGTTGACCGATCGCCCAAGCACAATTAGACCGAACCGCCGCCACCGAGTCTTTGAGCAAACTTTCAATCAGGGGGGGTACAGCCGCGATCGCCACATCATAACTGACAGTGGAGAGCTGACCGAGGGAACTAGCGGCCCAAAGGCGGACGGCGGGAATGTCGGTTTTCAGAGCATCAATGAGGGGAGTTAAGGCGCGGCGATCGCTGCAATTTCCCAGAGCCCAAACCACACCCTTGCGCACATAACCATTCCAGTCCCGACGCAACTGCTGGATTAACGGCTCTACCACATCTTTACTCGTATTCCGGCCCAAAGCATAAGCCGCACTGACCCGAGTCAGGGGACAAGGCTCTCGGAGCAAATCAATTAACAGCGGAATCGCCCGATCGTCCTGAATTTCACAAAATGCCCGTGCGGCGAGAGTACGTTGCCCGGGTTCCGTCGCCGTCAGCAAACGCAACATTTCCTCTGGATCGGGCTTTGGCTCTTCTGTCTCATCCCAATGATCCAAAGGGCTATCCAGTTCCTCTTCTGTGGTGGTGGTTAAATCATCGTCGTGCATAATTTATCAACATACAACAATCTCTGGCCCAATGGCACAGTTGCCCTACAGGTTTCTCTGGAGTTGCGGGTTTCTCGGGTGAATAGGGGCTACCATCAGGGGTGAACGCCGTTAGGCGTCTCGTCTAGCATCGCACCGCGTAAGTCCGCCAAATCCAACTCCGCCTCGGAAAGACTCGCCCCCGTGAGGTTTGCCCCCATCAAATTCGCCCCTTTCAAATTCGCCCCTTTCAAATTCGCCCCGCGCAAATTGGCGCGGCTGAGGTCCGCCCAGCTCAAATCTGCCTCCTCGAGATTCGCCTGACTCAAATCCACACCACTAAAGCGCACCCGCCGCAAATCCGCAGCCGCCAGGTTCGCACCAGGAGCGATCGCATAAGCACCCGCCTCAGCCACCACAAAACCTTCAGGAAACCGAGTCATATCATCCCACAAAGCCTCAGTCAGATCCGCATCTTTCAGCTTCGCCCCACTCAAATCGCAACCCCGCAAATCCGCACGGTGCAAATAAGCCCCCTGCAAATCCGCCCCTGTCAGCTTCCCCCAGCGGAAATCTACCAGAGCCAGATACGCCGCCGCCAGGGACGCTTCCGGGTCTATAGCATAAGCCAGCCGCGCTTTGGGGTCGAAACCCTCGGGAAATCGAGTTTGAATATTATATAAAGCCAGGGAGATATCCGTCCCCCCCATATCCGCCCATCGCAGGTCTGCCGATCGCAAATCTGCCGCCTTCATATAACTGCCCCGCAAATCTGCACCCCGCAAATCCGCACCCCGCAGGTCTATGCCTTTCACATAAGTAGCACTCAAATTAATTTCACGCATATCGGCTTCGCGGAAACTGGCGCGGCTGAGGTTAGTACCGCTCAAATGCCATTCTCTGAGGTTGACCCGAAAAAAGACTCTTTCTCCCCGAGCATATCGCCCGAGCAACTCATTCGCATCCATGTTTGTCCTTTGTCCTTTGTCATTGGTCATTGGTCATTGGTCAAAAGTCCTTTGTCATTGGACAAGTGACAAGTGACAAATGACAAAGGACCAAAAATTAGAAGCGCTCGCCCAAATTCAAATGAACTCGAGCATCACCCTCATCGCTGAGGGCAAATTCTACCCGCACGGGACCGAAAACGCTGAGGGCTCTTAAACCAATGCCCACACCCGCACCATTACCTGGTTTGTCGCGCACTTCCCCTGGCTGCCCGGGCACTGTGTCCCCAGACCCCAAGTCTGTGCCGTAGTCGGCAAATACTGTTCCTCCCACCCGGGACAAGAAAGGCAAGCCAATATCCTCGGTGATGGGGAAACGATATTCTAAAGAAGTTTGCACGAAACTGCGACCCACGCCCACATCGGCTTGTTTAAAGCCTCTAACGGAGTTAGTCCCGCCAATGCCAAAAGCCTCGTAGGGGGGGGCATCGCCGATAAAAGTACCGGCTCCGATGTGGAAAACCAGGGTTTGGGAACTGGCGATCGGCACAAATTGGCTGAAACTGGCACTCAAGCGGTTGAAAACCAGAGCCGATCGGCCTACAGGGAGAGATTGCTCTGTACCCAGGCTAAACCGATAACCCCGTAGCGGCCAGTCTGGGTCATCCCGGCGGTCCTGAAATGCTAACAGGTTGAGCGTAAGCAAATCATCCTGACCATTATCACTGATGGTCATGCGGTTGCCCAATTGGTCTCTGGTAAAAGTGGCATCCGTAGCCGCCGCATTGCGGATAGAAACCCGCTGATAGTTGACGCCGCCAGCAATCACCAAACCACTGGCGGTAACAGGTTGGAACACCTGAAAACCACCACCGAGGCGATGTACCCAGGGTTTATGGTCGTGAATTAAATTCACTTCCCGTTCCCCTTCCAGAAAATTATCTTCGGGCCAGCGGGTGTTAAACACTCTCGCACTCCAGCCGCCATCCAAGGGGTCCCCCTTTGCCCAAGGGTCGGTCAGGCTGATATTGGCCGCCAAGGTGCGCACCCCACCTTCCAGTCCCCAACCCAGAATTAAATCATTTTCACCCAGATTGGCCAGTTGGAAGTCTAAACCCAGGTGCGCCCCTTTGCGGGACCCCAATCCCGGCAAGGGAGTAACGGAAAACTTCGGGGGCTCGTCTGTGTCAAATTCACTATCTTGCGCCAGTTGCTGCCACTGGTTTGGAGGCGATAGGGGTAAATTTACCCCTGTGGCTGGGGCAACTTTCACCCCTGCCGATCGCCAAGTTTGTGCCCAGTCTTCGGGAGCCACAGTGGTCATATCTGCCAGATGTGGCTCTTGAAACCCAGCAGAGGTGGTGGGCAACAGTCCTGCAGCCTGTCCCCAACTGGGAGCCGCAAACATCAACGTGGCAGATGCAGCCCCTACATGGGCTGCCAGGGTCAACAAGGGATTAAACCCATCAGGTCTCGCGCTCATGCCGTTCACTCCCACACAATTAATTCCTGAATGCTCGCAACTGGCACCCAACCGAATGGCAAGGCCGCCAGCACCGAGGCAATTTCAAATGTTGCTTATGTTAATGGGCTCGAAGCTGTCCGAGTTAGGATCGCGGCGTCCCGGCTATACCGAGCCTACTCCCAGACAGCATCAAAATCACCTATATCTTAGGCATGAGATGGTCAAAATTTTGTCAGGCTTTATGAAGATTTTTGGTTTGTGTGGATTAGGTGAAACATTCGGCCCAAAATCTTTAGGTCAGCAGTTGACCAGCACAATCTCGCTGGCTACCATCGGGAAAAGTGACGCCCAGCAAGCAGGTGTCTTTTAGGTTCGCCTTCCACAGATTGGAACCCTTTAAATTAGCTCCGAGCAAATTGGCACCCCCGAAGTCGGCGCAGATGGCGTTGGCACCACTGAGGTCCACTCCGGCTAAATCTGCCTTAACAAAGCGGGCAGCTACTAGGTCGGCGCCGGATAAATCGGCACCAATGAGCTGGGCGCTAATCAAGTCCGCTTTGTTGAGGATGCCTTTCCACAAGCTGGCACCGCTCAAGTTGGCGGCGGTTAAGATTGCTCCACCCAGTTCAACTAATATGAGGTTGGCTCCCCTCAAGTCGGCACCACAGAGGTTGGCTTCCACCAGGTTGGCGGCGGTTAATCTGGCATCGGTTAAGTTCGCCTCTGTGAGGTTCACTTTTCTGAGGTTGGCGCGGCTCAGGTTCGCAGCGCTGAGGTTGGCACCGGTAAAGTTGGCGCCGCTCAGGTTGGCTCGATAGAGGTTGCATTTGCGCAAGTCGGCACCGGTGAAATCTCTTTCGCCAGCGCTGTAGCGGGTGAGGAGTTCTGGGGCTTCCATTTGATTTGGTGGCAGTTTAGGGGTGGGTGGCAATGGTTGGGGCTTGACTAAAAACCTGGTGTTTCCCAATCATAGTTTGTCGATCGGTTCGCCCCGAACACCTTGATGCGTCACATCAGCATCGCTCTCTGTGCCAATTCTAGATGTATTTGCGAAAAAAATCCGCTGTAGAGGGGGATTGTCACTACGGCCAGCAATATGATTTTGAGCGGCTCCTCAAAATTATATTGCTGGTTTCCCTGACTCTACAGCGGAAGGTTTGAGGATGTGGCTTGGGTAGGGGCGGCTCCGATTTTGCCGGAGCCCTAGGAAAGCCCCTACGCGAAAACGAAATTTATTCAGCGATACGCCTAGGCTCTACCCCGGAAGCGGCTTTTGCGTCGCACGGAACTGGCTTTGCGCTTGCGCTTCTCTTGGGGGGTTTCAAAGTACATGCGACACCGAACATCTGCCAAGATTCCTGCTTGGGACACTTGACGTTTGAAACGACGTAGAGCGGATTCGATTGCTTCGTTTTCGCCGATGAGGATTTGGGTCATTGTTTCTCCTGGTGATGTTTTTTGCGATCGATTCTACCTCCACCCGATTCTGCCATCTCATCATGGACGCCCTCCGGGAGGTCAGTCCCCCGAGTGGAGAATGGTGGTGGGTGTTTGGTTGCAGCAATTTGCATTCGGGAGCGATCGCCACTCGAACACCTTCAAGCGTCCCGCTAGCATCGCCCCTACCCCCGCCTGCTGCTGGCGTCGGTGCCCTCCCCACTCCGAGCAATTCTTCGCTGTGGCGGTTTCCTGGCACCAAGTAATTGTTTTTCTATATATATTACAGTTTTGAGGGATTATCTACCCCCTCCCGGCGGTTGTCACCCGCCCGCTCCCACCCCCCGCTCAATTTATCTATGTTTACGGACTGATTGCCCCTACCAAAAAATCCTAGCATTCTTGCCGATCGTTTTTTCCTAGGGATAACCCACGATTTAATCTTGACCCTTGGCTGGCACCTCCCCAGACCCTGACTCTGGACCTTTTTTGGGGGATGCAGGGCAAGAAGTCGATCGCTCCTCCTTCCCATTCTCTATCACATCTCTCCATTGCCTGCGCTCAATCACAATCGCCCATTTTCTCTGCGATACCACATGAATTTGATAACCGCTCTCTCATGGATCGCAGTAATTATTATCTCCCAGATAAAATCTGATGAGATAATTAAGGATTTCAGGATTTCTCAAAAATTTGGCCACTTGAATCCAGATTCTCCAGTAATTTCCGAATTGCTTCTGCATCAAACTCCTCCGCCAGCTCCAATACCCGCTGAGCAAAATTCCCATATTCGGGGGCAATTCCTTGGAGGCGTAACGCTTCTTCCTCCACGATCGCAATATCTCCAATCATAACGGCTCGCTGCAATTTTACTAATTCATCATGGGGCGGAAATACGATTTTTTCCGGTTCCGATGGTGCCATCAAATCTGCGGTTGCGGCTGGCTGATACAACCACTGGAAGTGCAAATATTTGGGCAATTTGCTCAAAAGCTGCTCCAAGTCTAATGGTTTGGGGATAAAATCATTGCAACCCACCGCCAAAGCTTGACTCTGGTCTGATAGAGAGACGCTGGCACTGGAGGCAATAATTGTCACTTCTTGGCCATAAGATTGCCGCACTTGCGCGGTAAATTCATAACCATTCATTACCGGCATCACAATATCGGTAATAATTAAATCAGGTTGAAATGATTCAAGCATAGCCAAGGCAACGGCGCCGTTTTCTGCCTCGGCTACGACAAACCCCAAAGGTTCTAAAACCGCCTTCACTACTAGGCGATTCCACTCTTTATCATCTACCAACATAAGTTTCCGCGTCTGGCCATTGTACCCAATAATTTGGCCTTGAGAGCTGCGCCAAGCTGACGGGGCGCCTGTGGTGGCACTATTCACCCATTCATCAGAAATGGCCAAGTCTAATTCAAACCAAAAAGTGCTACCCTGACCGAGGCTACTCTGAACATAAATTTTACTGCCCATCAGGCAGACAATTTCATTACAAATAGTCAGTCCTAAACCGGTGCCTTCCACTTGGTGATAAGTGCCCCCCACTTGTTCAAAAGGCAGAAAAATCCGCGATATTTGTTCCGGCGCTATACCAACGCCTGTATCAGTAATTTGAAAATGTAATTTCGCCGTATTAGCGCTTTGATTTAATAATTTTATCTCAAAAGTAACCCGGCCTTGATGAGTAAATTTAATGGCATTGCCCAGCAAATTAATCAAAACTTGGCGCAAGCGCTTTTCATCGGCGATAACTCCCGTGGGGAGATGGGGGTCAGGGAGATATAGTTATTTCAAATAAAAGCGAGACATTATCGAGCGCAATACTCTCGGATAATTTCGTCGATAGATTTGTCAGGATGTGCATACATTCTGGCTCTCTTTAAAGCACTAAAATCATGCTCTATGTCATTTAAGTCTGGTGAGTATTTGGGTAAAAATACTACTTGATGACCAGCCGCCTCGGCCAATTCTTTAATCACTTTCTTTCGATGAATGGGCGCGTTATCCATAATTAATATCGAAGG
>Ga0209172_10004985_pt1 | contig 16780 bp, 22 predicted proteins | sample LarsenN4metaG_FD_184113 | JGI IMG/M metagenome (GOLD analysis project Ga0209172, IMG submission 184113) | Hot spring sediment bacterial and archeal communities from British Columbia, Canada, to study Microbial Dark Matter (Phase II) - Larsen... ... | reverse complement strand
CCCGTCCGCCACTAGGCTTCGGGCCGAAGCCCTAACCTCGTACGACTTGCATGCATAAGGCACGCCGCCAGCGTTTATCCTGAGCCAGGATCAAACTCTCCGACAACATCGCTCTCGCTTGCGCGAGATCAATTCCTTCGACGGAGAACTCCGCTCGCACGATTCTTACCGCTATCCACTTGTTAAGGTGCCCGCTCCGCCACCCGGCGGCGCGGCGTGAGAATCTAACATCAGCCGCCGCGCGTGTCAACGCTCTTCGCGCTCCACGCACCGCGCGTCGTCAGACGCTCAGCTGTTGACTTGGAAAGGGCGCCGCGATGACTGCTCGCTGCGCTCCGCGCCGTCCGGCGCGGTGGGGGCGTCACCTGCGACGCCCGTCCGGCGTAGGAAAGACCCGCCATTCGACGGGCCACCGGACTTCGGGTACCTCACCCAGTCACTTCGTCACCCAAATCCTATCGAATCCAGGATCCGAAGTCAACGTGGCGGCTACCCGCAAGACGCTCGCCGGGCGGCCCCCGGCGCCACCTCACTGTACCTCCCACGGCGCGCCCCGGCCACCTTCACCGGCGCTCCGCCGACACCGCCGCCGGCGCGCCCGCTGCGGTCGCCGCCGCGCCGAACGGCGTCCACAGCACCTCCGCGCCGGCGGCGATGACCGGCGCGGCATCGCGCTCGCGTCGCGGCACCTTCCGGTCGACGTAGTAGTCCTGCAGCTTCTTGTGACCGCGCATCCCCGGTGGCCGGATGCGGTCGCCGGGCCGGCGCCCGCGTACCACCGCATCCGACGGCAGCCGCAGCGCGCCCGCATCGTCGAACGCCACCGCGATCCGCCACGCGCCCACGTCGCCCGCATACGGGAGCGAGAGCGCGATGTCCGCCGGCACCGCCGGCAATCGCAGCGGCCCGCACGACAGCAACACCGCCTCCGGGTCCACGGTCGCGACGACGCCGCGCGGCAGCTGGAACTGCGAGCCCGTCGCCGCCAGGTGCGCCCGCGCGAGCGTCGCGTAGTGCCGCCGGTCGAACTCCCGCGCGTCGCCGAGCAGCCGCACGAGCGCCACGCGCCACGCGTACGCCCTCAACTCCGGCGCCAGCTCCGCCAGCCGCGGCCGGTCGACGCCGATCGCCTCGCCGTCGCGCGAGACGATCGGCGACACCGCCGCCTCGATCGTGGCCGTCGCCGCGCGCGCCTCGTCCGACAGCCGCAGCAGGTGGGCGCGCTCGTCGCGCGTGACGTGCGGCAGCAGATGGCGACGCAGCCGGTTCCGCAGGTAGCGCGGATCGTCGTTGCTCTCATCGTCGCTGACGTCGATGCCCCCCGCGCGACAGTACGCCCGCGTCTCCTCTCGCGACACCGCCAGCAGCGGCCGCGCGAGCAGCGGTGTTTTCGCGCCGTCCGGCGTCCGCGCCACCGCCGCCATCGCCGCGACGCCGTACAGGCCCGCGCCGCGCAGCATGTGCAGCAGCACCGTCTCGACCTGGTCGTCGGACGTGTGCCCGGTCACGACGAAACCAGCGTTCGACCGTCGCGCCACCTCGCCGAGGAACGCGTACCGCGCCTCTCGCGCCGCCGCCTCCGTGGGGCGCGGCTGCTCCCACGCGCCAGCCTCGAGCGCGAGCCCGTAGCGCGCGCACAACCGCTCCACGCACGCGCGGTCGCGGCCTGATGCGTCCTCGCTGCGCAGCCGGTGGTCGAAGTGCGCGGCGAGGGCGCGCGACGGATCCACGATGCCCGCTTCGACGAGCAGCGCCACCATCGCCGACGAGTCCGCCCCGCCCGACGCCGCCAGCACCACGCGCGCATCCGCCAGCCCCGGCATCCGCTCGCCCACGTACGCGCGCACGCGCTCATGCATCACAGCCGTATTCACGCGGAGATCGTAACAGAGCCCCACTACGACTGAGAGACTGAACGGCCCACAGAGGAACCGCGTAGGGGCGCCCGTCCGTGCGCCCCTCATACGACCGACGGACTGACAGACGGAAAGACCCGCCTACGGCACCGCGAGCGGCGTCGGTGTCGCCACCGGCGGTGGGATGAAGAGTTTCTGCCACCACTCCCGCGGCTCGACCGTCGCGCTCGGCGCCGGCGTCGGCGACGGGTCTATGCCCGACACGATCACCAGCGTCTCGCCCGGCTTCACCAAGCCGAGCACGCGCCGCGCAACATCCTCGACGTACTCATCCGACGCCAGGTAGTCGCGCACCGCCTCGAGCTGTTGCTGTTCGGTCTGCAGCTCCGCGATCTCCGCCCGCAGCTGCGACTCTTCCTCACGCAGTTGATAGTGATGGACGACGTAGCGCGCCGTGGTGAACCCGAGGTAGGCGAGCGCGATCAGCGCCACGCCGGCGACGATGGGGACGAGCGGCAGTTGCGGCAGCCTGGACATCCCCGGCTGTGCCTCCATGCAAACCCGCCACCCGCGCCAACTCTACAGAAGCGCGGATCAGGTGTCTAGTAGGGAACTTTCGGCGATCGGCGGTCAGTCGTCAGCGGCGCGGCCGGCGTTGGTCGGACAGGCTCTCGGCTTCCGGTTCTCGGTTCCTGGTTCACGCCAGACACCAGTCCACCCACAGCTCAACTCGTCCGCTCCGTCCGCGGCCGGAACGTGCGCTGGTCCGCCGGCACGTTCTTGAAGAAGTCCCGGTTGACGTGGATGTACTGCTTCCACTCCGCCGGCACGTCCTCCTCGAAGTAGATCGCGCTCACCGGGCACACCGTCTCGCACGCCGCGCAGTCGATGCACGTGTCGGGATCGATGTAGTACTGCGGGTCCTCATCACGCGTGTAGATGCAGTCCACCGGGCAGACGTCCACGCACGACGCGTCCTTCGTGCCGATGCAGGGTTCAGTGATGACGTACGCCACAACAGCTCCTCGTACCGACCGCCGGTTATATCTCCGGCCTGCGCACCCCGGGCTTTCGCACCGTAATCGCGCCCTCACCAGCCACGCGCGCCTGGCACGCCAGCCGGACGCTCGTCCGCAGGATGGCCTCGCCGCGCTCGTACACGAGCGACTTCTGCTCCGCGCGCCCCATCGGCGACAGCAGCGCCATCCCCTCGATGACCTCGCACGCGCACGTGGTGCAGCGTCCCTCGCCGCCGCACGTCGTCGGCCAGTAATAGCCGAGCCGCTGCGCCGCCCCCATCACCGTCTCGCCCTCGGCGGCTTCGATCTCGACCTCGAGCGGCAGGATGCGGATTCGGGACATGCGCGTTCCGCGCTCAGCTTAGCACAGACTAAGCCTTACGGACGCGCCTGTCGGTTCCGTCGTTCGGCGGTTGCGGCAGCCGCGATTACGCGTCTAGGATGCGCGTCGGCAGGGTGTAGAAAGGAGTCCGTGGCTTGAAAGCTGAGTTCGCTCCCGGGGCCAGCGAGGAGATGACCATCACGACGACGCCGGAGATGGGCATCACGCACCTGGGGCCGGACGCGCCATCGATGTACTCGACGCCCGCGATGATCCAGCTCATCGAAGGCACCTGCGTCCGTCTGATGAGCCGCTACGTCGACCCCGGCGAGCAGTCGGTCGGCTACCGCGTCGACGTCAAGCACCTCGCCCCGACGCAGGTGGGCAAGCGCGTGACCTCGAAGGTGCGGTTACGTGAAGTCAACGGTCGCCGCTACGTGTTCGACGTCGAGGTCCACAACGAGGACGGCGTCAAGATCGGCGAGGGCACGCACGAGCGCGCCCTCATCGACATCAGCAGGTTCGCGCAGAGGGGCGCCTGAGCCGCGCATACGCAGAAATTTGTCGAATTTCCCCCCGATCGGCGGTTAACCCGCGCCCCCGCTCGATCGTTGGAACAACACACGGGTGCTACGCGTCTATGAACGCAGGGTCAGTCAGGAGGAACACCACAGGATGAAGAAGAAGCTTGCACTTCTGGTGCTCGCGCTCGCAGGGCTCTCCGCCTTCGCAGGCACGTGCATCGTTCAAAACGTCGCCTGGACAGAGATCGATGGCGACTTCCACTACGGCGCCGAACTCAAGAACGATACGGGCGCCGACTTCCTCCAGCACAAGTTCCTCGTCGCCTTCGTCGAGGACGGCGAGCTGCTGGAAGAGGTGACGGTCGAGGGCTGCCTGCGCTCGCTCCAGGCGGGCGCCGTCAACTTCTACTCGACGCACACCGAGAAGGGCGACCCCGACGACATCGCCGCAATCAGCCGCCTCAAGTGGGAGGACGGCCTCAAGGGCGGCGAGGTGTCCGACGGAGACCTCGAGCTCTCCAATGTCGTCGTCGAGCGCAACGGCAACCTCATCACCGTCACCGGCACGATGAAGAACCACAGCAACGACGACTACAACGACGCCCGAGCCTGCGCCGTCGTCTACAACCGAGATGGCGAGGTCGTCCGCGTCGAGTTCAGCAACGAAGTCGACCTCAACAACGGCGCGAGCGCGAACTTCGATATCGAGGTCCGCGTGCCGAGCGGGACGAGCGATGCGCGCAAGGTCTCGGTCTGGGCGGACGCCCTCAATGACGACGACGGCAACAAGCCAATCGAGCCCGTCTCCAAGACGGGCATTGCGGTGACGACCTGCCCGACGGCCACGCCGACGGTCACGGGCACGCCGCCGACCAACACACCGACCAATACGGCGACGGCGACCTCGACGCCGGCGACGCCGACGAACACGTCGACGCCCGGACCCTGCCAGTAACGGAACCCCCGGTTGGTTGAGGAGGGGCGGCCACGTGGCCGCCCCTCCGTTTGTCTCACAGCGATCGCGGCGTCACGCAACGCCCGCGGGCAGCCTGTACCGCAGCAGCCCCGCCACCCCCTCGAACTCCGCCAGCTCCCCAGCGTCGCGCACGACCTCCACCCTGGCGTCCGTCTCGGCCGCCAGCCGCACCAGCTCCTTGCGCTCGACCGGCCCGACGCGCGCTTCGTCGAGCACCAGCGTGTCCACCTGCCCCCGCTCGAGCGCGCGCGCCGTCGGCGCCACGCCGGCGACGCCGAGATCCCCCTGGCGCACCTCCGCGATCGCGCGCTCCGCCGCCGACAACCCCGCCTGCCGCTCGGCCTCCGCCAGGATCGGCGCCGCCTCCGCCTCGATCTCCTCAACGTCCGCGCGGATGCCGATGCGGAACACGCCGCTCACTTTTGCCGCGAGCTGTTGCGGCATCGCGTGCTGCAGCTCCGTCATCGCCACCTCATCGCCCGCCAGCACCACGCGCGTTGCACCCTCGCGCTCGACGAGATCGCCCAGCGCCTGCGCGATCTCCTCGGCGAACTGCTTGCGGTGCTTGTCGATGTGCCGCTGGTAGCGCGCCTGCGACCACCCGCCCATCGCCCGCTTGCGATAGCTGTCCGGGGCATCGTCGGGCCCGCCGGCGTCGACGAGCGCGCCGTACTGCCAGACGTACAGCCGCGCCGTGTTGGTATCGATGACGCCGACGATGGCCGTCTCGAACTCGTCCTCGAGCTTCGCGAGCTGGTACAGGTCGGGTCGCGACGCCACCGTCACCTGGTTCTCGAACGGCGTCGCCACCTCGAGCGCCTCCCACACGCCGATGCCGTGGCACGCGAAGATGGCCAGCCCCTCCGTCGACGGATCCATCTCGCCGCTGATGAAGCGCTGGATGCGCTGCGCGTCCGTATCGAACGAGTCAAGCCCTTCGCCGCGCGGCAACAGCGTCTTGCGGATGTCGCGCAGCCGGTCACGCAGCATCACCAGGCTGTCGCGCCGCTGCGGGCTCTCGCCGACCGCCTCCGGACGCACGTCGAGGTACACGCTGAGGAACGGCAGCGCGCCCGAGTCGATGGCCGCCAGCCGCCGGAACTGCTCCCTCATCACTCCTCTTCCTCCGAGACGTGTGGCGCGCGCTCGCCCTGCTCCAGCTCGTCGTCGTATTCGCGCGCCGCGCGGCGGAGCTTGGCTTCCTTCTGCGCGAGCTTCTGCTTCTCCTTCTCGAGGCGCTTCTGGTCGCGCTGCGACGAGCGCGCCCGGTCGATCGGAAGCTGGCCAGCCATCAGTCGTCCCTCCTTGCGTTGCTGCCGCAACCTAGCATTCGCCGCGTCGCGCGGGGACAACAAGGGCCGACCGGCAGGTTGCAGATAGCCGCAAGGCACGGCCGTCAAACGGGCGGTAGTCTCATACCGCCGTTTCGTCTATAACAGCCGTGTTCCAGGCTCAGTACCGGAGGTCGCCGTGGCCGCAACGACCGACATCATCGACGAGATCCGCTCCGTCATCGACGAGCGGAACCTGCTCAAGCACCCGTTCTACCAGGCGTGGCAGAAGGGCGAGCTCACCCTCGACCACCTGCAGGGTTACGCAGCCCAGTACTGGCACCACGTGCTCGCCTTCCCGCAGTACGTCAGCGCCGCCCACGCCATCTGCCCGCCTGAGGCATACGGCGACCGGCAGGAGATGCTCGAGAACCTGATCGAGGAAGAGCGCGGCGACGAGAACCACCCGGAGCTCTGGCTGCGCTTCGGCGAGGGCGTCGGCGCCGCCCGCGACGGCATCCGCGCCTCGACGCCGCTGCCCGAGACCGCGCGCCTCGTCGACACCTTCCGTGACGCCACGATGCGGCGCTCCTTCCCCGAGGCCTGCGCCGCCCTCTACGTCTACGAGTCGCAGGTGCCGGAGGTCGCGAAGACGAAGATCGCCGGCCTCAAGCAGTTCTACGGCATCGACGACGAGCGCAGCCTGCAGTTCTTCGAGGTGCACATTGGCGCCGACGAGGTCCACTCCGAGGTCGGCGCCAACATGGTGCGCCGCCACACGCGCGACGACGCCGCGCGCGATGCCGTGCTCCGCACCGCCCGCGAGTGCGCGGACGCGCTCTGGAGCTTCCTCGACGGCGTGCACCGGGAGTACGTCGCGGCCTGATGACCCTCGATCTGACGTTCATCGGCACCGGCAACGCCTTCGCTCCCACGCGCTACTGGAGCTCGTTCCTCGTCAACGACCGCTACCTCTTCGACGCGCCGCCGACGCTCCTCCCGCACCTCAACCGGCTCGGGAAGGACCCGCGCGACATCGACGTCATCTTCATCAGCCACTTCCACGGCGATCACTACTTCGGCCTGCCGTTCATCCTCCTCGAGTTCGCCGAGTGCGAGCCGCGCGAGAACGACCTCACGGTCGTGGGACCGCCCGGCATCGCCAAGCGCGTCAAGTCGATGACCGACCTCGCGTTCTCGAACGTGTTCCGCAAGGACCGCGGCTACCACCTCGACTTCATCGAGGTCGACGACAAGTTCACCGGCGAAGTCGCCGGCGTCACCTTCACCGCCCGCGAGGTCGAGCACGTGCCCGGTCTCGAGTGCTTCGGCTACCGCGTGGACATCGACGGCAAGACCCTCGCCTACTCCGGCGACACGATCATGTGCCCGCCGCTCATCCCGCTGGCCGACGAGGCCGACGTCTTCGTCGTCGAGTGCTCGTGCTGGGGCGAGCAGTGCGGGCCGCACCTCAGCCCGCGCGACATCCTCACGCTGCAGAAGAAGATCTCGCCGAAGACGCGCTTCATCCTCACGCACATCGGCAGCGGCGAGGCCCCGCAAGCCATCGCCGACGCCGGCATCCAGATCGCAGACGACCTGAAGACGATTTCGATCTAAGCGCGGCGGGGTTTCAGGACTTCAGGATTTCAGTACGTCAGCCGGTCAGTCCGTCAGTCGGTTCAGTCCGTCATCGGTCAGTCGCCGGACTGGTCCTGCCTTCTGCCCTCGCCACCCTGCCTCCATCCTCGATCCTCCACCCTCCATCTTCCATCGTCCTCCTCCCGTCCTCCACCCTCCAGCTCACGGCAGCGCCGATCCATCGCGATTCGGCGGCAATGTCCCTGGCACTTCGACGCAGAAGAACAGCCCCACCGCCTTCGAGGTGAAGATCGAGAACCGGTTGTCGAACAGGAAGACGTACTCGCCGTGGCTGCGCGCCGGGAACGTGAAGTCGTAGTTGTCCGTGCGCGGCGAGGCGAGGATGTCCTCGTTCTGCGGCGACCGCACCCGCAGGAAGACGTCCACCCGCCCGATGCCGCCGTTCACCTCGAACGTCCCCCGCACGAGCGACCCCGTCTGCAGCACGACCCGGTGCTCGACGGCGGAGCGCGCGCGGACCGTCAACGCCACGTTCGTGCACTGCTCAGGCCGCCCCTGGCTCACCACGCCCGCGTGCGCCGGCGTGCCGATCTTGCCGGGCGCGTAGTAGTTCATCGCCCACCAGGCGACGCCGAGCCCGGCCCCCAGCGCGAACACCAGGAACGTCCCGATGAACAACGTCCGCACAGGCGCGCCCTCCTGCCTGAGGGTCGGCACCTACGGAGGTTCCCTTAAGGGTGATGAATCTGAGGGGAATTTGGCGCTAGGCGGACCGGGAGGTTACTCCGCCCTGGGCGAGGACGGCCGACAGCGGCACGAACTCGCTGTCCGGCGCGGCGCTGTCCACGTAGAGCGCGAACGCCACCCGCGTCAGCAGCCGCCACGCGTCGTCCGAGAGGATGCCGCGGTGCAGCTCCATGTGGCGTCGCAGCCGGCGGTACATGGCCGCGTGAGCCACGCGCACCGCTTCCGGGCTGGTGTCAATGGGCCTGCGCCTCCCGGGCATGAAGTCATCAAGGCGGGCGGAGGTGGGCGCCTGCGAGGGCACGTCACTAGCGCCGTCCCTCCGCCGTACATCCATAGTCGGATCGTCTGTCTTCTTATGACGCCGCATCGTGCAACTTCCTTCCAGGCGAGCGTGCCGCCGCGTGGATCCGTCGATGCTCCCCCGGTGCGGGCAGCATGGCAGACGCCGCATAACGGAGGCGTGTCAGACCAGCGATGGGTGTAAGGAGATCGGTTTCGGTGCGCGGCTTATGTCGAACGAATCGGATGTTTATGGCAAGGAAGACGCGCTCTTGCGCCACCCAGACACGCGCTCCAGCGTCCGAATGTTCATCGCAGCCAGTGTGATCGCGCGCGCGTGCCTATCCGAGCGCGAACTCCCGGATCGCCCACGCCACGCCGTCCTCGCGGTTGCCGGGCCCCACGGCGTCCGCGCGCGACTTCACGTCGTCCGGCGCGTTGCCCATCGCCACGCTCACGCCCGCCATCGCCATCATGTCCAGGTCCGGCGCCGCATCGCCGATCGCCATCGTCTCGTCGAGCGGCACGCCGACGTGCTCGCACACCAGGCGCAGCGCCCGCCCCTTGTCGGCGCCCGCGTGCACGATGTTCAGGTACGGCGGGAACGTCTCGCTGTAGCCCCACGCGAGGTTCAGCACGCCCTCGTAGCGCTGCCCAAGCCGCTCGCGCACGCCATCGACGGCGTCCTGCATGAAGAAGAGGAAGCCCTGCGCGCCGTCGGGCACGTGGTCCGACAACCGCTCGGTCAGCACCATCCCGCCGGGGAGCCGCTTCGGGTCGACGTCCGGCCGGCGCGTGATCATGTACGTCACGTCGTCCACCGTCACCATTGACTCGTAGCGCTGCTCATCGGCGATCGCCGCGATCTCGCGCGCCGCCTCCGCCGGGATATCGAGCTCGAGCAGTGTCCGGCCGTCCGCCGGCTCGCGGATCATCGCGCCGTTGTGGCAGATGATCGGCGACGTGATGCCGAGCAGGTCCGCCGTGCGCTTCGCCAGCATGTACCACCGCGAGGTCGCCAGGACGATGTGCACGCCGGCTGCGACGGCCTCGCGCACGGCCGCTGCGTTGCCGTCGCTGACGGTATTGCCCTTCGTCAGCAGCGTCCCGTCCAGGTCCAGCGCGATCAGCCGCACGCGCTTCGTCACGCCGGCGCCCCGTTCTTCGGGAATGCCAGCCCCATGGTGCGCATGCTCGCGTACTGGCCGCCGCCGATGATCACGTGGTCGACGAGGTCGATGTCCATCAGCTTCGCCGCCTCGTGCAGCATCTTCGTCATCGAGATGTCCGCCGCCGACGGCGACGGGTCGCCCGACGGGTGGTTGTGCACCAGCACGACGCTCGGCGCGTTGATGCGCACCGCCTCGCGCAGCAGCTCCGCGATGCGCACCTGCGTCGAGTGCACGCTCCCGCGGTACACCTCCGGCATCGCGAGCACGTGGTTGCGCGTATCGAGCAGGACGACGCGCACGCTTTCCTGCTCGAGCAGCGACATCTCCGTCAGCAGCAGCTTCGCCAGGTCGTCCGGCGACTTCACCACCGGCCGCTGCTCCGGCGCCTCGGACGCCATGCGCAGGCCCATCTCCAGCGCCGCCTTGATCTGCGCCGCCTTCGCCTCGCCCAGCCCGTGCTCAGCGCACAGCTCCGCGAACGAGGCCCGCGCCATGCCCGGCAGCCCGTCGAAGCGCGCCAGCAGCCGCGTCGCCTGCGCCAGCGCGCTCTCCTTCGACGATCCGGTGCGCAGGAGGATCGCCAGCAGCTCCGCGTTCGAGAGCGCGTCCGCGCCGGCGTCGCGCAGCCGCTCGCGCGGCCGGTCTGTCGCCGGCAGGTCGCGGATCAGCGTGTACGACACGCCGCCGTTCGCGCCGCTCTTCGCGTCGTCAGGCATCGCGCGTAGCGTACAGCCGCCGCCCGGCACCGTACAGCCCCGCCACGCCCCCATCCTCAATCATCCATCCTCGAGCTCCAGCCGGTACCCTGACCCGTGCAGTACCTGGTCGCCGCCATCGATGACCCCGCCCGCGAGCAGATCGACGACATCGCCGGCGAGATCGTCGCCGTGACCGGCAAGAAGGCGCTCGCGCGCACGCGCCGCCCGCACATCGTCCTCCAGGCGGCCGAGCGCTACGCCGAGGGCATCTTCGCGGCGCTCGACCGCATCGCCGCCGCCACCCAGCCGTTCGACGTGATGGCCGGGCGGATCGGCGTCTTCCGCGCGCAGACCGACGTCGTCGCCATCGAGGTCATCCGCTCGCCGCAGCTCGACCGCCTGCACGACGATCTGTGGCGCGCCACCACGCCGCTCGCCGATCGCCGCAAGGACGTCTACGCGCCGGCGACGTGGGCGCCGCACGTCGCCATCGCCACCGGCGAGCTCAGCGACGACGAGATCGCGCTCGTGCAAACGCTCCTGGCGCGCCGTCCGCCCGTCGAGCGCATCGCCGTCACGAACGTCTGCCTCGTGCCGCACGACCGCGCCTACGAGTGGCGCCGGTTTGATTTCGTGGCTAGGTCACTGCGATCTTGAGCGCGCCGGTGATCGGGAGAAAGTAACGCTCTCCCGTGTCGTATGCTCGCGCTTCGGTCTCATCAAGCCAGAGGAATGCGGGCTTAAAGCATCCGCTCGCGTTGCAGATCACGGCGGGATTCGAAAACTCGAGTGGCTTCACTTGTCGCACATACCTTTTCTTGAGGCCCACAGCTGGGCCACAAGACTCGCATTTCGCCATCGCCATATTCATCCCCCCAACGCTGAAGGCCGCTCGTGGTGAGCGGCCTTCTTCTCTTTGTGTGTTCCGATGAACTGGTGCCTACTTCTCCAGGATCTGGATCGTGCAGGCCGACCCGAGGCCGATGACGTGCGCCAGGCCCACCTTCGCGCCCTCGACCTGGCGGTTGCCCGCCTCGCCCCGCAGGTGCCACACCACCTCGCACACGTTCGCCACGCCGGTCGCGCCCAGCGGGTGCCCCTTCGAGAGCAGGCCGCCGCTCGCGTTCACCGGGATCTTCCCGCCGACGTACGTCGCGCCCTCGTCGATCATGCGGCCGGCTTCGCCCTCGCCGCAGATGCCGAGGTTCTCGTAGTGCAGCAGCTCCGCCGTCGCGAAGCAATCGTGCAGCTCGATCAGGTCCAGATCCTCCGGCCCGACGCCCGACTTCTCGTACGCCTCCTTCGCCGCATTGCGCGTCAGCGTGTTGATGTCGGGCATGGTGAGGTCGCGCTGCGTCCACGGGTCGCTCGTGAGCACCGACGCCGCGATGCGGATCGGCTTCGTGGTGTACTGGCGCGCCTTCTCCATCGAGCACACGACGGCGGCAGCCGCGCCGTCGCCCGTCGGGCAGCACATGTACAGCGTGTTCGGCCACGAGACGACGCGCGCATTCAGCACGTCCTCGAGCCCGACCTCGGTCTGGTACTGCGAGTACGGGTTGTGCATCGAGTGCTTGTGGTTCTTGACGGAGACCTTGGCGAACTGCTCCATCGTCGTGCCGTACTTGCGCATGTGCTCGACGCCCGCCATGCCGAACACCGCCGGCATCAGACCCGAGCCCAGCACGCCTTCGGTGCTGTACGCCGGGTCCGCGCCGCCGCCGCCGCCCGCGCCGAGCAGGCCCATCTTGCCCATCTGCTCCGAGCCGATCGCCAGCGCCACGTCGTAGGCGCCGGACGCCACCGACATGTACGCCTCGCGGAACGCCGTCGAACCGGTGGCGCACGCGTTCGATACGTTGATGACGGGAATGCCCGTCTGCCCGATGATCTGCAGGATGCGCTGCCCCACCATCGCGTTCGACTGGTAGAGGTTGCCGCTGGTGAGCAGCTCGATGTCCTTCATGCTCATGCCCGCGTCTTTGAGCGCGAGCAGCGCGGCCTGCGCCGCCAGTTCCGGCACGGTCTTCTCCGGGTACCGCCCGAACTTGATCATCCCGACGCCAATGATGGCTACGTCACGCATGTTGTCCGTTCTCCTCTCGGCGCGGCGCTTCCGCCGCCCTGATCTCCGTTCCTCAGGCTGGCTGGAAGCTGAAGGCCACGACGTCGTTGCCTTCGCGGTCCGTCCGGATGGTCTGCGTCGTCATCTGCACCGGCATCCCGAACTTGAGGTTCTTCGGGTCCGCCTCGACGCCTGTGATGTTGCAGCGCACGCTCACGCCCTCGGGCAGGTCGACAATCGCCGCCACATACGGCGTCGGCACGCCCGGAGCGGACTGGTGGACGATCGAGAACACGTGCAGCTCGCCCTTGTCGCTGAGCTTGATCTCGTCCATCGGGTCCGTCGAGAAGCACTTGCTGCACGCCATGCGCTTGCCCAGGTACACCGCGCCGCAGCTCGTGCAGCGGCTCCCCTGCAGGTACGGCTTCTCGCCCGGCTCGGACGGGAGTCTCAGGAAGGGGACGATCGGCTTCTGCGTCTTCTCCTGCGGTTTCTCCGCCGTCGGTGCTTCTGCCAAGTCTGCCTCCTTGGATTCGCGTTCAGTTCTCGGCGGTCAGCGCTTCTCCGCTGGCCTCGTTGGGGGTTTGAATTATCCGCCCGCCCCCGCACACCGTCAAGGCGGGCGACGGCGCCCGGCCTTCCGCTCCCGTCGCTCCGTTAGCGGACTGCCGGGCCGCTCCACAGGGCCGACGCGTGTGCGGCGAGGCCCCGAACCGACTGAAAGACTGACAACTGACAGACTGTCAGACTGAAGAACTGAAATCCTGAAACCCCGTCCGCTACCCTATGATGCGGTCGCCCCCCGCAGGCACACCGACACACGGAAAGACGACATACTCCCGGCCGATGTTTCTCCGCCTCTTCCCCCTCCAGACCGTCCTCTTTCCCGGCATGCGCCTCCCCCTCCACATCTTCGAGGAGCGCTACAAGATCCTCGTCCGCGAGTGCATCGAAGAGGACGCGCCGTTCGGCGTGCTGCTCATCCGCGAGGGGCCGGAGGCCGGCGGCATGGCCGTGCCACACCCCGTCGGCACGACCGCGCGCATCAACCAAATCGAGTACGTCGACGACGGCCGCCTCAACATCTTCACGTCGGGCGAGCGGCGCTTTCGCATCGTCCGCCTCGACACGTCGCGCCCGTATCTTTCAGGTGAGGTCGAACTGATCGAGCAGGCGCCCGCCGCCGACGAGGCGTACGCGCTCCTCGACCAGGCGCGCGACGTCTTCAACGACTACTTCCGCACGTACCTCGCGCTGGGCGACCAGTGGACGCGCGGCGTCGACCTGCCCGACGACCCCGGCGAGGCCGCCGACTACATCGCCGCCCGCACCGACTGCGCCGCTGAGGTCAAGCAGCAGTGGCTCGAGGAGCTTTCGCCCGAAGCACGCCTGCGCAGCCAGCTCGACGCCATCACCGACGCCCTCCCCGAGATGAAGATGCGCCTCGTCATGCGCCTGCGCCAGAAGACCGCCGGCTTCGCAGTCCTGAACTAGTTGGCTGGAAGTTGTAGCGCTGGAAACTGGAGGTTCGAAGGGTTGAACTTCCGGTACACGATCGCGTTGCCTTGCGCCCCCACCTGCTCGATGCAGCCGCCCTTCCGCAGGCAGTACGCCACCTTCTGCGCCATCCACCGCGGCCGCGCGATCGCGCCCGCCAGGTCCGTCGTGCGGAACTCGTCCGGCAGCGCCGCCGCGATCATCGACACGTAGTCAGCGCGGTGGCGCAGCCGTAGCGTCTCGCGGACCGCGAGCAACCGCCGCTCGACCGTGACCCACCCACGCCGCCGCCACCCCTTGCGCCCGTCGTAGCTCCACACCGTCTCCTCGTCGACGAGCACAACGTCCAGCTCGAAGTTCTCGTGGCCGATCAGCTCGGGGAAGCTCACCAGTTCGGCGAAGACGTCGATCGCGCCGAGATGCTTCGGCGACTTGCGGCGCGTCGCGGCGTCGCCCGCCCGCTGCGGCACCTTCACGATCCACCGGTCACGCGGGATCGGATGCACGATCCGCACGCGGCGGCGCGACACGAGGTCGCGCATCTTCCGCGCGATCGCCGAGAAGTTCGCGGTCTGCACCTCAATGATCAGCTCGCCGCGGAGGATGTCGACGACGTAGCCGTCGACCGCGGCCTCGAGGAGGTCGCCCGGCTCGACGTAGTGCGCTCGGAGCGTTGCGTGGAGATGCCCTTCGTTGAGGATGCCGACGGACGCAGAGATGGACGCGCCTCCTGCTTTCCCGTACCCAGCGTAACTCTAGCATCCCATCCACCCGTCCGAAACGCCACTTCCACGCGGGCGGCGCAATCCGGCCTCTTGCCGCATCCATCGCAAATATGCGATAGTGGAGCGCATGGCGGAGGTCATACTCTACGCCGATGCACGGGGTCACGAGCCGGTGTACGAGTACATCGAGAAACTGGGCCGCGCGCCCAGCCGAAGCGGCGTCGATCATGAGACACATCGACCTGCTCGAGAGCAAGGGCGAGCGCCTGCCGTATCCATTCGCATCTCTGATCAACAAGGACGAGCGGATCTTCGAACTCAGACCGGGACGTCATCGGGTGGCGTACGCTTTCCATGAGGGGAGATACGTCCTCCTCCACGCATGAGGAAGCAGACTCAGAAGCTCGACGAGCGCCAGGCCGCCACTGCGCGTCGGCGCTTGGCCGATTGGCGCGAACGCCAACACAAACAAATCCGGAAGGAGAGCGAGCAGCCATGACTAGCTGGCGAGACGCGAAGGAACGACTGCACGCGCGCAATCCCCGCCTCAAGGAGGAGTATGAGCGCCTCGGACCCCGATTTGAGACGCTCAGCAAGCTCATAGACGCCCGCGAGCGCATGAAGGTCTCCCAGACCGAGCTCGCCCGGCGAATGCACGTCCCGCCGAATGTCGTGAGCCGGCTCGAGTCAGCTCAGCACAGCCCGCGGCTCGACACCATCATCGCCTACGCGAACGCGCTCGGGTTCGACTTCAAGATCTCACTGAAGAAGCAAGCCGCATCGCGTGCGGCTCACCCTCGTCCGCGTCGAAGCACAACCAGGCGCAAGCGAGCTGTGAGCTAAGCAAGGCTCGCCACGCCAGCACGCCTGGACGCCTCCAACTTCCAACCTCCAGCGCCCAGGGCTCAGGCAGTGGCTCGAACAGCGACCCGTACCGGCGCCGGCCGGCCGTCCGCCGCCAGCAGCCGCATCACCGCCCCGCCGTCGTAGTACGCCGGCACGAACACGACGCCCTCCGCCACCCGCTCCGATAGCCGGCAGCGGATCGCAAGCTCGCCGCGTTCCGTCACCAGCGCCACCTCGTCGCCGTCGTTGACGCGCAGCGCCGCCGCGTCCGCCGGGTGCAACTCGACGAACTCCTCGCGGTGCAGCTTGTCCGCATCCGGCGAGCGCACCTCCGCGCCCTCGAGGCTCGTGTACAGCGTGCGGCCGGTGATCAACACCATCTGGCCGTCGCCCGCGGCCACCGTCGTGTCGGCGACCGGCTGGCGCTCCTGCTTCGTCACGTCGGCCGGCACGCGCGCCTTGCCCCACAGCCCGAAGCTCGCGCGGAACCGCTCGTAGCCCGGCGCCTTCTCTGCGATCTCGTCCGTCACGTCATCCGGGTGCGCGTATGCCCACGTGTCCGTCGCGCCGATGGCGTTCGCCAGGTCCGCCAGCGCCAGCAGCGCCGGCCGCGCGTCGCCCAGCGCCTCGAGCGCCGCGTGCAGCCGCCCGATGCGCCGCTCCGCGTTCGCGTACGTCCCCGTCTTCGCGTACGACGGCACGTCGGCGAGCACCACGTGCGCCTTCTGCGCCGTCTCCGTCATCACGCTGTCGATCACGATCAGCAGCTCCAGCGCGTCCAGCGCCTGCTCGACGCGCGCGCGGTCCGGCGCGAACATCAGCGGGTTGTCGCCGACGACGACCATCGCCTTCAGCCTGCCGGCGATCGCCGCCTCGACCATCTCACCGAAGCCCATGCCGCCGTCCGCGGGCGCCACGCCCATGTCGAGCGCGCCCCATGCGTTCGCTTCGGTGGGCAGCACGTACAGCGACTCCGCCGCCCGCTCGCCGCGCAGCGCGATCGCCAGGTTCGCCGCCGCCCTCGCGCCTTCGCCCGCGGCGAGCGCGTCCGTCCGCGGCGGCGCGTACACCACCGACACCACCGCCGACGCGTCCTTCGCCGCTTCGAGCGCCGCCAGCGCCGCGCCGATGTCGCCCTTCGCGCGCACCTCGACCGTCTCGCCGCTGGCGCGCTTCGCCAG
>Ga0209172_10004983_pt1 | contig 16786 bp, 16 predicted proteins | sample LarsenN4metaG_FD_184113 | JGI IMG/M metagenome (GOLD analysis project Ga0209172, IMG submission 184113) | Hot spring sediment bacterial and archeal communities from British Columbia, Canada, to study Microbial Dark Matter (Phase II) - Larsen... ... | reverse complement strand
CCGAGCTGTTCGAGGCGCTGTGGCTGATGGTGCGCCACCGCGTGCACCGCCTGCTGGTGCGCGACGGCGCTGCGGTGCTGGGCGTGCTCGGGCAGCTCGACCTGGTGAGCTTCGTCGCCAACCACTCGCACATCGTCGCGGTGCAGATCGACGAGGCGGCCTCGGTGGAGGACCTCGCCGCCGCGGCTCGGCGCATCGACGCGATGGTGAAACTGCTGCACGACGGCGGCATCAAGATAGAGCGCATCGCCCGGCTCGTCAACGAGCTCAACCACCGCCTGTTCGCGAGGGCCTGGAGCCTGGTCGCGCCGCCGGAGATGGTCGAGAACAGCTGCCTGCTGGTGATGGGCAGCGAAGGCCGCGGCGAGCAGATCCTCAAGACCGACCAGGACAACGCGCTGCTGCTGCGCGACGGCTTCGAGCATCCGCAGCTGGACGCCGCGGCGCAGCGCTTCAGCGCCGCGCTCGCCGCGTTCGGCTATCCGCCCTGCCCGGGCGACATCATGCTCACCAACCCGCTGTGGCGCTGCAGCCTGTCGCGCTTGCGCGAGACGCTGGGCGAGTGGGTCTACGGCCACGGCGCCGAGGGCCCGATGCACCTGGCGATCTTCTTCGACGCCGCCGCGGTGGCCGGCGACGCCACGCTGCTGGAGGCCGCGCGTGCGCAGCTGCAGAAGCTGCTGTCCGGCAGCGACGCCTTCCTGGCGCGCTTCGCCGCCGCAGCCGACCAGTTCGACGAGCCGCAGAGCTGGTGGCTGAAGCTCACCGCGCGCGGCGACGAGCAGCCGCTGGACCTGAAGAAGCTCGGCACCTTCCCCATCGTGCACGGCGTGCGCGCGCTGAGCCTCGCGCAAGGCATCCGCGAGAGCGGCACGACCGAGCGCGTACGGTGCCTCGTCGAGCGCGGCACCCTGGACGCGGAACTCGGGCGGGACCTGATCGAGGCGCTGCACTACCTGATGGGCCTGAAGCTGCGCCACCAGCTGCGCCAGCGCGAGCGCGGCGAGGCGCCCACCAACGCGGTGCGGCCCTCGGACCTGAGCACCATGGACCGCGACCAGTTCAAGGACGCGCTGGCCATCAACAAGCGCTTCCGCGCGCTGCTGCGCCAGCGCTTCCGGCTGGACGCGCTGTGACGGGGGAAGAAGCATGCCCGAGCGCCTGCGCAACCAGCGTCTCGTCGCCCTCTTCGCCGCCGGCTGGGCGCTGCTGAACTTCCCGCTGCTGACGCTGTGGGACCGGCCGGTCACGGTGGCCGGCATCCCGCTGCTGCCGCTCGCGCTGTTCGCCGGGTGGGCCGTGCTGATCGTGCTGGCGGCCTGGGTGGCCGAGCGGGCGGGGGACGAGGGCGGGTCATGAGCACCGCGCTGGTCCTCGCGGCATCGTTCGCCTACCTCCTGCTGCTGTTCGCGGTGGCGCACTGGGCCGACCGGCGCGCGCGCGCGGGCCGCTCGGTGATCGGCAACGCCTGGGTCTACACGCTCTCGATGGGCGTGTACTGCACCGCCTGGACCTACTTCGGCAGCGTCGGCCGCGCGGCCAGCTCCGGGCTGTGGTTCCTGCCGATCTACCTCGGGCCGACGCTGGCGCTGCTGCTGGCCGGCTCGGTGCTGCGCAAGATGATCCGCATCGCGCGGCGCTACCGCATCACCTCGATCGCCGACTTCATCGCCAGCCGCTACGGCAAGAGCCCCACGCTCGCCGCGCTGGTGACGGTGATCGCCCTGGTGGGCATCCTGCCCTACGTGGCGCTGCAACTCAAGGCGATCGCCAGCGGCCTGGCGCTGCTCACCGGCACGAGCGGCCACGCCGCGGCGTGGTGGCAGGACAGCACGCTGTACATCGCACTCGTCCTGGCCGGCTTCACCGTGGCCTTCGGCACGCGGCACCTGGACACCAGCGAGCGCCACGAGGGCATGGTGGCGGCGGTGGCGTTCGAGTCGGTGGTCAAGCTGCTGGCATTCCTCGCCATCGGCGTGTTCGTCTGCTGGGGCCTGTTCGACGGGCCGGCCGACATCTTCGCGCGCGCCGCCGCCGATGCGCGGCTGGCCCCGCTCGCCGGCCTGGGGGGCGAGACGAAGTTCGCCGGCGGGGGCGGTGTTCAATGGGCGGCGCTGACCCTGCTGGCCATGCTCTCGGTGATCCTCCTGCCGCGCCAGTTCCAGGTGATGGTGGTGGAGAACGTCGACGAGCGGCACGTGAAGCGCGCCACCTGGGCCTTCCCGGCCTACCTGCTGCTGATCAACCTGTTCGTGCTGCCGATCGCGCTCGGCGGGCTGCTGCACTTCGGCCCCGGCGGCGCCGATCCCGAGACCTTCGTGCTCTCGCTGCCGATGGCCCACGACGCGGCATGGCTCGCGCTCGCCGCCTTCATCGGCGGCCTGTCGGCGGCCACCGGGATGATCATCGTCGAGGCCATCGCCGTCTCGACCATGGTCAGCAACGATCTGGTGATGCCGCTGCTGCTGAAGCTGCGCCATGGCGGCACGCGCGACCTCAGCGCGGTGCCGCTGGCGGTGCGGCGCGTGGTGATCGTCGCGCTGCTGCTGCTGGGCTACCTCTACTTCCGCATCGCCGGCGAGGCCTATGCGCTGGTCAGCATCGGCCTGATCAGCTTCGCCGCGGTGGCGCAGTTCGCGCCTGCGCTGCTGGGCGGCATGTACTGGAAGGGCGGCACGCGCGCCGGCGCGCTGGCGGGCCTGGGCGCCGGCTTCGCGCTGTGGGCCTGGACGCTGCTGCTGCCCTCGATCGCCAAGTCGGGCTGGATGGACCGCGGCTTCCTCGACCATGGGCCGTTCGGCATCGTGCTGCTCAAGCCCGAGCAACTGCTCGGCCTCTCGGGTCTGGACAGCCTGACGCACGCGCTGCTGTGGAGCCTGCTCGCGAACGTCGCCGCCTACGTGGGCGTGTCGCTGGCGAAGTCGCCGTCGGCGCGCGAGGCCAGCCAGGCGGTGCTGTTCGTCGACGTGATGCGCAGCGGTGCCGGCTCGCCGGTGTTCTGGCGCGGCCGTGCCCAGCTGGCCGAACTGCGGCAGCTCGCCACGCGTTTCCTCGGCAGCGAGGCCGCGGCGAAGCTGTTCACCGGGTTCGCCAGGCGCCGCGGCGTGGCCGACGCCGAACGCCTGGTGCCCGATGCCGAGCTGGTGCAGCACGTCGAGACGCAGCTCGCCGGCGCCATCGGCAGCGCCTCGGCGCGCGCGGTGATGGCCTCGGTGGTGGAGGAGGAGCCGCTCGCGCCCGACGACATCCTGCGCATGCTCGACGAGGCCTCGCAGGTGCGCGCGCTGAACCGCCAGCTCGAGAGCCTGGACCGCCTCAAGGACGACTTCATGTCCTCGGTGACGCACGAGCTGCGCACGCCGCTGACCTCGATCCGCGCCTTCGCCGAGCTGATGCGCGACGACCCCGAGATGGACACGGCGCAGCGCCAGCAGTTCCTCGGCCTGGTGGTGGCCGAGGCGGAGCGACTGAGCCGACTCGTGAACCAGGTGCTGGACATGGCCAAGATCGAGTCCGGCCACGCGCAGTGGCGCCACGACCCGATCGACCTGCGCGAGCTGATCGCCCACGCCGTGCAGACCACCGGCGAGGCCTTCCGCGAGCGTGGCGCCACGGTGACGGTGGTGCAGCCCGAGTCCGTGCCGGTGCTGCACGCCGACCGCGACCGGCTGCTGCAGGTGCTCATCAACCTGCTGTCCAACGCGGCCAAGTTCGTGCCGCCGGGTTCTGGCCGGGTGACCGTGACGCTGGCGGCCGATGCGCACGCCGCCCGCATCGAGGTGCAGGACAACGGCCCGGGCGTGCCGATTGACCAGCAGCAACTCGTGTTCGAGAAATTCCGCCAAGGTGGCGATGCGACGAACCGCCCGCAAGGCACGGGCCTGGGGCTGCCCATCAGTCGCCAGATCGTGGAGCATTTCGGCGGGCGCATGTGGCTGCGCTCGACGCCGGGGCAGGGCGCCTGCTTCGGCTTCGAGCTGCCCTGGCAGGCAACACAACAAGAGGAGACGAGACCATGAGCAAGCGCGTGCTCATCGCCGACGACGAGCCCAACATCGTCATCTCGCTGGAGTTCCTGATGAAGCGCGAGGGTCACGCGGTGAGCGTGGCGCGCGACGGCCCCTCGGCGCTCGACGCGATCCGCAGCGAGCGCCCCGACCTCGTGCTGCTCGACGTGATGATGCCGGGTCTGAGCGGATTCGAGGTCTGCGCGGCCGTGCGCGCCGACGAGGCGCTGGCCGGCGTGAAGATCCTGATGCTCAGCGCCAAGGGCCGCGACACCGACATCGCCAAGGGCAACGCGATGGGCGCCGATGCCTACATGACCAAGCCCTTCTCGACCCGCGAGCTGGCCGAGAAGGTGCGCGAGTTGCTGGGCTCATGAAGGTCGACCGGCGCGAGCTGATCGCCGCGCTGCTGCCCGGCGCGGCGCTGGCCCTGTGGGCCCTCGGCGGCGGGCTGCTGTTCGCCGCCACGCTCGAGCCCGCCGAGCGGGACGCGCTCGGGGCCATGCTCGAGCCGCGTGCCGCGCTGCTGCTGCTCGGCTGGCTGCTGCTGTCCGGCGTGCTCGGCTGGGCGCTGCGCCTGGCCTACCTGCGCTGGGTGGCCGCCGCCGGGCGGCTGGCGGAGGCGGGGCGCGTGCTGCTCGCCGCCGACGTCGAGCGCGACGTCGAGCCGCACGGCGGCGCCGAGGTGCGCGAGCTCGCCGAGGTGATCAACCGGCTCGCCCGGCAGCGCGGCGAACTGCGCGCCGACATGGCCGCGCAGGTGCGCGAGGCGAGCCGCAGCGTCGAGCAGGAGCGCAACCGCCTCGCGGCGCTGATGGCCGAGCTGACGCAGAGCGTGGTGGTGTGCAACCTCGACGGCCGCATCCTGCTCTACAACAGCCGGGCGCGCACGCAGTTCCGCGCCCTGTCGAGCGCCCCCTCGGTGAGCGGCGGCGCCGAGCTGATCGGCCTCGGCCGGTCCATCTACACCGTGTTCGACCGGGCGCTGATCGCCCATGCGCTGGAGAGCGTGCAGCAGCGCCTGCAGCGCGGCGCGGCGCACCCGTCCGCGCAGTTCGTCACTGGCACGCGCGCCGGCCAGCTGCTGCGCGTGCAGATGGCGCCGGTGCGCGAGATCGATGCCGGCGCCGACGCGGTGTCGCTCAACGGCTTCGTGCTGATGCTGGAGAACATCACGCGCGACTTCGCCGACGAATCCGAGCGCGACCGGCTGCTGCACGCGCTGACCGAAGGCAGCCGCGCGTCGCTGGGCAACCTGCAGGCGGCGGTGGAGATGCTCGACTACGACGACATCGACGCCGCCTCGCGCGAGCGCTTTCACGGCGTGATCCGCGACGAGGTGGTCGCGATGAGCCGGCGCATCCAGGAACTCGCCAGCCACACCGCGCAGACCATGAAGACGCGCTGGCCGCTGGAGGACATGCTGGGCGCCGACCTGCTGGCCGCGGCAGCGCGCCGCATCGAGGCGCAGTGCGGCTGCCGGGTTGCCGCCAGCGAGGTCGACGCCGGCCTGTGGCTGCGGGTCGACAGCTTCTCGCTGCTGCAGGCGCTGGTGTACCTGGCCGGCCGCCTCGTCGACGAGTACGAGGTCAGGCTGGTGCAGCTGCGCCTGGGCGAAGCCTCGGGCCGCGCCCGGCTGGACCTCGCCTGGATCGGCCAGGCGATGAGCACCGAGACGGTGATGGGCTGGGAGACCGATGCGATGCGCGTCGGCGGCGAGAGCCTTGCGCTGACGGTGCGCGATGTGGTGGAGCGCCACGACGGCGCCTTCTGGTTCGAGCGCGAGCGCGTGCGCCACGAGTCCTTCTTCCGCTGGCTGCTGCCGCTGGCGGCCAGCAGCGAGCAGCTCGATGCGGCCCGGATCGTCAAGACCGACAGCCGGCCCGAGGTGTACGACTTCGACCTGTTCCGCGCCAGCGAGCAGTCGCGCGAGCTGGCCGACCGGCCGCTGGCCGAGCTCGCCTACACCGTGTTCGACACCGAGACCACCGGCCTGAACCCCGGCGAGGGCGACGAGATCCTGCAGATCGGCGCCACGCGCATCGTCGCCGGCAAGCTGCGCCGCGAGGACATGTTCGACCAGCTCGTCGATCCGCAGCGCCCCATCCCCGAGGCCGGCATCCCCATCCACGGCATCACGCCGGAGATGGTGGCCGGCGCGCCGAGCATCGACGAGGTGCTGCCAGCCTTCCACGCCTTCGCGCAGGAGACCGTGCTGGTCGCGCACAACGCGGCCTTCGACATGCGCTTCCTGGAACTCAAGCGCGAGCGCACCGGCCTGTCGTTCGACCAGCCGGTGCTGGACACGCTGCTGCTCTCCGCCGTGGTGCACCCGCAGCAGGAGTCGCACCGGCTGGAGGCGATCGCCGAGCGGCTGGGCGTGAACGTGCTGGGCCGCCACACCGCGGTGGGCGACGCGATGGTCACCGCCGAGATCTTCCTCAAACTGATCCCGCTGCTCGCCGAGCGCGGCATCGTGACGCTCGGCCAGGCGCGCGAGGCGGCGCAGAAGACCTACTACGCGCGCGTCAGCTACTGAGCCGCCTCGCTGCTGCGCCACGGCGTCCACACCAGCCCGGCGCCGAAGGACAGGTTGGTCCGCGAGGCGAGCAAGGGGCTGGCGCGGTTCGCGGTGCCGTGCAGCGCGTTCAGGTCGGCCGCCACGAACCACGACAGTTCGCGCGTGATGCGCTGGCGCAGCGACAGGCCGAACGCCGTGCCCAGGTAGCCGGCGCGCGCCTCGTAGGCCGGTCGCGTGGCGGTGGCCTGGCTCGCGTCCACCGCGTAGAAGTAGCGCTGCAGCGGCCGGCTCGCCCAGGTCGGCTCGACCGAGGCGGTGAGCACCGAGCCGGCGCCGATGACGCCGGGCTCGCGCCAGCGCAGCTCCAGCGACGCCGTGCCGCCGCGCGAATCGATGCGCCGGAAGTCGGTGGACTGGATGGCGCGCAGCTTGAAGTGCGCCGAGGCCCCGGCGCCGCCGGCCTTCTGCCAGCCCTTGTAGACCAGCTGCGGGCCTACGCCGAACAGGTAGTCGAGCTCGGGCATGCCCTCGCGCCGCTCGTTGCTGCGCGTGTTGAAGGCGGCGGTGGCGGTGAGGTCGAATTCCCAGTGCGAGGTGTCGACGAAGCGGCTGCGGATGCCGCGCTCGTCGATGCTGACGATCGGGCCCCGGTAGACCAGCCAGGGCACGACGATGGCGCGCCAGTGGGACTGGTCGGCGCCCGGATAGTCGGGGATGCGGCCGCCGCCGGCGGCCAGGCCGGCTTCCCAGCGCGGCAACAGGGGCTCGGTGGCGGGCTCGGCGGCCGCGGGCAGGGCCGCGCCCAGCCCCAGCACCAGGGCGAGAAACTTCATCCGGCAAGTATCACCCAGCGACGTGCCGCGGAATTGCGCCAGCACAGCCGCCGCCGGCCGGGGCGGTGCCATGCTGCGCCCGGCATGGTGCACCGCTGGTCGACCCTCCTGCTTCTCATCCTGGCGCTGACGCTGGGCGCGCCGGCGCGTGCGCTCGAGCCCGCCAGCGCGGCCGAACTGATGGCGAAGCGGCAGGAACTGCAGTCCGCGCTGCGCGACAACGCCTTCGGCGAGCCGCTGGTGATCGCGTCGAAGGAACTGGGCGACCGCATCGAGGGTGACGTCTATGCGGAGCTGCCGTACGCCTTCGATACCGTGGCCGCCGCCTTCCGCACCGGCGAGGACGTGTGCGAGCTGCTGTTCCTGCACCTGAACGTGCACGCCTGCACGCCTTCGGAGGGTGGCGTGGTGCTGGTCGCCGGTCCGAAGAAGTCGGGCGGCGCGGGCATGACGGCCCAGATGCGCTACGCCATGCGCACCGAGGTCGACGCCCCCGGCCACCTGCGCGTGGTGCTGACCGCGCCCACCGGCCCCCTCTCGACCAGCGACTACCGCATGGTCTTCGAGGCCGCGGCGATCGATGCGGCGCGCAGCTTCGTGCATTTCGGCTACGCCCACAACACGGGCCTGCTCGCGCGCATGGCGATGCAGACCTACCTCGCCACCGCGGGGCGCGACAAGATCGGCTTCAGCGTGGTCGGCCGCGATGCCGAGGGCCGGCCCAAGCACGTGCGCGGCGAGCGCGGTTCGCTGGAGCGCAACGTGATGCGCTACTACCTGGCGCTGCTGGCGCACTGCCGCGAGCGCAGCGGCACGCCGGCCGAGCGCATGCAGGCCCGGCTGCGCACCTGGTTCGCGCTGACCGAGCGCCACGCGGCCCAGCTGCACGAGTACGAGCTCGCCGAGTACCTGGCCGAGAAGCAGCGCGACCTCGCGCGCATGGCCGCCAAGCGCTGACGCCGCCCCGTTCGCCCCGATGCTCGCTTTCCCCTAGGTTTCACGGGGCGGGACGAAATCCGAGGGTTGCCACCGAGTTTGTCAGCGTCTCTTCAGCGCCGCGTCAGCGGGCGTTGGGAAGTCGTCAGAGAGCGGTCAGAGCCCGCTTCGACAGTGCGCTCCGGGCCGTCGGAGGGACGGCGTTCATTCCTGGAGCATCAAACCATCATGACAACCCGCACGATCGGCAAGACCGCCGCCGCGCCGGCGCCGATGACGACGGAGGAGAAGAAGGTCATCTTCGCCTCGTCGCTCGGCACGGTATTCGAGTGGTACGACTTCTACCTGTACGGCTCGCTCGCGGCGATCATCGCCAAGCAGTTCTTCTCCGGCCTGGACGCCGGCTCGGCCTTCATCTTCGCGCTGCTGGCCTTCGCGGCCGGCTTCATCGTGCGACCCTTCGGCGCGCTGGTGTTCGGGCGCCTGGGCGACATGATCGGCCGCAAGTACACCTTCCTGGTCACCATCCTCATCATGGGCCTGTCGACCTTCATCGTCGGCATCCTGCCCACCTACGCCACGATCGGCGTCGCCGCACCGGTGATCCTGATCATCCTGCGCCTGCTGCAGGGCCTCGCGCTCGGCGGCGAGTACGGCGGCGCGGCCACCTACGTGGCCGAGCACGCCCCGCACGGCAAGCGCGGCGCCTACACGGCGTGGATCCAGACCACCGCGACGCTGGGCCTGTTCCTCTCGCTGATGGTGATCCTCGGCACCCGCACGGCGATCGGCGAGGCCGCCTTCGCCGACTGGGGCTGGCGCGTGCCGTTCATCGTCTCGATCCTGCTGCTGGGCATCAGCGTGTGGATCCGCCTGTCGATGAACGAGTCGCCCGCCTTCAAGAAGATGAAGGAGGAGGGCAAGACCTCCAAGGCGCCGCTGTCCGAGTCCTTCGGCCAGTGGAAGAACCTGAAGATCGTGATCCTGGCCCTGGTCGGCCTGGTGATGGGCCAGGCGGTGGTCTGGTACACGGGCCAGTTCTACGCGCTGTTCTTCCTCACGCAGGCCCTCAAGGTGGACGGCGCCACGGCGAACATCCTGATCGCCGTCGCGCTGCTGATCGGCACGCCGTTCTTCATCGTGTTCGGCTCGCTGTCGGACAAGATCGGCCGCAAGCCCATCATCATGGCCGGCTGCCTGATCGCCGCGCTTACCTACTTCCCGCTGTTCAAGCTGCTCACCGAGGCCGCCAACCCCGACCTCGCCGCCGCGCAGGCGAAGAACAAGGTGGTGATCGTCGCCGACCCGAGCGAGTGCTCGTTCCAGTTCAACCCGACCGGCACCGCCAAGTTCACCAGCTCGTGCGACATCGCCAAGCAGGTGCTGGCCGCCAGCTCGGTGAGCTACGAGAACGTGGCGCAGAGCGGTCCCGCGAAGATCCAGATCGGCGAGAAGGTGATCGAGTCGTACACCAGCCGCGGCCTGCCCGCCGACGAGGCGAAGAAGAAGGACGCCGAGTTCAAGAAGGCCGTCGCCGACGCGCTCAAGGAGGCCGGCTATCCCGCCAAGGCCGACCCGGCGAAGATGAACAAGCCGCTGATCGTCGGCATCCTGGCGCTGCTGGTGATCTACGTGACGATGGTCTACGGCCCGATCGCCGCGATGCTGGTCGAGCTGTTCCCGACGCGCATCCGCTACACCTCGATGAGCCTGCCGTACCACATCGGCAACGGCTGGTTCGGCGGCCTGCTGCCCACCACCTCGTTCGCGATCGTGGCGCAGACCGGCAACATGTACAACGGCCTGTGGTATCCGATCATCATCGCGGCGGTGACCTTCGTCGTCGGCATGCTGTTCGTGCGCGAGACCAAGGACGTGGACATCTACGCCCACGACTGAGCCGCAGGAGCGCATCGAGATGTGGAAACTCCTGCTGGCCTTCGTCGCCTTCGCCGCGCTCGCGCTGTTCGTGCTGAGCAAGGGCGGTGACATCGACATGGGCGGCGAGAAGCACGGTGCCGAGGCCTTGCACGCCCCGGCGGCTTCCGCCCCCGCGTCGGCGGCGTCGAACTGAGGGTCGCGCGGGCCATTCGGCCGCGTGGGCGGGCCGGCCGGTCGAAAGACCCGCCGGCCCGCTGCGCTTCTAGAGCCCCACCTCGTAGCGCTGGCCGCGGATGTTGAGCACCGCGGCCTTGGGCTTGATCTGCTCCAGCGTGACGCCCGGCCCGAGCGCATCGCCCTCGTGCATGAGCTGGCCGTTCACGATCAGCAGCCGGTTGGCGGGCGTGCTGGAGTAGATCGAGCCGCCGAAGCTCAGGGCGGGCAGCCCGGCGCGTGCGTCGGCCGGCAGATCGGCCAGCGAAGCCACGCGCTGCGGCGCCGCCACGGCGGCCGGGGGGGGCGGTTCGCTGGCGGGCCTGGCCGCCGCGGGTGTCGCGCTGCGCATCGGGGCGATCGCGACCGGCTCGGCGGGCGCGGCGGCCGGCGGTGTGGCCGGTGCCGCCTGCGTCACCGGGCTCACTGGGGTCAACGGCGGTTGCGGCAGCGGTGGCGACGACTGCGGCGGGGACGCCAGCGGGGCCGCCGCGGGGGGCGTGTCCTCGCGTCCCAGCATCACCACGGCCAACGCCAGGCCGCCGGCCAGGCCGATCACCATCCAGTGCCACGGGCGCAGGCCGCGCCGGCGCGGCTCGGCCTCGTCGCCGGGCTCCGGCATGGCCTGTGTGTGCAGGCCGGGCACGCCGCCGCGCTCGCGTTCCGCATCGGCGCGCCGCAGCGCATCGAGGATGTAGGACATCGCTTACTCCGTCTGCAGGCGCGGCTCGGCGACGCCGGTGGCTCGGTTGATCTGCATGAGCGTGAGCGGACCGGCCAGGCCATCCGGCTTGAGCCCCTGTGCCACCTGGAAGGCGTTCAGCCGCGCGCGCAGCGCCGCGTCGAAGCGGCGGGGCGCCGGCGGGGGCGCCTCGCCCTGGGCGGCGGCGAGGCGGTCGGAGAGCCAGTCGACCGGTGCACCGTCGTTGTAGCCCGGCGGCGTGCGCCACAGCGTGCCGAACTCGCCTCGCCACAGGTCGGCCAGCGCCGTCAGCGGCAGGCTCATCGGGCCTTCCCCCGTCGCCAGGGTGGCCTGGCGCATGGTCAGGCCGGTGAGCACCACGTGCACCGCCCGCCCGCCGGTCGGCTGCAGTTCGAGCAGCACCGGCCGGTCGAGTTGCCGGATCAGGGCCAGCGTGCTGCCGCTGCTGCGGAAGCACTGCAGTTGCTGGCGCGCGGCGGCGGCGCACGGTTCGCCTTCGGCGAGCGAGATCTGCCAGGCCGGTCCGAGCGCGCGCCACGCGTCGTTCTCGCTGCGGAAGGCGGCCGCGAGCACCGCCTTGGCGTCGGCCAGCACCGGCGGGGCCGACGCCGTGGAGGCCGGGCCTGCCGGCGCCGATGCCGCTTCCGACGCGGCGAGCGCCACGGCCGACGCCGCCAAGGCCGGTGTCGCGGTAGCGTTCAGCGTGGCCGGCGCGGCGCTGCGCCGCTCCAGCAGCAGGCCCGCCCATACCGCCAGTCCCAGCGCCGCCAGCACGCCGGCCGCCAGTGCCGCGCGGCGCCAGGGCGGGGCGGCCGGCAGGGCATCCTGCGGCAGGGTGCCGTCGAACACCTCGCGCGCGGCCTTCTCGACGATCTGCGCATCCACGCCCGGCTTGTTGCCGGCGTAGGCGCCGAGCAGCGCGCGGTCGCACAGCAGGTTGATGCGGCGCGGCACGCCGCGCGAGAGCTGGTGGATGCGCTTGAGCGCGTCGCGGTCGAAGGGCAGCGGCCGGTTCAGCCCGGCCACGCCGAGGCGGTGGCGGATGTAGTGCACCGTCTCCTTGGGCGTGAGCGCCTCGAGGTGGAAGCGCGCGATCACACGCTGCGCCAGCTGCTCCAGCTCGGGCCGCGCCAGCATCGTGCGCAGCTCGGGCTGGCCGATCAGCACGATCTGCAGCAGCTTTCGCTCGTTGGTCTCGAGGTTGGTCAGCAGGCGCAGCTGCTCGAGCACGTCCGCCGACAGGTTCTGCGCCTCGTCGATGATCAGCACGTTGGTCTGGCCGACCGCATGCGTCTGCAGCAGGAACTCGTTGAGCGCGTCGACGTAGTCCTTCACCGTCGCGCCCTCGGGCCGGCGCGGGATGCGGAACTCGTCGCACACCGAGCGCAGCAGCTCGGTCACCGTCTGCTTGGGGTTGAAGATGTAGGCGACGTTGCAGCGCTTGGGGATCTGCTCGAGGAAGCAGCGGCACACCGTGGTCTTGCCCGCGCCGATCTCGCCGGTCAGCAGCACGAAGCCGCCGCCGCCGCGCACGCCGTACAGCAGGTGCGCGAGCGCCTCGCGGTGGCGCTCGCTCATGAAGAGGTAGCGCGGATCCGGCGCGATCGAGAAGGGCTGCTGCCTCAGGCCGAAGAAGCGGGCGTACATGGCGCGCAGGATACCCGCGACGGGTCGGCCGCGAGTTCGCGCAGGCAGGCGAGGCACAGGCAGCCGTGGAATCGGGCCGCCAGTTCGCCGCGCAGCGCCGGCGTCAGGGGCACGCAGGCGCAGGCGCAGGGCCCGGCATCGCCGGTGTGTTTCGCGCCGCAGCGGAAGGCGCCTGCGCAGCGCGGGCAGCGCGAGTCGGCTGCGGCCTGGGCAGCCGGGGTGGGTGCGTCCATGTCGGGTGCCTGGGCAGGGAGGTCGCCGCCGAGGGCGATGCCCGAGCAATTGTCGCTCACGGTCGCCGCACGAGCGCCTCCACCGCACGGCGCGCCATCGGCGCCACGAGCAGCACCACCGGGAACGCGACTGCCCAGGCGGTCAGCCACGACTGCATCCACAACCCGAGAAAGCCCGCGATCGGGCCGGCGCTGCGGTAGGTCGACAGGCCGGAGACGAGCAGAGACATCAGGCCCGAGAGGATGAACCCGAACAGCGCGGGGGCGAGTCTGGCGGGGATCATGGCTTCAGGCCGCCTCGGCCATCGCCGCCGGCCGCGTGCTGCCGACGCGCAGAAGCGTCTCGGCGAAGTGGCGGCCGAACAGGCGCGCGGTCTTCACGTCACCCGGCACGAACGAATCGGCGGGTGCGGCGTGTCCGGCCTGCACCATCAGGCCGGACCAGGAGCCGAGGCGGTTGGCCGCCTCGTCGTAGGGCACGCCGGCATGCTGCTCCGGCAGGATGGGGTTGCCGACCCAGAGCATTCCGTGCTGCATGCAGAACACGAACATCGACATCAGGGTGGACTGCTTGTCGCCGGCCGGCAGCGATGAGACGGTGAAGCCGGCCGCCAGCCGGCCGCGCAGCGCCTGGCTGCGCCACAGGCGTCCGGTGGCATCCATGAACGACTTGAACGGGCCGGACACGCCGCCCAGGTAGGTCGGCGAGCCGAGGATGAGGCCGTCGTGGCGCAACAACTCGTCGGGGCGGGCGGCCAGGTCCTCGGCGCGGAGCAGTTGCGCCTCGACGCCGTCCACCTCGGCCGCGCCGCGCAGAACGTGGCGTGCGATGTGCTCGGTGTGCCCGTGGGCGCTGTGATAGACGATGGCGATCTTGTGCATGACGGATTCTCCAGAGTCGGGAAGGAAGGGCCGGGTCAGCGGGCAGCCCAGGCCAGCGCAGCGGCGGCGAGGTACAGCCCGGCGCCGAAGACCGCATGGTTGGCGAAGCTGCGCAGGACGTTGCGCAGCGGTGTCGCTGTCCTCGAGCCGGCCAGGCCCGCGCCCATCGCGGGCTGCATGACGAACAGCGGGACGGCGAGCGTGACCACGCCGAAGCCCAGGGCCGGTGCCAGCGTGGGCTGGCGCAGCCACTCGGCGCCCGTCACGACGACCAGCAGCCCGGCGTAGGCGATGCCCACGGCGTAGTGGGTGAGCCAGCCCAGGGCGAGTTCGTGCGGCACGGGCGCGGCCTGGGCGATGGCGGCATGGGCGAAGCGGCCGCGCGGCCAGTGGCCGACCCAGCGGCCGATGAGCGCGAAGTTCGACACGGGCACGCCGGCGGACCGCAGCAGCAGCAGCCAGGCGTCCATGACGAGGGTGGCGCCGACGCCGACGGCGAGCAGGCGGGCGGATTCGAGGAGGGTGAACATGGTGGGTTCCTGCCAGAAGCTGGTTGACGAAAGGGCGTGTCGAATTCACTATAGAAGTTGAAGTCAACTTCACGTCAAGCCGACATGGACATCTCCGAAGTGGCGCGGCGCTCCGGCGTCGCCGCCTCCGCGCTGCGCTACTACGAGCGACGCGGGCTGATCCGCGCCGTCGGTCGCGAGGAGGGCGCGCGACGGCGGTTCGCGCCGGACGTGCTCGACCAGCTGGCGCTGATCGCGCTCGGCCGCGCGGCCGGCTTCTCGCTGGACGAGATCGCGACGATGTTCACGCCCGGCGGCGGGCTGCGCATCGATCGGCGCATGCTCTCGGCCAAGGCGGACCAGATCGACCGCATGGTCAAGCGCCTGAAGGCCATGAGCGAGGGCCTGCGCCATGCAGCCGTCTGCCCGGCGCACAGCCACGCCGAGTGCCCGTCGTTCCAGCGGCTGCTCAAGGCCGCGGCGGCCGGCGCGCTGGAGCCGCGGCCGAAGCGCGCCGCCCGGCGCCTCAGCGAGGAAGCTCGCTGAGCGCCCTCAGGAACGCGACCAGATCGCTCGCCTCCCCGTGGGTCAGCCGGATGGGTTGGCGCTCGGCATGGTCGCGGCCGCCGTGGGCCAGCTCGGAATGCCCCACCGCCGCGGCCGGCGAGCGGACGTAGTGCGTCACCACCGCCTCGAGCGTCGCGATCTGGCCCGCATGCATGTAGGGGGCGCGCTCGGCGACGTTGCGCAGGCCCGGCGTCTTGAAGGCCCCCTGCATGGCCGGGTCGTCCGCGGCGATGAAGCGCAGTTCCTGGCAGGCCGTGGCCGCTGCGTCGCTGTGGCGGCCCAGGCAGTTGAACGGGTCGTCGAGCACTGCAGCCACGGCGGCGCTGCGGCCGTGATCGGGTCGCGCCGCGTCGCGCGGCGGCACGCCGGTGTTGTGGAAGTGCTGGTCGGTCAGCAGCGGGCCGTTGTGGCAGGTCGAGCACTGCGCCTTGCCGATGAAGAGGCGCAGGCCGCGGATCTCCTGCCCCGTCAGCGCCTGCTGGCCCTGGACGTCGCCCTGCAGCACGGCCTGCACGTAGCGATCGAAGCGCGACTCGCCCGGCGTGAGCGTGCGCTCGTAGGCGGCGATGGTCTTGCCGAGGTTGGCGAACACGCGGTCGACCGCCTCGCGCTGCGAGGCCGACAGGCGCTGCCAGGCCGCGCGCTGGGCCGGGCTGCCCTGCGGGCCCGCCTGCGCCGGCACGCCCGCCAGCGAGGGGAAGGGGCCGAACAGGCCTTCGTACTCCGCGCGGTAGTGCGTCTGCAGCAGCAGCGCGAGCTGGGCGCGCGTGGCGCCGTGCTCGGCCGGGTCCTCCAGCGGGCCCAGCGCCTGCGACCAGAGGCTGTCCTTGCGGCCGTCCCAGAACAGCCAGGGGCTGTACGCCGCACCGGCGATCGGCATGGTCCGCCGCGCGCCGGTGCCGACGCCCTGGCCCAGCGGCCGCCCGTCCTGGAAGTGGCGTTGCGGGTCGTGGCAGGTGGCGCAGGCGACCTGGCCGTTGGCCGACAGGCGCGTGTCGAAGAACAGCCGCTTGCCGAGCGCAATGGCGTCCGGATGCGCCTCGACGGCGTTCGACGCATCGACCGGCGGTGCCGGCAGGCGCGCGAGCGTCATGGAGGCGAGCGTGGTCCGTTCGGCGGCCGACCAGCGCTCGCCGCGCGTGGCGGCCTGGACGGCATCGGGCACCAGTCCCGCGGTGGCGGCGGCCAGCACGGCGCAGCCGGCCGACAGCAGGGCCAGCCAGGCCGGCGCGAGAAGGGAAGGATGGCGCTTCACGGGGCCTCCTCAGCGCCGCACGCCGTCGGGGTCGACGATGACGTTGAAGACGGCGGTGTCGGCGGCATCGCCGGCCCGGATCGCCAGGCGCATGTCCCACCAGCCGGTCATGCTGAACTTCATGCCCTCGAGCGCATACACGCCCGGCGAGAGTTCGCCCGTGACACGCGGCCGCGTGGGGTAGCCGTGCCCGTGTTGCGGCATGCCGCCGTCGAAGGCGATGCTGGCCTGGGACACCGGCGCGCCGTCCGGCCGGGCCAGGTGCACGCGCCAGGCGTGCATCTGGTTGATCGAGGGGCCGGAGGCGGGCGGCTCGACGCGCACCAGGAACTTGCCCTGCTGGCTCGGGTGCTGCAGAGTCAGGTCGAGGTCGGCCGGCGGCGTGCTGCAGGCGGCGATGAGAAGGCTGCCGATCAGGGCGGCGATGGCGGGTAGGCGGGAAGTCATGGCAGTCGGTCCGTTTCTGTGGAGCAGGGAGAAGGTGGCGCACCTAGGAGTCTGCGCGGCAGAAGCCGCGCAGACTCCTAGCGGGCGGCTTTACGCACGGCTCCCCCGAGCCCCCTCCGCGAGGGAGCTCCAGCGTGTTTGACCGCACCCTC
>Ga0209172_10004981_pt1 | contig 16791 bp, 10 predicted proteins | sample LarsenN4metaG_FD_184113 | JGI IMG/M metagenome (GOLD analysis project Ga0209172, IMG submission 184113) | Hot spring sediment bacterial and archeal communities from British Columbia, Canada, to study Microbial Dark Matter (Phase II) - Larsen... ... | reverse complement strand
ACTGCGTAGACCGGCTTCGAGGGCCTCACGCTCTGGCGGTCTTAATTCGTGAACAAATAAAGGTGATTTCATAACTCATTATTGTACCCACCTCATGTTGTTACACAAATACTTTGTTAAAAATGCACTAGCCCTACCCAAACCTCACCCCCTCCGTCTCTCCCGCCGCTCCCAACTTTGACCCCTGACCCCGTTCATACCCCAACCTTCCAACCTTCCAACCTTCCACCCCCCCAACTTCCAACCTCCCAGCCCTCCACCAAAGCCATCGTTCTCATCATCATTGACGGGGTGCGCTGGACAGAAACCTTTGGCGACCCCCATCATGAACTCATCCCCCACTTGGCTAACGATCTGGCCCCGCTGGGGGTGATCAATACGGCTTTTTATAATGACGGCCAAACCCTGACCGTGCCCGGCCACGCCGCTATTGTGACCGGAACCTGGCAAGATTTACCCAACAACGGCCAGGCCCGCCCCACCGCGCCGACCATCTTTGAGTATTATCGCGCGGCGAGCGCCAGCGCCGCCGATGACGCCGTGTTTGCGCATGGCTCCTTCATCGAGCCGGTGTTGACCTACAGTACCCACCCGGCTTATGGAGCGCAGTTCGGAGCCGCCGAATTTTTTAGCGATTATCCTACCCCCCCTTACGATGATGGCATGGCAGCCAATGCCCGGCGCGCGTTGGCCGAACTCAAGCCCCACTTGCTGATGATAAGCCTGCTCGACCCGGATGAAGCCGGACACATGCGAGATTGGGCGGGGTACCGTCAAGCTATCAAACACGACGACGAAATCATTTGGGGGGTGTGGCAGCAGCTTCAAGCCGATCCCTTCTACGCCGGGCAGACCACCCTCATCGTTACCAACGATCACGGACGCGGCTGCGGCGAAGGCTGGCCGGAGCACGGCGGCGATGACGAGTGCAATCGCCATGTGATGTTTCTGGCTGTCGGGCCAGACATCCGGCCAGGGCTGGTAGTCAGCCAACGCCGCACCCTGCGTGATATCGCCCCCACGATTGGCTATCTGCTGGATTTCGAGACGCCCTTTGTCGAGGGGGAGGTGATGGCTGAACTGTTGACTCAGGAAAGCCCTCGTTGACAGAGCGGCGATTCAGGTGTATATCATTGGCTGAAAATGAAAATGAGGCGAGGAGGCGAGGACACGAGGGGGCGAAGCGCGTTGCGTCCTCGCCTCCTCGCCTCACGAGTCATCGCGTCTTTATTTTCGAAAGGAGACAATATGAAAATCGCCATTCTTTCCGATATTCACGACAATATATGGAATTTGGCCGCTGCTTTAACGGCTGTTCAGGAAGCGGAAGCCCTCATCTGCTGTGGCGACCTATGCTCGCCGTTTATCATCGGCCTGCTGGCCGAAGGTTTTCCCGGCAAACCGATCCACATTGTCTTTGGCAACAATGACGCCGATTTGTTTCGTATCACCACCAATGCCAAAAAGTACCCCCATGTCCACCTGCACGGCGAGTTTTTTCAGGGCGAGCTGGGCGGCCGGCGCATTGCGGTCAACCATTTCGACAACCTGGCTCAACCTATTGCCGCCTCCGGGCAGTACGATTTGGTCTGCTATGGCCACAACCATATCTTCAAAATCGAGCAGGTGGGCCAAACGCTGACCATCAACCCGGGCGCGATCATGGGCTATGACCCCGGCAAAAAAAGTGATGTTCCTTCAACCTTTGTCATCTATGATACTGGAACAGGTATGGCTCAGGGCTATCAGGTTGAAAGCAGAACAGCGGGACAGCCAGCAGGCATTGTGCCTTATCCCTAAGATTTCTTGACGGAAATTGTTCAACTCGCTTGACCTCTTAAGCAAGAAGCGGTTTGTTATATACCCAACGCATTTCAAAATTTCCGTAGCTGACGCATCCCCATGCGTCGGCGGACGGCATAGGGATACCCTCCTGCGGAAATTTTAACGTGCGCTTAGTATAGTTAAAAATGGCACGGCCCAGGCGTCACAGTGCATAGCTAAATTTGCGGCTAATTTTGTTGGAGCTTTCCGGCAACTTTCCCCGCTTGCAAATTTATTGACAGCTATCAAGACAATTATTATACTATCTTTCTCCCCGGTAAAAATTTTAAAGTTTGGCCGAAGATGGCAACGGTATTGGTAAAATGAGCGGCTCATGACCAATCACGAAAACAAACGGCTTGAGGAGACGTTGCAGCGCCAACTCATTGAACTCTCGTATGAACCAATCCTGGCCTGGGAATTGGAGGGTGGGATCATTGAGTGGAATCAGGCTTGCGAGCAGCTTTATGGCTACAGCCGCGCCGAAGCCATAGGACAGGTGAGCCACCAGTTGCTCAAGACCGTCTACCCCTTGCCGCTGGCCGAATTTCAGAGATTGCTGCAAAAAGAGGGCCGCTGGACCGGTGAACTGCGCTGCACGACCAAAGATGGGCGCGAAGTTATTGTCGAAAGCCGCCATCAACTCATCCGGCTGAATCAACGCTGGCTGGTGCTGGAAACCAACCGAGACCTCACCGCCCGCAAGCCGCGCCGCTGGCAAGAACGAGAAATTAGCTTGTTGGAAACGGTGGCCGAGCGGCTCTGGCTGGCCGTAGAGAAGCTGCGGCTTGACAGTGAGTTACGGCAGAGTGAGCAGCAGTTGCGCACCCTGTTAGAATTACTGCCGGTTGGGGCCTGGCTGACCGACGCTCAGGGCAGTGTTGTCCTGGACAACCCGGCCAGCCAGCGCATCTGGGGCGTCCGGCATGCCGGTCAAGAGCATTACGGCCAGTACAAGGGCTGGTGGGTTGACACCGGCCAGCCGCTCAAAAGCGAGGATTGGTCGTTGGCCCGCGCCCTGGCTACCGGTGAGTCGTTTTTAAATGAATTGATTGATATTGAAACCTTCGACGGCCAGCGTAAAACCATCCTCACCTCAACCGTACCCATCAAAACCGCCAATGGACAGGTGGTGGGGGCCGTGGTTGTTAACGAAGATGTGACCCACCTTCGCCAGATTGAACAGGCCCTGCGCCAGAGCGAAGAACGCTATCGGCTGGCCGCCGAGGCTGAACGGGCCGCCCGGCTTGAGGCAGAAGCGGCTCAGCAGTCGCTGGCCTTCATAGCTGAAATGCGCGAACGCAACCGGCTGGCCCAGGAACTCCACGATAATGTGGCCCAGGCGTTGGGCTATTTGAACCTGAAAATGACGGTGGTCCGTGATTTGTTGGCCTATAACCGCCTGGATGAGGTGGATGCCAATCTGCGCGAGCTGAAACAGATCATTAATGAAACTTATGCCGACATCCGAGGCGAGATTTTCAATCTCCGCACCGACCCTGTCAGCACCGTAAATTTCCTGGAAACGCTGCGCCAATATCTTGACAAATATAAGCGGTTCTATCACCTGGAGGTTGAACTTGTCTTTGAAACGGACGAGACTCACTTTAATTTCCCCAGTGAGATCAGTATCGCTTTTATCCGGGTTATTCAAGAGGCTTTAATGAACGTGCGTAAGCATGCTCAGGTCAACCACGCTGTTATTCGCCTGGGACAGAAGGCCAGAAATTTGTACATCAGGGTCGAGGACCAAGGGCGAGGCTTTGAGACCCGATTGGCAGGACGCAGTACCAGTTATGGCGTCAATATCATGCGCGAGCGGATCGAGGCGGTGGGCGGCCGGCTGCAAATTGAAAGCGTCCCCGGCCAGGGTACGCGGGTGACACTGCTTTATCCCACAAAGTGACTCCTCATAAAAATAGCGACTGGAGTGCAGACTTTAGTCCGTGTTTGGAGACTTATGCTGAAATCAGAATGAAAGCAGCACCCCAGCCATAACTCTCTCAAAAATAACTGGTATGTCACTACAAGCAGCAGGCCAAAGCACTCTCTAACCCCGGAGTGGGGATTGCTTCGGCCTCTAGCCTCGCCATAACCTTCCTCACCCGATTGGGTTAAATAGCTTAGAAAGATAGCTCATTAGAGTTATAAAAATAGCTCTTCTCTTAGCTCATAAATCGCCCAAGTTAGCTATAGGCCAAGTGCCAGTAAGATGGTAGAGTCATGGAGTAACATTGGCGGCGTCCGCCGACTAATACTCGTTTGCATTGAAATGAAGGTGCTGCCTACCTCCAATGGGCTAGAAAGCCTACCCCGCTGCATTATTTTTTATAGAATTTTGTGAATTATATGCCATCCCTGGCTTTGTTCTGGCTAAAAATCCAGAATAGCTGTGAGGACGGGACGGAAAGTCTAGAAAACAGGGCGGCCTTATCTGTCTCTCTGGCAGGTCTACCAGTTTAAGTTCAAGTGTTATTCACAGGGGAGTCTACCGATGAAGAAAAGTATGCGCGTTAATGACACTATCCAGGCCGGGGCTTTGGCCCTGGACCCCTCTCCCGATTTGCGCATCTTACTCTACAGCCTGCAAGCGGTGCGGGATGGCGACTTTTCGGTGCGGCTGCCTGGGGATTGGACAGGTCTGGAAGGGAAGATTGCCGACACCTTCAACGAGATTGTTACGGCCAACCAGAAGATGGCCCATGAACTCCAGCGCGTTGGGCAGGTGGTGGGCAAACAGGGCAAAACGCGAGAACGTACCCGCTTCGACCTCTCAAAGGGGGCCTGGGGCGAGATGGAGGTCTCGGTCAATACGCTCATTGACGACCTGCTCCGGCCTACTACCGAAGTGACCCGCGCTATCGCCGCCGTAGCCCAGGGCAACCTGACCCAAACCGTGCAGTTGGACGTAGACGGGCGGCCCCTGGAAGGCGAATTTCTACGCTCGGCCATGATCGTCAACACCATGATCCAGCAGCTTGGCGTCTTTACTTCCGAAGTGACCCGTGTAGCCCGCGAAGTCGGCACCGAAGGCAAGCTGGGGGGGCAGGCCCAGGTGCCTGAGGTGAGCGGCGTCTGGAAAGATTTGACGGAAAGCGTCAACTCGATGGCCAACAACCTGACCGCCCAGGTCCGTAATATTTCCGAAGTGACCATCGCCGTAGCCAACGGCGACCTCTCCCGTAAAATCACGGTAGACGTGCGCGGCGAAATTCTCCAGCTTAAAGAAGCTATCAATACCATGGTCGACCAACTGCGCTCCTTCGCCTCCGAAGTGACCCGCGTCGCCCGCGAGGTCGGCACCGAAGGCAAGCTCGGTGGGCAGGCAGTGGTGCCCGGTGTGGCCGGCACCTGGAAGGACTTGACGGACAGCGTCAACGCCATGGCCGGCAACCTGACCGCCCAGGTCCGTAACATTGCCGAAGTGACCACCGCGGTGGCCCGCGGTGACCTGTCGCGTAAAATTACGGTGGATGTAAGCGGCGAAATTCTGGAGTTGAAAAACACCATCAACACAATGGTGGACCAGCTCAACGCCTTTGCCGGGGAAGTGACCCGTGTCGCCCGCGAGGTCGGCACCGAGGGTAAACTGGGTGGGCAGGCCCAGGTGCCCGGTGTGGGCGGGACCTGGAAAGACTTGACCGATAACGTCAACTCGATGGCCAGCAACCTGACCGCTCAGGTGCGCAACATTGCCGAGGTGGCCACCGCCATCGCCAGCGGCGACCTATCGAAGAAAATCACGGTCAACGTCAGCGGCGAAATCCTCCAGCTTAAAGAAACGCTGAACACGATGGTAGACCAGCTCAATGCCTTTGCCGGGGAGGTGACCCGTGTGGCCCGCGAGGTTGGTACCGAAGGCCGGCTGGGTGGCCAGGCGGTCGTGCCCGGTGTGGCCGGAACGTGGAAAGACCTGACGGACAACGTCAACTCGATGGCCAACAACCTGACGGCCCAGGTCCGCAACATCGCCGAGGTTTCTACGGCTATCGCCAGCGGCGACCTCTCCAAGAAAATCACCGTGGACGTGAGCGGCGAAATTCTCCAGCTCAAAGAAACCATCAACACCATGGTAGACCAGCTCAACGCCTTTGCCGGAGAAGTGACCCGCGTCGCCCGCGAGGTCGGCACGGAAGGCAAGCTCGGCGGGCAGGCTCGCGTGCCGGGCGTGGCCGGCACCTGGAAGGATTTGACCGATAATGTCAACTTCATGGCCGGCAACCTGACCGCCCAGGTCCGCAACATCGCCGAGGTAGCCACCGCCGTGGCTCGCGGCGACCTCTCCAAGAAAATTACGGTGGACGTGAAGGGCGAAATCCTGGAGCTAAAGGATACGCTCAACACCATGGTAGACCAGCTCAACGCCTTTGCCGGGGAAGTGACCCGCGTGGCCCGCGAGGTTGGCACCGAAGGCAAGCTGGGCGGGCAGGCGCAGGTCCCCGGTGTAGCCGGAACGTGGAAAGACCTGACGGATAGCGTCAACTTTATGGCCAGCAACCTGACGGCTCAGGTGCGCAACATCGCCGAAGTGGCCACGGCCATCGCCAGCGGCGATCTCTCCAAGAAAATCACGGTGGATGTGAGCGGTGAAATTCTCCAGCTTAAGGAAACGCTTAACACGATGGTAGATCAGCTCAACGCCTTTGCCGGGGAAGTGACCCGCGTGGCCCGCGAGGTTGGTACCGAAGGCAAGCTGGGTGGACAGGCGCGTGTGCCGGGCGTGGCCGGTACCTGGAAGGACTTGACCGACAGCGTTAACTCGATGGCCAGCAACCTGACCGCCCAGGTGCGCAACATCGCTGAGGTGACCACCGCCGTGGCCCGCGGCGATTTGTCGCGTAAAATCACGGTCAACGTGAGCGGCGAAATTCTGGAACTTAAAAACACCATCAACACCATGGTAGATCAGCTCAACGCCTTTGCCGGGGAAGTGACCCGCGTGGCCCGCGAGGTTGGCACCGAAGGCAAGCTGGGCGGGCAGGCGCAGGTCCCCGGTGTAGCCGGAACGTGGAAAGACCTGACGGATAGCGTCAACTTTATGGCCAGCAACCTGACGGCTCAGGTGCGCAACATCGCCGAAGTGGCCACGGCCATCGCCAGCGGCGATCTCTCCAAGAAAATCACGGTGGACGTGCGCGGTGAAATTTTGCTGCTCAAAGAAACCTTGAACACGATGGTCGAGCAGCTTCGCTCCTTTGCGGCGGAGGTGACCCGCGTGGCCCGCGAGGTCGGTACGGATGGCCGCCTGGGCGGGCAGGCAGTGGTTCCCGGTGTGGCCGGAACGTGGAAAGACCTGACCGATAACGTCAACTTGCTGGCCGCCAACCTGACCACCCAGGTCCGTAACATCGCCGAAGTGACCACCGCCGTGGCCCGCGGCGATTTGTCGCGTAAGATTACGGTAGATGTGAAAGGCGAGATTCTGGAATTAAAAATCACCATCAACACGATGGTAGACCAGCTCAACGCTTTTGCCGCCGAAGTGACCCGCGTAGCCCGCGAAGTCGGCACCGAAGGCAAGTTGGGTGGGCAGGCCCGTGTGCCGGGTGTGGCCGGAACGTGGAAGGACCTGACCGATAACGTCAACGTCATGGCGGCCAACCTGACCGAGCAGGTACGCGGTATCGTCAAGGTGGTGACGGCGGTGGCCGATGGCGACCTCAAGCAGAAATTGACCGTCAACGCCAAAGGTGAAGTGGCCGCCCTGGCCGAAACTATCAACAATATGACCGACACCCTGGCGACCTTTGCCGACCAGGTGACAACCGTAGCCCGTGAAGTGGGCGTGGAAGGTCGCCTGGGAGGGCAGGCCAACGTGCCCGGTGCCGCCGGAACGTGGAAGGACCTGACCGGCAACGTCAACCTGCTGGCCGCCAACCTGACCAACCAGGTTCGGGCCATCGCCGAGGTCGCCACCGCCGTGACCAAGGGCGACTTGACCCGCTCGATCCAGGTGGAGGCGCGCGGCGAAGTGGCCGAACTGAAAGATAACATCAACACTATGATTGACAACCTGCGCCTGACCACCGAACGCAACACCGAGCAGGACTGGCTCAAAACCAACCTGGCCCGCTTTACCGGCATGCTGCAAGGCCAGCGCGATTTGGTCACGGTTGGCAAGATGCTCCTGTCGGAACTGGTGCCGCTGGTCAATGCTCACCAGGGTATTATTTACCAGATGGATACGGAGGGGATGACGGATTTGAGAATGTTGGCCAGTTATGCCAATTTTGCTGAAAACGGCTATCCGACCCGCCTCTCGCTGGGCGATGGCTTTATCGGCCAGTGCGCGGTGGAGAAGCGGCGTATCCTCGTCTCCAATGTGCCGGGCGATGCCGTCCCAATTGGGTCGGTTCTCTTCCAGGCCATGCCGCGCAGCGTGGTCGTTTTCCCAATTGCTTTCGAGGGGCAAATTAAAGCCGTGCTGGCCCTGGCTTCGCTCCACGACTTTGCCCCGGCTCACCTGGCCTTTTTGGAACAACTGACAACCAGTATCGGTATCGTGCTCAACAGTATCGAGGCGACCATGCAGACGGAAGGGCTGCTCAAACAGTCGCAGCAGTTGGCCGCCGAACTGCAAGCGCAGCAGGCCGAGTTACAGCAGACCAACGAACAGCTTGCCCAGAAAGCCCAGCAGCTTGCCGAGCAAAACGTCGAGGTGGAGCGCAAGAACCAGGAAATCGAACAGGCCCGCCGGGCGCTGGAAGAAAAGGCAGCGGAATTGGCCCTGACCTCCAAGTACAAATCCGAATTTCTGGCTAACATGTCGCACGAACTACGTACCCCCTTGAACAGCATCCTCATCCTGGGCCAGCAGCTTAGCGACAACCCCGAAGGCAACCTGACCGCCAAGCAGGTCGAGTTTGCCCGCACAATTCACGGGGCCGGCACCGACCTGTTGAACCTGATTAGCGATATTCTCGACCTGTCGAAAATTGAGTCCGGTACGGTGACAGTGGAAGCGGAGGAGGTGTACTTCACCGATTTGCTGGATACCATTGGCCGGACCTTCCGCCACGAAGTGGAGAACCGACGGCTGTCCTTTGACGTTGAGGTGAAGGATCATCTTAGCGCCAGCCTGGTAACTGACTCCAAGCGTCTACAGCAGGTCCTCAAGAACCTGCTGTCCAACGCCTTCAAATTTACCGAGCGGGGCGGGGTGCGGCTGAACGTTTTTACCGCCGAACGCGGTTGGAGTTCTGACCATCCTATCCTCAAGGGAGCGGCGGCGGTGGTGGCCTTCGAGGTCACTGATACGGGTATCGGCATTGCCCCCGAAAAGCAGAAAATCATCTTCGAGGCGTTCCAGCAGGCCGACGCCGGAACCAGCCGCAAGTTCGGCGGGACCGGCCTGGGTCTGGCCATCAGCCGCGAGTTGGCCAATTTGTTAGGTGGAGAAATTCAGCTCCGCAGCACCCCTGGGGTAGGCAGTACCTTCACCCTCTACCTGCCACAAACCTATGTCGGACCCTCGCTGTCGAGCGGGGTGATGATGGACGGCGGCGCGGCCCCGGCCCCGCAGCCGGCCAGATTTCCCCAGGCGCTGCTGCCCGAACTGCCCATCGAGCAAGTTTTGGATGACCGCGAGACGTTGCAGACCAGCGACCCGGTGCTGCTCATCGTGGAGGATGACCCGCATTATGGCCGCGTTTTGGTAGACCTGGCCCATGACCAGGGCTTCAAGGTGGTTGTTGCCTCACGCGGCGCAGAGGCCCTGGCCCTGGCTCGCCAATTCCGGCCAACCGCAGTATCATTAGATGTGTTCCTGCCGGACATGTTGGGCTGGACGGTGCTGAGCCATTTGAAGCAAGACCCGGCCACGCGGCACATTCCGGTGCAGATGCTAACCCTGGATGAAGACCGGCAGCACGGTTTGGCCCGCGGAGCCTTTGCCTTTTTGACCAAGCCGACCAGCAGCGACGAGTTGGAGTCGGCCCTCTCTCGGATCAAAAATTACGCCGCGCCGCGCCGTAAGCGGTTGCTGGTGGTAGAAGACAACGCGGCTGAGCAGGTGAGTATTACCGAATTGCTGGGCCACGATGATATTGACATCGTTACCGCCGGCACGGGCGGGGAGGCGCTCGACACCCTGCGCCAGCAGTCATTTGACTGTGTGGTGCTTGACCTGCGCCTGCCCGATATGTCGGGGTTTGAGGTGCTGGAATGTATGCGTGACGACGGCGTCTTCCACGACTTGCCGGTGGTCGTTTTCACCGGCAAGGAACTGTCGCCGGAAGAGGACGCGCAACTGCACATGCTGGCGCGCAGCGTGGTGGTCAAAGGGGTGGAATCGCCCGAACGGCTGCTGGACGAGACGGCGCTGTTCCTGCACCGAGTGGTCCCCAATCTGCCGCCGGAGAAGCAACGTATGTTGGACCGGCTGCACCAATCCGACGATGACCTGGTAGGCAAAAAGGTGCTGGTGGTGGACGACGACGTGCGGAATATCTTTGCTTTGAGCAGCGTGTTGGAGCGGCGGGGGATGACGGTTTTGACCGCCGGCACGGGCCGCGAGGCCATTGCCACCCTCGAAGTGACCTCTAACGTGGCGATTGTGCTGATGGATATTATGATGCCGGAAATGGATGGCTACCAGACCATGCAGGTCATCCGGCAGAATCCATCATTCCGGCGGCTGCCCATCATTGCCCTGACCGCCAAAGCCATGAAAGGCGACCGAGAAAAATGCCTGGAAGCCGGCGCGTCCGACTACCTGGCCAAGCCGGTTAATACGGAACAACTGTTATCGGCACTGCGGATGTGGCTGCATCGGTAAGGCTGAGGCTGAGCATTTCATAAGTCCCTTAGCCTCAGCTTTAGCCTTAGCCTTTTTGAAAGAGGCACAAGCATGAACGAACAGGTAAATATCCTCCTGGTTGACGACCAGCCGGCCAAACTGCTCAGCTATGAAGTTATTCTAAGCGAATTGGGTGAGAATTTAATGAAGGCTCACTCGGGGCGGGAGGCTTTGGAGCACCTTTTAAAGGTAGATGTGGCCGTAGTGCTGATGGATGTGAGTATGCCGGAGCTTGACGGGTTTGAACTGGCCGAAATTATTCGCCAGCATCCGCGCTACCAGCGCACGGCCATTATTTTTGTCTCCGCCGTACACCTGACCGATCTTGACCGGCTGCGGGGCTACCAACACGGGGCGGTGGATTACGTTTCGGTGCCGGTGGTGCCGGAAATTCTGCGAGCCAAAGTGAGCGTGTTTGCCGATTTGTACCGTAAAACCCGGCAGTTGGAACAGCTGAATCGAGAGCTGGAGCAGCGTGTTGCGGAGCGAACGGCAGAATTGGAGGCGTCCACAGCCCGGTTGCGCGAGAGCGAGACCCGTTACCGGGAGCTTATTTACACGCTCCCGGTTGCTATCTATATGTGCGACACCCAGGGACATATCACGCTTTGTAATGAGGCTGCGGTGGCGCTATGGGGGCAGTCGCCGGAGATAGGCAAGGAGTTGTGGTGCGGCTCATGGCGGACTTATAACCTTGATGGCAGCCTCTTGCCTCCTGAAGAGTGTCCGATGGCGGTAGCGATTCGGGAAGATCGGTCTGTTCGGGGGCAGGAGATTATTGTCGAGCGTCCCGACGGCAGCCGGTCTTATGTTTTGCCCTACCCTGACCCCATTCACGACGCCGCAGGGGCGGTGGTGGGAGGGGTCAACATGGTAGTTGATCTCACCGAACGCAAACGAATCGAAGAAGACTTACAGTTATTGGCCCAAATGCGAGAACGCAACCGGCTGGCCCAGGAACTCCACGATAATGTGGCCCAGGCTTTGGGCTACTTGAACTTAAAAATAGGCCAGACGCACGATCTTCTCACGGGCAACCGGCTTACTGAGGTAGGGACTAACCTGCACGAGTTAAAGCAAATTGTCAACGAAACTTACGCCGATACCCGGGCCGAGATTTTTAATCTGCGGGCCGCGCCGGCCCAAAATGTAAGGTTTTTGGAGACCCTACGACAGTATCTGGACAAGTACCAGCGCTTTTATCGCCTGGATATTGACCTGGTTTTTGAAGCGGACGAAACTCACTTCGACTTTCCCAGTGAGGTTAGCATTGCTCTTATTCGGACCATCCAGGAAGCTTTGATGAATGTGCGCAAGCACGCCCAGGTAGACCGGGCACTCATCCGTTTGGTCCAAGGCGCAGAGGGCTGGCAGATCAATATCGAGGATGCCGGGCGAGGCTTTGAGCTAAATGGGGCCACCAGCAAGGAATTCACCACTTATGGCCTTAAGATTATGCAGGAGCGGATTGAGGGGATTGGCGGCCGTTTGGAAATTGTCAGTGCGCCCAACCAGGGTACCCGGATAAATTTGTTCTATCCCCGCGGGTAGCTAATCTTCCTCATCCAATACTGCCCATAACTTCTCCGGCGGCAGAGAACATTGCGTCCGCGCCACAATTTTTTCCTGCCCGGCTCATTGCGTGCGTCCCCATAAATTTTTAGACCATTGTCATTCGGATCATCAAAATTAGATGACTCTTCAATTTTGCGCAAAATTTAAAGTTGGGCATCATGTTAGAACAAATGTGTTGAAGTTGAGGAAAAAGCATGAGCCAACCGATTAACTTACTGCATCTGGCCGACATTCACATTGGTATGGAAAATTATGGCCGGCTCGATCCGAAATCAGGCTTGAACAGCCGAGTGGTGGATTTTTTGCGCCGCTTGAGCCAGGTGATTGACATGGCCCTGGAGCGGGAGGTGGATGTCTGCATTTTTGCCGGCGACGCTTACAAAAACCAGCGGCCTAACCCCACTTTTCAGCGCGAATTTGCCCGGCGGATTAAACGCTTGGCCGGCGAGGGCGTGCCGGTAATCCTGCTGGTCGGCAACCACGATATGGCTACAGCAGATCGGGCTGCCAGCAGTTTGGAGATTTTTGGGGTACTGGATACGCCCGGCGTGATTGTGGCCGACCGGGAGCAGGTTCATCAACTTGTCTGCCGGCGCGGCCAACCCTTACAAGTTGCCACTGTGCCCTATCCGCAGCGCAGCCGCTTGCTGGCCCGCGAGCAGTACCAAAACCTGACCCTGGATGAATTGGATATGGAGTTGAGCCGGATTCTGGGCGACAATCTGAACGACCTGGCCGCCGAGGTTAAAGAGCACCCGGATGTTCCGGCGGTGCTGGCGGGCCATTTTTCGGTCAGCGGGGCCAGGCAGGGCAGTGAGCAGAGCGTGATGATTGGCCGGGACGTGGTGGTGATGAAAAGCCAGTTGGCCGACCCCGCCTGGGATTATGTGGCCCTGGGCCATATCCACAAACACCAGGAGTTGAACAACGGCCAGCAGCCGCCGATTGTCTACCCCGGCAGTCTGGAACGAATTGATTTTGGCGAGGAAGGCGAGCGCAAAGGTTTTGTGATGGTCGAGTTGGAGCGGGGCTGCGCCAAGTGGGAATTTGTGCCGGTGGAGGCCCGCCCGTTTGTGACCATTCGCCTGGATGCCCGCCAGTCGGCGGAGCCGATGACCGACATTTTGGATGAGTTGGAACAGCACCCGGTGGACGGGGCCATTGTGCGGGTCATCATCAAAGCCACCGAGGCCCAAGAAATCTTGCTCGACGAGAAGCCGATTCGCCAGGCGCTGCGGGGAGCCAGCTATGTCGCCAGCATTGTCCGCGATATTGATCGGGCGCAGCGTCACCGGCTGGGCGGCATCTCCGCCGAGGAGTTGACGCCTCAGGAGGCCCTGGAGCGTTACTTGGATTCCAAGGGGGTGTCAGAGGAACGGAAGGCACAATTGCTGCGCTACGCGGAGGGAATCTTTCGAGAAGATATAAGCTGACTTTACATTTCGTCAGCCGCCTGCCAAAGCTCTGGAAAGAACTCTATCACTCTACGTTTAAGTCCGTACCCCAACTCGTTTTTTGGCAATGGCTCAAGTTGAAAAACTTCTGACATCCAAATCGCTTCATCGGCAAAGGGATAGTATTTTAACTGTCCCCCTGAATGCCCATACCATTCTATCAATACACCTTCACTATCACGGCCAATTAAACGCCTACCATTTACTTCCCAAGTTAAAGTTTCGGGATCTGGTAACTGAACCGGAAACTGAAATAATTGGTACCTGCCAGATTTTTTATGCCACTGAAGCAACAGATAGAAACTCTTGGATATATCAACTATACCTCCATTTTCTAGACTTGCTTGATGATGCCAACTTTCAACCAGGTTGATCAGAATTTTTCCGGCAGTATTGGGGTTGATAGCATAATCGCCGATTCCTATATCTCTGAGAGCATCCCAAAACTTACCTGATGAGTTGGAGACTTCTACTGTTACCCGTCTCGTTCTCTCCACAGTTTGCAGCGTTTCGCGCATTTTGCATGATATTCCATAAGTGATCGGCGGAGTAGAGGAAATCGGAACAAGCACATCAAAGATAGCCTTACTCTCTTGTGCAGTACCACCAAAAGCAAAAGCCACAGAACGCTCGAAATCTCGCCAGCCAGGCCGACTTTTATCAGGCTCGAAGACAAGTTGTCCCAAACCATCCTGGTAGGTGCTTAAAATGAGGCGTAGTTTTTCTATTTGGCCCTTCGTGGGTATACTGCCTGCAAATATTCGACTCATGTTTGAGTTGTAGTATCGGTATCCAGGTCTAATTCGTCTTTCAAAAGTTGATCGGTGGTTACATTAAACAAGCGGGCTACGTTAAGAGTGAATTCGGCGGTGGGTTTCTTTTTGCCGGACTCAAGTTCGCTGATATAGCTATGAGCAGTAAGGCCCAGTTTATAAGCTAATTCTTGAAGACTCATATTATGTTGGGTCCGCAACGTCCGTAGCTTTTCACCAAATCTTTGCATACTCAGCCCTATTTATAAAATAAAGGCTTGACAACTTTACTCAAGTATAGTAAAATAGTCGCTAGTAGCGACAAACAAATTTTCTGTTTTAGGAAACAGTTATGAGCAAAAACGGCGAGTATCAAATGATCAACAGTCCCTTCAAGTGGGTTGGGGGCAAATCTCGCCTGAGAACCCAGATTGTCGCTTTGATTCCTGAGCATACTTGCTATGTCGAATTATTCTCCGGGGCGGCCTGGGTGCTGTTTGCCAAGCCTCCCAGCGATGTTGAAGTTCTTAACGATATAGATCAAGAATTGGTCAACTTTTTCCGGGTGGTTAAATATAAGCCGGAGGAGTTGATTAACTCCTTTGAATGGGAACTGGTCTCTCGGGCCGAGTTTGAACGCCTGGCAAATTTAGATACCTCAAATTTGTCCGATATAGAACGAGCGCACCGTTTTTACTATATTTTAATGGCCGGTTGGGGCGGCGAACTGAATTATCCTCGCTTTCAAACCAGCATTAGTGACGGTGGGCATGGTAACCGGCTTATTGGGGCTTTAAAGTATCTGCGGCAACGGATTGAGCCGGTTTATGAACGCTTGCAAAAAGTTATTATCGAAAACCTGGATTGGAAAGCCTGTTTTGACCGTTATGACCGCCCCAACACGGTGATGTATATTGATCCTCCCTACCCTGACAACGGCTGCAATTATCTGCACAACATGCGGAGTTGGGATGACCACTGGCAGTTAGCTGACCGCCTTCGTGCCTCAAAATGCAAGTGGATTCTTTCTTCTTACGATATGCCAGAAATTCATAACCTATACGATGGCTGTAACATTATCTCGGTGCAATCGTTTTCGGGGATGCGGGTCAAGAAAAACGATACCAAACGGACGCTTAACAAGGAAGTGCTCATTACAAATTTCTCACCGCCTCAGCCATATCAAAAATTAGAGTTAGGGCAAATAGCTTTGAATTTATAACATCTATATTAACATAAAAGAGCTGTAAGCACAACGGCCTTACAGCTCTTTTTTATTTCCTGCGGTAATTGTCCGTCGGTGGTTAGCCCACCTTGGGCAGCGTGATCCCGACCTGCTTCTGATACTTGCCTTTTTTGTCGGCGTAGGAGGTACGGCAGACTTCGCTGGCCTGGAAAAAGATCACCTGGGCAATGCCTTCATTGGCGTAAATGCGGGCCGGCAGGGGGGTGGTGTTGGAAATTTCCAGGGTGACAAAGCCTTCCCACTCCGGCTCAAACGGAGTGACATTGACAATAATGCCACAGCGGGCGTAGGTTGATTTGCCGACACACAAGGTCAAAACATCGCGGGGGATGCGGAAGTATTCGACAGTTTGGGCCAGGGCAAACGAGTTGGGCGGAATGGTGCAAACCTCGCCTTTAAATTCCACAAAGGAACGATTGTCGAAATGTTTCGGGTCTACGACGGTGGTATTGACATTGGTAAAGATTTTGAACTCATCGGCCACCCGAATATCGTAGCCGTAGGAGGAGACGCCGTAGGAAATGACCCCTTCCTTCACCTGGCTCGACTCAAACGGCTCGATCATGCCGTATTCCCGCGCCATTTTTTCAATCCAATGATCGGGTTTGATACTCATAAACTCTCCTTCTACTTTTTATTCCAGTTGATTTCATAAACCTGGATGGCCTCGTCGTCCTTGCAATCGGTGCTGACCTCCCATTCGGCGGTATCTTCTGACTCCACCCCGTCGCCGACTACTTTGGCTTTAAACTCAACCCCGTCAACATCGTCGTTGTCTATGCCGGTAATAAAAATATCATAGCGGCCATCTTGATTGGTTTTATCGGTGTAAGGGCCTTTAAAGTCATCATCGTCGCTCTTGACTTCAATGGTGACAAATTGAACCGGCCGGTCGCTGCCTTTTTCTCTCACCTTACCATAAACCCCGATATTGGCGCAGTCATTCTTATTTTGTTCAGACTCTATTTCATACCTGCCGGGAGGTGTGCCCGGTTCAGGGGTGTTGGTCGGCGTGGCGACGGGCGATGTATTGGCCGGAGCAGCCGTCGGCGCAGGTACAGGCGTGTTGGTGGGTGGAGGTGGGGGTGGATTGGTCGGCGGCGGAGGCGGTGGCTGGGTCGGCAGCGGTGTGTCGGTGGGCGG
>Ga0209172_10004980_pt1 | contig 16800 bp, 9 predicted proteins | sample LarsenN4metaG_FD_184113 | JGI IMG/M metagenome (GOLD analysis project Ga0209172, IMG submission 184113) | Hot spring sediment bacterial and archeal communities from British Columbia, Canada, to study Microbial Dark Matter (Phase II) - Larsen... ... | reverse complement strand
CGACCGTGTCGAGCGCGCCGTAGACGATCTGCTCCGCGACCGACTTTTTGCCCTCGTACATCACGTAGTTCATGAACTTCGTGAGCACGATGTCGCCATGGACGGGATCGGGCAGAACTTCGCGCGGCTCGGCGCGGTGACGGCGAGACATGAGCTTTCCTTACTTCGGTCGTTTGGCGCCGTAGAGCGAACGGCGTTGCTTGCGGTCTTTGACGCCCTGGGTGTCGAGGACGCCGCGCAGGATGTGATAGCGCACGCCCGGCAAGTCCTTCACGCGGCCGCCGCGGATGAGCACGACCGAGTGTTCCTGCAGGTTGTGCCCCTCGCCCGGGATATAGCAGACCGCCTCGATGCCCGTGGTCAGCCGCACCTTGGCGACCTTGCGGAGCGCCGAGTTCGGCTTCTTCGGCGTCGTCGTGTAGACGCGCGTGCAGACGCCGCGCCGCTGCGGGCACGCCTTCAGGGCCGGCGCCTTGTTGCGGGCCGGATTCGGTGACCGCGGCTTGCGGATCAGCTGGTTGATCGTCGGCATCCTGCCCTGTTCTCTTCCCGCTAGCGTTCCAAACTCAAACAGCGCGCCCGACGGCCCCCTTGGGAGCCGCCCGGAGGCGCGCCAAATTCTCTTGTCCAATCGGCGGGGCGGCGCGTCAGGCCGCAGCCGTTCCGAATGAGGCGGCCTAGATACGAGGGAGGCCCCTTCCCGTCAAGCGAACCCGATGCGGCAATTCGGGGCCGCTTGGGCTGCGAAACCGTGCTGCCCTGTGGCTGGGGGGACTATAATAGAGTAGCGCACAAGCAGACCGGCTTAGCTGGCGAGAGCGTCGGGGCGGGAGACACAATGACCATGCAGCAACCCGGGACGCAGGCTCCCACCAGGGAGCAGATTCAGCAGGCGGCGCGCCGGCTGGACAAGCTGGCCGAGAACTTCATTCGCGGGGTGCGGGCCGGGCGCGCCGAACAGCTCTTGCCTGAGGTCCAGAAACTGTTGGCCCAGTTTCCCAGACACCTTGGCCTCCTCCAGGCGATGATCGAGATCAAGACGGCTCAGCAAGACTACAAAGGGGCCGTGGCGACCGCCGAGCAAATGGTGGCGGCAGCGCCCAATCAGCCGATGGCGCATGTGCTGCTCGGGTCCTGCCTGATGCGCACCTACGAGCGCGACCGCGCCCTCAACCACATCAAGACAGCCGCACGGCTCGCGCACAACGACCTGCAGGCCTTGAGCGTCGTCTCCCATTATCTGCAACGCACCGAAGCGGCCGAGGAATCGCTCAAGGTTCTATTGCGGCTGAACGAGCTGCACCCGAACAATCCCCATTTCTTGCAGGGCATAGCGGCGGCTTGCCGCTTCCTGGGCAGGCTCGAAGAAGCCGAGCAATATTGCGACAAAGCGATCGCGCTCCAGCCGAAGGACGGTCACGCCTATTTCGTCCGCTCCGACTTGCGCAAGCAAACGCCCGATCGCAACCACACCGCCGAACTTGAGGCTAGGCTCCGCGAGGGTGTCGAAAATCCGCGCGCACGCGTGCACATTCAGTATGCCCTGGCCAAGGAATATGAGGATCTGGGCGAGGCGGACAAATCGTTCCGCCATTTGAAGGAAGCGTCGGACTTCCAGCGCCGCCAGATGGATTACGATGTGAATGGCGATCTCCGCACCATGGAGGAGATCAAGCGCTATTTCGACAAGGGTTACTTCTCACGCATGAAGCCTGGACACCCGGCGGCCGATCCCATCTTCATCATCGGCATGCCGCGAACCGGCACCACGCTGGTCGAGCGCATTATCGGCAGCCACTCTAAAGTTCATTCCAAAGGCGAACTTAGCACGTTTCCGCGCCTGATGGTGAGCGGCGTGCGCAACCTGCTCGGTTCGAATGAAGTGCCGCCATCGGACCGCGTAAAGCTTACGTCGCAACTCGACTATCGCAGGATCGGCGAGCAATACGTGGCCGCGCTGGCGAGCCGCCCGAACAACGAGCCGCACTTCATCGACAAATTGCCGTACAACTTCCTCAACGTCGGCCCCATTCACGCCGCCTTGCCAAACGCGAAAATCATTCAGCTCGACCGGCATCCGATGGATACTTGTTACGCCGTGTACAAAATGCTGTTCGGCGACGCTTATCCTTTTTCCTACACGTTTGAGGAATTGGCCGCGTATTATGTCGGGTACCGGCGCCTGATGGATCACTGGCACGCTGTGCTGCCGAAAGGCCGCATCCTCAAAGTCCGCTACGAGGACGTTGTCGCCGATCAGGAGGGCCAGTCGCGGCGGATCCTCGAGCATTGCGGTTTGGGCTGGGAGGACCAGGTCACGGAATTCTACAAGAGCAACAAGCAGGCTTCGACCACAGCAAGCGCCGCGCAGGTGCGCCAGCCAGTCTATAAGACATCCGTCGCCAAGTGGCGGCAGTTCGAAAAGCACTTGGCGCCGCTGCGCCAGATGCTCGCAAAGGCCAAAATAGAAGGGCTCGACTGATCACGGACTACAGAGCCATGAACGACGAGCGCGCAGCGCTGGCGAAGGCCGCAGACCTCTTGCGCAAGAAATTGCCTGCAGAGGCGGCGCAGCTGCTGCAGTCGATTTTGAACCGGCTGCCCGACAATGCCGACGCGCTCCAGCTGCTTGGGCTTGCGCAAAAACACCTCGGGCAATTCGAGCAGGCTCAGCAATCGATGATGGCCTCGCTCGCCATCAATCCAGCGCAGCCCAACGTGCTGAACAATCTCGGCGGTCTTTTCCTGCGACGAGGCGAATATCACAACGCACGGCGGTGCTTCGAAAAGACGCTCGTGTTCAGTCACGAGAACAAGGAGGCGCTGCGCAACCTCGCGATCGCGCTACGGGCGCTCGGGGATCTGAGCGGAGCTGAGCAGGCCGCGCGCAAGGCGCTGGCGGTTGACCCGAAGTTCGCGGCGGCGCGCGTGACGCTTGGCCAGATATTGCTCGAGCAAGGAAAAGCCGAAACTGCAATTGCCGAACTGCAGACGGCGGCCTCCGATCAGCCCGCGTCAGCGGAGGCATGGCGCACCATGGGCGCGGCCTTGCGGACGGCGGGACGAACGAGCGAAGCGGCCGCAGCGCTCGAGCGCGCCGTCGAACTGCAGCCAAATTCCGCGGACTCTTTCGCCTTTCTTGGCGCCGTGCGTCAGGCGCTGGGCGACCGTGATCTGGCGCGGCTATGTTTCGAACGGGCGGTGGCGATCGATCCCGAGCATGAACAGGCGCACTTCGCTCTCAACCAGCTGTTATGGACCACTGGGCAGACCGACGCATTCTTGACGTCTTACGAACGGGCAGAGCGCGCCCGACCTGGCTCGGCCAGAGTACGCTGCGCGCATGCGCACACGCTGATGCTCGTGGACCGCTACGACGAGGCTGAACGCATCCTTCGCGACGCCGCTCAGCGCGCGCCCGACAACCCTCGGGTCAAAGCCCTGCTGGGCGACGTGCTTTCTCGCATTGGACAACATTCGGAAGCGTTGCCGCTGCTGGAGTCGGCGCAGGCCCGCCTCTCCACTCCAGAGTTGAAGATAGGTTACGCGCGCGCCCTGCTCCGGGCCCGCGAGTACGCCGAAGCCGCCCGCCAACTTTCCGCGTGCGATCTGGACCTGCTTCACAAGCAAGAGCTCGATCAAGAGCATACCGCGCTCGATTATGTTGCAGCGCGCTTCACCGGCGACGAGCGCGCGGCGCGCCTGTTCGACTACAAGCATCTCGTGCGCGTGTGGGAAATTCCGACGCCCAAGGGCTTTGGCAGCGTTGCGGAATTCAACGAAGCTCTCAAGGAGCGGCTGACAAGCCTGCACCTGACTGAGCAGGCGCCGCTGGAGCAAACGCTGCGCGGCGGCACGCAGACCTACGGGCGCCTGTTCAACAATCCCGATCCGCTGATCCAGGCGCTGCGTAATTCATGCGCGGCGCTTATCGAGCGGTACTTGCGCGAGCTGCCCCGGCTCGACGATCACCCGATCGAACGGTTCCGTCCGCGCGAGGCGCGCTTTGCCGGATCGTGGTCGGTTCGCCTGCGCGACGGCGGCTTTCACAAGAACCACTTCCACGGCCGCGGGTGGCTGAGTTCTGCCTATTATGTTTCGCTTCCTCCCGAGATGAATGCGGAGACCGGCGATCGCGCGGGTTGGCTGAAGTTCGGCCAACCCCACGCTTTGCCGGGGGCCGACGAGGCGCCAGAACACTGGGTCAAACCGGAAGAAGGGCTGCTCGCCCTCTTCCCGTCCTTCATGTGGCACGGCACCGAGAAGTTCAGCTCGCGAGAAGCGCGGATCACCGTCGCCTTCGACACCCAATCGCGCGCGCCGACCAGCGGCCAACTCGGCAACATCTGATCAAGGCGCTTGGCTCGGCGGCGAAAGCGCGGACGTGCTCGTCCCTTCCGATAAAACGCGCTGGCCATTCAGTTCCAAAAACAAAAACGGCGGGCTTTCGCCCGCCGTTTCCGAGTGTTTCCCGACAGCGTCAGAAGCGCGCGCGCACGCCGACCCGCCAGTACCGTCCGAGTATGTCGTACAGCGATGTGTCGACGCCGAGACCCGCGGCAGAGCCTTGGATCGTGTCGGCCTGCGGTTCCTGATCGAGGCAGTTTTCGCAGGTGACCGTGAACTCCACGTTGTCCGTCGCGAACCAACGCACCGTGAAGTCGTGGTAGTCGATCGCGTCGATGTAGGGGTAGCCGTACAGCGAGGAGTAGAAGTAGTCGTCCAGCTCGCTGATGTGCGTCCACTGCCACGAGAACTGCCAGTCGTTGTAGCGGTAGCTCGTCCGCACCGACGACTTGAATTCCGGGAAGACGAGGCCGAAGCCGTAGGCGACACCAGCATAGTCCGTCCCGGCCACGGAGTATTCCTCCAGGAACGAGAGCAGCGCATTGACGCTCAGCTCGCCGCCGAACAGGTCGTTCGAGTAGCCGATTTGAACGTCGACGCCTTCCGTGTGGAGCTCACCGGTATTGTTCTCGAGCCTGTTCTGGATGCCGCCGAGCTGGCCGGAGCTGATCCGCGGCGTCGCAAGACACTGCGGTGAAGCCACGTTCAATGTGGCGACGCAGCGCTGAATAACGGTGTTGGTCGCCGGGAAGCCGATCGGATCCGTCACCGTGATGTCGTAGTAGTCGACCGCCGCCTGGATATCGCCCCACGGCGTGTCGTGGCTGAACACGGCGCCGAGCGTGATGGTCTCCGACTCTTCCACCGCCAGGTTCGGATTGCCGAACAGGAACGCCTCGACCTGCGAGTCGGACTGGAAGAAGACGTCAAGCACGTCGTCCGTCGCCGAACCCTCCACTTGCTGAGCAGGCGCTGTGCTGAGGCCCAACCAAGCGGCGCAGAACATCCAGCCCGGGCTCCCCGGCGCCGTAGCTACACCATTCAGGGCCGACTGGCCTGTGGCCGGCGTCGCCGTTGCCCCCGTCGCGTTACGGCAAGGGTCGGTATAGCCTGGGAAGTTCTGGTCGCCGGCGCGGAAGAGCTGGAACACAGACGGCGCTCTGGTCGCCACGTTCCACATGCCGCGCAGCCGGAAGGCGTCGTTGATCTGCCACTCGCCGCCAGCCTTGTACGTCTCGACTTCGCCAGAGGACGAATAGTCCGCGAAGCGCGCGCCGAGTTCGAGGCCCAGGTACTGGATGAGCGGCACGTCGGCCACGAGCGGGACCACCGCTTCGCCGAACAGTTCGGTGACGCTTGCGGAGCCGCCGATCGCCTGCACGCCGTTGAAGCCGATCAGATCGCCCGTGCTCGATGGCGAAGGTTCGAAGTTTAGATCGTCTTCGCGCCATTCGAAGCCGACGGCCACGCCGACCGGGCCTGCGGGAAGCTCGAACGCATCGCCGGTGAGCGTGGCGCTCGCGACTTCCTGCACGTAGCGATGGTGATCGGTGACGTTGTCAAGCTGCGTCCAGGCGACCACCGCCGGAGACGCCGAACCCTCGCCGAACGGATCGAACACGACGCAATCCGGATCTGAGCCCGGCGGGCAGCCGTTGACCGCCTGTTGGAGGCGCAGCCGCGAGACGTCGTTCGACAGCGTGTCGTACATGTCAGTCTGGGCGTACTGGTAATAAGCGTCCCAGCGCCAGCCGCCGGCGAGATCGCCGCGGAAGCCCAGCGTCGTTTGTAGGAAGTTCTTGTCGAACTCCTGCACGCGGGGTCCCCACTCCAGCATGCGGCGCTGCAGCAGGATCGGCGCATTCGGATTTGGACGGCCGGTGATTTGGGCCTGCACGTTCGGTCCGGGCAAATAGTTTGTTCCGGGCGGGGTCACGAGCGAAGCATCGATCGTGATGCCGTTGGTTGACGCCAGCGGCGTCGGCGCCAACTGCACCGCGGTCCAGCTATCACCCAGCAGCGCGTTGAAATAACCCTCGACATTGTCCGTGAAGTCGTAGGTCGAGAACATGCCGAACGTGAAGCGCTCGGCCGGAAGAACGATCAGGTTCGTCGGGCTGAAATTGTATGGTCCTTGGGTCGGATCCCATTCATTGCCCGCATCATCAATGCGCAGGCTCGCACCGGCTGGGAACGGGTTGAGGACGGAATTGACCAGCACGCCGCTCGGAATCCGCGAGGAGCAGAAGAACGGGTGGCACTGCTGACTTTCCGGCCGCTCGGTGCCGAGCAGCGGATCGCGCTCGTAGTAGCTGAAGAACAGGGTCGCCTGACCGCGGCCATCGGCAAAGGCGCCGCCCGCCGTGATGTCGTACGAGTACTGCTCAGCGTCGCCCTGTTCGGAGATGCCGTACAGCGCGCCGGCTTCCACGCCTTCGAAATCGTCGTTCAGAATAAAGTTCACGACGCCGGCGACGGCGTCCGAACCGTACACCGCGGACGCGCCGCCGGTGACGACTTCAATCCGCGAAATCAGCGAAGCCGGGATCAGGTTCAGGTCGACGATGCCGTTTTTGTCCGACGGCGACAGGCGCCGGCCGTCGAGGAGAACGAGCGTACGCGCCGGCCCGAGACCGCGAAGGTCGACCGTGGCCTGGCCGTTGAGACCCGGGTTGTTCGACGTGCCGTTCAGGCCCGGCACCACTTGCGGCATTTCGTTGAGCAGGCTTTCGACCGTCACAACCTGCGACAGCGCCAGCTCCTCTTCGCCGACCGTGGTGATCGGGCTGTTGGCGACGAAGTCGCGGCGCGCAACGCGCGAGCCGGTGACGACAATCGCTTCGTCTTCTTCAGCCGCAGTGTCCTGCGCGTGCGCGGGCGCGCCTGTAAACGCCGCGGCGGCCGCGGCCAGAATGGAAACGCCAGACAGAAGCGACTTGCGCTTCAGCTCTTTGTTCTTCGAACTCATGCTCTAAACCCCTCACTTAGCGGCACCTTGACGCATCGGAGCCCGTCGTCGAAGGCGTCGCCATCCCCGCAGGCGTCGCCACATGAACAACGGATCGCGCCGCCTCTAAAAGTGGCGGACGCGCCGAATCCGGTCGGAATACGACCCACAGCCGTCACGCTATCGACGTGTTTGGCGCTTCGTCAAATGGCGTTCGACAGCTGGCGGTCGCTTTATGATCACTATGATGCGAACATACCAGAAACGACCATTACACTTCTGACACAAACCGGCGCCCGCGTGGCAGGGCCGATCGATTGCGCTGCTGCGTCGCCGTTGCATGCGTGTAGCGAGCGGGCGCAAATGAGAAGCAAGGAGCAAGGAGTGAGCGCGGGCGGCGTGATCACAGCGCGCGAAGCAGCCATGTTGCAAGAGGCCTATCGCGCACTCCAAGGCGGGGACGCTGCCAGCGCACTGGCGAGTGTGCGCCGCGTCCTAGCCGCCGCGCCGCGCGCTGCGCCCGCCTTGCACCTCGAGGCGCTTTGCGCGCGGCGGCTAGGCGACGCGCCGGGTGCAGAGCGCGCGTTCCGCGCGGCGCTTTCCGAAACCCCCCACGACGTCGAGATACTCAGCAATTACAGCGCCTTCTTGCGTCAGCAGGGCCGCAGCCGCGAGGCGGTCGCGCAACTTGAGCTGGCCTGTTCCCTGCAGCCGGGGCGCGCGGAAAGCTGGGTCAGCCTCGCTTTGGCGCGCGCCGACCTGGGCGAAGTTGCCGCCGCGCGGGCTGCCGCTGAAAAAGCGACGCGAACTGCGCCTCAATCCGCGCGCGCTTGGCGCGCATTGGGCGCCGTGCACAAGCAGGCGGGCGATTTGACGGCTGCGGAGGAAGCCTTGCAGCGTGCGGTTGCGGTGGCGCCAAACGACGGCGAAGCCTTTCTTGCCCTGGGGGTCGTTCGACGGCTCAGCGGCGAGCCCGGCCAGGCGCTCCAGCACTTCGCGCGCGCACGCTCGCTTGGCCTGGACACCGCCCAGCTTCTCGACGCCGAGGCGGGCGCGCTATTAGATTTGGGGGACCTCGATGGCGCCATAGCGCGGGCGCGCGCGCTCACCAGCGCTGCGCCCGCCTATGTGCCGGGCCACGTGATGCTGGCCCAGATGCTTTGGCAACAAGGCGCGGAGAAAAATGACTCTTTTGCTGCTTTCCGGGCAGCCGTAGCGGCGCAACCGCACAACCGCGCCTTGCGCGCAGCGCTGGCGTCGGAGCTCGTGCAAGGCGGCCGGCCCGCTGAGGCGCTTGAACACCTCGAAGCGCTGAGGCGCGAGGGCGACGATCCGAACCTGGTCCTCACGCAGGCCGATGCGCTGCGTCTTGTCGGACAAAATGACGAGGCCACGCGGCTCCTGGCGGAATGCTTGCCCCGCATGCAGCAAGCTCCGCACTTCCGCACAGCGTATGCGCGACAACTAATTCGGTCAGGCGAACCGGATGCAGCCGCCGAGCATGCCCTGCTCGCCACAGAACTCGATCCGATCGATCAGGAGGCTTGGGCGGTTTTGAGCGTGGCCTGGCGCCTGCTCGACGATCCGCGCGAGCATTGGCTCTGCGATTACGAACGCCTCGTCACGCGCGGCGAAATCGAGCCGCCTTCCGGCTATGCCAGTCTGCAGGCGTTTCTGGATCGACTCATCGAGACATTGACCGCCCTGCACGCAGCCAAGCGGGAACCTGTGAACCAGAGTCTGCGGCACGGCTCGCAGACCACGGGTACGCTGTTCGGCCGCAGCGACCCTGTCATCGCTGAGGCCGCGGCGGCCATCGCCAAGACCCGCGACGCGCTCATCTCCGCGTTGCCGCGCGATGACAAACATCCATTCCTGCGCCGCAACACCGGGCGGGCGCGCTATGTCGGCTCCTGGTCGGTGCGGTTGTGGTCGTCGGGCCGGCACATCAGCCATTTCCACCCGGAAGGGTGGTTGAGCTCAGCGTTTTATGTGCAGCTGCCGGCCAGTGTGACGCGCGTCGACAGCGCAGAGGGCCGCATCGAATTCGGCGTGCCGCCCGACGATGTGGGCGTCCATTTGCCGGCGCGCCGAACGGTCGATCCCCAGGCGGGCACGCTCGTGCTCTTTCCGTCTTACATGTGGCACGGCACGACAGCGTTTCACGACGAGACGACGCCACGCATGACCATCGCATTCGATGCGCAGCCGGCCGATTGAGCGCCCAGCGCATAGGTAGAATTCCGCGCAAGCTGCCGGCGTCGGACAGCGGAAAAGAAAAGGGCCGAACCTAGGAGGTTCGGCCCTTGAATTTCGTTGGGTGTTGGCGGCGGACGGTAAGCCCGCCGCTCGTCCGCTTAGAAGCTCGCGCTCACACCCAGGAAGAAGGCTCTGCCGATCACGTCGTACATCGCCGGATACGTGTTGTTGCCGGTGTTGATCGCAACGGGCGGCTCTTCGTCCGCGACGTTGTTGATGCCGAGCGTGAACACGTAATTGTCGGTCGAGTACCGGATCCGCGCGTCGTGCAGGTAGTACTCGTCGATGCCGATGTAGTTGAACATGTTGGTCGACACGTTGGCCACGACCGGTCCGCAGAACGCGTTGCCGACCGTTGCCGCCGAGGCCGCCGGCGCGCCCGCTGGCGTGCGGCAGTTCGGGTCGAGCATTTCTGACATGTAGCGGGTCTGCCAGGAGAAGCGCCAGTTGCCGAGGTCGTAGTCGGCGTCGAAGGTCAGGCGATATTCCGGGAAGCCGGAGCCGCCACCGCCATCGAGATAGCCGGTCGCATCGAAGCCGGCGCCGAAGAACAGCGGACCGTCAGCCAGCAGAAGCTGCGTGCCGCGGAGCTGGAGCGCCAGATCGCCCGGCCCGAAGTCGTCGAAGTTCAGACGAATCGAGAGGTCGACGCCTTCCGTCTCTGAAATGCCCGCTCCGTTGATCTGGATGCGGGTGAGCGCGGTCGGCACGCCCGCCGGCGTACGCTGGCCGAACATGAAGCACGGACCGCCGGGCAGGAAGTCGGCCAGCGGCGCGGTCGAGTAGCACGCGTCCCACGGTCCTTGCAGACCTTGAGTGACGATCGCGCGCTCGACTTCGAAGTGCCAGAAGTCGGCCGTCAGCGTCAGCGGCGTGAAGAAGCTCGGCTGGTAAACCAGGCCGACCGTGTAGCTTTCGCCCTCTTCCGGCTGCAGGTTCGGGTTGCCGCCCGACAGGTTCCGCAGCTGCGCCGCCGGCTGGACGTACGTGGTTGGAACGCCAAGCGCGGTGCAGGTCGCTGCGAACGTCGGGTTGAACGCGCCGCTCGACGTGCCGCCCGCCGGGCCCGTGCTGCACGGGTCGGCGAAGGTGTTGAACGACTGGATCCCCAAGCTGAACAGCTCGGTGACGTTCGGAGCGCGGAAGGACGTGCCCATATTGGCGCGGAAGCGCAGATCTTCGATCGGCGACCACACCAGGCCCACCTTCCACGTTTCGGCTTCGCCGAAGTTGGAGAAGTCCGACCGGCGGGCTTGCAGGTTCAGCGTCAGTTCATGCGCCAACGGAGCGTCGGCCAGGATCGGGATGTCCAACTCGCCGAACAGTTCGAACGTGTCGTAGTCCCCGCGGGTCGGGTTGGTGGCGTTGGCGAGAGATTCGCCGCTCGCCGTCACCGAGTCGGGGATCGCTTCGCCGAACTCGTACCGGTACTCGATACCCGCCGCGAAGACGACGTCGCCAGCCGGCAGTTCGAACAGCGGGCCCGCGATGCTCGCCTGCGCCGTCTCGGTGATGAAGCGCGAGTTGCTGCTCTGCGTGTAGAACGCATAGTTGCGCTGCGCCTGCGTGAGCGGCGTGACGTTGCTCCAGAAGTTGGCGTGGTTCGGGATCGCGCCAACCGGGTTGCAGACCGGGTCGGCGGCGCACGCCGCCGGGTCGAGCAGGTTGTTGAGGCGAACGATGTTCGGCACCACGGCCGTGCGGTTGTTGGCGTCGACCTGCGAACGGGACACGGTGAAATCCCAGTCGTAGTTCTCGGCGATCGTGCCGCTGAGGCCCGTCGACAGCCAGAACTGGCTGGCTTGCACTGTGTTCTGGCGGTTGCCGTACGGCACCGGACGCCACGTGTACGAATACACTTCGCCGTACGTGTTGGCCGCGCTCACCGGCACCTGGGCGCCTGAGTTGTACGGGCCCGTCGGCGAGTTCGCGGTCATCGGGTTGGCGGCGAGGCCATATTCCGAGAAGCGCGTGCCGTAGATGGCCGTGCCGTGCCATTCGAGGTTGTTGGTGATCTCGTACGAGCCATTGAAGGAGATGTTGTAGCCTTCCATGGCTTGGACGATGTCTTGGTTCAGCGCGTAATTGTAGCGTTCCGTCGCTGCGCCGCCGCACGCCGCCGGGCACTGGCCGCCGAACACGCCGTAGGCTGCGATCAGCGTGCCGTTCGGACGACGGATTTGCGGGCCGCCGATGCCGGAGCCGATGGTCGCGAACGGGTTGGCGTTGATGCCCGCGCCGAACGGCGTGTTCATGAACGCGCCGGTGCGGCTGGTTTGCGGGACGCTGTCGCGGTTCAGCCATTCCATCGAGACGATAGCGCTGCCGCGGTCGCTCGAGGCGCCCACGGACACCGCGATGCGGTCCTGCTCGGCGTCGCCTTCCTGGCTGACGTGGTGCATGCCAGTGACCTGGATGCCATCGAAATCGCGGCGCAGGATGAAGTTCACGACGCCGGCCACGGCGTCCGCGCCGTAGGCGGTCGCTGCGCCGTCACGCAGGATTTCAACCCGGTCGATCATGCCGGACGGCAGCAGGCCGAGGTCCTGGCCTTCGTTCTGCAGAGAGTCCGTGAACAGCGCGTAGCGCTGGCCGTTGATCAGAACCAGCGTGCGGTTTGGGCCAAGGTTGCGCAGGTCGATGGTCTGCGCGCCGCCGCCCGAGAGGATGTTCGACTGGCCGAAGCCGCCGCCCGAGATGGCGGGGTCTTGGCGCAGGATTTCGCCGATGCCGATGACCCCGGCGTTCTGGATTTGCTCGGCGTCGACCACCGTAACCGGCAGCGCCGAGGTCGCGTCCGTGCGCGCGATGCGCGAACCCGTAACGACAATGGCCTCTTCTTCTTCGTCCTGGGCCATCGCCGGCGAAGCCGTCAACGCCGCTGCGGCCGCCGCGAGAATAGAGGCCCCAGTCAGCAGAGACTTCCGCTGCCCACTCTGCGTTTTCTTAGTCGACATGCATTGACCCCCTAGAAGGCGCTGGGCTCGCCCCAATGGCGAAGCACCCACCTGTAGTTTTGGACATTCCGCCCACTTCGCCTGCGAACTCGATCCCCCAACAGGACATGCGAGGCTCGCGCCTGCGCACCGAGTGCCGCCATGCTGCGGAAACGCTAACGACACATTTCGGCCAAGGTCAAACGCCGGAGTTAGAACAAACCGCATACATGTGACCAATCGGTCGGACTGTGGCTTCGGCGCCAAAACCGCATGGCTGCCCTCCTTTCCAGGAACGGGCTGTGATCGGCGCCGCGCTGACCCTTGTCAGAGCGAGAAAGGTGAGGCTGTCCTCAGCAGAGCTCGCAGCGCCAAGGAGCCTTCGGTGATCAAGACAAGTCCCGCCGCCGCCCTACTCGTCGTACTGGCCTGGCCAAGCCTGGCTCTGGCCCAGATCCCGGAGGCCCCGGCGCCGGAGATCGCGGCGCTCTACGCCTGCGGCGCCATTCAGGACAGTTCCGCCCAGCTCGCCTGCTTCAATCAGGCGACCGCCGATATTCGGACCGCTCTCGAACAGGGCCGGTTGGTCGCCATCAGCCGCAATCAGGTGGAGACGATGCAGCGGGAGTCGTTCGGCTTCCGCTTGCCGAGCATCGCCAACCTGGTTGGCCAGTCCGAAGGCGCGGGCCCGGAAGCGATCGAGGCCACGGTGCAGCGCATCATCTCGGGCGGCGGGCGCGCCGTTTTCGTGTTCGAAGACGGCCAGCGCTGGGAACAGGTCGAGGACCGCAGCACCTATAATGTGCGCCCCGGCGACCGCGTGACGGTGCGCCGCGCCGCGCTCGGGAGCTTCATGCTATCCGGCTCGCGCGGGGGCCCGCCTCACCGCGTGCGCCGCCAGGAATAGAGACAGGCCCGCCGCTTAACCCGGCCCGCCGCCCTCTCTACATTACGCCGATGCCCCGCTTGCCCAGACCGCCCGGCGTCGCCGAGGCGGCGACCGTGTTCGATACGACCGCCGCGGTCTGGACCCCGCATCGTCCCAAGCGCGCGTGGGAGAAGCTCGAGGGCGGGCGCCGCTTCAAGCTGGTCAGCGACTACGAACCGGCCGGCGACCAGCCGCAGGCCATCGCCGAGCTGGTCGAAGGCTTACAGAGACGAGAGCAGGACCAGGTGCTCCTGGGCGTCACCGGCTCCGGCAAAACTTTCACCATGGCCAAGGTGATCGAGACGGTGCAGCGCCCCGCGCTCATCCTCGCGCCCAACAAGACGCTGGCCGCCCAGCTCTACGGCGAGATGCGCCAGTTCTTCCCGGAGAACGCGGTCGAGTATTTCGTCAGCTATTACGACTATTACCAGCCCGAAGCCTACGTCCCGCGCACCGACACCTACATCGAAAAAGAATCCAACATTAACGAGCAGATCGACCGCATGCGCCACGCGGCCACGCGCGCGATCCTCGAACGCGACGACGTCATCATCGTCGCCTCCGTCAGCTGCATTTACGGCATCGGCTCGGTCGAGACCTACACAAGCATGACCTTCACCGTGAAGGTTGGCGACGAATACGGCAGCCAAGAACTCATCCGCAACCTTGTCGCGCTCCACTACAAGCGCAACGAAGCGGGCTTCGCGCGCGGCATGTTCCGCGTGCGCGGCGATTGCATCGAGCTGTGGCCAGCGCACTTGGAAGACCGCGCGTGGCGCTTCTCCTTCTTCGGCGACGAAGTGGAATCCATCGACGAGTTCGATCCCCTCACCGGCCGCAAGACCGCGCCCATGTCCGCGGTGAAAGTCTACGCCAACTCCCACTACGTCACGCCGCGCATGACGCTGCAGCAGGCCGTCGAGAACATCAAAGTCGAGCTCGACGAGCGCCTCGCCTGGTTCCGCAGCGAAGGCAAACTGCTCGAAGCGCAGCGGCTCGAACAACGCACCAATTTCGACATGGAGATGATGCTGGCCACCGGCTCCTGCGCCGGCATCGAGAATTACAGCCGCTATCTCACCGGCCGCCGCCCCGGCGAGCCGCCGCCGACACTGTTCGAATACATCCCCGACAACGCCCTCGTCTTCACCGACGAAAGCCACGTCACCATCCCCCAGCTCGGCGCCATGTATCGCGGCGACTTCAACCGCAAGAAGACGCTCTCCGATTACGGCTTCCGCCTCCCCTCCTGCATGGACAACCGTCCGCTCAAGTTCGAGGAATGGGACCGCATGCGTCCGGAGACCATCCACGTCTCCGCCACGCCCGGCCCGTGGGAGCTGGAGCGCACCGGCGGCGTGTTCGTCGAACAGGTCATCCGCCCCACCGGCCTCATCGATCCGCCGGTCGAAGTGCGCCCCGTGCAGGCGCACGGCCACAGCCAGGTGGACGACGTCATCGCCGAAGTGAAAGAAGTGGCGAAGCGCGGCTACCGCTCCCTCGTCACCGTGCTCACCAAGCGCATGGCCGAGGACCTCACCGAATACATGCACGAGCAAGGCGTGCGCGTGCGCTACATGCACTCCGACATCGACACGGTCGAGCGCATCGAAATCATCCGCGACCTTCGCCTCGGCGCCTTCGACGTGCTGGTCGGCATCAACCTCCTGCGCGAAGGTCTCGACATTCCCGAATGCGGCCTTGTCGCCATCCTCGACGCCGACAAGGAAGGCTTCCTGCGCAGCGAAACCAGCCTTGTGCAAACCATCGGCCGCGCCGCGCGCAACGTCGACGGCAAAGTCATTCTTTACGCCGACCGCGTCACCGGCTCGATGGAGCGCGCCATGGCCGAAACCGCGCGCCGGCGCGAGAAACAAGCCGCCTATAACGCGCTACACGGCATCACGCCGCAAAGCATCAAGAGCCACATCAAGGACATCCTCGACAGCGTCTACGAAAAAGACTCGCTGACCATCGATCCAAGAGATCCGATGGCGTGGAAGAGAGCCACTGGGGACCGCCGGCTTCCAGCCGGCAGACCCGGTCGGGGCGCCCGCGGCGTCGCCGAAGACGCCGCCCCCTTCATCGGCCACAACATCAAGACCTACATCGCCGAGCTCGAAAGAGAGATGCGCGAAGCCGCCGCCGACCTCGAATTCGAAACCGCCGCGCGCCTGCGCGACGAAATCAAACGCCTGCAAGAAACCGAACTCTTCATCGCCGACGACCCGCTAGCGCGCCAGGAGGCAGTGCGCGAGAACGTGGAGCAGGCCGTAGACTCGGAGCGCCGCCGCCTCGCCGGCAAAGAAACACGCTCCACCGTCACAGGCGCGACAGTGCGCAAGAATAAGCCGCCGTATCGCGGACGGCGGCGCAAGGGCCCTTGACCACATAGTCAGAAGGAGCACTAGAGTTGTGGCGCCAACGGCGCCTTGAGAGAGGCGCATACAGCGGGAGGGGAAATTGCGAGCCAATCTGATTTTCAATGCTGCACTAATCTCGATTCTAATCAGCTGCGGTTCGCCCGAGTCTAAGTCATCCGTTGAAAATTCAGGAGTGGCAGCCAACGCAGAACAAGCGGTCGAGAATGGGCCGAGCGACAATGACTTGATGATTTCGCTCGAACGGGCCTCTCAAGGAACGCTCGGCCACTACATTTCGAGGGGCTTCCCGTTACTCGCAGCAAGTCTCGGAGCGTGTCGCGCAGCGAACATGCCGACGCGTGTCGTTGACGGCAGTTCAATTGCGACAGTCGACGTGCCGGTGCAGGTATGTGACATCTGCGTCGTATCAATAGACTCGGCCGGATCGTCGCTCGAGAACTCACCAGACTATTACCTGCGCGTGGTGCGGCGGACAGGCAGCGCCACCTTTCAGAATGTATTTTCCGCTGATCAGCCCGACTTGCGGCCATCGCCGGGTGAGAGCGGTGTGTGACTAGCGCGGCGCGAGCATATCCGACTCGACGACAGCGGAGATGGTTTCGAGAGTCAGCGTTTTCCAGACGACCTCTGGGCTCGTGTGGGACATGTGCCCTGTATGCAGGCTTACGGGTGCAATTCCCGTCCCGTTCGAGAACTTGTGCAGGAGCACACTTCGGATCCTGCGTTTAACAGCGCATTGCAAGCTATTGTCCGGCCCTGCGATCAATAAAGAACGATTGACACACACCAATTCCGCCGTAGCGCGCCACTAATCCTGGCGCCGAAACGGCCCCGACTCTAGTTCAAGACTCTGGTACCGCGGCGCATGAGACTGAGGCGCCCCCCATTTGGTCCCTCGTTTGAAAGGAGAGTCCTTCATGGAAGGAAGGCTCTCAGATGCGGAAATCCCGTTTCACCGAGGAACAGATCATCGCCGTGCTGGCCGAGCAGGAGCGCGGG
>Ga0209172_10004978_pt1 | contig 16807 bp, 16 predicted proteins | sample LarsenN4metaG_FD_184113 | JGI IMG/M metagenome (GOLD analysis project Ga0209172, IMG submission 184113) | Hot spring sediment bacterial and archeal communities from British Columbia, Canada, to study Microbial Dark Matter (Phase II) - Larsen... ... | reverse complement strand
GGCACCGACATTTTTTCAAATTTATCCAGCGCGATTTTGTCAAATTGCGACAATCGCTGATAATCAAGAATCGTGAGATTGATCGGTTTGCCGGTGCGGGAATTGACAAAAAGGATGATATTAAAACTAAGCTCGAAAGCTTGTTCGTCAATGGTTGGTTCAGCGAAGAGCACTTCGAGCATGTCGCTTTCGTGATCATAAAAAATTCTAAGCTCGGTCATAACCAGTTCTCAAATTAAATTTGAAATGCAGTAACGACAAAATTGTTCGGCAATAAAGACGTGCCGGTCTTTTTCATTTCAAACTGCACAACGACGCAAATTCTCTTTTTACCAGGCCGAAGATGTTTAAATTTCTTTGAGTAAATGTATTTGCTGGAACCAATTGGATTTTCTTCACGGCCGCCGTTTTTTAGCGTTAAAAGCACCTGTTCTCTACGTCCATCCATATCGGGATGGCGAAACAAGATATGGCGCCAGCGTTCATCGGTCAAGTAAATTTCATGACCCCATTGATCAATGACAACATCTTTCATCCGGGCTGTCTCAATTTTTGTAAGCAACAGTCTTTATCTTGTGGAAAATTTAATCAATGTTAAATTAATTAGCAAGAACAAATTGTATCCATACACCAAACCCCACGGGAGCCAACCATGTCCACCGAAAAAACCAAATTCGAGCAGGAGCGCGAGCGTTGGGAAAGAACCACCGCGGCGCAATACAAGGACCGCCCCGCCAAATTTATCACCACCTCGAGCGAGCCGATCAACGAGCTGTATGGACCGGAGGACATGCAGAACATCGATTATTTCCGCGACATCGGCTTTCCGGGCGAGTTTCCGTACACGCGCGGGATTCACGCCAACATGTATCGCGGCCGGCTGTGGACGATGCGGCAGTTCGCCGGCTTTGGCACGGCGGCAGACACCAACAAGCGCTTCAAATATCTCCTCGAACATGGCCAAACCGGCCTTTCCACCGCGTTCGATTTGCCGACGCTGATGGGCCGTGATTCCGACGATCCGCTTTCTGAGGGCGAAGTCGGCGTGTGCGGCGTGGCGATCTCTTCGCTGCGTGATATGGAAATCCTCTTCGACGGCATTCCACTCGACAAGGTCAGCACTTCGATGACGATCAACTCGCCGGCGGCGATCTTGCTGGCGTTTTACATTTGCGTCGCCGAAAAACAGGGCGTGCCGCCATCGAAGCTGCGCGGCACCACCCAGAATGATATTCTTAAAGAGTACATCGCGCAGAAGGAATTTATTTTTCCGCCGGAGCCGTCGATGAAGATCGTGGTGGACACGATCAAGTATTGCGCCGAGCAGGTGCCGGAGTGGAACACCATTTCGATCAGCGGTTATCACATCCGCGAAGCCGGCAGCACCGCGGTGCAGGAATTGGCGTTCACGCTCGCCGATGGCTTTGCCTACGTTGAGGCCGCAACGGCGGCGGGAATGAAGGTGGATGATTTCGCGCCGCGGCTGTCTTTCTTTTTCAATTCGCATCTTGATTTCTTTGAAGAGATCGCGAAGTTCCGCGCGGCGAGACGAATTTATGCGCGACGCATGCGCGATAAATACGGCGCGAAAGACGAACGCTCGTGGAAGCTGCGCTTTCACACGCAAACCGCCGGCTGCTCGCTCACCGGCCAGCAGCCGTTCAACAACGTCGTGCGCACCGCTTTTGAAGCGCTCGCCGGTGTGCTCGGCGGCACGCAATCGCTGCACACCAATTCGCTCGATGAAACCTGGGCGCTGCCGACGGAGTTTGCGGCGAAGATCGCGCTGCGCACGCAGCAAATCATCGCGCACGAAACCGGCGTGACCAACACCGTCGATCCGCTCGCCGGCTCGTATTTCATCGAACAACTCACTACTCAAATGGAGCAGCAGGCGGAGGAATATTTCCAAAAAATCGATGCGCTCGGCGGTGTGATTCCGGCGATCAAACAGGGCTTCTTTCAGCGCGAGATTGCTTCAGCGGCGCGGCAATATCAGCACGAGATTGAGAAAAAGGAGCGCCTCGTCGTCGGCGTCAACGCTTACGCAGAGCCGGAGGAGAAACTTGATATCCCGATTCTCAAAATCGATCCCTCGGTTGAAAAAGAGCAAAACGAGAATCTTAAAAAACTGCGCGCCGAACGCGACAACACCAAAGTGCGGCAGACGCTCGACCAGCTCAAAACCGCGGCGCAGGAAGACCGCAATCTCATGCCGTCGCTCATCGATTGCAGCCGGGCGTATTGCACCCTCGGTGAGATGATCAACGTGTTGAAGGGCGTTTACGGCACGTGGCGGGAAGAGCCGGTGTTTTGAATGTTTTGTAGTAGCTCCTTCAGGAGCCGGGGGTTCATTACTGAGGTTCGGTGCCTGAAGGCACTACTACGAAAGAATATATCCAAAGAAATAAAGTTGAAAACAAAACTTGAATAAGGAGTATACTTTTCCATGGACCGCAAAATCCGTGTTTTGGTCGGCAAAGTCGGCTTGGATGGCCATGATCGCGGCGCGAAAGTCATTGCCAGCGCGCTGCGCGACGCGGGATTCGAGGTGATTTATTCCGGCCTGCATCAAACGCCGGAGATGATTGCGGAAGCGGCGCTGCAAGAAGACGTCGATGTCATCGGCATCTCGCTGCTGTCGGGCGCGCACATGACGCTGTTTCCGCGCATCATGGATTTGATGAAACAGCATCAGATGGACGACGTGCTGCTGTTGGGCGGCGGCACGATTCCGCCGGAAGAAGCGAAGCAACTGGAGGGCATGGGGGTGGGGAAAATTTTCGGGCCGGGAACCGATACGCGCGATATTATCGAGTATATTCGCAACTGGGCGGCGACGCGCGTCGTGCAGGCGTGAAAAATAAAACGTAAAATATAAAACGTCAAAAGAACTGGCTAACTCTACGGGCGCAGCCGGCTAACTGTCCAACCAGCCAAAGCTTCATCCTGCCGGCGTCAAATGCGTCAACGGCAACACCGTGGTTTCTTTCGGGCTTGACAACACCACGCTGGTGCGCGTATTGGTCACCCCGGGCCAGGCTTGAATTTGCGAGAGCAGTTTTTCCAACGTCGCCGTGCTTTGCGTGCGCGCTTTCAAAATGTGGGAACCCTCGCCGGTGATGGCGTGACATTCGAGAATCTCGGGATGCGCGGCGGCGCGTGCGATGACTTGCGGATAAAACGTCGAGGATTCCGTCATCACAAAAATAAACGCCGTGACTTCCAAGCCGATTTTGCGCGCATCGAGCACGGCGTTGAAGCTGCGGATGACGCCGCGTTCTTCGAGCTTGCGCATGCGTTCGCTCACCGCCGGAATCGACAGCCTCACTTTGTCGGCCAGCTCGTTGCGTTTGGTGCGGCCCTGCGATTGCAGCATCTCGAGAATTTGGAGATCGATCGCGTCCAATTTTTCCGTCTGCATGATTGGCCCTCGAATATCAGCGAGCGCGTTGTTGCAGCAAAGATGTCATCTTGCGCAAAAGTTCGCCGGAGTTTTTTGATTTCGTCACCACCGCATCGGCGGCCCAACTGCGAAAATTGATTTCGTAAAACGGGCTTGCCGTATAAATAATGATCGCCATGTTGCGATGGGCGCTCGCCATCTGCCCCACCAAATCCAGCCCGTCGATATCGGCCAGCTTGGCATCCACCACGGCGATGTCAAATTCTTGTTGATCGAGGCGCTCCAAGGCCTGATGACCCTGTCGCGTATAAATAATTTGAAAACCTTTTTCTTCGAGTCGGGCTTGATGAAGTCTCGGATATCTTTCATCGCCATCAACCCAAAGGACGGCCGGATGAGAAGTAGCGAGAAAACTGGACATAGAGCCACCATTTTTGGTTTTAATTATTTTTAAGTTTAAACATTTATACCTTGAAATTATAAAGAAATTTATAAGAATTTATATTTTTTTTTATAATTGTCAAGAAAATTTTTAATTATTTTCTTGAGCGTCTTTCCATAGCCCCAAAACATTGCCATCTTGATCGCCAAACAGCGCAAACCAGCCGGATTCCGCCACCGGGGTTTGCGGCACAATGGTTTTGCCGCCGTGCTGGTGAATGGCCTCCAGGGTTTTTTCGATATCATCCACTTTGATATAATTTACCACGCCCTGCCGGCCGACGTGCTCGGATGATTTGTAGAAACCGCCATCCAAATCGCCGCCGGTCTCGAAAAGCATATACTCCTGTTCTCGAACGTAATTGGTTTTCCACCCAAAAACTCCCTCGTAAAAAGCTTTGGCTTTCTCAAAATCCGTGCACGGGATTTCGATTTGAATAAAATGATTGGACATCGCTCCTCCTATTTGATAGGCGCCGGCAACGGATTACGACTCCGGCCAATTGTGCATAAAATTGATAAGATCGTCGATCGCGGGGCTTTTCGCCGTTCGCACATAAAATCCCGACGTAGTGACGCCGGTGAGCAGCGACATTTCGAGATCGAATCCCAGCAAACGCCCGAGACAAAAACCGGCGTTGAAATGATCGCCGGCGCCGGTCGAGATAAGCGGCTTCGGATCCCACGGGCCATCCACCAGCTTGACTTCACCGGCGGAAGCGGCAACGGCATACTGCACCGGATGAATCACGAGATTGTGCACGCCCAATTTGGCGTGCAGCTCTGCGGCCATGCGCATCATCGACTCTTGCCGATTATCCGGCTGCGAAATGCCGAGCACTTCGGCGATCTCAAAACTCTCTTTTTCATTGGTTCCCAAAATCACTTGAAAATAATTTTGAAATTTGGCGATCAGCTCCAGCGCGACGCGAATGTCGGCGGCTAAGCGCTTTTCCGGATCGGCGAGATCGAAAAAGATAAAATGCTCTTTGCTCGCCGCGGGCAGATGCGGACAAATGTGCTGCTGGATATTTTTCCAAATATCCGACATGTAAGGAAGCATCGTCCAGTTGTTCAGGCTGATCAAATGCGCGCCGGAGAATAACGGCTTTAATTTTTCCTCGCCGACGCGCTGAATGAGATTATCCCACGTCACATCTTTCAGCGTTTCATGCTTTCCCAACATCAGCTTGCCATCGTCAAATTCCAGCGCATCGGTGTGGCCGGGGTTGGCAATGGAAATGACATTCGCGCGTTGCGCCAGTTCTTCGAACACCGGATGCAGCGCCGGATAGCCGAGATTGCCGATATACGTCACCGGCGCCCCGAACGCCCCCAGCGCGTTGGCCATGATCGGTCCGTTGCCGCCGAGCTTGATGCGCTGAACCACCAGCTCGATGTTCGTGCCCTTGCCCGCCGCGCCGGCAATTCGTTCCGCCAGCGTGGCGATGGTTGGAATGGCGGCATACGCTTGCAGCGACGACCGCTTATCAACGATGCGGACGATTTCATCCACAAAGCCGTCGAACCCGACGAGAGCGGGTTTGGCTTTGAGCGCCTCTTTGGCCCGCGCCAGCGCGCCGGCGGTTTTCGTAAGCAGGTCATGGTTTTTCATGAGCATCTCCGCGCATGCTTTCAACGGCATTCGGTTTGGGAAGTGACATGGTTATTTCTCCGACGATTTTTTTCCCGTTTCTGCTTTCCGTTCCGCTTTTTGCTCGTAATACCGTCGGCACAGCGCAACGATTTGCTCAAACAGCGCCGGCTCATCAGAGACGCAATATTCTTCGCCGTTCAGATAGAAGTAAATTTTTCCATCATCCCACCCGACGAGCGTTGGTTCTTTGGTCATGGCAATACCTCTATTATGACGAGGATGGATTTATGCTTGGGGTTGCGGGAAATTACCTTTGTTGCCTTGCATGCTTATCCTTTGTCGGATCAACTTCACCAGCTCCCATGCCAAATCTAGATCTGCTTTGATTTCTTCGCGACTGTACTCTGCCGGTGGCCCCGGCGGATAGCGGTCCTCAATATAGAATCTTGTGCCTTCTCGCAGAGTTCGATAAACTGTGGATACAGGTCTGCTTCGAACTTCCCCACCAAGTTGAGCAAGCTATCCACCTCATGACCCCATGGCGACTTTTGGCCCTTCAGAACAAGATAGCCTTTTAGATATTTTTCGACGGCCTGCTCAATATGGTAGGCAATGGCATCTGCATATCCTTCCTCGTCGTAAAGTAACTGCGCCGTCTCAATCTCGCGGTCACCTCGTTCAAACCATTCCGACGCCTGCTGTTTAAACCCCTCATCCATAAAGCACTTCTCCTTTCTCCAGTACTTCCTGGATGAAAAAGTCTTTGATGGCGAGCCGGTGATCGAGTTCGTGGGTGGTATAGACAAGAGGCGATACGGATATCCTTCCGTTGCGATCCCGCAAGAGTCGCTTGACCTCCATCCACCTGTCAATAGGGCGCTTGTCGGTATCTTTGATAATCAGCAAGTCAATGTCGCTGTACTCGTTCGGTTCGCCGTAGGCGTAGGAGCCGAAGAGGATAACTTTTTTCGGTGCATAACCGGCAACAATCCTTTCCACGAGATCTTGGATCATTTCTCGCTTTTGATTTCGATCTTTCATCCTTAACCTCCGTTATCTTTATTCTATCTCCACCACTTCAATCGTCAATGTAATCCGTGAAATTGAAAAGCACAAGAGAAATTTTGCCCCCACGTTCATTCCCGGCCGGCTTTCTGCTTCCCACACACACGCAAGACCGTAATTTGCGCTAGCAATCAATGAAACCTGCCCGATTTCCTTCGCCAGCGCAAGCTCCTGCTCATACCACTGGCGTGCTTCAGCCCATTGTTTGCAATCTAAAGCGAGCGCACCCAGACCACTAATGGGAAGAGCTTGTACTTCTTTGTCTGCACTTTGCTGCGAAAATTCCAATGCCTCGCGGAAATATTTCTCCGCCGCGACATAATCCTTGCGTTCATGGGCAAGCAAGCCCAAACTGTTGAGCACTGTGGCGACATCGTTATCATCTCCTAAATCGCGACGAATAGCAAGAACGTCCAACAAGTGTCTTTCCGCTTCATCATAACGCGGCTTTTAGGCCGCAACCAAAATTAGACCACTAAGACACGAAGACACAAAGTTTAGTCTTTGTGCCTTCGTGTCTTGGTGGTTAAAAGATCTTCGCGGTCGTGATAGTTCTTTCTGGGTAATACTATAGTTTTGGCGGTCTTTCTCAATCAATCCGCGCAGCCTTGTAACAGTGGCTTGCTCATGTTTACTTCCCTGCTTTGCCCAAGCGGTAGCGCAACGGTCTGTCCAAAACGCTGCATCATCAAGACGGTCGCGGTTGTAGTCAATCGCAGCCACATTATACGCACACCAGCCCGTATCGCTCCAATCCCACAAGGCAAGCGTTGCTTCATAGCAAGGCTGATTTGTGGTCATTTTGAATTTCCCATCATACCCACTTCCTACAAGACGGTCAAACAAATTTCTTGACTTTTAGGAGAGTTTCTGTCGCTTCCTCGGCCTCCCGCTCTTCTTCCGCCGCCCACCAATCTCATCTTCATCCTCCACCGCCACCTTCACTGCTTTGCGGGTGCGCTTTTTCCATTCCACTTCAGATTCTCCCGCTCGGGCGGGACGCAGCGTACGATCCGGCACCTCGACGATGAGCTTGCCATTGCCGCTGCTGATCTCTTCGCGCTTTGCCGTTTTCAAACTGTCGGCTAAAAATTTTCCGGTGAAGGATTCCGGCACTTTCGCCACTTCCTCCGGCGTGCCGGTCGCGATAATCCGTCCGCCGGCGTCGCCGCCCTCCGGGCCGAGGTCGATGATATAATCGGCGGTTTTGATCACATCGAGATTGTGCTCGATGACGATTACCGTATTGCCCATGTCCACCAGCCGATTGAGCACGCCGAGCAGCATTTTCACATCTTCAAAATGCAAGCCGGTTGTCGGCTCGTCGAGAATGTAAACCGTGCGACCGGTGGCGACGCGCGAAAGCTCGGTGGCGAGTTTCACGCGCTGGGCTTCGCCGCCCGAAAGAGTTGTAGCTTGTTGGCCGAGATGAATATAGCTGAGTCCGACATCGTAAAGTGTTTGCAGTTTTCTTTTTAATGGCGGCACATGCTGGAAAAAGTCCAGCGCCTGGCTCACCGTCATATCCAAAATTTCCGCAATCGACATGCCTTTGTATTTCACTTCCAGCGTCTCGCGATTGTAGCGTTTGCCCTTGCAGGTTTCGCAGGTCACGTAAACATCCGGCAAAAAGTGCATTTCGATTTTGATGATGCCGTCGCCCTGGCACGCCTCGCAGCGCCCGCCCTTCACATTGAAACTGAAGCGTCCCGGCTTGTAGCCGCGAATTTTCGCCTCCTGCGTTTGCGTGAACAAATCGCGAATGAGCGTGAACAAACCGGTGTAAGTCGCGGGGTTGCTGCGCGGTGTACGCCCAATCGGCGACTGGTCGATGTCGATGACCTTGTCGATGTGCTGCAAGCCGAGCAATTTGCGGAACGCCAATGGCTGGGCTTTGGCGCTGTTGATCTCGCGCGCCAGCACGCGATACAGCGTCTCGTTGATCAGCGTCGATTTCCCGGAGCCGGAAACGCCGGTGATGCAATTAAAAACGCCGAGCGGAATTTTCACGCTCACGTCTTTCAAATTATTGCCCTGCGCACCGAGCAAATTGAGATAAGTGCCGTTGCTCTGCCGCCGTCGCAACGGAACGGGAACATATTTGCGGCCGGACAGATAAGCGCCGGTGAGAGACTTCTCGTTTTGCGCCACTTCGCTCGGCGTGCCGGCGGCAACGACGTGGCCACCATCAACTCCGGCGGCCGGCCCAAGATCGATCACCCAATCCGCCGATTCGATGGTCTCGTGATCGTGCTCGACCACGACGACGGTGTTGCCGAGATTGCGCAGGCGACACAGCGTATCAATGAGCCGGCGATTGTCGCGCTGGTGCAAGCCGATCGAGGGCTCGTCGAGAATATAGAGCACGCCGACGAGCTGCGAGCCGATTTGCGTCGCCAGCCGAATGCGTTGCGCCTCGCCGCCGGAAAGCGTGCCGGCGTTGCGGTCGAGCGTGAGATAATCGAGTCCGACGTTGACGAGAAAGCCGAGTCGCTCGCGCACCTCTTTCATAATTTGATGCGCGATGGTTTTCTCACGCGCCGTGAGATCGAGTGTATTGAAAAACTCCATCGCGGTTTTGATCGACATGCGGGTGGCGTCAAAAATATTTTTATCGCGGATTTTTACCGCCAATATTTCCGGCTTGAGCCGCGCGCCCTGGCAGGTCGGGCACGGCTTGATGTTCATGAAACTCTCGATCCACGTGCGGATGTAGGACGAGTCAGTCTGCTTGTAGCGGCGCATGAGATTATTGACGACCCCCTCGTATTTGCCCATGAACTGCGCTTGCATTTTGCCGTCACCGCGCTGGTAGGCAAATTTAAACTCGCGGTCGCCGGAGCCGTAGAGCACGACTTTCTTTTGCTCTTTCGTCAGCCGCTCCCACGGCGTATCGAACGAAAAGCCGTATTCTTTCGCAATGGTTTTAAGCTGGCCATAGTACCAGCCATCGACGTGATTTTCGCCCCAAGTTTCAATCGCGCCCTCGGCAATCGACAGCTTCGGATCGGGCACGACGAGATCGGGATCGACTTCCAGCGTCGTGCCGAGGCCGTTACAGACTTGGCAAGCTCCGTAAGGCGAGTTGAACGAGAACATGCGCGGCGCCAGCTCTTCGACGGAGATGCCGCAATCCACACAAGCAAAATGCTCGGAGAAAAGAATTTCTTTTTGGCCAATGACGTCAATAACGACGAGGCCGTTGGCAAGATGCAGCGCGGTTTCCAGTGAGTCGGTCAGCCGCGTTTTGACATTTTCTTCTTGAACGAGCCGGTCAACGACGATTTCGATGTTGTGCTTTTTGTTTTTATCGAGCTTGATTTCGCTTGCCAAATCCTTCACCTCGCCGTCGACGCGCACGCGCACGTAGCCTTCGCGCCGGGCGTTGTCAAAAATCTCACGATACTCGCCCTTGCGGCCGCGTATCACCGGCGCCAAGACTTGAAACTTGGTTCCTGAAGGCAAATCCAAAATGGCATCAACCATTTGTTGTACGGTTTGGCGCTCGATTTTCTTGCCGCAGTTGTAGCAATGTGGGATACCAATGCGCGCGAAGAGCAAGCGGAGATAATCGTAAATTTCCGTCACCGTGCCGACGGTCGAACGTGGGTTGCGGCTGCTGGTTTTCTGCTCAATTGAAATCGCCGGCGAGAGGCCTTCGATGTAATCGACATCCGGCTTCTCCATCAAACCGAGAAATTGCCGGGCATACGCGGAGAGCGACTCCACGTAGCGGCGCTGGCCTTCGGCGTAAATCGTGTCAAACGCCAGCGACGACTTGCCGGAGCCGGAAAGTCCGGTGATGACGACGAGTTTATTGCGGGGAATTTCAACGTCGATGTTTTTGAGATTGTGCTCACGGGCGCCTTTGATGAGGATATGCTCTTTTTCAGCCATGATGTTTAAAAAGAATGTCGTTTGTAAAAGTGTTGAATTAGATCGACAGGCAATATACGAAAATTTTACAGAAAAGAAAAGAGGGAGCAAGGGGCAATTTGCAAATCACAAGTAGAAGGAAAACGTTCTTGCTTTTTGGGGAAAATTGTTTATATTGCACTATCCCTTCAAAAGCGCGAAACTCACAAACTGAGCCATGGCTCGGGGCGGATGGATGCGATTGGATTTCATCAAAATCACGCCGCTGGCGTTTTCGATTTTGGCCGCTTCGCTCGCCGGCCAAACGCGGCAGCCGTGCGTCGTCGCGCGCGTGCTGGACAGTTGCCGTGTCGAGCTGGCTTCCGGTGAAATCGTCCGCCTGATCGGTTTACAAACCTTTCCCAATTTCTCAACCCATCTTATTCAATCTAATTCGTTTCCGGATTCGCTCCTGATCGGCAAATCACTTGGGCTCGAACATGACGAGAATTTTCCGGCGGGTTTCGGATATTTATGGCGTGACAGTCTGTTGATCAGCGTCGAGTTGTTGCGGCGAGGTTTGGTGCGAGTTTGGGATGATACGATTCAATTCAAACATCAGGAAATTTTTCTCGTTGCCGAACACAAAGCGCGAACGGCCAAACGCGGCAATTGGGAATTCGTCACGTTTCTCTTTGCCGCAGTTGACGAGACCACGACGGTTAGTGACGACACGGTTTACCTCACCCAATCCGGCAAGAAATATCATCGCCTCAATTGCCGGTTGCTGTCACAAAATAAAACCGCCCTGCCGTTATCGCAAGCGCGCCTGAATTACGGGCCATGCAGCCTGTGCGCGGTTTCTGTGAGTTCGTCGCAAGAGGCTCAGTCGATCCAACCAAACAATAAAATGGCCACGGCGCAATGCGCGGCCGTAACGAAAAGCGGCAAACGGTGCAAACGCGACGCCGAGCCGGGAACGAAATATTGCTGGCAGCATCGCCGTAAATAATTTTCTCTCAACACAACATTGTCATTCTGCAAGAATCTTTTTGTTGCCAGTAAGCATCTGGGAGTGCAAAAGGATTCCTCCGGAATGACACCTTCTTTTAGCCCACTGAAAAGCCGTTCTAGGAAAATAATTTCTTGGTGGGCAATTCCAAACCGGGGAGGACTTTGGAGCGCACGATGTCCCCAATGCCGTAAAGGCCGAGGCGTTTTACGCTCTTCAGGGTGAGATGGAGCACTTCGACGGTTTCAGCTTCAGCGGAGACCAGCCAACACTCACGCACACCGATCCTTTGGTAGTCTTTTAATTTTGCTGTAATCTGCTTGCGAGTATCGCTGGGCGAAAGGACTTCGATCACCAAGTCCGGCCCGCCTTCGATCCGGTCGGAAATAATGTGTCGCCGCGCGTTGCTCACGTAAATCAGGTCCGGTTGCCGCATCCGCAACTTGGGTTTGCGGCGAACGATGACATCGAGCGGAGCAAACAGAACAAAGCCCAGCTGGCGCCTTGAAACAAAATCAAAAAGCGGCCGGTAAAAATTGCCCAGCGCTAATTGATGGCCTGCCGTCGGTGCCGGTGACATAATCAATTCCCCGTCAATAATTTCGTGGCGCTGCATGGTTTCCGGCAGCGCGAGGTATTCCTCGTAATCGATTTCGTGATTGTTGACAAAAACTTCAGCCATATTCTATTGTATGCTTGTTGACGCTTTGCTAGTTTCATACGAGGCGAATTTTAGCCTCAGACATGCTACAACATAAGGGTTGGAAAATTGAAAATCAAGCTAAAATATCCTCATCATGTTGCTCTCCGGCGATGAATCATCATCCGCATGCCATATTTCGGCCGCAGCGTAATCATCGGCTGCAGCGCAATCGGATGGCCGGGAACCAATCGCATCCGCCACTGTTGTCCTAATGTTGCCAGCACGAGAATGCCCTCCATCCACGCAAATGACTCGCCGATACACACGCGCGGCCCGGCGCCGAATGGCAAATAGGAAAATTTCGGACGCTGCGTTTCGGCTTCCGGGGTCCAGCGCTCCGGATCGAATTTATCGGGTTCGGGGAAATTACGCGCGTCGTGATGCAACACGTACGGACTTATCAAAATCGTTGCTCCGGCCGGCGCGACGTATTTTCCAATTGGAAAGTCGTGGATGGCTTTACGGCCAAACACGTACGCCGGCGGATACAATCGCATCGATTCCGCCAACACCTTGCGCGTGTAAGTTAATTTGGGCAAATCTTCGACGGCGGGCAATCTTCCACCCAACACCTGATCGAGTTCATCGTGAAATTTGGATTCGACAGCGGGATGCTGCGAAAGCAAATACCAGCTCCACGTCAAGGCAATCGCCGTGGTTTCGTGCCCGGCGAGAAAAAGCGTCATCGCCTCGTCGCGCACTTGCAAGTCCGTCATGCTGCCGCCGTCGCCTTCCACATCCTGCGCCAACAGCAGCATCGACAGAAAATCGCCGTGATCCTTGCCGCTGGCGCGGCGCTCGTCGATCATTCGGTAAATGGTGTCATCCAATCGTTTTTTGGCTTTGAGAAAGCGAAAATTGCTCGGCAGCGGCAGCAGATCGAACAGCCCGGCCAACGGCATCGTGAGTCGTTCGATGAACAACGTCATGGCAATCGTCAGCGCCTCTCCAATTTCATCGGCTTCGGCTTCCACATCGGCATTGAACAGCGTTTTGCCAACGATTGCCAGCGTCAATTGCATCATTTCATGCGCCGTGTCCATCGTGTCGCCGTCCCGCCAGCGCTCGCGCAGCCTTGCCGCATAATCCGCCATCACGCTGCCATAAGTTTCGATGCGCTGCCGGTGAAACGCCGGCTGCATGAGCCGGCGCTGGCGCAAGTGGAAATCCCCTTCGCTCGTCAACAAGCCTTCGCCCAAAATACGTTTGGCCAATTGCAAGCCGCGGCTTTTGACAAAATTGCGATTGTGCGTCACCAACACCTCTTTGATGTAGTCGAGGTGATGAAGCAAAAAAATTTTCTGCGGTCCGACTTTGAAATACGCAATGTCGCCGTATTGATCAACGGCTTGTTTTAGAAACCCTATCACATCGCGGCGAAACGCCTGCAAACCTTCAAAAGGCATTTTTGACTTTGGGCCGGGAGGATAAATCATAACTTTCTTAAAAATCCAAAATGTGCTGATCAGTGTTTTTCGTGAACAATCCTGCCGCCGATGATCGTGTACAACGTTTTCACCTTCACATTTCCCTGCGAATCAAGCCAGTCGGCTGGTTTAGTGCGCAGCAGGTTCGTATCCAACACTGTTATATCGGCGAGCTTTCCCTCAGTAATCGTGCCTTTAATGTTCTCTTCAAAACTGGCATACGCCGATCCCCACGTATAAGCTTTCATCGCCTCTTCAACGGAGATTCTTTCTTGAGGAAACCAACCTGCACTCGGTTCACCTTTCACGGTTTGGCGCGTGACCGCGGCATAAAGACCGTAAATCGGATTGATCGGATAATACGACGCCGTGGTGCCGGGCCAATCGCTGCCGAACGAGAGCGTCGCGCCTTTGTCGCGCAACGTCTTGAAGGCATACGCGCCTTTACAGCGCTCGTAGCCGATGCGTTCTTCCATCCAGCGCATGTCGTCGCTGAGATGAAACGGTTGCACTTCAGCGACAATGCCCAATCCCCGCAAACGATCAAAATCGCGTGGCGAAAAAACTTGCGCGTGTACTAAACGCATGCGGCGATCTTTCTGGCCGTTGGCTTTCGTCATCGCCTCGATCATGTCGAGCATCACGCCGTTGGCCTCGTCGCCGATGGCGTGTACGGTGACTTGAATATTCGCGGCATCGGCATTGATCATCATTTGCGTAAACGGGCCGCGATTCAACTCGGTCGGACGATCCGGCGAGACCCAGGTGAGCGGACGCCAGTGGCCGCGATTCTTTTTTTCAGGATCGCTGTCGTAAGGCTCATAAAAGCGCGCGCCGGAAGTGCCCATGATGCCGTCGATGTGGCCTTTCACCGCGCCGAGACGAATCATGCCGGTTCCGAAACCGCGCTTGATGCCGAGCGCTTTCATTTGCTCCCAATATTCGAGGCCGTAGCGAAAGTTGATGCGGCACGTGAGACGATCCTTATCCAGCAATTCATAATAAATTCGCAGTTGCTCGTGATCCGACATGTCTTGCACCGACGTCACGCCGGCTTCACGGATCAAGCGCAGCGCGTTCTCGGTCATCGCCACGCGCTTTTGATGATCCGGCGGCGCCGCGCTGCCAAGAAATTTGGCGGCCATTTCCCGCACATTTTTGATCCGCATCGCGCCGGTGAGGCGGCCACTTGCATCTCGGAGATGCTCGACGTTCTCCGCATCAGCGTCGCGATCGCCAATGCCGGCTCGCTTCAGCGCCGCGGTGTTGGCAAAATATAACGAGTTGTCGAATTTATTGATGAGCATCGGCGTGTCGCCGGTGATGACGTCGATGTGCTTGCGATCCGGAATCCAAAATTCTCGTTTCCCGCCGGCCGTGCTCGCGCCCAACGCCCATTGCTCATACGCGCCCCAACCGCCGCCACGAATCGGCTCAGCAGGTCGCATGGCAACGTACTCGCGCACGCGCTGCACGAAAGCCGCGTCGGTGTGAACATCCATCAACTGGATGTTCCAAAAGAATTGCGCCGCGCTGGCGAAGTGCACGTGATTGTCGTTGACGCCCGGCGTCACAAAGCTACCCTTGAGATCGATGGCGTGTGTGTTCGCTCCTTTCAGCTTCATGACTTCGGCATTGCTGCCGACTTTGACGATGTTCTCGCCGCGAATGGCGATGGCCTCGGCTTGCGGTTTGGCGTCATCTACCGTCCAGATGAAGCCGTTGTGGAGGATGAGATCGGCGGAGGGCGCTCGTTGTTGGGCCGTCGCTGATGCACGCAAAAGCAAGAACAGGAAGATGGTGAAAGCAAACGCAAGAATCAACTTGGTGTTTTGAAAAAAAGGATTCATGACGCCTCTGAAATAACTGGAAACCAACCGATGAGAGGTCGCCAACTGATCAAGAATAAAATCCGTTGGGCATTTTTTATTTTTTGGCAACTTTATTTTTTCTTGCAATCTTTCATCGCCGGTTCGTTTTAAAGTCATACACCATATCGCCGCTTCTGATGCGCGCCGGGCCTTTGTAAAGGACTAATTTTTGAGTCAAGGCCAAGGTCATTGCGAGCGCTTCTCAGCGAAGCAATCTTTTTGCGTACGTTCCAACAGATTGCTTCGGCAAAAAACGCCTCGCCATGACATCAAAAATCAAACCTAAACGGGTACAAAGACCGGCGTAACAGTTCAGCAACCGTCCGGACGCTTCGTGAGTTGAACAAGTTTGTTGTCTATAATTCTTTATTCTCGCACAAAAGCGTCCGGACGGTGAACTGTTACAGACCGGCTAATTGGCTCATACACTACTTTGCCGAATCAAAAATAACGTTCTTATACCGCTGATACAGATACGACACCGCCAACAGAATCACGCCGAGGCCGATGAACGAAAAAATGCGATAGAGCCGTTCGAGAAATGAGAGATCGTAGATGAAAATTTTGAGAATCGTAATGCCAAACAACGCCATGGCGATGATGCGCAGTCCCTGCAAGCGGCGCCAGATGCCGGTCACCATCAACGCCACGGAATAAAAAAGCCAAACGCCGGAAAGCGTCAACTGCTGCAAGTTTTGCAAGCGATTAATCTGGTCGGAGACGTTGGCCTCACCTGTGCCTTGTTGCACAAAAAAGATCGCGCGTTTGAAAATGTCTCTGGTCTCGCCGGTAAGCAGGACGAGCATCAAGAGCACGAGCGCAACTTGCAAGATGCCGAGCACATCGTTAATCCAATTATAACTTTGCCGATTCGCGCTTAACCATCGCAGATGGACAACAATTCCAGCACTCACCAAAACAAACACAGCGGCGCGCCAGTTCAGTGCAAAAGTGAACCGCGAGATGGGATCGAACGCAATGCCCTGAATCGCGATCATGAGAATGGCGAGCCCCAAGCCGCCAAGACCGCTATAGATCATCGGCAGAATTTTGCGGCGCAATCCCGACCAAACGAAAGGCAAGGAATAGGCGGTCCAAATAGTCGCCCAGGTCATAAAACGATTGAAGGCCAAACTGTCGGCCGCTTCGCCGGAGGCCTCGAGCAAGCGCCGGCGGAAAAAATCATTCGCCTCGACGGTGCATAAAACGAACAGCAGAACGCTCCACGCGCCGTGCAGCAGCGTTTGAATCAACTCGCCGTTTTTATCCTCGATTCGCTTGAACAAAACCGCGCCGGCGCCGAGCGTTGCGCAGAGAACCCAAAACGCCAACGCGCGTAGATTCAACAACAGCGGGAAGCTCGCTATCGGCGAATAAGCGAGCGCGCCATCGGCAAAAACAAGCCTGAGAAGAGCCAGGCCGCTCAATGC
>Ga0209172_10004977_pt1 | contig 16808 bp, 17 predicted proteins | sample LarsenN4metaG_FD_184113 | JGI IMG/M metagenome (GOLD analysis project Ga0209172, IMG submission 184113) | Hot spring sediment bacterial and archeal communities from British Columbia, Canada, to study Microbial Dark Matter (Phase II) - Larsen... ... | reverse complement strand
GCACCAGAAGATAAGAGCCGCCGCTACGGCCTTCCAAACAAGGGTTTCTGAATTGTCGGGCGACATGATTGCTCCAAACGATTGCGCCCGGAGCAGCGATATCCTGTGCTGACATCGCCGCTCCGGGTAGAGCGAGTCTGGCAACGCTAATCCAGGTATATAATTGCCGGCGCCGACCTCACGGTCGGCGTCATCGTTGGTTGCAGATCCAGCGGCACGCCCTTGCCTTAGTCACTTGCAAGTTACACCCCGTTTCGGTAGTAAGGCCACGCCGAATCTGACCAACTTTCGGGAGTTTTTAGCCGAAAATCGTTAGGTCAGGTTAACCATTTGAAGCACTTCTTTTTTGATGACGCCGCGGTTCGGTTGGCCGGCCTCGATGCTAGCCGTGAGTATTTGGAGCCGATCTTCGTTGATCGGGATCGCGAGCTCCTGGTTATTGCGCTTTGCGACGACAACCTACGCCTGGTGCGGCTCCTTAGCGTTCCTGGCACCAACGCCTACACTAGCGTGCATTTGCCCAAGATCATGCGCTTCGCTGTTGAGAGCGGCTGCACAGGAATGGTGCTGGCACATAATCATCCGAGCGGCGAACTGCGACCGAGCCAAGCGGATCTGTTGATTACCAAACGTTTCAGTCTTGCTGGCGAAGCAGTGGATATTACGCTGCTCGACCACCTGATTTTCAACTGCCGGCCCGCATTCAGTTTTCGCCAGCAGGGCCTGCTATGAAACGGGCGGGCCAGCTCCAGTACTGGCCCGCCCGTCAGTCGGTTTCGACACGCGACGAGGGCTGGTTATCACGCCGCGTAAGACCGGTAAATCGAGGAGGCATTTCCGACGCGTCATCCGACGTAATCGAAATGGTGAACCGATCGACGAGGAAGAGGGAAGACTGAACGTCGACAGCAGGCAAGCTTAGTCAGCGGGCCCCCACGGATCATCGGTCAGATCATGACCGCTCGAGAATATTCCGTCATTGTCGCCGATGATTTCCGTCGTGCCGTCGCCATGATGAACAAAAAGGATCGGACCTGCACTGACCTCATACCGGTCGAATGCTTCCTGGACGAGCACCCAGTTCATCAGCTGGGACAGGGCGTCCACCTGGTCGTCATGGCGCATGCGCGGGAACCCCAGCAGCTCGGACCGGAACGCGCCTAGCCAGGGTGCGTCGGCCGGAAGGAGTAGCTGCCCCGCGGCGATCTGACCACTCATGCCGATCACCCGCGACAGTTTGTCGACGTCAGGCTTGCGCGGCACTGGCAGCGGAACTCGACCGGGGCGCTTCGCGCGCATGCTGTAGATTAGCTGCATTCCGGACGCAGCGTCCTCCACCAGGATTGTGGCCGGCCGGAACCGCCGGGCAAGCTCGATGTAGGCGGTTTCCAGTTCGGGAAAGGTGAGGCGGGCGCGGAAGACGTCCAGAATGCGCACCCGCCCTCGCCAGACATGGGCAGTTACGCATACGGACCAGTCGCTCGTCGGCCCGTCCTTGCTGGCCGTATCCCATGACTGGATGACCTGGCCTGGCTCGGCGGCGGGATCGAACCCTGCCTCACACATCTGCAGCCAGTCGGCCTTGATGATGTTGCCATCGGCGGGGACCGGCTGCTGCTGATACTGGGCGTCGAAGTTCAGTGGCCCCATCAGGCGGCGCAGCGATTCGAGGACTTCGAGTGGTTCGCGCTCCGGGTGGAGGACATCTCCCGGGCGCCGGATCCGGACCCGGCGGCCGCACAGCGGAATGGCTTCGTTCGCGATGGCAATCGCCGGCAGGGAAAGCTCGTGCCATCCGCCTCCCTCGATCAGCATGCCGGCAAGATCGAATTGGTGGAGCCGCTGCATCACCACCACCACCGCCCCGGCGCCCTTGTCGTCGAGGCGCGAGGCGAGCGTCGAGCGAAACCATTCATTGGCATTATTGCGGGTGGTTTCGGAATTGGCTTCCTCGGGCTTGATGGGATCGTCGATGATGACGATGTCGCCGCCGCGGCCGGTCAGGGTGCCGGTGAGCGAAGTCGCCAGTCGCCCGCCGCCGGCGGTCGTTTCGAAATCGCTGATCGCTGAGCGGCGGGGTGAGATCATCGTGTGCGGGAACAGCTCGCGATACCAGTGGGTCTGCATGAGCGTCAGACAGTCGCGAGCAAGCTTGGCCGAGAGTTCGTTGGAATAGCTCACGCAGACGAAGTTGCGGCGCGGGTCGCGGCCCAGCATCCATGCCACCCAGGCGACCGAGATGGTGATCGACTTGAGGTTGCGGGGCGGCATGGTCACGAGGAGGTGACGATTGTCGCCGCTCTCAATCCGACCAAGCTGACACGCGATTGCGTCGAGGTGCCAGTTCCAGGCGATCTCTGCACCGCCCCGGATCGAGGCAAAGGCCTTGCGGAGGAATGCCCGGAAGTCGTTGCGCATCAGCGCCTGCAGGAACGCGTGCGGGTCGTCGGGCATGATGGGGGTGGTCATTGTCCGTCTCCTTCGCGGCTGGTGATCGTGGGATCAGGGCCTCCTTGGCCGTCGGTGTTCTCCTGAGGCGGTGGTTCGTCGAGGGAGGGACCGACTCCCAGGGACTGCATCATCGCATCGAGGATCGACTGGTCGAGGGGCGAAAGGGCTCTGCGTTCGCCTCCGCGATCTTCGACCCCCAGGACCTGGATGATGATGGGAATGAGGATGGCAGCCGCGCGAACGTCGCCAGCCGCCGCCCGCGATGACAGGGCCCGCAGAAGCAGTCGCTGACGAGTCTCGCTGACCGGCTCATTGTTGATGCGGATTGTCATCCGCGCCTCGAGCTCGGCGCGAAGATCGGTCTTCAGGCCCCGAGCGCCCTTGGCCCGACCTCTGGGATTACCGGACTGACCGGGCTTGAACTGATGGCGACGGGGCGGCCGACCGTAGCCGACCTCATAGGGAGGCTTCTGATCACTCATCGCCGGCTCGCTGCGCGGCGCGGCGCTCGAATTCGATTTCGGCAAAGCTGCGGCCGTCGGCGTGCGTGATCGGAGCACCGCTGGCCTCGCTCAGGCGGCGCAACGCGGTATCGACGTAGAGAGGGTCGATCTCGATTGCTGCGCCTCGCCGCCCGGTGTGGTGGGCGGCGACCAGGGTCGAGCCCGAGCCGGCAAAGGCGTCCAGCACCAGTTCACCCCGCCGTGAGCAGTCGAGCATGAGATCGCCAATGAGCGCGGTCGGCTTGACGGTAGGATGGGCTTCCAGATCGTGCGCCCGGCCCTTGTAGAAGCCGTTGGCGCCGGCGTATTCCAGAACGTTGGTCCGATAGCGGCCAGTCTGACCGAGCTGAAAGTGATTCTGGTGCGGCGCGCGGCCGTTCTTGAAGACCAGAATCAGTTCATGCTGGCTCCTGTAAAAGGCGGATTGGCCAGCCGACCTCTTCTTCCACACCAGGAGCTGCTTGAACTCGCTGTAGATGCCATCAGCGGCGTCGAGGATCTCGCGCAAGTGCCGCCAGTCCATGAAGTGATAATGGATCGAGCCATCGAGCGAGAAGCGCGTGCACATCCGGAACACCGCACGCAGGAAGGCGGTGAACTCAGCGGGCGACATCTCGCCGCTGGCCATTGCGAACTCACGATGCCGGACCCTTCCGTTACCGGACACGTGGCCCTGGATCTGAACGTTATAAGGCGGGTCGCAGACGATGAGGGCGGCACGTTCGTCGCCGAGAAGCGTCTCGTAGCTCTCGGCGCGACGGCTGTCGCCGCACAACAGACGGTGGGGACCCACGGTCCACAGGTCGCCCACGCGCGAGACTGCGGCCGTTGACGGATCAGGGAGCTCAACGTCTTCCGCGCGATCGGGCGGCGCGTCGCCGATTGAGAGATCGACATCGGACAGCGAGAAGCCGGTGATCTCCAGTTCGTAGCCATCCTCGAGCAGAAAGGTCAGCTCCTCGGCCAGCAGGTTCTCATCCCAGCCCGACAGTTCGGCAATACGGTTGTCGGCGAGAGCGAAAGCACGCCTGTCGGCATCGCTCAGAAATTTCACCCGGATGACAGGGACCTCGCCGTAGGTCAGCGCCTTTGCGGCAAGCCAGCGGCCATGACCGGCGACGATATTTCCGTCGTCGTCGATGATGATCGGCACGACGAAGCCAAAGCGGCGGATGCTCGCTGCAATCTGACCGATCTGCTTGTCGCTGTGGATGCGCGCGTTGCGCGGATTAGGGATGAGCAGGGCGGGATCGAGCATCTCGATACCCGGGTGATTGGAAATGGTCATCGGTTTGGCTCCTCAAGAAGGGAGCCAGTCAGTTATCGGTGCGTGTCGCTGATCCTAAGGACAATAAATCGGCACCGATCTCTCGAAGTGTTCGATGCGAAGGGGAGGGGCGAGAACCAGTTCGCCTGCGTCACTCAGCTCGGCGTCGTAGAGCGGGTAGAAATCACGAAAGCGCATCGGTCTGCCGGCATACCTGCGGCGAATGTCACGCACCTTGTTGACAAGCTGAGTCTCGGTGATCGTCGAGTCGAATCCCCGAAGGAGGAGCAGAATTCGTCCAGCGCCCAGCAGCTTGGGGTCATAGATATCAGTGCCGGACGTCCGGCGCTCCAGAACAGGCCTGCCGGTAAATTGCTGGATGAGAGCCATCAGCCCTGCGACGTGATGATCGAGGAGCTGTCCACCGGGACGACCCCTTGTTGCTGGGATATTGTCTGCGACCCACGCTGCAGCCTTCTCCACATCGTTCTGTGTCAGGTGCTGCGTATCTCCTCCCGATCGTTCTCGGGCAAATTTCTGTGCCAAGTGGTTGATCAGGATTTCAAGAAGCGGATGGAGACGGTCGCCGCGGCCCGGCTTTTGACGTCCCATTCTTACGGTGCGCTTCAAGCGGGTCAGAGACTCATTGAAGTCCACGGTCGCAAGTCCGAGGCGGAAGCTCGCCAGCACATAATCCAACCGCCTGAGAAACTCTTCAAGAAGCTCGGCTTTGCGCTGGGCGCAGGCGACCGGGTTCGGAGAACTGGGAAGTCCTAGAGGCGGCTCAATCCGGCGGTTGCTCATTGAATTTCTCCCACAAGAATGCCTGCGCCGCAGGCGCGCGTTCCTTGTGGTGGGAGACAAATTCACTGCTTCAGATGGCAGGGAAAATCAAGGTATGCCTGGGGATTCGCGTCACTTTCGCATTTTCTGTCCTACCGAAATTGCGCATATTCCCTGCTGAATCCCTGCTGGGCAGGGAATTTCAAACAGAGACCAGTTATCGACCGACTGCGTACCGCACCACCCTCTCGTTAAAATCTAAGGTTGGCGCCTCTATGCCCGCCTACCTCACGAATTTGTCGCGTGATCTCCGCGGCTTTCAAAGCTACCGTTGAACTACACTTGTGACAGAGACGATTTTGGCGCCACGTGTAGCGGAGCAAGGAGCGCCCGTTCTCGGGGGCCTACTTTTGCAGCCACCAGATGCAGATGCTGTCCTGATCCTATTTGAAGCCAAGGACCCGCCGCTGGCCTGCCCAGTCGAGCGGGAGATTCGTTACCCGTAGCAATCGCCGACCGATGAGCGACGGTGGCTGCTCCCCCTCGACGATGGCCGTGATGATGTCTGGAGCGAGAAAGCTGAGCCGAAGAAGCTGCCACAGGTGCCTCTTACTGTAGTGGGAGGTTAGCGAATCGACGTGCCCCGAGCCGAGAGATTTTCGCGCGGTCATCGCCAGCGCGACTAACTTGAGCAGCACCGGATCCGGTGCCCTCCTCGAAGCGCCGTTGTCGAGAACAAGCTTTAACTCGTTCCCGCGGTGCACCATTTGCAGGGGCAAGATCACCGAAGCTTGCGCATGATCGCCAAGCGTGACTTGCAAGCTGGTCTGTTCGAGCTGCGCTCTCACGCCAAGCTCGAGCAGCACGTTCCGCTGCTCGGGCACTGAGAAGCCGGGCAGTTCGTCTGCGAGCTCCCGGTCGGACATCAGCTGGCCAAGCTCACAGGCACGCTCGTGCGACCTCAGCCAGTCGCCCACGGAATTAAGTACAGCTCTGTCGATCTCGCCTGCGGCCACTCGCCAAGCGATCGACTTCTCCTCACCAGGGCTCAGACGAGTCACATAGTAGCAGTGTCGCCTGCTACGCTTGTGCGTCGAAACTGGTGTCATCGGTCGGCCGTCAGGGTCGATGATCATACCGGTAAGAAGGCTCGGGTACCTGGCCTGCTTGCCAAGCTTCCGATCGTGGCGGTTCGTCGCGAGGATTTGCTGAACTCCGACCCAGTCCTCAGGACTGATGATCGCCTCATGCTGGCCGTCGTGCAGGGTACCCCGATAGTTTACTCGGCCGGAGTAGATCGGGTTCTGCAAGAGCTGAGACAACGACCCGCGGCCAAAATGCACACCACCAACCGTGCGGCCGTTGCTGTATAGCCTAACCTTCGTCCTGACATCCTGTCTCGCGAGTGCGTCCACCAGCTTCGCCACTGACCGCAGCTCTCGGTATCGTCGAAAGATGGAGCGGATGACCTCGGCTTCTTGATCATCGATGAGGAGCTTGCGCTCCCCGAGCTTGTATCCAAGCGGCACTGGGCCGCCCATCCACATCCCCTTCTTCTTCGACGCAGCCACCTTGTCGCGGATGCGCTCGCTGGTGACCTCTCTCTCGAATTGAGCGAAGGACAGCAGCACGTTGAGCGTGAGCCGACCCATGCTGTTGGTAGTGTTGAAGGCTTGAGTCACGCTGACGAAGGAGGCGCCAGCCCTGTCCAGCGTGTCGACTATCCGGGCGAAGTCCGCCAAACTCCGGGTAAGACGGTCCACCTTGTAGACGACAATCACGTCCACTTTGCCGGCCGCGACGTCTGCCAGAAGCTGCTTGAGCGCCGGGCGGTCCATGTTTCCACCAGACCAACCGCCGTCGTCATAGTGGTCTTTTACCTGCTCCCATCCTTCGTGAGCCTGGCTCAGAATGTACGCAGCGCACGCTTCACGCTGTGCATCGAGGCTGTTGAATGCTTGCTCGAGCCCCTCTTCGGTCGATTTTCGGGTGTAGATGGCAGAGCGCTTGACCGTCATGGCTTCGTCGGCGCGGTTCGGCTTTTCAGATCGAAGAAGCGTGGCCCTGACCAATGCGTGCCGGTGATCGCGGAGGCGACCTGCGTCAGACTGGCATAGTGCCTGCCCCCGTGCTCGTATCCGCTTTCCAGCACCACCACTTGGTGCATCGTCCCTCGCCACTCACGCACGAGACGCGTGCCGGGCCTGAGTGAAATGCGATCGTCGGCAACCGCAGCTTTGCCGTCGCTCAATCGCTTGAGCACCGCGTCGATTTCGCGTCGTACATGCAGCGGGAGATCTCCGTGAACACGCGACTGTCGCTTCCAAGCGATTCCCCGCCGTAGCAGGTCGGGGCCGATCGCTGGTGCCGGTCTGCGCCAGCACGCACGCCACTCAGCTCGCAGTTGTGCGGGCGTCATGGCCTCTAGCTCCTCGAGCTCGCACTTGCGCGTGCTCAAGCCTCGCCTCCGGCGGCGGGCTCTTGAAACATCCGGTAGCTCGTCGCCCCGTCTGCGCGCTCCTCGCGGATAAGTTGCGCCTTCTTGCGCACACTGGTCAGGAAAGCACGACAGCTATGGGGCTTCCATTGTGTCGCCTTGGCGATCTCGCCGAGAGTTGTCCCCTTTTCGCGCGATAGGAGCCGGATGACTATTGCTGATTTGGTGCGTTGCTTAGGTGAGGCTGGCATTCTGGGTCTCCCTGCTGCTGGCGCGCAACTGCGCCGGCTTGCACTGACCCAAGCCGCTGAACCTGCAGGTCGAGCGGCGTCATCCGTGTATGACAAACAGCAATGCTCCGAGTGCGTCATTAGTCCAGTCAAAACGACATCGGAGACATCGTCCGCTTTGCGCAAAAGCGGCCGCACACGCGCACAGCCTTCATTCCCCGGACGAAGACGGATCGGCCTCGAAGTATCCCACTCACGCCAAGGGCAACTAGCGTGCTGAACCGCTTGCCTTAAACTTCAGACATCGTATTTCCGACGACTGCCAACGCAGTCAAACTGGCTTGGGTCAGAGCCACTAAACGCGCGGCATCGAAGACTTGCGGTTCCACGATCTTCGGCATGAAGCTGTCAGCCGGTTCTTTGAATTGGGCCTGTCGATGCCGGAAGTCGCCGCCATATCTGGCCACAGAGACCCGCGAAGCGGCTCAACCAAAATTGCGAAGCACTCCCCGGCTAAGAGGCTTGCTGCAGCATTGTCGATGGAAGAGGCGGGACAGTGAATTCCTCAAGCACGCAGGTGCTACCATGTTTGTCGGTGCCTAGTTCATAGTAGGCGCCATGTTGGTCCTGGCTAACGCGCAATCGGCGAGCCAAGAGTCGCGCCAGCGCTGGGTCCTCGACGGATACGATGATTTGGTGACCGGTGCGCCGGATAGTAGCGAGGACTTCAACAAGATTGAGCGCGCGGTAGTCGTCAATATGCTGCACAGGATCGTCCAAAATCAGGGTCGCCAAGTTTGCCCAATGTCGGGAAAGGTGGACGGCCAGCAGAAACGCCAATCCCGTCGCGCGGCGTTGACCGCTACTGAATAGAAACTGCGGATTTTTGTGGTCGGCAACATAGAAGTTGAGTGACCCCTTAATGCGCCCGCCGAAATCGTATTCGATTTCGTCCCAGTCAGTGTGGGGGCGCAATCTACGATAAAATTCCTTCAGAAGGGGCATCACCGCATCAAATTGCTCGGCGAGAATTTGATTTGGGAATTCCTTTGTTAGTTCTTCGACCTTCTTTGCAAGATTCGCTTCGATTTCTCTCGCGACGATCGCCCCTGAAAGTGAGTCAATCTGGCTTCTCAGTTCCTCGCTAGTTTTCTCAATTGTTACGATGCGGTCCGTTATATCGGTGGAGTCGAGCGCGACGAGGGCCTCTTGAATCCGGATTTGTCGTTCCTGGCTGTCGAGCAGCCATCGATCGATGGCGGGAATATCAGTTGGATCGACCTGGCACCCGCGTTCGGTCAACATGCGCGTCAGCGCGGTCCGCTCCGTTTGGACAGCCTCGATCCGCGCGGTCAGAGCAGAATGCTGTCGTTGCAGTAGCTGCAGCTGCTGCTGCAGGTTCCTCCGTTTTTCGTTAAGTTCGCTGGCAGCCTTGCTGGCAGCGGCAACCTTATTCCCAGCCTCGGACAGCTTTTCCTTCGAGGCGGCGATCGCCTTGGCAAACTCTTCAGCGCTCCTCGTGGCAGCGCAAAGCGGACAATGGCCGCGATCCAGCCCGTAAGCCTCACCATGTTCGACTAACATCGCTAGGTGCGTCAGTTGCGCATTTTCAGCTTCTGCGGCTTCAAGGTGCTTGTTGGCTTCCTTTAGCTGCCCATCCAGTTCCGCAATAGACGCCTCAATTGGCGTAATCTGCTCCACCAAACTTGCGACGCTCTGACTGACGCCTTCCGTTTCAAGGGCGCGAACCGACTCAGCGAACGAAAGAATGCGGGGGCGCGAGTCCGCGACAACACTCAGGTCTAGGCGGAGTTGGGCAAGAAATTCGCCAACTCGTTTGCGCCGAGAGGCGATGTCCGCCGGTAGATCGGGGACGAACGACCTAAGCGTAGACAGCGCACTTTCTGCACTGGGTGACTGTGCCGCCATGTTCCTGGCCTGAGCCACATGCTCCAAATTTTCCGTCAGGCGAGACTGCAGCCTCTCGAGCCGAGTCTTGGCGTCCTGGAGACGCCCGGCGGCGAGTGCAGAAACATCGGCAACTTTCTTGGCAAGGTCAGGGCCTGTCTCGGGAGCAATCGCATCAAGGACGGCTGAAAACCGGGCCTGTTCGCTCAGATCCAAGCTGTATTCCGAAATTAGTTCGTCCCGGAGGATCATTGTCGTGGCTAGATTTCGGAGGCCAATCTGCTGACCCTTGGCGGCGTTGATCAGGATCGTCTCGAAGGGCTCTGTCTCGATTACAGAACCATCATCGAAGCGTGTCAGGCTGTGTTGTTTTCCATCTAGGTCAACGACGCCCAACGACACATGCCTACGCCCAGACGCCCCCTCTCCGACCCACCAGATATGTTCTGCAAGGCCGCCACCCTTGGCTGTCTGAACTTTGAATTTGTTGATCGAGCCGGTGAGCGCGTAGTCGATGGCATCGACGATGGTGCTCTTACCGACTCCATTTCGCCCAGTGATCACCGTGAAACCGGACCCGAAGTCAACCCTGACCTTGTCGCGAAAACCGCGGAAGCCTGCCAATTCGACATATTCGATTCTCATCGCTGCGAACTCAGATGTTGCAGAACCTGCTCCGGCTCTATGGCATCGTTCAGCAATAGGTTCGATATTCCTGGGACCAGGCCGTCTAAACGGCGAGCCAGGCGCGCTTCTGCATCGAATGTGCCCAGCTGCGGGCTGTAGGTCATTGGCAAGATCGGTAGCAAAGCCTGACTTACAGCCGCTTCATCCGTCTGACTTGTTCCCATAAGTTTCCGCGTCTGCTCAAGGTCTTCTTCAATCGTTCGAAGCTGGCGACATTCGGCTGGCGTCGCGGAAGACGCAGTGAGGAATGCGCAATAAACATTCCAGGCCTTCTCTCCTGCGCGACGAAAGTCGCGAGAGTGACGCTTTATCATTCCTTCCTCAGCTGCTCGCCAGCCATCCACGATCGCGGCTGCGCTGGGGTACTCGAAGATAAATCCGACCAAACTAGTGTCTTCGAATCCCAGTGCCGGAACCGAGTCAAGTTCTGCTCGCCAGCAAGCGTAACCGGCGCGCGACAGGACTGCATCGGCGAAAAAGAGAGGAGTGGTCACAGGCCCAATGTCTCCCTGGCCTGATCGAGTGTGACCCATCGCGACGGTCCGCCTCGCGACGATCGAGTGATCCGCTTGTCCCCGCCTGCGCGAACTACATTCCCCGGTAGGACTCCGTCATAGGCGCCAGCTGCTATTATGATGTCTGCGGTGCCGGACGAAGCTGCTTCATTATGCGCATCTTCCATCTTTCGGAGGCTTCGGTTTTGGCCATTAACAACACGGATGGCATCGTCGTTTAGTCGTAGCCACGGTCCCTCTACGACCGCGCCAGCATCCAGAAGGAGCATCCTTGCAAGCGCAACAAGTCCGGCTTCGTCCGACGGAGTGCGAGTTCGAGCCGCCCGCATATATGACTTACCCTCGCCGTCGCGACGCAGATCATAGAGAGCATCTGGGTCCAAATCTGGACACTGCAGGTGCTCAACAGGACAGTCACCGCCTCCGACTTCGTAGAGCGGCGCCCCTAGGGCCATTAAACGGCGCACCCACACCCGAGAAAACTCAGCGCGCAACTCAGCCAGTGCTTCGTCACTGGACATAGAGACATGGCTAAAGTTGGGTAGACCACTAACCGTCGCCCAAAGATCGGGTGCCTTGTCGGCTAGTTGGGCCGTTGGAAGCGGGTCAATGACCGTGACGGAACCCGGGTTCTGACCGTGTAGTAGTCCCTGAAGCACTTCGTTCAAATATGCCCAGTCGGTCCAGAAACCGACGATCAGTAAGTCCTTTTCGGGAAGATGATCTATCATCCATCCTCGGCAGGAAGCGATCCTGTCCTGAGTAGGCTCCGCTGTCAGCTGCCCCTGAGTCCAGACAGTGTTCGGCCGATCCACATCCATGCAGCCATGGAATTTCAGCAGAGGACGCGCTTTCATTGCATATGCGTTAGCTTGCACTGAGTTGAGAGCGCCTCGAAAAGCAACTTTGTGCTGTTTACACCACTGCTCAATCAGCGTGTCAAAGTTCGCCGAAAGCGCCGCGTAGGCGCCCGCCGTGAGCAAGAAATCCCCGACAGCCGCGTGCCCGCCGTTTGGCTCCCCCGCTAGGTCATCCCACGGGACTAGGCCCTCGATAAAGTAACCTTGAAAAGTGCCATTAGCGAGGAAGTGCCCAGCCAAGGCATCGATGTCATCGCGGAAATGGGCAGGTAATTGCTCGATGGGGAAATACTTATCATAGCAGCGCTGGGCGACAGTTTTGGCAGGCATGAGGCTGCTAGGTTCCGGTATCGAAAGCCCTGCGCCAACAAGCAAAACTAATCTGCCGGCGTCCAGGCTAGTAAGCAGCCTGTTTCGGGTCTGATCTGGAATTGGCAGCCTACACCCCCAAGAACTGAGCCACCGAGCAGGAAAGGCTTTAGCAATACAGGGCACGCGGGATCAAGCGAGGCCCGCAATTAGCAGAGTCTCACCAGAGTAAGCTCATTTGAGACGTCTCGAATCCCGCAGGCTCCGCTCCTGAGCTGACAGTCCGCTTAGGCCAAAGTGGTCGAGCACGCTGCGATTATGAGCGCTTTCGTCACCCTCTTGTTTACAGCGATAGGCTCTGCGGGATTCTACATGTTGCATGCTATTCACACCGCCCGGATACCTCCCCGCGCGTTTCCGACCCCACAACCCAGTCAACTAGATGCCATTTCAGTACGTCTGGATCGAGCCTTGTTCGTCCTTTTAACGCACATTCCCAGACGACAAGTCGACGGTATCCTAGCGCTGCGATCGCCTCAGCGTTCACTTGATCGCGCGTGACATTCTGCCGATGCTTGTCGGACCAGAAGTTAAAATTGTCCTTCGGGTGTTTGAACAAATGACAGTCATGGGCATGCCAGAAGCAGCCTTGGACCTCGATTACCGCATTCCACTTTCTCAGCGTCAGATCGGGAGTTCCAGGCAGATCACGGCGGTGCAGCCGAAAACGGAACCCAGCTCGATGAAGCATGCGCCGCACGATCATCTCGGGCTTCGTGTTCCGGTGCCGGATAGCCGCCATGTTGCGGCTGCGCTGGGGCGATGGTTTAGGCGGCCTTTCTGCGGCCATCGCGTTTCATGATCCTGTCGCGCTGGAGCATCTTTTTCAGCGAAGGCTCCATGTATCTGGCGATCGCTTCGACGACCGGAACGACAACGGCGTTACCAAATTGGCGATACGCCTGAGTGTCCGACACTGCGCTGATATCCCACTTCCGATTGCCGTGTTCAAAGCCCATCAACCGCGCGCATTCAGTGGGTGTAAGGCGCCGGGGTCTGGTGCCCTTCTGCTCGATCAGAATTTCAGAGCCATCCTTGTGATAACGCGCTGAAAGCGTACGCGTTACGCCGTCGGGGCCGAAGAGGCTGTAGCCGAACCCGTTGCCGGCTTTCTCATGCTTCACCCGGTAAGCCTGCAGATATTCCCAGAGCTTGGGGGTCAGCGTGTACTTGGAGTCTATTTCGTTATGCGACTGCAGGATGGAGCCCAATTTGGGCCAGGTATCGTCGTTCGGAAGGACGGCGTCGAAGCGGTCGAAGCTGAAGCCGACATCTTCGCGGAACCCAACAATGAAGATCCGCTCGCGACCTTGCGGCACCCACGGCCTTGCGCTGATCACCCTGAAGTCAATCTCGTATTTCAGGTCGTCCTTGAGCGTCCTGCGTATCACCTCAAAAGTGTTTCCACGGTCGTGACGGGTGAGATGTTTGACATTCTCCAGCAGGAATGCCGCCGGCCGGTGATGCCGGAGAATGCGCTCAATCTCGAAGAACAGGTTTCCCTGCTTCTCATCCTCAAAACCATGTAGACGCCCGAGCGAGTTCTTCTTGGAAACGCCCGCCAGCGAGAAGGGCTGGCACGGAAATCCGGCAAGAAGAACGTCGAAGTCCGGGATGAGCGACGGGTTGGCACCGTAGGGCCGGATATCACCCGCCATGACATGCTCCTCGCACTCAGGAAAATTGCGGGAGTACGTTTTCTGCGCAAATTTATCCCATTCGCTGGTGAACACGCAGCGGCCGCCGATTGCCTCGAACCCCAGGCGCAAGCCACCGATTCCTGCAAAAAGATCAATGAAGCGGAAGGCCGGCTCAGGCATCGCCTCAGCCCGACGAGCAGCGATTTCGCGGACCTTCTCACCAATGAGTTTAGGTACAGGGCATTCGCCCGAAATATATCGCTGAAGCTGACGCTCCGAGACGCCCAGCTCCACTTCCCCTTCGCTCATTGAGAGCCCGGAGCGGGCAAAATCAGTTCCAAAGTCAGTCCGCAACTCAGTCAAGACACGCCTCCGCTGGGAACATTTTCGACACGATGGCGAGATCCTTCCCAGCGAGCAAGTCCGTACTGCAAACGTTCCACAGGAAACATGCAATTGCTAATGCAGGCGTTGGAATCCTTGCAGACGGATTCTTGCGGGCTCGACCCTCACGGCGTTTTCGCTCGCTCCCTTGGCCCGCCTCCGACGCTGCCTGCCTTCAGGATAACCCGTGAATATGGCCCACAGGGCGGGCGCTGCCTGTTCCGCAGCCTGAAGGTCAATTTCCCATGAGTCTGCCGCGCGGCTGTGAAATACGGCGTAGTCGGAATCGCATTGCCTGAATATAATTTCGGCGCCGCGGACGTGTCTGAGCCATTCCGAATCCAGCCACACAGGCAGCCCGGAAAAATTCCTGTCGACGAGAATGTCGTAAATTTCCTCAAGCAGCAGGGTCTCCTCGCGCTTTATGGTCGGACCGTGCGTGCACATGATCCTGGAAACGGCGTCGAGGGTTGGCCGCGACCGGGCGGGCTGACACGTCCGCAGGCCAAAAACCTCTGCGCGCCGGCCGCTGCCGTGCAGGGCCACCAGTAATGATCTGATCGCTGCGCAGAAACCGCTGGCAAAATCGGCTGCCGACACAGGCGATTGGTCCGGCAGCGATGGGATACCCAGCGTCACATGATATGCCTGCCAGTCGATTGAACCGTCGCGGGCTAGGGCGGCAGCTACGTCTGCGAGCGTTCTGTTGATCTGATCGTTGGCAGGTCCGTCCACAGCTTCACGGATCAGATCGCCCAGTGTCTGAATTCCTCGGAAGTTCAGTCGCTCAAACTGTCTGCCTATCCGGAGTGTTCTGAGCGGCGTCGCTGCTACTTCGGCGGTCAGCGTGAACAGTCTGGGATCCAGTCTCGCGCCTGCTCGGAAGGAGCCCCGGAGCTGAGGTTCGCCGGTCACAACAGCCACGATGAAGGGCAGCTGGCGTATCAGCGCTACGTGCTCGACCTCCCAGACACGAGCAAGCCTGGTCATGAATTCGTCGAAGGCGACCTCATCTTCGCCGGCGAACTCGGCGGCCGCCTGCCGCCAGAACATCAGCATGGTCGGGTGAAACTGAATTCCCATTTTTCCGTCGACGTCATGGAGCAGCGCACCCGCGAACTGCCGCAACAGCTTTCTTTCCTTCTGTCTGATGCGCTCGCGAGAGACCCTTGGGACTGCACGCCGCCCCAGCTCCTCCAGCTTAGCCTGCGTCTCGGGTCCCTTAGTCAGCCTCTCAAACAGTATCTGCCGGTAACTGTCGTCTCTGAGATGGGGGCCGATCTGCTCAAAGATCTCGGGCAAACGCGCGAGCATTTCTGCGGCGGATTGCAGGGGGGCGGGCGGCACCAGAGGCAAGCCAGAATGGTCGCTGAAGATACTCCAGTCTATGCTGCCATTCACTGATGATGCGGCCAGATCAGCGAGGTTTCTGGTGAGGGCGTTTACTGTCAGGGAGCCAACGTTCGGCATTCGCATGATCGCCGACGGACTGAAGCGGTCCAGATCGCCGATGCGTTCTATTCCCGCTTTCAGTAGCCACCGACTCTTCGCGCCGAGCTGTAGGACGCTGATCGGAAGATTTCGAATTTCGTCACCAAACTCGGGCCAGGTGGGCACGGAAGGCTCTGCGGCTGGGTATGGAGCCGGCGCGGGATCTGCGGCTGAAGCCGCAATACTGGCCGCGAAGCGCAGCGGATTGAGTTTCGGAAGCTGGCCTGCGTCATGCTGGGAGGCGAGTTCGGACAGACGCTCGAAGAGCTCCGCAAGCTTCCCGCGGCCCAGGCCCCGGACCGGCTCCAACCCCTTTTTCAGGCCTGCAATGAGCTCCGGAAAGGTTCGGATTCCGGAGGCCTGAAGCATCGCGCCGGCATTGCCCAGCGAACGCCGGTCCACGACGTAACCAGAGAGGGCTCCAGCCAGACGATCAAACTCCGGGGTATCGGCTGCGAGCTGCTGAAACCGATTTCCTCGAAGTCGCCAGTAATTCCGCCAGTTTATGCCGTCAGGCTCAATGCTTTCCCGGGCCTGGCGCGCACATTCGAAAAGCTCCGGAGCGTAGGGAAATTGGAATGCCACGCCCAATTCCGAAAAGTGGAGGGCCTGTCCGACGGTGCAGATATCCCGCTTCCTGAGCGCATCATTCACTCTTAGGGAAAGCTGAAGGTGCTCCACCGGAAGAGCCAGCCAGCTGCCGCCCGCGGACGGCCCCTGAATGTCGTCAGTGGACACGGCGCCATCCCCGCAGCCGCACGCGCCGCGGTTCAGACGCGCTGCCACTCCCCCGGACTGCAATTGCAATCGTACCGGTCCCCGGTTCTCCTTGGATGATCAGGACGTCGCCCGGCCTGGCCCCGGCGGCGCGAAAGTAGGACGTCATATGTGTAATGCGGTACTCGTCCCTTGTACCGCCGGCGTCATGGAGACTGTTGTTGTAATAGACGTACCTGAACTGCCAGTCGACATGATGCTCATCGACAGCGGTGATCCAGACGCTGGGATTCTTGATGCCGGCGTTCAAAGGAGGAAGCAGGGCGATAAGGTCCTGCTGTGATTTGGGGATGTGGATCCCTGCCTGGTGACCACCCGAATGCCCGGTATCATTGGCGGTCAGAGTCTTCTCGTACCGCTGCTCGGTCATCTCGTTTCCTCTCCACGGAATGACAGGGCACGACGGAGATCGGCCTGATCGCGCGTAGAAATGGGGACCGCATCATTGCCAAGATCCCGTCGCCACTCAGATCGGTCGATCATGACCCGTTCGACAGTGTCCTCAT
>Ga0209172_10004973_pt1 | contig 16832 bp, 17 predicted proteins | sample LarsenN4metaG_FD_184113 | JGI IMG/M metagenome (GOLD analysis project Ga0209172, IMG submission 184113) | Hot spring sediment bacterial and archeal communities from British Columbia, Canada, to study Microbial Dark Matter (Phase II) - Larsen... ... | reverse complement strand
CCCACGAGACGAGCGGGACGATCCACCTCGAGTCGCAGACGATCACCGAGTTCACGCTGGGCCAGTTCTTCGACGTGTGGGGCGTGCGGTTGACCGCGAGCTGCCTCGGCGGCTACTGCAACGACGCTGAGGACCGCCTGCGCGTGTTCGTGAACGGGCAGGAGGTCACGGGGTCGCCCCGGGACCTGGTCGTCCAGGACCAGGACGTCGTCGTCGTGACCTACGGGACCGAGGACGAGCTCCCGGACCCGATCCCGACCTCGTTCGACTTCGGCTCGGTCCCGCAGTAGCCCGATGGCCGGGGACGGGCGGCGGTCCGCCTCGCCGAGGCACGAGGCGCTCGCCCGGACGCGCCCGCTCGGCGTCCAGCTCGCGCTGCTCGCGGTCCTCCTGGTGGCCGGGTGGTTCCTGCTCTTCCGCCAGCAGCCGCCCGGCGAGATCCCGCAGGAGGCCCTCGCCGCGGCTCGGGCGGCCGGGTGCGACCCGCTCGAGCGACCGGTGGTCGCCGAGCCGGCGCGCGGGCACCTATCACCCGGCGAGCCGTTCGCCTACGAGGACCCGCCGGCCGCCGCCGGGCCGCACGACCCCTCCCCGCTGCCCACCGGGGTCCACGACCGCCCGGTCGCGGAGACCCGGGCGGTGCACAACCTCGAGCACGGCGACGTCGTGATCTGGTACCGACCGACCGCCGACGGCGGGCTCTCCGAGGCCACCGTGGGGGCGCTCGAGGACCTCGCGCGCGAGCGGGACGGGGCGATCGTGGCCCCGTACGAGGACCTGCCCGAGGGCCGGTCGCTCGCGCTCCTGGCCTGGAACGTCCGGTGGCTGTGCCCGGCCGGGCTCGGCCCGGCGCCGGCGGTCACGATCGCCGAGGGGTTCGTCGGCGCGTTCCGCGGGACGACCGTGGCGCCGGAGGCCCCGCGCGGGGTGTTCGGGCCCCTCCTCCGCCCCTGAGGGCCGGCCCGGGCGTTCGGCCCGGACGGCTGCCGGCCTACGTCACCGTGCAGGACGAGCCGTCGGGTCGGCAGGTGATCACGCCGTGCTCGAACCGGACCCGGAGGTTGCCGTTCGGCAGCCTCCGCACGTCGGTCGTGGGGAAGCCGAGCCTCCCGTTCGGCCCACCCTTGGCGAGGTAGCGGTCCAGCACCGGGCCCCACAGCTCGTGGGCGCCGGGGCCCTCCTTGTAGAAGATCGTGGCCGCGGTGAACTCCTGGCGCAGCCCGCCGGCCACGCTCGCCTGGCGCGACCGCGGCAGCCCCGGCGCGCACGCGAGCGCGTCGTACTTCTCGCGGATCGCGCCGGTGACGTGCCGGTTCGCGTCGATCCAGACCCGGTCGTCGCGCAGCCCGAGCTCGGAGCGCAGCGTCGAGCCGCTGATCGTGGCGCTGCCGGTCTCGCCCTGCACCGTCACCCGCACGATCCGCCCGGAGACCCCGCGGATGATGCCGGTGAACCTCCTGACCGTGCCGATCCCGAGCCCGAGCTGCTTGCTCACCTCCTCCGCCGTGAGATCCACCCTCCAGACGGCGCTCGGGTTGGCCGTGGTGTAGTCGCCCGGGTCGCAGACGCCGCGGAGGTAGTCGATCGGCGTCCCACCCCAGACGTTCTCGTTGTTCTCGGTGTACCCGCCCGAGGACGACATGTAGAAGGCCTGGATCGTCTGCCCCGACTCCACGACCACGCGGTCCAGCGTGTCGTCCACCGCCCGCACCCACCGGTCCCCGTCCAGGCCGCCCTCCTTGTCCCAGCCCGCATAGACCTGGTCGAACGAGCTCGCGTACAGGGCGCAGTCGCAGCCGGCCCGGTGCTGCCCGTAGGAGGCCTTCGTGAACGCGTACGTCCGGGCCGCGATCGCCTGCGCCTTCAGCGCCGCCATCGGCCAGCTGCTCGGGACCTCGGCGAGCCCGTACAGGTACTCCTGCGGCGCGATCGTGAGGATCAGCCGGATATCGCACCCGTTCCCGCACTCGTGCAGACCGAGCTCGACCGTGCCGCGGTTGTACGTGTGGGAAGCCTCGGGGATCCGCACGCGGGCGCCGAGCGGCTGGAACACGGCGAAGAGCGGCTCGGCGGTACCGCCGACCCGCGCGACCGTGCCGCCGGCGGCATCGATGATGCGGTAGCGCGTGTCGACCGGGCGGACGCGCCAGGTCTCGCCCGCCGGGATCGTGGCCACGAGCTCGCCGCCGGGGTCGGCCAGCCGGAGCTCGACCGGGCCCTCCTGCGCCTCGAGCCGCACCGAGCGCGCGCGTTGGAGCAGGCCGATCCGGAGCGTCTGGGGCGGTGCCTCCGCGGTGGCCAGTCGCGTGCCCGTGTAGAAGTGCCGGAGGATCCGGGACGGGGTCCACCCCTCCAGCGCGAGCCCGTAGGCGCCCCACTGGGACATCCCGAGCCCATGGCCGAAGCCCGAGCCGAAGAAGGTGAACTCCCCGTCGTCGCCCTGGGCGGCGACGGCCGGCGCCGGCGCACCCAGGAGTGCGCTCATCGACAGGACGAGGAGGAGGGCGGGCAGCCGGCGCATGCGTCTTCTGAAGGGAACGCGCATCCTACCCCAAGGGTTCGGGCGCGCCTTGTATCTCGCCCGAAGTCAGCCGCTGACCTGCGGAGACGCTCGCCCCCTCGGCCACCAGCCCGGGGGCCACCGCGGCCCCCTCGGCGAGCGCCGAGCCGGTCACGGTGGCCCCGGCGCCGACCCGGGCCCCCGGTCCGAGGATCGAGCCCACCACCCGCGCCCCGCCCTCGACCACGGCCCCGGCGTGCAGGACGGAGTCGTCCACCTGCGCCCCGGGCCCGACCTCGGCCCCCGGGCCCACGACCACCCAGCGCCCGAGCTGCGCGCGCAGGTCCACCCGCGCCCCGTCGGCGACGAAGGGCGCCGGGTAGCCGGGGTGGCCGCCGACCCTGCCCTCGAGCAGGTCGAAGTTCGCCTGGAGGTACTTCTCGGGGGTCCCGAGGTCGAGCCAGTAGGCGTCGGAGACGAACCCGTAGACCGGGCTCCCGCGCTCGATCAGGGCCGGGAAGACGTCGCGTTCGATCGACAGGCTCCGGCCCGGCGCCCAGCCGAGGAGGGCCGCGGGGTCCAGCACGTACGTGCCGGCGTTCACGTCCCCGGGGACCTCCTCCGCGGGCTTCTCGAGGAAGCCCAGGACGCGGCCGTCCGGCTCGGTCGGGACCAGGCCGTACGGGCGGGCGTCCTCGACGTGCGTGAGCGCGATCGTCGCAACGGCGCCGCGGTCCCGGTGCAGCGCGATCATCGCCGTGAGGTCGAGGTCGGTCAGGATGTCGCCGTTCAGCCCCAGGAACGGCCCGTCCCCCACGTGCTCCAGCGCGTTCACCATCGCGCCGCCCGTGCCGAGCGGCTCGGCCTCGGTGATCCACGTGATGCGCGGGTCCCCGTGGCGCGACCCGATGAAGCCGTGGAACGTCGACCCGAGGTAGCTCGACGAGAGCACCACCTCGTGGACGCCGTGGCGCGCGAGGTGGTCGAGCACGTGGTCGAGGTGCGGACGGTCGATCAGCGGCAGGAGCGGCTTCGGCACGGTCTCGGTGATCGGGCGCAGCCGCGTCCCCTCGCCCCCGACGAGCACGACCGCCTTCACGGCCTGCGCCTCCGCACCGCGTCGCGGAGCGAGACGAGCTCCGCGCGGGCCCGCAGCCCGAGCCGAACGAGCGGGACGAGCGGCAGCCGCCACCCGCGCCCGTGGTGCTTGGCGAAGTAGCGGGCCACGCTGCGCGAGTGCAACAGGTGCATCCGGCGGCTCCGCCCGGTCGAGACGCCGCCCTCGTGGATCACCTCGAGCTCGGGCGTGTAGAGGATCGACCAGCCGGCGCGGCGCAGCCGCGTGAACAGGTCGACCTCCTCGGCGTACAGGAAGAAGCCCTCGTCCAGCAGGCCGACCTCGTCCAGCGCCTCGCGGCGGAGCAGGAACGCCGAGCCCGAGACCCAGTCGACCTCCCGCTCGGTGCGCCGGTCCCAGTCGGCGAGCCGGTAGCGGCGGCTGAACCGGTTGTCCGGCAGGAACGGGCCGAGGAACGCGTGGCCGAGGGCCGTGCCGATCGTCGGCACGATCCGCCCGGTGGCGTACACGGTGCCGTCGGAGTTCCGCACGAGCGGGCCGATCGCACCGGCCCGCGGGTGCTCGCGCGCGACCTTGACGAACCCGTCCAGGGTGCCCTCCCAGATCTCGGCGTCGGGGTTCAGCACGAACACGAACGGCGCGTCGGTCTCGCGGATCCCCACGTTCACGCCGGCGGCGAACCCCCGGTTCTCCCCGGTCTCGACCAGGCGGGCCTGGGGGTGCGCGCCGACCGCGACCCTCGCGCTGCCGTCGGTGGAGGCGTTGTCGACCACGACCACGTCGAGCTCGATCCCGGCCGCCGCGCCCAGCACCGAGCGCAGGCAGCGCTCGAGGTAGGCGCCGGCGTTGTGGTTCACCACGACGACCGCGAGGTCCGAGGGGATCACGCGTGCGGCGTCCTCGAGATCAGGAAGATCCCGACGGCGATGAAGCCGACCCCCGCCCATCGGAGCGGCGGGACGGTCTCGTCCAGGACGAACAGGTCGAACAGCAGGATCATCACGTAGGTGAGCGCCGCGAACGGGTAGGCGAACGAGAGCGAGGCCCTCGAGAGCACCACGAGCCACACGAGGGCCGAGATCCCGAACAGCAGGAGCCCGCCCCAGACCGCCGGCGTCGCGATCAGCGCCCGGAGCGCCGGCCCGTTCAGGCCGAACCGCTCGGGCGCCAGTTGGTCGTTCACCTCGTTCATCCCGTGCTTCAGCGAGAGCTGCGCCACGGCCGCCACGAGGACGGAGAACAGGATCAACGGGATCAGCATCGACAGACGTCCTTTCGTCTGGCTCGTCGTCGCGGGGCCGGTGCTCACAGCTCCTCGACCTCCACCCGCACCGGGACCTCGACCCGCTCCTGGACCCTGGGCGCCTCGACCACCTCGAACAGGTACCGCTGCGTCTGCACGTGGTACAGGTGGCCGGTCTCGCGCGAGGACAGGCCGATCGTCACCCAGTACTTCCCGGGCTGGTACGGGAACCCCGGGATCCTGAACCGGACCCGCCGCTTGCCGTCGACGCGTCCGAGGTCGAGGCCGACCCGCGAGGTCCGCGCCTCGAGCACCGGGTGGTTCGTCGCGCCGTCGAGCACGGCGAAGTCGACGTCGAGGTCCGCCACCGGTGCGTTCGAGCGGACGTCCACCTGGATCGTGAGCGGGTCGCCGCGGAGCACCGGTCCCTCGCTCTTGCCGTTCGCGCGGATCAGGTGGACCTCGGCGATCTCGACCTCGCGGGTGCCCTCCTCGGGCACGAACCCGGGGTCGGTCACGCCGAGCAGGACGTAGCGCATCTCGCGCACGACGTCGTCGGGCGCGCCGAGCGCGTGGAGCTCGCCGTGGTGGAGCATCGCCGCGCGGTCGCAGATCTCGCGGACCGTGTCGAGCGCGTGGGTCACGAGCACGATCGTGCGCCCCTCACGCTGGAACGCCCGGACACGGTCCAGGCACTTGGCCTGGAAGGCCTCGTCGCCGACCGCGAGCACCTCGTCGATCAGCAGGACGTCGGGGTCGACGTGGACGGCCACGGCGAACCCGAGCCGGACGAGCATCCCGCTCGAGTAGAACTTCACCTGGTTGTCGATGAAGTCCTCGATCTCGGCGAACGCGACGATCTCGTCGTACGCCCGGTCGGTCTCCTTGCGCGACAGGCCCAGGAACGAGGCGTTCAGGTAGACGTTCTCCCGCCCGGTGAGCTCGGGGTGGAAGCCCGCGCCGAGCTCGAGCAGGGCGGCCAGGCGCCCGCGCTGGCGGATCCGGCCGGCCGTGGGACGCAGGATCCCGGCGATGCACTTCAGCAGGGTGGTCTTGCCCGAGCCGTTGTGGCCGATCAGGCCGAACGTGGAGCCCTCGGCGACCTCGAGGCTGATCCCGCGCAGGGCCCAGAAGTCCTCGGAGCGCGAGTGGGAGGTGAGCAGGCGCTGCTTGATCGAGGTGGGCCTCTCGCGGTAGATCCGGAAGCGCTTGGAGACCCGGTCGACCTCGATCGCGGGGACGGTGGTCCTCACAGCTCCTCCGCGAAGTCACCCGAGCGCGTGAAGAAGTACCCCCAGGTGAGCCGGAGGGCGGCGAGCGAGACGAGGAGCACGGCGCCGATGACCGCGGCGAGCCACCCGAGGCTCACGTCGTACAGGACCGGCGTGCCCTCGGGGCTCACGATGCCGTACAGGGCGCGCTGGATCCCGCCGAGGGTGGAGGCGAGCGGGTTCACGAAGGACAGGGGCCAGAGGGCGCCGCGGTCGACCAGCTGGTCCTGGACCAGCGCACCCGCGTACACGATCGGCGTGACCCAGAACCAGACGAGCAACGCGATCCCGAGCAGGTGCCCGACGTCCCGGTAGCGGACGTTCAGGGCGGCGAGCCAGAACGTCGCGGCCGCCGTGAACGCGAGGAGCGCGAGGAACGCGAGGGGCAGCAGGGCGAGCTCGGGGACGTGGAGGCCGAAGCCGGAGACGAGGATGAACAGCAGGAGCACGCCCATCTGGAGGATGTAGTCGACGAGCGCCACCCCGATCGCCGAGAGCGGCAGGATCTCGCGCGGGAACGCGACCTTCTTGACCAGGTTCGCGTTGTCGAGCACCGAGCGCGAGCCGCCGCTCACCGAGGTCGAGAACAGGTTCCACGCCAGGAGCCCCGAGAGCAGGTAGACGGGGTAGTCCGGGATCGCGTTGCCGAGGACCCTGGTGACGAAGGTGAACACGAGCAGGAAGACCACCGGGTTCAGCAGCGACCAGATCGCGCCGAGGACCGAGGCCGCGTACTTCACCTTCAGCTCCTTGCGGACCAGGTTCAGGAGGATCTCGCGGTGGGCGACGAGCACGCGCAGGCGCTCGCCGACCCGGAGGTGCGCCGGCTCGGAGGTCCGTTCGAACGTCTGGACGGTGGCGGCCATGGATGCTCTCGGCGGTTCGGCGGGCGCGGGGCCCGGCTCGGGCCGAGTCTAGCAACGGGCCTGGTCAGGACCGTGGAGCGGCGGTGGGGATGCCGTGCGGTGGGGAGGCCCGGCGCCCCCGGGCCCCTCGACTCAGAGCGCCAGCCGCTTGCGCTCGGGACTCGCCTCGCCCGAGAACGGGTACGGATCGGGCTTCGCGTACGTGACGGTGAAGTGGTCCGTCAGCCAGCCGAGCAGCCCGAACAGGCCGCCGACGTGGAAGGGGCGGGGGAACTCGAGCCACCTCGCGCCGACCGTGCCCAGCAGGAAGTAGATCAGCGGGAAGGCGGCCCAGTTCGGCAGGAAGTGCCGGATCGTGTGGGTGAGCGGGGGCAGGCTGTCGTTCTCCTTGAGGATGCTGACGAGCTCCGGCACGCCGAACCCGATCGCCGCCGCCAGCAACCACCACGGCCAGAACGGGAGGCCTGCCAGCGCGGCGGCCAGCAGGGCGACGGACACGACCCCCCACATGAGCAGCCACCAGCGGTTCCAGTTGGCCGGAACATCGGTCCTGAACCCCATCGCCTGCATCGCTGGACCCCTCGTGCCCGATCGCGCCGGAACGACCGTGCCGGAAGCGGGCAACGCGTCGAGCCTAGGCCGGGTCGCCGCCGCGGACAGTCCGTCGTCCGACCGTCCGGCGTTGGGCCGATGCGGCGGCGAGGGCGCGCACCGGGGGCTCGACACCGAAGGTCGGACACGGCGACATCCCGGCGAGAGGAGGGTTCGAAGAACTTCGCCCAGGTGTGACCCAGATCACTGACAGGTCGGGCCGGTCCGCGTAGGCTCGAACGCATGTTCGAGGGAATGGCACGGGCCTCCGGGCGGGAGCGTGGGTCGCCCGAGCAGGTGTCCGACCGGCTGCGGGCGCTCGACGATGCGCACGCCAGGGCCGGGCGGGCCCAGAAGGAGATGCTCCGGCTCCTCCTCGAGCTCGACCGAGCGGGCGACCTGCGGAGCCTGGGAGCGCGCGACGCCTCCCACCTGCTCCAGCTGCGCTACGGGCTGTCGGCCTGGAAGGCGCACCGGTGGGTGGCCGCCGCCCGCGCGCTGCAGCGGCTCCCACGCCTGTCCCGGGCGCTGGAGCGGGGCGAGCTCGGGATCGACAAGGTGCTGGAGCTCTGCCGGTACGCCGAGCCCGTGACCGAGGCGGGGCTCATCGCCTGGGCCAGGCGGGTCTCGCTCGGGGCCGTGCGCCGGCGCGGCGACCTGGCCGCCCGGGCCTCCGCCCTGCAGGGTGCGGAGATCCAGCGGGAGCGCCACCTGGGGTGGTGGTACTCCGACGGGGGACGCCGGTTCTGGCTGGAGGCCGAGCTGCCGGCCGCCGACGGCGCGATCGTCGCGCGCACCATCGAGCGGCTCGCCGGGCGGATCCCGGCGATGCCGGGGGAGGAGGATGCTCCCTTCGCGGGCGCCCGGCGGGCCGATGCGCTGGTGGCCCTGTGCTCCGCGCGCGTGGCCTCCGACCCCGACCCGGATCGGGCCACGGTCGTGATCCACGCCCAGCTCGCAGGGCTCACCTCGGGCACCGGGGGCTGCGAGATCCAGGACGGCGGGGTGGTCCACCCCGCCACCGTGCAGCGGCTGCTGTGCAGCTGCAGGGTCCAGTCCGTGCACGAGGACCGCTCGGGCGGGGTGCTCCACCTCGGGCGGGTGAGGCGGGAGCCCCCCGCGTGGATGCTGCGCCAGATCCGCTACCGGGACCGGGGCTGCACCTTCCCCGGGTGCGGGACCAGGGCCTTCACCGAGGCCCACCACATCCGGTGGTTCCGCTTCGGCGGCCGGACCGAGCTCGGGAACCTCGCGCTGGTCTGCTCGTTCCACCACCGCCTGGTGCACGAGCACGGCTGGAGCATGCGCCGGGAGCCCGATGGGGTGCTGGGCTGGTTCCGGCCCGACGGGACGAGGTACCGGGCCGGACCGTCGCCGGGGATCCCGCTCGAGCCCGATACCCACGATCCTCCCGTGCTCACGGCAGTGGGCTGAGCCTGAGACGTCGACCGAGCTTGCCCGGCGGATCCGACGCGGCTAGCGTGCGTCCGTGGCCTACGACGAGCGCCTCGCCGAGCGCGTGCGCGACGCCCTGAGCGCCGTGCCCGACCTCGCCGAGATCACGATGTTCGGCGGGCTCTGCTTCACCGTGCGCGGGCACATGGCGGTGGGCGTCAACGGCGACGACCTGATGGTTCGCCTGCCCCGGGAGGAAGGCGAGGCCGCCCTCGCGGAGCCCGGCGCGCGCCCGATGGACTTCACCGGCCGCCCGATGAAGGGGTTCCTGTTCGTCGGCCGGGACGGGTATCGGACGGCCAAGCAGCTCCGGCGATGGGTCGAGCGCAGCGTGGCCTACGCGTCCTCGCTCCCGCCGAAGCGACCGAAGAAGCGCGCCGCGCCGAGCGCCGGCCGCGCCTGACGTCGCGGCGCGCTTACAGCGCGCGGCGGTAGAACCGCACCGCGATCGGCGCGAAGACGGCCACGATCGCCGCGCACCACAGGATCGCCTGGATCACCTCGCCGCTCGTCGGCCCGCCGATCGTGAGCGCGCGGACCGCCGAGGCCGTCACCGACACCGGCTGGTTCCGCGCGAACGCGTGGAGCCAGTCCGGCATCGTCTCGACCGGGACGAAGACCGACGACGCGAACACGAGCGGCGCGAGCACCGGGAAGCCCGCCGCCTGGGCGGTCTCGGGGTCCTTCACCAGCAGCCCAACCGTCGCGAAGATCCACGACAGCGCGTAGCCGAACAGCACGACGAGCACCAGACCTCCGAGGAACGCCGCGGCGTTGGTGTGGACGCGGAACCCGACCGCGAAGCCGACCAGGACCATCAGCATCACGACGAACACGTTCCGCACCAGGTCGGCGATCGTCCGCCCCGTGAGCACCGCCGAGCGCGACATCGGCAGCGAGAGGAACCGCTCGAGCAGCCCCGACTTGATGTCGCTCGCCAGGCCGATCGAGGTCCCCATCGCCCCGAACACCACCGTCTGCACGAAGATGCCCGGCATCAGGAAGTCCACGTAGGGGATCGGCCCCGTCCCCCGCACCGCGCCGCCGAACACGTACCGCCACAGCAGCACGAAGATCACCGGCTGGATCGTGGAGAACACGAGCAGCTGCGGGATCCGGAAGAAGTGGATCAGGTTCCGCTGCGTGACCGCGAGCGTGTCGCGCACGGCCCCGAACGGGACCTCGTGATCCAGATCGAGGTCGGCCGTCCTCGTGGTCATCCCATCCTCCTCCCCCGTCGACCGCGCCGGCCAGCCGCGGCCGGCACCGCGTCGGCCGGACCGGCCCCCGCGACGTCGGCCGGCGCCGCGCCCTCGGCGTGGTGGCCGGTGAGCGCGAGGAACACGTCGTCCAGGCTCGGCTCGCGCACCGTGATCGTCGCGGGCTCGAGCCCGTCCGAGTCGAGCGGCCGCAGGACCCCCATCAGGAGCCGCGCGCCCTCCTCCGAGGTGACCCGCACGGTGCTGGCCTCGACCTCGACGTGCGAGCCGCCCGCGGCCGCCGCGACGCGCTCGAGGGCGCGGCCGGCCACCGACGGCTCGGGGTAGCCGAGCTCGATCACGGTGCCGCCGAGCCGGGCCTTGAGCGCCGCGGGCGTGTCGTTCGCGATCACGTGACCGTGGTCGATCACCGCGACCCGCGAGGCGAGCCGGTCGGCCTCCTCCAGGTACTGGGTCGTGAGCAGGACCGTGGTCCCCTCCTCGACCAGCTCCCGGATCATCGACCAGAGCTCGTTCCGACTGTGCAGGTCCAGGCCCGTCGTGGGCTCGTCCAGGAACAGCACCGGCGGGCGCCGCATCAACGAGGCGGCGATGTCGAGCCGGCGCCGCATCCCGCCCGAGTAGGTCCGCACCGGCCGGTTCGCGGCCTCGGTCAGCTCGAACCGCTCGAGCAGCTCGTCGGCGCGCGGGAGGATCCGGGGTCCCGGGAGCTGCGCCAGCTTGCCGATCAGGCGCAGGTTCTCGCGCCCGGTCAGGTTGCCGTCGACCGCCGCGAACTGACCCGCGAGCCCGACCCGGCGACGGACCGCTCCGGCCTCTCGAACGACGTCCAGCCCGAGCACCTCGGCCCGACCCGCGTCCGGCTGGAGCACGGTGGCCAGGATCCGGACCGCCGTGGTCTTGCCCGCGCCGTTCGGCCCGAGCAGCCCGAAGATGGCGCCGGCGGGGATCCGCAGGTCGATCCCGTCGAGCGCGGCCACCTCCCCGAACCGCTTGACCAGCCCCTCGACCACGATCGCGTCGTCGCTCATGGCGTGGGAGGATGGCACGGATACTTGAGTCATGTCAACCATCGAGTAACTTGAAGGATCCGCCCCGGCCCGCATATCATGGAGGGAGAGATGGGCGGGTCCGGGTCGAGGAGCAAGCGGGCCATCGCCGCCGAGGCCTGGCGGCTGATGGCGGAGCTCACGTTCGCGCGGTTCAGCCGCGGCGAGCACCAGGCGATCCTCCGCGAGCACGGCCTCACCCCCGGCCACCTGAAGGCCCTCGGCGTCCTCGACCCCGACGAGCCGCGACCGATGCGGGCGATGGCCCAGGCGCTGAACGTCGACGCGTCGATGTGCACGTGGCTCGTCGACCGGCTCGAGGAGCGCGGGTTCGTCGAGCGTCGGAGCCTGCCGAGCGATCGCCGCGTGAAGACCGTCGTGCTCACGCCGGAGGGGATCCGGCTCCGCGAACGCCTCACGGAGGCCCTCTACGAGCCGCCGCCGGAGCTCCTAGCGTTGGACCCCGCGCGGCTCCGGGCGCTGCGCGAGGCGCTCCAGGCGGCGGCGGCGTTCAAGGCCGGGGACCGGGCCGAGGCGTCCGTCCGGGACGCGGCCACCGGATGAGCGGCGTCACCGACGCGGCTCGGGCCCGCCGACCCCGGACGGCGTGAACTCCCGGAGCGCGCGGGCGTAGGACAGGCCGTACCCGAGCTCGAGGTGCTCCTCGGTGACCCCGAGGTCGGCGAGCGCGCCGCCCCAGCGGGCGAGCACCCGGCGCCCCGGATCCTGGAGCAGCCCGAGCGTCGCCTCGATCGCGTCGGCGTAGACCCGAGCCGTCGCGTCGGTCCGCGTGAGCTCGGCCATGTGCTCCCGCGCCGCGGCGCCCATCCGCTCGCGTCGCTCGTCGTCCTCGAGCAGGTCGCGGAGCACGGCGGCGATCTCGCCCGGTTCGGGTCGGCCCGCCGGGACCCGGGCCACCAGCCCCTCGGGCACGTCGAGGTACGTCCCGGTCGCGCTCACCACGGTCGCCCGGCCGCACTGCATCGCGCGCGCGAGCGTCCCGCTCACCTCGCCCCGGTGCGGGAACCGCAGGTCGACCGCGACGTCGACCGCGCAGAGCCAGCCGAGGAAGTCCTCGTCGCTCACGTCGGGCCGGACCGTGATCCGGCCCCCGAGGCCGCTCCCCCGCACGACCGCCTCGACGTCGTACCCCGGGATCCGCCGTCCGACGAGCGCGACGTGCACGTCCTCGGGCAGCGTGGACACCGCCGCGAGCACCAGGTCGATCAGCTTGGCGGCGTTCAGGTCGCCGAGCACGCCGACGAGCTTCCGCATCCCCATCGACTCGAGCGGCCCGCGGAGCACCGCGCGCCGATGCTCGGCCTTGCGGATGTCGCGCTCGACCTCGACCGGCGGGTGCGGGGCGAGGTACACGGGCGTGCGGCAGCCGAACGCGCGCAGGTACCGCTCGACGAACGCCGAGTGCACAACGATCCCGCGCGCCCGTCGGGCCGCGTGGGCGACGTAGGGCACGCGCAACGGGTCGTTCGCGACCGCCTCGGGGAAGCCGGCGAGCCTCGGCGCGTTCGCCGCCCCCTCGCGCATCGCCAGGTGCCCGACCAGCTCGCCCGCCGCCACCATGCCGCGGACGAAGTCGTCGAGCGCGAGGTCGTGGATCACGACGAGCCCCGGGGTCGTGATCGCGTGGCGGTAGATCTCCCGGTGGAACTCGACGTTGTTGCCCAGGTGGTACACGCCGAGCGTGTGCCAGGGGATCGTGCCCTCGTGCTTCGGCTTCAGCGGCCACGTCGGGTGGACCTTGCGGGGGAACCCGATCCGGGCCAGGCCGTCGAGCACCGCGCGGGAGTAGCTCGCGATCCCCGTCCGGGCGGGCGGCATCGGCGAGAGCCAGGCGACGCGCGGGTCCAGCCGGTGGTCCCAGCGGTAGAGGCGGCGGATCGCGCCGACGACCGGGTTCCCCATCGGAGTCCTCAGTCGTGGGGGACTACCGCTCGCCTACCGGCTCGCTTCATGAGTCCCCACACCCCCTACTCCGTCAGCCGGGCGACGACCTCGGGCCAGCCCGGCACGCGCTCGCGGATCAGCGCGTTGCCCGCCTCCCCCATCGCCTTCGCCTTGGGCCGGTTCGAGAACAGGACGTCGAACGCGTGCGCGATCGCCTCGGGCTCGGGCGGCGTGACGAACCCGGTCTCGTGGTCCATGACGAACTCGAGCGGCCCGCCGGCGTCGGAGGTCGTGACCACCGGTCGGTGGGCCGCGTACCCCTCGATCGTCACGTAGCCGTAGTCCTCGTCGAACGGCCCGTAGTAGACGCCGAGCGCCGACAGGTACAGCTCGTACAGGCGCTCGTCGGGCACACGCCCCGCGAGCTCGACCCTGCCCTCCAGCTTGTGCTTCGCGATCTGCTCGCGGATCGCGGGCTCGTCCGGCCCGCCGCCGACGAGCACGAGCCGCACCGGCGTCTTCACGTACCGCATCGCCTCGACCGCGAGCGATTGGCGCTTCAGGGCCTCGAGCCGGCTCGGGTACACGATGTGGTCGCCGTACGGGCCGGGCTCGCGCGGCAGGAGCGCCTCGACGATCGGCGAGCGGTGGTACAGGACCTCGCTCGTCAGGTGGATCGTGTCCCAGAGGCGGTCCCGGACGTTCCGCGAGTTCGTGAAGATCCGCTTCGCTTCGCCGAGCGCGATCCGGTCGCTCTGCACGACCATGTCCCGGACCGCCGGCCCCTCGTCCTGCTTGGACAGGTCGGCGAACTCCGGGTGGTCCCACAGCTCGTACGCGCTGCGGTGCTGGTGGATCAGCCAGACCACCTTGCGCTCGTGCGGGACGAGGTAGGCGGGGAACTTCAGCGCGATGACCATGTCGATCTTCAGCCCGTTGGACTCGGACAGGTCGAGGGCGCGCCAGACCGCCATCTGATGCACGAGCTCGGTCGCCGGGTACCACTTGCCGGCCACGACGACCTCCTCGGCCTCGTGGCCGGCCTCCCGCAGGGCGCGGACGAGCGCCTCGGTGTGCGTCTCGGCCCCGCCGTGCACGAACGGCGTCTGCGGATGCACGACGGCGATCCTCATCCCTCGCCGCGCTCCTGCTTCAGGCGCTCGAGCTCGGCCTCGAGGACCAGGACGCGGTCGGCCAGGGCGGCATTCAGCTCGCCGAGGTCCGCCAGGAGCCGGTCGTAGCGGCGAAGGATGGGCCGGAGGAACCGGAACAGGCCGAACTTGAGCCGGCGCCGCCACCGCGACCGGGAGGCCAGGCTCGGCTCCCCGCGCGGGATCGCCTGCCGCTCGTCGTCACGCACGAGCATCGCGAAGTCGTGCAGCGCGTCCCGGACCTCCCCCGTGTCCATCCGCGAGCGCGGCGTGGCCTCCTCGGCCCAGTAGAGCTCGCGCGCGAGGGCGTCTTTCGCGTCGTTCTCGCTGGTCATCGCCGGTGAGGGTAGCACCGAGGAGCGGGCCGGCCTGGAGTGTCATCCGAACGCGATCCGCCTACCCTGCCTGCTGCCGGCAACGAGGAGGAGCGTTGCGGGGGTTCGACTACCGGACGGCTACCGAGGAGGAGATCCTCCACCGTGCCGCTCTGCTCGAAGGCATGCTGCTGGGGGATATCCCTGAGGCGAGATTCTCTGCGCGCCACGCCCGCCGGGGCAAGGGTGAAGTGGGACTCGCCATCGAGACCTACTTCGGGATCCCCCCCAACCCGGTCCCCGGCGCTGACTTCCCCGGAGCGGGGATCGAGCTGAAGGTTGTGCCCCTGGTTCGCTCCGATCGACGGCTCAAGGTGAAGGAGCGGACCGTCATCTCCCTGATCGACTACGACAGCATCGTCCACGAGACGTGGAAGACGGCCAGCGTCCGGAAGAAGTTGAAGATCCTCTTCGTCTTCTTCGAGCATCTCCGAGGCCGCCCGAAGCGGCAGTTCCCCATCCATAGCGTCCTCCTGTGGCAACCGGAGGGAGAGGTGGAGGATCGGATCCATCGGGATTGGGAGACCGTGCGCGAGAAGGTGGAACGCGGCCTTGCCCATGAGCTCTCCGAGGCCGATGGCTTCATCCTGGGTCCCTGTACGAAGGGGGCGTCCTCCGCGTCGCTCCGAACGCAGCCCAACAGTCCCGTACGGGCGAAGTCGAGAGCCTTCGCGCTGAAGCCGGCGTTTACGTTCTCGCTGTACGCAGAGCCGAGCGCTCCACTCACCACCGGCCAGTTGGCGGAGGTCTTCGATCTTGCCGACCTGCGCCGACGGTTCCGTCGCTTCGTGGGACGTCCGATCGACGACGTGGCCGCCGAGCTCGCCATCCGGCAGAGCCGAGCGAAGGACTACGCGGCCAGGGTGGTCCACAGGGCGGTCCAAGCGTCCTCATCGCTCCCGAAGGCCGACTTCAAGAGCATCGGACCGACCGTTCGGATGACCCGGGTCAACGACGATCTGTTCCCCTACGAGGCTCTTTCGTTCCCCTCGTTCCGACATCTCGAGCTGGTCGAGGAGACGTGGGAGGACAGTGAGCTCCTGGCCCGATTGGAGCACATGCTCATCGTCCCGGTGCTCGGTCCGAAGCGCGAGACTCCTGTCGGGGATTGCATCATCCAGGAGCCTGTCTACTGGCGGCCGACTGCCGAGCAACTCAGCGTGATCGAGGAGGAATGGACGATGTTCCACGACCTCATCGCAGCGGGCCGAGCGGCCTCCTTGCCCACGGAGTCCCAGACGAGGGCGATCCACGTACGCCCACATGGGAAGGACGCCACCGACCGCGACCCGACGCCCGGAGGTGGCTCCGAGGTCCGCAAGAGCTTCTGGCTGAACAAGCGTCTCGTCGCCGCGCTACTCACGGCCGCAGGCACCGAAGTCGGTTCCGCCCAGGGAGCGCCATGAGGCCAGAACAGCTGCGACTCGTTCAGATCCTCATGTCACGGCAGTAGACCTTCGTCGCGAACCTGACTACGTGTTCCTGCCGCTTCCTGATGCTCGCGGCGTTCCACTTGTCCACCTCAGCAAGCTCACTGGTCATCCTCAGAGGGCTGCCCCGGTAGGCACTCCTCTTCTCCTCGAAGGGCCGGTTGCTCATCGCCGCGTTAGCGGGTCCATAGAGCGGCGTGAGGTTTCCGAGGCTGTCCTTATCAGGCATTGCGACGCCATCCGCCAAGGACTTGGGTGAGATGTGCTCAATCTGAATCTTGCGGAGATCCCACTCTGCTTGCTCGTCGGGCTTGCCGGGATTCGGCCGAGGGAACCCGAAGTCGTTGAGGGTTGTCAGGAAGTACCGGAGCAAGGTCTTCTTCCTTCCCCCGTATCGCAGTTGAATAGGGACGTTCTCGGACAGCGCACGCTCGGGATCGCCCAACCGCTGGATGAACCACAGCCGGACATCCTGCGGTAGCTCGGAGGGATTCTTCTCTCCGCGATGGACCTGCGCTGCCCATTCGAACAGCTTCTCGCCCCACTTCGTCTGGTTCGGGAAGCACATCAACGCCACGAAGGCTGCTCTCTCAATCGCGTCAACCGCGTCCGCGAGCTGCTCCGGCATGCGGTAGGAGACAGCCAAGATGAGAGGCAGGGCCTGCTTCACACCGAGTTCCCGAACGAGGAGGCGCAGGC
>Ga0209172_10004972_pt1 | contig 16834 bp, 14 predicted proteins | sample LarsenN4metaG_FD_184113 | JGI IMG/M metagenome (GOLD analysis project Ga0209172, IMG submission 184113) | Hot spring sediment bacterial and archeal communities from British Columbia, Canada, to study Microbial Dark Matter (Phase II) - Larsen... ... | reverse complement strand
AAGAAAGGACCCAACCCGCAACCGAAGACCACAGAGATATCCACAGAACAAGGCTCCCTCGGGTAGCCTTCAGGGGTGGGTCAGTATTGAATGAGCACGCCGGGTCAGATTACGGTGAGCGTCAACAGTCTTGGGCATCGAGTCGGTCCGCGTTGCTTTGCGATGCGGAGACTGTGCCTCAGAGCTTTTCCTCTGTGAATGGCCGATTTTCAGAGGGTTGACCCCGGAAATCGGCCACCTTGGCAGCCAGTATCACTGCCTCGTAGCACCTCTGCCTGTTGCGGAACAGCTGGCACTGAGCGCGCGGGGCCAATCGGAGGCCGAACTGCGTGGCGGCCTTCTCGGCCAAGGGCAAGGTGTCTATCGGCCGCGGGTAAGCCCTGCTCAATTCGGCGCGGATGAAGTTGGCCAGAGACCGCCGCCCGTCCAGCGGCTTGAGGGGCCGCACGGTAGGTACCGCCTACGCCAGACCTAGGGCCTCCACTAGGTGCGCCACACGCTGCAACCGTGCCGTGAAACATTCGTGCGAGAACGGGTACAAGGTTCGGCGTCCAGTCGAGCCCTTGTGACACAACGAGTTGCCGCTGCTGCATGGAACGATGTCACGCCGCGTGATGCGTGCTCGGTCATGTGTTTCACGACCTTGGAGGTGTTGTCTGAGAGCCATTACGTAATAGACGGGCCCATTACGTAATGAGCTCCGGGCGCGCGCCCGACGCTTTGCGCTTGGGCATGTGCGGGCGCCACAGTGGTCGTCGGCCCTCCTTGGACGAGCGCGTGGTGGCTGCGCTTGGGCGCCCCGGGTTTGGGCCGCTGCGGCTTGTGATACACTGTGAGGCTTCGGTGGGTAACGGCACCGAACACAGAGATGTGTAGCACACTCGCTAAGTGCTTGATTTTCAAGGGTTGGCGAGGGTGCCGAGACGTTTCCCCTAGGGGACGCCAAGTTCGGCTGCACTTGTCGCACGCGTGCGAACGAGCGGCCACCGCCGCGGAGCGGTAGTTCAGTTGGTTAGAATACCGGCCTGTCACGCCGGGGGTCGCGGGTTCGAGCCCCGTCCGCTCCGCCAAGCATCTGCAACGGGTCAGGCCGCAACGCCTGGCCCGTTTTTCGTTCGGCGCCCGCGGGACGCGGTTGATGCCGATCAAGGCCGGTCGGCGCCCTGCGCGCGAGTCTCGCGGCCACCGCCCGCCGCAGCTCGCCGCGACTTCCGCATGAACGACGTCTCGCCCGTCTCGCCCGCCCCGCCCGACGCGACCGTCGTCGTGCTCGGCATCGGCAACGTGCTGTGGGCCGACGAGGGCTTCGGCGTGCGCTGCGTCGAGGCCTTGCAGGCCGGCTGGGACTTCGCGCCCCACGTGCAGCTGGTCGACGGCGGCACGCAGGGCCTGTACCTGCTGCCGCTGGTGCAGTCGGCCGATCGGCTCTTGATCCTCGACGCCGTCGACTACGGCCGTGCGCCCGGCACGCTCGAGCTGGTCGCGGACGACGAGGTGCCGCGGTTCCTCGGCGCACGCAAGATGAGCCTGCACCAGACCGGTTTCCAGGAGGTGCTGATGCTGGCGCAGATGACCGGGCAGTACCCGCGCGAGGTGCTGCTGATCGGCTGCCAGCCCGAGGAGCTGAAGGACTTCGGCGGCAGCCTGCGCGCGAGCGTCAAGGCCGCGCTCGCCCGCGCCCTGCCGATCGCCGTGGAGCACCTCGAGCGCTGGGGCGCGCGGCCGCTGCCGCGCCGCGCGCCGCTGCACGAAGGCGAGACGGTGACGGCGGCCGGCCTCGCGCTGGATGCGTACGAAGCCGGGCGGCCGAGCGCCGAAGCGGCGTGCCGCATCGGCGACCCGCGGCTGCTGACCGGCGCGGCTCGTTCCTGAGGCGATCTCAGCGCGCCTGGGGCGCGCCGGCGTCGCGGGCGTCGGGCCCGTGGCGCATGCGCGCCACGCCGGCTTCGAACGCCGCCGCTTCGCAGGCCGCGCAGGGCCGCGAGGTCGAGTACAGCACGCTGCCGTCCAGGCGCTGGCGGCCGAGGCGGCGCTGCGCGTCGCGGATCGCCTCGCGCTCGGCGTGGGCCGTCGGGTCGCCGCGCTGCACGACGCGGCTCGGGCCCTCGCCGACCAGCTTGCCGTCGAGCACGAGCACGGCGCCGTAGGGCTGGTCGCCCCAGCCGAGGGCGCGCCGCTTCATCTCGGCGGCGAGTTCGGCGAAGCCCCGGTCGGCGTCAGCGGCCGCCTGCGCGAGCGCGCGGCGCGGCAGGCCCAATGTCAGCCCGAACCCGAGCCCGAGCCCGAGCCCGAAGCCGAGCCCGAGGATCAGCCCGAGCCGGCGGCGTTGGCGACGAAGCGGCATGGGCCCATGCTAGCGCCGCGCGGTCTCCCACAGTGACTCGCCCGCGCGCAGCGCCGCGTCGTGGTCGCCCAGCATCGGCGGCGCGCGAACCTCGAGCGCACGCTGGCCGTCGAAGCTGAGCGGCGAGCGCACCGTGGTCCAGCGCGCGCCGGGCTTCAGCGGATGCGGTGCGTCGACGAAGAGCTGCAGGTGGCGCGCCTGCGCATCGTGCGGCACCTCGTCGGTGTCGTACATCGGCGCGTGCGGCACGTCCAGCGCCTCCAGGCGACGGCACCACTCGGCGCGCTCGCGCTGCGCGAACAGGCCGCCGAGCAGCTCGATCAGCGTCTCCTGGTTGGCGATGCGCGCCTCGCGCGTGGCAAAGCGCGTGTCGTCGAACAGGTCGGGCTTCTCGATGGCCTGCGCCAGGCCCTGCCAGAACTTGGGCGGGCTGCTCATGTGCAGCGCGATCCACCTGCCGTCGGCACAGCGCAGCACGTAGCTCTGCGAGACGCTCGGCCGGCTGTACGGGCCCATCACCTCGCCCTCGCTGAACAGGTGCGTGAACGCGTCGAGGTTGAAGTGCGTCATCGCCTCGAACATCGAGACCTCGACGCGGCGGCCGCGCGGCGCGGCCTGGCGCTCGCGCTCGAGCAGCGCCGCGACGATGCCGAGCGCGGCATAGAAGCCGGTCAGCGCATCGGCGATCGCCGGGCCCACGACGCGCGGGTTGGCCGGGTTGACGAGCAGCTTGAGGAAGCCGCTCGCCGCCTGCGCCACCGTGTCGTAGCTCGGCCGCGCCGCGGCCGGGCCGTCGGGGCCGAAGCCGCTGATCGCGCAGTACACGAGCTGGGGGTTCAGCTCGCGCAGCCGCGCCTCGCCGGCGCCGATGCGCTCGGCCACGCCGGGGCGGAAGTTCTGGATGTAGACGTCGGCCTCGGCCACCAGCTTGTCGAACAGCTTCAGGTCGCCGGCCTGCCGGGTGTCCAGCCGCACGCTCTTCTTGTTGCGGTTGTAGGTCTGGTAGTGCGGGCTGTAGGTGCCGCCGCGGAAGGCGCGGAACGGGTCGCCCTCGGGCTGCTCGACCTTCACGACGTCGGCCCCCAGGTCGGCCAGCAGCATCGCCGCCGCCGGGCCGGTGATGAAGGTGCCGTGCTCGAGCACGCGCACGCCGGCCAGCACCTGGGCGCCCATCGCTGCTATTCCTCGGTCTCGAGCGTCACGCCGGGAGGCAGCGTGCCGGTGTACTTCTGGCCGCGCGTGGCCTGGTGGCTGAGCGCGAAGCCGATCGGCCGCACCATCTCCTCGGTGAGGTGGCCGATCAGCCCGGCGCAGCGCGCCAGGATCGGCACGCCGCGCAGCGCCGCGGCCGGGAAACCGGCGTCGAGCAGCACCGCCGGAATGGCCGCCGACACGTTGAGCCGCAGCTCGCGCTGCGTCAGGGCCGGCAGCACGCGCTCCACCGCCTCGGCGATGGCGACGAAGCGGCCGTTCGCCTTGACCTCGGCGGCCACCTCGAACAGCCGGGCCACCCGCGGATCGCGCGCCTTGTGCACCGGGTGCCCGTAGCCGGGAACGGGCTGCCGCTGCTCGCGCAGCGCGCGCACGACCTCGGCCGCGGCGTCGTCGCGCGAAAGCGACTTGTCCTGGGCCAGCGTGTCGACGCGCAGGAAGAGGCGCCCGGCGTCCTCCGAGGCCCCCAGGATCACCGAGCCGCAGCCCAGGATGCCGGCGGCCACCGCGCCCTGCAGCGCGTCGGGCGCGGCGGCCAGCGTCATGCGCGCGGCCTGCACGCTCGGCACCAGGCCGTGCTCGGCGATCGCCACCAGCGTGGCGTCGAGCACGCGGCTTTGCGGCGCGCTCGGCCGCTCGCCGGTGACGAGCAGCCAGAAGTAGTCGCTGAACGGCATGCGGCCGATCAGCTCGTGGCACAGGTCGGCGCCGCGCACGACGATGGTCTGGTCGTCGTGCGCGCAGATCGCCGACTCGGGGATGGTGGCCTTGCCGATCTTCATCGTCGTGGTTCCCCGCTCGGGCCGGCTCAGGCCGGCGCGAGCACGAAGTCGTAGTGCGCGCTGTGGAAGGGCTTGTCCATCGTGCGGCCGTCGGGCGCCGTGCCCGGGGCGTGCTGCTCGTACGGCACGATCAGGCTGTCGCGCACGCCGAACACCGCGTCGGAGTCGAGGTAGGGGCTGTCGGCGGCGAACAGGTGCGTGGTCAGCGGCACGTAGCCGTCCTTGTAGACCATCATGTGGATGTGGCCGGGGCGGTTGGGGTGGCGGCCCATCGCGCGCAGCATGTCGCCCACCGGGCCGTCGTCGGGCACCGGGTAGAAAGTCGGCTTGATCGACCAGAAGCGGTAGTGCCCCTCGGCGTCGGTGTGGAAACGTGCGCGCAGCCGCATGCCCGCGTCGGCGCCGCGCTGCATGTCGTACACGCCTTCGCCGTCGCCCGACCACACGTCGAGGCAGCACTGGCCGATCGGCCGGCCCTGCGTGTCGAGCACGCGCCCGCTGTACCAGGCCGGCTCGCCGGGCATGCCCTGGCCGATGTCGCTGCCCAGCGGCAGCACCGGCGCGCCCTCCCAGTAGAACGGGCCCTGCACGGTGGCCTCGGTGGGTGCGCTGCGCGCGCCGCGGTCGGCGAGCGCCTTCTTCGAGCGGCGCGCCTGCTCGAGCTGCACCATCAGCATCGAGATGCCCAGCGTGTCCGACAGCAGGATGAACTCCTGGCGCTTGTCGTCGCAGGTATGGCCCACGCGCGTGAGGAACTGGATCGCCGCCATCCACTCGTGCGGCTCGAGGTCGACCTCGCGCACCAGGGCGTGCACGTGCCTGACCACCGCGCTCAGAATCTGCTTGAAGCGCGGGTCGGCGTCGTCGGCCAGCCGGTCGAGCACGGCCTGGGTGATGTCGCTGGTCTGGTGCTGGCTCATGGATGGGGCTCCTGCTGATGCGGCAAGGGTGGCGGCAATGATGGATCAGGGCGCGCGGAAGAGGTCGCGCGGGATGCCGGCGCGCGCGAACAGGAAGTCGCGCGAGGCCTCGAGCTCGCGGCGCAGGCGGCCGAGGTTCACGTCGAGCAGGCGGCCGCGCCACTTGCGCACCTTGCCGGCCACCAGCACGGTCTCGACGTTGCTGCGGTCCATCAGCGACACCACCGCGCCGGCGGCGTGGTTGAGCGGCGCCACGTTGATGGCCTCGGCGTCGAGCAGCACGATGTCGGCCTCCTTGCCCGGCGTGAGGCTGCCGATCTTGCGCTCGAGCCGGAGGTCGCGCGCGCCGTTCAGCGTGGCCCAGTCGATGACCTCGCGCGTGGTCAGCAGCGGCGCGCCCGGTGTCGGCGGCATGTGGGTCTCGCCGAGCTTGTTGGCGTTGACGAACATGCGCTGCAGCGCCATCGCCGCGCGCATCTGCGTGAACGGGCAGGCCGTCAGCGTGCACTCGACGTCGCTCGACAGCGACGGCCGGATGCCCAGCTGCTGCGCCTTGATGACGGGCGGCGTGCCGTGCGCCATGTTCATCTCGATCGGCACCGCCAGCGACACCGCGGCACCGGTGTCGCGCACGCGCGCCCAGGCGGCGTCGGACATGCCGGTGACGTGGATGAACAGGTTGTCGGCGCCGATGCCCAGCGTGCCGCTGTCGCCGCCCTGGTTCTGCGCCAGCAGGTCGAAGGTGGGCCGCATGCCGAAGGTGCCGACGATGTGGCAGGCCACCTGCAGCCCGAGCTCGCGGCCCAGGCGCCACGCCGCCTCGTAGCCGTCCAGGTAGATCTCGCCGCCCATCACCATCGTCACCAGCTGGTCGCTGCTGCCGAAGTGGCGCGTGCGGATGCGCCGCGCGTCCTGCGGGTACTGGTTGCCGGCCACGCCGCCGGCGCTCTCGAAGTAGCCGAACACGGCGCGCCGGTCGCCGTCGCGCAGCGCCTGGATCGAGGCGTCGCTGTGCGCCGGCGAGTGGTGGATCTGCGAGATGTCGTGCACCGTGGTCACGCCGGTGTCCAGCTGCGCCAGCGAGCCGAACAGGGTGTTGATGTACACGTCCTCGGGCCGGTACACCGGCGCGAAGGTGAGCAGGATCTTCTGGAAGTAGTTCTGCGTGATGCGCGGATCCAGCCCGTCGAACAGCAGCCCGTCGGCCAGGAAGCTGCGCAGCGCCGTCTCGAACAGGTGGTGGTGGGTGTCGACGAAGCCCGGCATCACGATGCGGCCGCGCGCGTCGATCACCGCCGCGCCGCCGGCCGCCAGGTTGCGGCCGACGGCGACGATGCGTTTGCCTTCGACGAGCACGTCGCCGCCGTCGAAGTCGCCGACCTGGGGGTCGACCGAGAGCACGGTGCCGCCCTTGATGAGCAGGCGGCGGCCGTGGCGGCCGCTGTCTTCGGGCGCGCGCTCGTCGCGCGACTCGTGGCCCTCGCGCGCGCCGGCGGGCTCGGCCGCGCCGCCGAACAGCGCCAGGCCGCCGGCGGCGGCCGCGCCCGACTTGAGGAAACCGCGGCGCGGGTTCCAGCGCCGGCCTCGGTCTTCGGCGACGTCGTGGTTCTGCGGTACACCCTGTTCACAAAGTCGGCACATGGTGCTTGTCTCCGGTTGGGTTGTCACGGTCGGCCGCGGCGGGTCCGGCCTCGAGGGCCACCTCGTAGTCGACCTGGTGGCGCGAGATCCGCAGGTCGCCGAGCGCGCGCCGCACGCGCAGGTGTTCGGGATGGCTGGCGTAGGCGGCCAGCGCCTCGCGTGAGGTGAACTCGCTGAGCAGCACGACGTCGCAGGCGTAGTCGATGCGGCTCTCGTCGATGCCCACTTCGAGGTGCAGCAGCCCGGGCACGCGGCCGCGCAGCGACTCGAACTGCGCCTTCACCAGCGCCAGGTTGCGGCGGCGCGCGGCGTCGTCGTCGCCCCTCACGCGCCACATCACGATGTGCCGGATCACGCCGTGCCTCACACGCCCAGGTAGGCGCGGCGGATCTCGTCGCGCGCGGCCAGTTCGTCGGGCGTGCCCTCGGCGACCATACGGCCCTCCTCGAGCACGTAGGCGCGATCGGCCACGCGCAGCGCCGTGCTCACGTTCTGCTCGACCAGCAGCACCGCGGTGCCCTCGCGGTGCACACGCTGGATGGCGCCGAACAGCTCGGCCACGATGAGCGGCGAGAGGCCCAGCGACGGTTCGTCCAGCAGCAGCAGGCGCGGGCAGGTCATCAGCGCACGGCCGATCGCCACCATCTGCTGCTGGCCGCCCGAGAGCTCGCCCGCCGCCTGCGCGAGCTTGGGCTCGAGCGCCGGGAACAGCGCCAGCACGGCCTCGAGCGACTGCCGGCGCCGCGCCCGCGCTGCCGGCAGCAGGCTGCCGATCTCCAGGTTCTCGAGCACGCTCATCGAGCCGAACAGGCGCCGGCCCTCGGGCACGATGGCGATGCCGGCCTCGCAGAAGCGGTGCGGCGGCAGCGCGGCGATGTCGCGCCCCTCCAGCCCGATGCGGCCGCCCTGGGCGCGCAGCACGCCGGCCAGGGTGTTGATGAGCGTAGTCTTGCCGGCGCCGTTGGGGCCGACGATGGCGAGCAGCTCGCGCGCGCGCAGCTGCAGGCTCACGCCCCACAGCGCCGGCGCGGCGCCGTAGGCCACGCGCAGGTCGTGCACCTCAAGCATGGCGCGCCTCGAGGCCGGCTTGCGGGGCGGGCCCGGCGGGGGGCGGCGCCGCGGGTGGTGTGCCGGGCGACGCAGTGTCTGGCGCCGCGTCGGGCCCGGCCAGCGGCTGCCCGAGGTAGGCCGTCATCACCTCCGGGCGCTGCATCACCTCGGCCGGCGCGCCCTCGGCGAGCAGCTCGCCGTGGTCGAACACCACCACACGGTCGGTCAGCGCCATCACGGCGCGCATCACGTGCTCGACGAAGACCACCGTGGCGCCCTGGTCGCGGATGCGCCGCACCAGCGCCACCGCGTCGTCGATCTCGGCCGGCGTCAGCCCGCACAGCACCTCGTCGAGCAGCACCAGGCGCGGGCGCGCGGCCAGCGCGCGCGCCAGTTCGAGGAACTTGCGCTGGTGCAGGTTGAGCGCGTCGGGCAGCACCTGGGCCTTGTCCTGCAGCCCGGCGAAGGCCAGCCAGGTCATGGCCTCGCGGCGCGCCGTCTCGGGGTCGGGCAGGCCGCCGCCGAACAGCGCCGCCAGGGCCACGTTGTCGAGCACGGTCTGGTGGCCGAACGGGCGCGGGATCTGGTAGGTGCGCGCGATGCCGGCGCGCGCGATGCGGTGGGCCGCGCTGCCGGCCCGCTCGCGCCCCTCGAAGCGGATGCTGCCGCCGGTGGGCACGTAATGGCCGCTGACCAGGTTGATGAAGGTCGACTTGCCCGAGCCGTTGGGGCCGAGCAGGCCGAGGATCTCGCCGCGCCGCACCTCCACGTCCACCCCGGCCAGCGCCTTGACGCCGCGGAACGACTTGGCCAGCGACTGGGTGCGCAGCAGCACCTCGCCGGCGGGGGCGGTGGCTGTGGCGGCCGCCGTGGCCGTCGTTTCCATCGCAGGGGCCACGGCGGCAACCGCTCCCTGCCGCCGCGCCGCCAACAGGCGCATCAGCCGCGGCAGGATGCCCTCGGGCATGAACAGGATCGCCGCGATCAGGATCAGCCCCACCGCCGCCTTGCCGGCCACCGCGTAGTTGGCCGCCGTGAAGCTGTACAGCAGCAGCGTGATGGCCACCGCGCCGATCGCCGGCCCGGCCCAGTGCCGGCTGCCGCCGAGGATGCTCATCAGCACCACCGACAGCGGCACCGTGATCGTGAACACCTCGCCCACCGTCACGTAGTTGAGGAAGAGGGCGTGCATGCCGCCGGCCGCCCCGGCCAGCGCGCAGGAGATCGCCAGCGCCAGCAGCTTGTAGCGGTAGGTGGGCACGCCCATCACCTCGGCGGCGTCCTCGTCGTCGTGGATGGCGAACAGGCCGGCGCCGAACTTGGTGACCGTGATGCCCCAGGCCACCAGCAGCGTCAGCGTGGCCGCCGCCAGCGCCAGCAGGTAGAAGGTGGCCGAGGGCGTCGGGCCGAGCTTGGGCACCGCGGCGGCGGCCAGCGAGACGCCGTTGCCGCCGTCGATCGGCGTGTTGACGATGATGGTGCCGAGCACGAAGGTCACCGCCAGCGTGAGCAGCGCGAAGACCTCGCCGCGGATGCCCTTGACGCGGAACACCACCGCGCCCACCGCCACGCCGAGCGCGCAGGCCACCGCGGCGGCCAGCGGCAGCGTGGCCAGAAAGGGCCAGTCCCAGCGCGCCATCAGCGTGGCGCTGGTGTAGATGCCGGCGCCGAAGAAGGCGCCGTGGCCGAACGAGAAGTAGCCGGTGTAGCCCGACAGGATGTTCCACGACGTGGCCAGCACGATCCACAGCAGGATCAGGTAGAGCAGCGAGTCGTAGAACGCCGGCAGGCCGAGCGCGGGCACGAAGGCGAGCAGCACGCCCGCGCCGACGATGGCCAGCGGCGTGCGCCGCCGCAGCAGCGCCGTCACGCCGCCCTCCCGGGCCGCAGCAGCAGGATCGCGATGAGCAGCGTGAAGGAGACCAGCGGCGCCCACGACGGCGCCGTCACCGCCATCGTCACCGCCTCGCTGACGCCGATCACGATGCCGGCGGCCAGCGGCGCCAGCGCGCGCCCGAGGCCGCCGAGCATGACGGCGGCGAACACCACGCCGACCCAGGCGTAGATCTGCGACGGCGCCAGCGTGAAGCCGAGCGCCAGGCAGACCCCGGCCACCGAGGCCAGCGCCGAGCAGGTGCCGGCCAGCAGCAGCGCGTTGCGCCGCTCGTGGATGCCGAAGGCGGCGGCGATCGGCGCGTCCTCGGCCGAGGCGCGCAGCGCCTTGCCCAGATCGGTGTAGCGCAGCACCGCCCAGACGCCGAAGGACAGCACGAGCGCGGCGGCCAGCGTGATCAGCTCGGGCAGCGGCACGTAGACGCTCGCCACCTTCCAGCGGTGCTCGGCGTAGCTCGACTCGAGCTTGCGGAAGTCGGCCGTCCAGATCGACTGGATGATCGCCTCGACGATGCCGGTGAGCCCGAAGGTCACGAGCAGCGAGTTGAACGGCGTGATCGCGAAGTGCGCCATCAGCGCGTGCAGCAGCGCGCCGAGCACGAAGAACGCCGGCGCGATGACGAGCAGCGTGGCCAGCGGGTCGACGCCCAGGCCGGCCATCTGGTAGCAGAGGTAGGCGGCGAGGAAGGCGAAGGCGAAGAGCGCGAGGTTGATCTGCCGCAGCAGCCCCCACGACAGGCTGAGCCCGAGGCCGAGCAGGCCGTACAGCGCGCCGACGAACACGCCCGACAGCACGCTCTGCGCCAGCAGCGTGGCGCTCGGCCAGGTGAACCCCGACATGCCGGCCGCCGCCGTGCCTTCAGTTGGCCTGCAGCCGCGCGCCGCCGTGCGTGAACTCGCGCGGCCAGACCACCGTCCACTGGCCGTTCTGCACCTGCTTGATGCGCATCAGGTCGTCGCCGTAGTTGCCGGTGCCGTTGAAGCGCAGCCGCCCCTGGATCGTCGGCACCTGATTGGCCTTGAGCCAGCTGCCGATCGCCTTGTCGTCCAGGCCCTTGGTGGCGAGCACGCCGGCCTCGAGGATCTGCCACGCCGTGTAGCTGGCGCCGGCCTGCACCTCCACGGAGGGGTCGGGCAGCTTGGCCGCGGTGGCGCGATCGCGGTAGAGCTTGACGAACTCGGCCGCGCCCGGGTTGTTGGTGAACGGCGGCTGGTCCTCGAAGATCGTCACCGACAGCGCGTTCTTCGCCTCCGGCAGCGTGACCAGCGGGCCGGGCGAGGGGTAGAGGTAGAAGTGCTGCGGCGGCACGTAGTCGATCTTCTTCATCGCGTCGAGCAGCAGGTTGCCGTCGAGGCCGATCGCGCCGACCCAGACGAAGTCGGGCCTGGCGTCCTTGACGCGGTTGGCGATCGGGCCGAAGTCGCGGTTGCCGAAGTCCCACTCGAGGAACAGCACCTCCTGCAGGCCGCGCCGCTTGAAGACCTCGCGCGCGCCGGCGCTCATGAACTGGATCGACGGGAACTTGCTCGTCACCACCGCCACCGTCTTGGGCGGCTTGGGGCCGGCCATCAGCGCGTCGACCAGCGTGCCGGGCACCGTGTTGCCGGGGTCGGAGCCGAGCGACCAGGCCGGGAACGCGAACTCGTACTTGGCCAGCGACGGGATGCCGAAGGTGTGGTGCACCAGCACCTTGCCGTAGCGCTGCGCCACGCCCATCGCCGACAGGATGGCGCCGGTGGCGTAGGGGCCCATCAGCAGGTCGACCTTGTCGGCGGTGACGAGCTGCTCGTACAGCGTGCGCGCGAGATCGGGCTTGCTCTGGTCGTCCTTGAGCACCCACTCGAGCGGCCGGCCGAGCCAGCCGCCGCGCTTGTTGGTCTGCTCGATGAAGATCTCGCCGACGATCTTGTGGATCTGCGCCGTGGCCGACAGCGGTCCGGTCAGCGCCAGCGTGCTGCCGATGCGGATGGGTTGGCCCTGCGCGCGCGCCAGGCCCGATGCGGCGGCCAGGCCGGCGGCGGCGGCGCCGAGCACGCTGCGGCGGCGGATGGGGCGTTGATTCATGGTCTGTCTCCTCGTCGTGTCGGTTGGGGAAAGGGCGGGCCGCGTGCGGGTGCGCGCTCGCGCTGCACGCGCCTCAGGCCGTGCGCCCCAGCGCGCGCAGCAGCTCGGCCACCGGCCCGCGCGCCTGCGGCGCCGGCGTGAAGGTGAGCGGGGCGGCCCCGTCGACGCCGGCGCTGGTGCCGGCGCCGCGGCGCGGCCGGTTGAGCGCGCCGACCAGCGCCGACAGGCCGAGCGCCTCGGACAGCGCGGCGAACTCGCGCTCCGGATCGTGCGCGCCCGGCGACGCGCGGCCAGTCTCGGCCAGGAAGCGCAGGCCGGCGCGCCACTCGGCGTCGCTGGGCCGCACCTCGCGAACGAAGGCGTGCAGGTGCTGCACCAGGCTCGTCATCACGTCGCGCAGCCGCTCGTTCTCGGCGCCGGCGTGACAGGCGATCACGGCGGTGGTGATCTGGTCCTCGTCGATGGGTGCGGGCATGTGCGGGTGGCGGGGGCGAGGCGCGAATCTAGACTTCCACGCGTGAGGCAAGAAGACCGCTCGGCGAAAGCTCAATTCCGCTGCACGCAAAACTGCGGGTAAACATGGATCGCTGGACCGAGGTCGCGCTCTTCGTCCAGGTGGCCGAGCTGGGCAGCCTGACCAAGGCGGCCGAGGTGCTGGAGCTGTCCAACGCCGCGGCCAGCCGGCACCTGGCGGCGCTCGAGGAGCGGCTCGCGGCGCGGCTGGTGCAGCGCAACACGCGGCGGCTGTCGCTCACCGACGTGGGCGAGGCCTTCTACCGCCGCTGCAAGCCGCTGCTGGCCGAGCTGCACGAGGCCGAGGCCGAGGTCAACGCCGCGGTGCTCAAGCCGACCGGCGTGCTGCGCATCACCGGGTCGCTGTCGTTCTGCATGATCCACATCGCGCCGCGGCTGACCGAGTTCACCGAGCGCTATCCCGAGCTGCGCGTGGAGATCGTGGCTGCCAACCGCTACTACGACCTGCTGGACAGCGGCATCGACGTGGCCATCCGCACGCGCGAGTTCGAGGCCGACTCCAACATCACGGTGCGCCGCCTCGCCGAGACGCGGCGCATCCTGGCCGCCTCGCCGCAGTACCTGCAGCGCCACGGCACGCCGGCCACGCCGCAGGAGCTGGCGCGCCACAAGCTGCTGATCTACACCAACGCGCACAACCCCGACCAGCTGCGCTTTGCGCGCGACGGCCACGTCCTGGTGCTGCCGGTGAAGGGCCTGCTCGAGGCCAACGACGGCCAGGTGCTGCGCGCCGCCGCGCTCAGGCACCTGGGCATCCTGGTGCAGCCGATGTACATCGTGCACGAGGACGTGGTGGCCGGCCGCCTGGTGCCGGTGCTGCGCGAGTGGGAGCTGCCGCGCCTGACGGTCAGCATCGCCTACCCGACGCGGCGCCACCTGCCGGCCAAGGTGCGCTGCTTCGTCGACTTCCTGGTCGAGGAGTTCGCGAAGAACGACTACGAGCGGCGCTGGACGAGCTGAGGCGCCCTCAGCCGCCGTGCTCGGCGCGCAGGATGCGCGCGGCCTCGACCATCGCGCGCATCTTGCCCACCGCCACCTCGCGCGGCAGGTACTTCATGCCGCAGTCGGGCGCCAGGATCACGCGCTCCTTGGCCACGTAGGGCAGGGCGCGGCGGATGCGCGCGGCCACCGTCTCGGGCGTCTCGACGTCCATGTCCGAGAGGTCGATGCAGCCGACCATGATCTGCTGCTCGGGCAGCCCGGCGAGCACCGAGCAGTCGAGGTTCGATTGCGCGGTCTCGATCGAGATCTGCCGGCACTTGCAGCCGCGCAGCTCGGGCAGGAAGGAGTAGCCGCTCGGCCGCTCGTGGATGATCGCGGCGTAGCCGAAGCAGATGTGCACGGCGGTCGTGCCGCCGATGCCGTCGAGCGCGACGTTGAGCGCCGCCAGGCCGTACTGGCGCGCCTTCTCGGGCCGCGCCTGCATGTACGGCTCGTCGATCTGCACGATGTCGGCGCCGGCGGCGAAGAGATCGCGGATCTCGGCGTTGACCGCCGCGGCGTAGTCCATCGCCGCCGCCTCGTCGCTCGCGTAGTGGTCGTTCTGCGCCTGGCAGCTCATCGTGAACGGGCCGGGCACGGTGATCTTCACGCGGCGCGTGGTGTGCTTCTTCAGGAACAGCAGGTCTTCCACCTCCACCGCATGGCGGCGGCGGATCGGGCCGACGATGCGCGGCACCGGGTTGGGGTGGCCCGAGCGGTCGAGCGCCGTGCCGGGGTTGTCGATGTCGACGCCGTCCAGCGCGGTGGCGAAGCGGTTGCTGTAGCTCTCGCGCCGGATCTCGCCGTCGGTGACGATGTCCAGCCCCGCCTCTTCCTGCGCGCGGATGGCCAGCAGCGTGGCGTCTTCCCAGGCCTGCTGCAGCCAGGGCTCGGCGACCCGCCAGAGTTCGCGTGCGCGCACGCGCGGCGGGAAGCGGCCGGCCAGCTTGGCGCGGTCGATCAGCCAGTCGGGCTGCGGGAAGCTGCCGACGAGCGTGGTCGGGAAGAGCGGGGCGGGCGGCGGGGCGGGCAGCGGGGCTTGCGGCGGGGCGGGCATGGCGTCCTCGACAGGGGTGCCCCGCCGATTGCAGGCGCGCCGCGCCCACGCGGCAATCCGTGGGCGCCCGGGTTCGCGTCGCCGGCGCGCCTCGCGGCGCGGAAAACTCTCTTCCGGCGCCGCGCGCTTCAGCCTGCCACGGTCTCGCGCTGCGGGGTCGTGCGCGCTGGCGTGCGCGCGGGCGCGGCGGCGAGCGAGGGCAAGGCCGCCATCGTGCCGGTTGCCACGGGCCGCGCCACCGAAGGGGGCGCAGAGGCCGCAGGGGCCGCCGCCGCGACGCTGTCGACAAGCCGGTACACCCCGCAGCCGATCACGCACTCGCCGTCCAGCGGCTCGATCCACGAGGCCTTGGGCTGCACCTGGCCGGTGACGCCGTTGACGATGTCGTATTCGACCCAGGCGCCGCCCGCCGCGGCCGCGGCCCAGGCCTCGCGAACGAAGCGCTCGCCGTCGATGCCCGGCACCTCGTGCACGCGGCGGCCCTCCCACTCGGGCTTGGCGCCGTGCAGGCGGTAGACGCCGGCGCGGTCGATGAAGAAGACGTACAGGTCGCGGTCGACGAAGCCGGCCTCGGCGCTGTGCAGCTCGACCTCGGCGTGGTGGCGGCCGGTGCGGCGCACCAGTTCCTGCGCGCGCGCCACCAGGGCGCGCGCCTCGTCGGCGCCGCCCTGGCGCAGGCGGATCGAGGCCACCGCACGGCCCAGCGCCTCGGCGCGCCCGACCAGCGAACGCGACGCGCTGGTGCTCTCTTCCACCATGGCGGCGTTCTGGCGCGTGATCTCGTCCAGGTTGCCCACCGCCGCGGCCATCTCCTCCAGGCCGCGGCTCTGCTCGGCGCTGGCGCCGGCGATCAGGCGCAGCCGCTCGGAGACCGTGCCCACGCCCTGCACCACGGCGGCCAGCGTGCGCCCGGTCTGCTGGGTGCGCGCCACGGCGGCGTCGGTGCGCTCGGTGGACTCGGCGATCAGGCGGCGGATTTCGCCGGCCGCCTCGCTGCTGCGCTGCGCCAGGCGGCGCACCTCGGAGGCCACCACCGCAAAGCCGCGCCCGGCCTCGCCGGCGCGCGCCGACTCCACCGCGGCGTTGAGGGCCAGGATGTTGGTCTGGAAGGCGAGCGCGTCGATCGTGCCGACGATCTCGCCGACGCGGCGCGCGCTGGCCTGCAGCTGGTCGAGCGACTGGATCGTCTCGCCCATCGCGCGGCCGCCTTCGTCGGCCTGGCGGCGCAGCTCCTGGCTGGTGCCGTCCAGGGCCTGCGCGTCGCGCGCGCTCGTCGCCACGGCGTTGCTCATCTGGCCCACGGTGGCCACGAACTGGCGCAGGCTGCCGGCCTGCTCCTCGGTGCGCTGGGCGAGCGCGGCGCTGCTCGACGAGAGCTGCTCGCCGGTGCTGGCCACACGCACCGCGCTGTTGCGGATCTCGGCCACCATCGCCGAGAGCTTGTCGGCCATGCGCTCGACGTGGCTGCCGATCTGCGCCATCTCGTCGCGCCCGTGGATCTCGAAGCGGTGCGACAGGTCGCCGTCGGCAACCTTGGCCACGCCGGCCGCCAGGCGCCGCGTGGCCGAGACGAAGCTGCGGTAGAACGCGCTGCAGAAGTAGGCCACGAGCAGCGTGCCGACCAGGCTGCCGGCCAGCTCGAGCCAGAACAGGGTCTGCAGGCGCGCCACGCGCTGCACCAGGGCCTGCTCGAGCGAAGCGTTGACGGATTGGCCGAACGCGGCCACGCCGGCGATGGCGACGTTGCCGGCCTCGAAGTGCGCCTTGGCGTCGCCGCGGATCGTGTCGGCGCCGAAGGTGGCGGCGCTCGCCTCGGCGTAGGCGCGCGTGCGCTGCAGCGCGGCGTCGAAGGCCGCCGGCCGCGGGAAACCGGTGCGCACCAGCGCCGCGACGCGGCGCTCGCTGTCGGCGAGCAGGCGCTGCAGCTGCTCGACGCCGGACATGACCTGCGCGCGTTCGGCCAGCGTGCCCTCGCCGCGCGTGAGCAGGCCGGCGCCGCGCCCGCGCAGCTGGCCGAGCTCCTCGGCCCAGGGCAGCGTGTACTCGACCGCCAGGCTCATCAGGAAATAGCTCTGGCCCTCCGGGTCGAGCAGCAGGCCGGAGCGCTCGGCGGTGGTCACCATCAGGCCCTGCAGCGCATCCACCTGCGCCGAGTGGGCGGCGAAGGCGCGCGCGCGGTCGCTGTCGTGGCGGCCCTCGGCCAGCGCCTTGATCGCGCCGTGCACGCCGGGCCAGGTGTCGGCGAGGTCCAGGCGCGACAGGCCGCGCGTGACCAGGGCGTCGGTGCGCGCCAGTTCGTCGAGCACGCGCCGGCGCGCCTCGGCCAGCGGCGCCGCGGCCCCGGCGTCGCCGCTC
>Ga0209172_10004970_pt1 | contig 16843 bp, 12 predicted proteins | sample LarsenN4metaG_FD_184113 | JGI IMG/M metagenome (GOLD analysis project Ga0209172, IMG submission 184113) | Hot spring sediment bacterial and archeal communities from British Columbia, Canada, to study Microbial Dark Matter (Phase II) - Larsen... ... | reverse complement strand
TGGTGTCCGAAGACGCGGTGGTACTCCGCCTGCAGGGCCGCTGCGTCCGCCTCGCGGAGCGATCGGAGCGCCGCCTCACCGGCGGCGACGACGCGCCCGTCCCCGCGCCCAAGGGCTCCCAGCGCCTCCACGGCAGCGGCACTTTCCTCCCGCAGCGGGCGGAGGTCATCGCCCGGCGGCAGGAACGCCAGAGAGAGGAAGCGGTAGACGGCACTCCGGCTGAGGGCCCCGATGACCTCGATCTCGCTTCCCGCCGTCCGTGTCTCCTCCACGGCGCCCACCTAGATGGAGTTGAGATGCTGCGCCGGACGGGTGTAGATCGGCTCCTGCACCGTTAGGCGGACGATCTCCTTACCGGCCCGGTCCAGGCCGATGACCGTGTCGTTGAACATCTCCCACTTCTTCCCGTTGATGGTCGTCTCGTAGATCTTGGCCCCGGCTTCGATCCGGTAGCTGAAGATGATGCGCTGCGACGCCCGGAAGAGCTGCAGCACCGCCAGCAGTTCGCGGGGCGGCGCGGTGTAGGTCTCGACGGCCGCGTCGGCGCCCGGCCCGAACATCTGCCGCAGGTAGGCGCGCGGCACCCAGCGCGGGGGGATGTAGTAGATGTTGGGCTGCGTCCCAAACTGTGGGTAGAGCGGCAGCGCCACCCGGGCCACGCGGATCAGGTAGTAGAGGGGATGCTGGCGGTCCTCCACCCAGGACCCGTCGGGATTCGTGCGCACCAGGCCGTGTAAGCGGATCTTGCCCACGCACGCGGCCATGCAGCGCGCCTCCATCGGCGCGCCGGCGGAGAGCGGGTCGCGCCCCTCGACCCGGGGATAGCACCCGATGCACTTCTCACTGATGCGGGTGTAGGCGTTGAACATCGGCTTCTTGTAGGGGCAGGCCTCGACGCACTTCTTGTAGCCGCGGCAGCGCTTCTGGTCGATGAGCACGATCCCGTCCTCCGGCCGCTTGTAGATGGCGTTGCGGGGGCAGGCCGCCAGGCACGCCGGGTAGGAGCAGTGGTTGCAGAGCCGTTGCAGATGGAAGAACCAGGTGCGGTGCTCCGGGAGCGCCTCGCCGGTTGCGTGGTAGGTGCCCGTTCTCACGGGATAGGCGGTGGGCGTGTCCTCGTAGATGTTCGGCGCGCGCCACTCCTCGTCCGTGGGGAGATACCCCAGCGCCTCCGCGCTGGGCGGGGCCGCCTCGAAGAGGGTCTTGCCGTCGAAGAGTCCGTACGGGGCGCGGCGGTCGTCCCGCTGCCGGGTGTCCCAGCTCTGCCCGCCGGGATTGGCCTTCTCCAGCAGCTCCAGCGCTTTGACATCCCAGAACTGGGGGTAGCCGCCGTAGGGCTTCGTCTCGACGTTGTTCCACCACATGTACTCCTGGCCGCGGCTGAAGGTCCAGGTGCTCTTGCAGGCCATGGTGCAGGTCTGGCAGCCGATGCAGCGGTTGATGTTGAAGACGGCGGCGAACTGCGCGCGGGGATGCCGCTCCGGGAAACGGTAGGCCATCTTCCGGCCGAGTTGCCAGTTGTACACGTCAGGCATCGCCGTCCGCCTCCTTCTGCTCCACCGCTGTCCGCCCCGCGGCCCATCGGGTGAGGGTGTCGGCGACCAGAACGCGGACGTACTCCTCGCCCCGCGCCCGGTAGATCAGGTGCGGGGTGCGATAGAAGGGGTTGCGGAAGAGCCCGAGCAGGCGCTCCGCCGCCCACCCCTCGCGCAGGTACTCCTCGACCAGGCAGCGCGCCATCTCGTCCAGGGCGTCGGCGTCGGCGGGCACGGCCACGCCGACGAGTCCCATCGGGTCGTCGGGTTCGAAAGGTTTGACCGCCATCGCCGTCACCGGCGCCGGACGCGCACCAGCGCGCCCGCCAGGTAGCGTTTCATGAAGTCGCCCTCGCGCCCGGGGCTGAAGCCGGTGCGCGCCGGCTCCCACAGGCCGACCCCGCCGATGCCGCCGTCCTCCGCCTTGGTGATCTTCACCAGGGTCTCCTTGGGGACGGTGTTCACGGCGTGGTTGTCGGCCTCACCGCCGAAGAGGAACGCCATGGTGCCCTTGGACTTGTGGAAGAGGGTGTCGGTCTGGTGCATGGGCATCAGCCAGTCCCGGGTGATGGACTGCTGGCTCCCGTAGCGGAGGTTGGCCTGGTAGCCGGTGTCCGCCGAGCGGGCCAGTTTGTCCGGCCGGGTCTCATGCGCCTGCACCGACTTCTCCGTGGCCATGAAGGGGGCGTGTTTCATCATCACGATGTCGAAGGGATAAGCGGGATTGTACCGGGCCCGCACCATGCAGCGGGCCACGCGGTAGAAGGGATCGGTGGGTTTCCACCCGATGTAGGGCCGGTCGGCGGCGTAGGCGTCCACGTAGACGTAGTCGCCGTCGTTGATGCCCAGTTCCCGCGCGGCCTGGGGGTTGATGTGCAGCTGGTGCTCCCCTACCCCGGGGGTGCGCCGGTCCAGACGGTAGGGGTCGCCGAAGTTGGAATCCCAGATCATGTTCCAGTCCACCGCGCTCCAGGAGGAGTGCACGCGGTGGCGGGTCTTCGGCGTCAGGCAGTAGAACCGGTAGCCCTGCTCCCAGAGCGGGTTCTTCGTCTGCTTCACCTCGGTCCAGGAGCGCTTCACGTTGCGCACGGTGCGCTGGTCCCAGTGCAGGGCGTCCAGGGGGATCCCATAGTCGGCGGGCCGGACCAGCGGGTTGGTGCTGACGATGACGTTGGGCAGGTAGGGCGTGGCCTCGGGCCCTTCGCGATGCACGATGAAGTTCTCCCCGTACTCGATCGCCTCGGGGATGTCGCAGTAGGCGTTGAGGCGGCCGGTGTCGGTGTAGAACGGCTCGCTATCCGCCACCTGCTCGTAGAACGGCACGCGCGGGTAGGTGCGGAAGAGCATCAGCGCCGCGCCGGGCTCGCCGTACTTTCCGCCGGCAATGTCGGCGAACCGGTAGCCCACCGTGGAGGTCGAACTGTCCAGGATGCGCTGGATGTAGACCTCCGGCCGGCGCTCCAGCAGGAACTTGTAGTAATCGCGGAAGCGCCGGTCGCCGGTCAGGTCGCTGAGCTTGGCCGCCACCGCGGCGATGATCGCGCCGTCGTCCTTGGTGTCGAAGAGGGGCTTGATCCCGCCCTTCCAGACCTGCAGGAACGGGTTGCTGCAGGAGGCGGTCAGCTCAGGCGTCTCAAACTCCACCCAGGAATTGGCCGGGAGGATGACGTCGGCGTACTCGGCGCTCGCCGTCATCTCGATGTCCTGGTTGATGATCAGCTCGACGTTGGGATTGACATTCTTGATGACGCCGTAGGCCCACTTGGCGTTGTTGATGATGTTGACGTTGTTGTACCACATGACCTTCGTCGGCGTGGGCATGTGGCTCTGGCCGGTGAAGACCTTGCGGCCGGCCCCGGGGGTGTCGACGATCAGCGGCACGTCCCCGTGGTCCCAGTAGGCCGGCTCCTCGTCCTTCAGGTACTTCTTGACCTTGATCTCCTTGCCGTGCGTCGCCGGATCCAGGGCGGGATGGAAGGGGTCTTCGAAGAGCCACCCGGTGATACCGGGTCCCGTCCAGGGAGACCCCTGGAAGATGCCGGCCTTGTAGTTGCCCGCCCAGGTGTGGCACCCGGCGCCGGGCCGGCCGATGTTCCCCGTCAGCATGAGCGGCAGGTAGAAGGCCCGATTGGCCAGCGTGGCGTGGAACCAGTGGTTGATGCCCTCGCCGATGTGGATGGCCACCGGCTTGATCGTGGCAATGTCCCGGGCCAGCCGCTCGATCATGGCTCGCGGGGTCTGGGTGATCTCGGCCACGGTCGCCAGGTCGTAGTCGCGCAGGTGGTCGCGGTAGGCCTCCCACAGGGTCAGGCACTCCACCTCGCGGCCGTCCACCAGGCGCACCTTCCCCCGCCAGCGCAGGTCGGGGTCCACCCGCGCCTGCACCATGCGCTGCCCGACCTGGTCGCGGGTGATCGCCCGCAGTCTCCGGCTGCGGCGGTCGAAGAGGACAAAGTCGCCCAGCTTCTCGTACTGGTCGGGCTTGAGGTTGTGCCGGGTGAAGCTGGGGCCGTTGGGATCGAGGCCGGGCTTGTAGTCGGCGAAGACCTCGGCGGCACGGAGCCGCTTCAGGGTGTCCGTGCGGATGATCAGCGGGAAGTCCGTGAACTGTTTGACAAACGTTTCATCGTACCACCGGCGGTCCATCATCAGCCGCGTGATGCCCAGAAAGAGCGCCGCGTCGGTCTGCGGGCGGACGGGCATCCAGTAGTCGGCCTTGACCGCGGGCGGGCCGTACTCGGGCGTGATGACGACGATCCGAGCGCCGCGCTCCATCAGTTCGTTGAAGAAGTGGGATTCCGGCATCTTGTTTTCGATCAGGTTCTTGCCGACCTGGATGTGCAGCCGGGCGTGGCGCAACTCGTTGAAGTCCACGTCGGAGGCCTGCAGGCCATGGACGAAGGGCTGCCCGGGGGCCTGGTCGCCGTGCCAGGTGTAGTTACTCCACTTCCGGGCGCCCAGCGCCTGGTCGGGCCCGACTCCGCGAATGCGTGCGTCCAGCAGCGCCATCATGTTGGCCGCGCGCCACAGGCCGTACTTGCCGATCACGCCCAGCAACCCCATCCCGCCGCGGAACTTGAAGGTGCGCACGCCCGCCTCGTGCATCGCCTCCACCATTTCCGGGGCGTACCCCTGCGCGCGGAGCCGCCGCGCGCCGGCCGGTCCGCTGTAGCGCCGGGCGATGGCGATGAAGGCCTTGCCGATGTAGTCGGTGACCTGGTCCCAGGTCACCCGCGCGAACATGTCGGTGCCGCGGCTGTCGAAGCGGTACTTCGTCTTGAGGGCCGGGGTGAGCTCCGGAAAGCCGTCGTCGGCCCACTGCTTCCAGCCCTGCCGGACCATGGGGTACTTCAGCCGGGACGGCCCGTAGACCCGGCGGTGGAAGGTGTAGCCCTTGAGGCAGCCCCGCGGATTCCAGGCGGGGGTCGCCGTGTTCCCATACAGGTCGGCGTAGCGCTGGACGTCGTAATTCTGCTCGATGCGCATGATCACGCCGTTGCGCACGAAGGCACGCAGGCGGCAGTGGTGGGTGTCGTTGGGCGAGCAGACGAAGGTGAAGCTGGAATCGTACCGGTACTGGTCGCGGTAGACCTTCTCCCAGTTCCGGTCCGGGTAGAAGCCGAGTGGGTTCTCGATTGTTGCCAGCGGCTGGAGCAGGCGGAGCGGAATGGCCTGGGCCACGACGAGCCCCCCGACGGTCCCGCTGGCCATCTCCAGAAACTCTCGCCTGGTGAGGCCGCCCTCCAGCGCTTTGGGCAGTCCGTCCGGAGGGAGGTCCTGACTCGTCACGGCGGGACGCTCACGCGGATCATCCATGACCGGTCCTCCCCGTGTTTGCCAGCAATGGCGTGGCTAGCGGTGCCAGCCTGAGCGTGAATGTGCAGCGGGGATCACCCCGCACGATCGATTCCCGCTGCGCTACCTCGGCCCCCACGAGCGCAGCCAGCAGCCGCCGGCTGATCTCACAGAGCTCAGGGAACTCTCGGGCGATGGGTGCCAGCGGGCAGGTGTGAAGTATCACCTCATAATCCGGGCCGACCTGCCTCACGTCACCGGCCGCAGTGTTGTCCAGCAGCCCAGCCAGGGCGGCCCTGATGCGGGTCACCGGATCCGGAATCCCGGTCACATGCTCGTGCCGGACGGCGAGGTCTGCGGCCACCGTCACGGCGATCCGGCCGAGCCGTTCCCGGCCATCCGCACCGAGGGCGCGAAAGATCGCTGACAGGAGAGTCAGGTAGCTCTCCACCGACCCCCGGGCGGCCGCGGGAGCGAGTTCGTAGAGGATGGGAGGACGGCCGGTCCGTGCACGGACCACCCGTTCCCGGATCAGGCCGTCTCGTTCCAGAACAGTAAGGTGCTGCCGCAGCGCGGAGCGGGATAAGCCCGTCGCCTGCTGGATCTCGCTCAGCGTCGCACCTCCCCGCTCGCGGATGAGCCGGAAGAGGCGCGTGCGGGTAGGATGAGGGACGATCACCGGTGAGCGGGCCTCCTGGTCATCCCTTACGCACGCGCTAGAGCGACTTTCAACCGTTGAAACGGTTTGATCAGAAGATAGCCCTCCCGAGCGAACCGGCAATCGGGTGAACAGAGTATTTCTCGGTGTGGATCGGCAACCGCGGAATTGCGAGCGCGGGAGGCGGTGGGAGGGAGCGGAGCACCCGACAAGCGCGCCAGCGGTGCGCTGGCCCGAGATAGATTGGGTTAGCTCCGAAGAGCCACTTCCTCCCAATCTCGGATCTCGCTTCCGCTGGCAAGGTCAGTCAAGCATCAACTTCGCCGTTCGTCAATCCGAAACGCACGTTCGGCGCCGGCCAACCGGGAGAGCGCGGAGGGCAGGCTTCTGGAGCGGCCGCCGGATGTCCGCCTGCATGCGGAGGAGCTGATCGTCCACCCCGGTCAGCGGCGGCAATACGGTGGGGGGCGCTGCGTGGGCCTCAGCCCGGGCGGTGGCCGGGCGTCCCACCAGCAGGGTCGTCCCCGCCGCCGCTGCCGCCAGCCCAAGCAACTCCCGACGTTTGAGGGCGGCCCGCGCGGATCCATTGTCTTCTGTGTTCGATCGACGGTAAGGAGGGGTAGGGACCATGGAGGCGCCAAAGCGACGCCTCGACTGCGAGCGACTGCCCCTCTTCCTCTCGATCCTCATGCGGCCATGCCTCCCGGCGATCCCGTTGCAGGTCTGGGCTAACGGCAGTAGTCCGATGAAAGGCAGACAATCCGCTGGCAACCCTGATCCCGTCAGGCCGAGGATGAATTCGGCCTGCCGGAGAAGCCTGAGGGGTCCGACGACTAGCCCGTCGCCTCTATCCGGAAGGGAGCACGCCCTCCCCTAGTCACAGGACAGACTGCCGCGGCAGGCCGCGCAGTACCGGGAGATCAGTCCGGCGGTTACCGGGTGGTCGGCTTCCAGCAGCCTCGTGATCCGCCGCAACATGGCTCCCGGGGCGATGGGCTCGCCGCAGGCGACGCAGCGACGGTACTGGTCGCGAACAAGCACTGTCCTGCCGCGGGCGAGGCGCTCCAGTTCGGTGACCCGGCGCAGGTCCAGAACGCCGGGTTCTGGACATACCGGCACGCACTGCCCGCACGCTGTGCAGAGCGCCGCATCAAAAGTCAGAGCGAGTCCCCCATCGCCTTGCAGCAGCAACGATCCGGTCGGGCACACCGCCGCGCAGGCGCCGCAGAACGTGCACCCGGAGGTCAGATCGACCGTGCCGAAGGGCGAAGCGGGATGCTCCAGAGAGACCTCCTCCAGGCCGACATGACCACTGGCCAGCTGCAGCACCACTTGGGCGCGGGCCCGGTGCTGGAAGGGAGCAGAGACCGCTCCCTGCCGCGGTGGACGACAACGCAGAGAAACTGACCGGAGGGCCTCCCCGAGCGCTTCCGGATCGTGGGGCAGCAGGATGACCTCATCCTCCCCTCGTCCCAGGCGGAACAGGAGCCGCCGGCAGTAGTTCACGCGATCCGCCACTCGGCCTGAACCGCCACAGCCGCACTCCGCGGTGCAGGGCAGGACGCCCACGGCGGAAGCACCAACGTGCAGGCAGGCCAACAGCCAGGCCGGTGGCACCATCTCCAGGCAGGGCACCTCCACCGGCATCCAGTGCGGGGGGTAGGTCGTCTCCCGCTCTGCCAATGCGTCAAGCAGCCGTGCACTGTCACTGGACACAAAGAGAATAGCCCGGGGCTCCTCGCCGCTCTCATCAAGTAACGCCGCAACCTGCGCGGCGAGTTGGGCGGGGGCATACCCCGGAAAATCCATCGCGTCATGGGGACACCCGCTGAAGCAGACTCCGCATCCAGTGCAGCGGGACTTCTCCAGCCGGATCTCCCCGTCTTCCACCCGCAGGGCTCCTGGCGGGCAGAGGCCCACGCAGTACTGACATCCCTCGCCCACCCGGCACCGTTCCGGCGCGACCGCCGGGATCGTTTGATATTCCAGCAGCGACAGATTCAGGAGGGACCAGCGGCTGGGGGCCGCCGACAGCACGGGTTTCAGGTTTTCGGGGCGGCTCCCCGCGAAGAGCCCGGCCCGGGCCACAGCGGCGGAGAGTAGCACCCCGGCCTTTTCCGTCGCCACCGGCCGGGAATGTGCTCTGGCCGCGGAGGTGCCCAGGTCGACCACCTCGACCCCGACCGGGTCCAGACCGGCCTTGCGCAAGGCCGTCTGGAGTTCCGCCCGTGGATAGAGGCGGGAGCACACTCCCAGGACCAGCCGCGCTGTCCCGTCGCTCTTGAAGACACGGGTGATGCGCCGGGGGTGCGCGCAGAGATCCGGCACCACCTGCACCTGCACTGCCGGAACCGTTTCCCGCAGTGCACCGCTCACCTCGGAGAGGTCCAGGCCGGATCCACAGGACTCCAGATCGGCGCAGAGGAGGACAGTGGTGGAGAAGCCGGGCGGGGGACTCACCCGCAGCGTCATCCTGAACTCTCCGCCGCGGTTGCGGGCAAACGGCCCTGCACCAGGAGTGCGACCACGTCAGCATCGTGGTGCACGAACACCGCAGCAGCCTCTCCCACGGCTGCGTAGAACCCTGCCGGGGCCGCACGTCCGAGCGTGCGACTGAAGTGCGCGGCCCAGCGGCCCAGATGCTGCCGGAGGAAGAGGTGCTGGCGCGCAAGGGCACGTGCGCCGTCTTCCGGAACACCCCACTCCCAGGCGCCCGCCTCCCGGTCGCAGAGAAAGGCCATGAACTCCAGCTCAACGGCGATGTGGTCCGGAGCCTCCCCGGCCGAGGGATTCAGGGAGACGCCTTCGGCGGCGTACTCCCGCTCCAGAGCGGCGGCGGCTTCGGGAGCGCGCCGAGGATCGGGGGCCAGGTAGTGCGACTCGTAAGGTGGACAGGCGCCGGCGCCGGCGAGTCCAAAGAGCCCCGCGTACTCCGCCTGCATCCCCTCCGCATCCGGCCCGGTCATCCGCTGGAGCCTCCGCAGCAGCGACAGCCATTCAGGGAAGATGGCCAGTCCGGCAAAGATTCGACGCTCCCGTCTCAGGTGGGATGCGGAGGCGCCGATGCGGGCCAGGCGTGCTGCGTCCGGGTACAGGAAGACGGACGCCAGCAGGGCGTAAGCGGTGCGGCGACTCCGGGCGAGGGCCGCCAGCGGTCCCCAGGGCCAACCGGCCCTGCGACCGCTAGCGGAGGCGGGGACGGGCCGGCGGTGCGGGCGCACGGCGGCCCGGGATGAGTTCATAGACCACGGCCGAGAGGAACATCAGCATGATTCCCAGGATGAAGAAGGCCGGCAGGAAGGGGATCTCACCCGCCCCTCCCGGCGGCGCGCTGCTTAACATGGGGATGCCCGGGATGCGCAGGCGGAGCCCCAGCGTGAAGCTGGTGGCCGCGAACACGAGCCCCGCCAGAATCATTACGCGCGCTGTGACCACCCTCATGGTGCTACCCCTCCTGTTCCTCCTCCGGGAGTTCAATGATGGGGAAGGCCTTGGAAAACAGCACATACATCAGCGTGCCCAGCCCGAACAGCCCCAGGATGATGCTGTACTCCACCCAGGTGGGGCTGTAGGAGCCCGGTGGGTAGGGCAGCAGCGTCCCGTGCGTCTGGGAGGGGACGACGATGAGCAGCCGTTTCCCCACGGCAGCGACATTGGCCAGGAGCCCACTGGCGACGATCTGGGGGAGACGGTAGCGCTGCTGCGTGAATTGGCGGAACTGCAGGACGAAGGCGCCGAGCATCGCGGCCACGGAGATCCAGTAGATCCCCGCATACCGGCCGAAGAAGATGGCCCGCGAGATGCGGATCTCGTGGCTCGGCGCCGCATAGGTGGCCGTGAGCCAGTCGACGACCATGAAGTAGAAATAGGCGGCGATGAGCACCATCAGCAGGTTGCCGAGCCAGCGGAAGACCTCCGGGGTGAGGCGGTCCTCGGCCGCCAGGGCGCGTCGCATGATCGCCGCGATGACGATCAGCAACCCTACTCCCGAGACACCGGCTAGGATGACGAAGGCCGGAGCCTGCAGCGCGCTGAACCAGCCAGGACGCCCCACCTGCAACCCGAAGACGAACCCCAGGGTAGAGTGGGCGATCACCAGCATCGGCAGGATGGCCAGGGAGAGCCAGAAGCTGGCCCGGTCGTGCCGTTCCCGCTCCTCCGCCGTGCCCCGGTACCCGGCCGCCCACAGGCGGTAGAACCACTGCAGGCGCCCCGGCGCCCGGGCGCAGAGGGCGGCGTCGCGCCGTCCATCCAGGAAGAAGTACACCAGACTGGCAAACAGGTAGCCGGCGATGACCATGGTGAAGGTGCCGAAGAACGGCGACTGCGGGCGCGCATACTTGAGCAAGTAGACGATACCCCGCAGAGGCTGCCCCAGATCGGGCAGAACGCTGAACGCCGCGAGGATCAGCGAGACGACCGTCAGGAGTTCGGCCATACGCGAGACCGCCCGCAGATGCCGCAGGTTCAGCAGGCGCACCAGCGCCGCCGTGGTGATGCCGGCAAAGCTGACGCCGACGAAGTAGACGTCAAAGGCAATGTAGAGGCCCCAGGTCGACCCGCCCATCGTGCCGATGTCCCGCAGGCCGGTGACCGCGAGTCCCTGGGTCAGTTGGTAGAAGAAGGCGTAGATGCCCAGGCCGATGAGCGCAACCAGCAGGACCATGAACAGGTACGCGCCCGCCGAGAACTGCCCCACCGCGTAGGGAAAACGCTGCGCCTTCGTCGCCATGGCCTAGACCCTCGCCCTCACCGTCTCGACCTGCCGGGTGTCATGACCCGGCGGCTTGCCGCTCAGGTAATACACCCGGGGGGCCGTGCCGGTTTCCTCCAGCAGGCGGAAGCTGGGTCTGTTCTTCAGCAACTGCGCGACCTTACTGTTGGGATCGTCCAGGTCGCCGAAGTGCAAGGCGAACACAGGGCAGCCGGCCACGCAGGCTGGCAGCAGCCCCTGCTCCACCCGCTGCACACAGAAGGTGCACTTCTCAATGACGCCCTTGAGGTGCCCGCCGCCGGCGATGCGGCGCTGCTCCCGTCCGTAGGCTTTGTCCAGATCGGGGTTCTTGTAGGGCGGAACCGCGCCGTTGGTGGCGCGGTCGAGCACGGCCGCGGCCTCCCGGTCCATCCAGTCCAGGTAGTAGTTGCGCTCCGGCTTCATCCAGTTGAAGTAGTTGACGCCGTAGGGACAGGCCACTTCGCAGTAGCGGCACCCGATGCAGCGGTCGAAATCGGTAGCCACCAGACCGTCGGGCCGCTTGTAGCGCGCTCCTACCGGACACACCTTTACGCACGGTGCGTTGTCGCAGTGCATGCACGGCCGCGGCATGAACCAGACGCGGGTGTTAGGGTATTCGCCCTCCTCAAAGCGGAAGACGTACATCCAGAAGTTGGCCCGCGGCGTGTTGTTCTCCACCTTGCAGGCCTCCATGCACGCCCGGCACCCGGTACAGCGGTTGAGGTCGATCACCATGGCGTAGCGCGCCATCAGCGGGCCTCCTCCGCCTTGTAGACCCGGACCTTGACGTGGAAGGACTGGTCGGCCGTATTGGCGACGTACCCTTCGCCGGTAAAGAACAGGGCGTTGGCGGTGGGGCCCTGCCCCTTCGCCCAGGGGTGCGTCCACAGGCCGTAGTGGTGCGGCATCCCCACCGTGTCGGGCCGGATGGCCTCGGTGTAGTGGACCGGCACCCGGACACGCCGGCTCTCGCCCGTGAGGGCGTTGTGCGACTCCACCCAGACTTCCTCACCGTTGCGGATGCCCCGTTCCCCGGCCGTCTTGGGGTTGATGTCCAGGCGCTGCCGGGGGGCCAGCTCTGCCAGCAGCGGAATGAAACTGCTGCGCGACTGTTTGAACTCGATCATCTTGTAGCTGATCAAGTAGAGGTCATAGCGCGCAGGCGACTCCTCCATCGTCGGCCGGCGCCAGGTCGGGAGAGCGGTATAGTCCTGCCAGTAGAGCGGCGCGGCGTCCCGCTCGCGCATCTCTTTCCGGTACCGTAGCAGCGTCTCCCCGTAGAGGCGGTGGCGTACACCCCCGAAGGGTGGATCGGTGGCGTAACCGTAGGCTGCCTGCGGTGGGATCGGGCCCTTGACCTTGACCCCGTGCTTCTCGAAGTAGGCGACGCCCTCGGCGATCCCCTCCGAGCGGGCCCACCGGTCGAAGATGCTGCGGACGGACGGCTTGCGGTCCAGCGGGAGCAGGTGGGGCTCTTTGAGCTTGAGGCCCTCGTTGAGGTGGTCGAGGTAGCCACCCTTCCCGTAGAGGATGCCGGCCTTCTCGCAGAGGTCCAGGTAGATATCGATGTCGCCTCGCGACTGGAAGAGCGGCTTCATCGGCGGCAGACGGAGGGAAACGCCGTCCACGTACTGGTCGGTGGCCTTGCTGGGCCCTTCGTACTTCTCGATGGTCGCCGCCGGCAGCACGACGTCCGCGAAGTAGTCCGCGGTCTCCGACAGCCACGGATCGATGACCGCCACGAACTTGAACGTTCTGTAAGCCTCCATGATGTCGGGCTGGGAGGCAAACGCCACCAGCGGGTTGCTCATGTGCACGATGAGCACTTCCGGCCGGTCCTTCACCCCGTACCTGTCGGGGTTGCGCAGCACTTTGGCCACGACCGATGAGTTGTTGCTGTTGATGGGGAAGTACTTGCTGTCCTTCAGGTAGATGTTGTAGGGAGGATCCTTGATCTTGATCTCATCGAGCTTGTCGAAGTTCTCGTGGAGCTTCCAGCCGCCCACATCGGTGCGCTGCCCGCCCACGGCCCCGACGCTTCCGAGCAGCATCATGACCATGAGCATGGCGCGCACCGCCTGGAAGCCCAGCTCTTGCTGGGAGACGTGGTAGGCCATGATGGCCACGGGCCGGTGGGGGAGGGTCACGCCGTCGATGACGACGGTGCTGCCGATGCGCGCCTCCTCGCCCAGCTCGTGGGCCACCCGGCGGATAGCCTCGGCGGGGATGCCGCAGACCTCGGCCGCCCACCGTGGGGTGTATCGGGCCACGTGCTCCCGGAACACCTGGAAAGCCGTTCTCACCTTCCGGCCAGCAACGGTGAACTGCCCTTCCAGTGCTGGAGTGACCCCGGGCGCATCGAAGGGGCGGGCGGCGCCCTGCTTTGAATCCCAGACCTGCTCCTTGCCGTCCACGCGCAGGAAGAACCCGTCCTCCTGCACGAGGAAGGGGGCGTTCGTGTACCGCGTCAGGTAGTCGCGGTCGATAGTGCCGGCCCGGATCAGCTCACGGCACAGCGCCAGTGCCAGGGCCAGGTCCGTCCCCGGTCGGATCGGCAGCCACTCGTCGGCAAAGGGCCCGGCGCCGCGGAGCCGCGGATCGATCACGACCAGCTTGAGACCCCGTTCTCGGGCTGCCATGAGCTGCTGGGGCCAGGTGATCCAGCACAGCTGGTTCCCCCCGGCATTGGTGGCGTTCCACCCCCACGCCAGCAGGTAGCGGGTGTGCCGGAAGTCTGGATGCAGGACGCCGGACATGCCCACGGTGTACTCCGAGGCGCGGTAGCCGGCGTCGGAGCAGAAGGCGCCGTGGTGTAACTTCGTGGCCCCCGAGGCTTTGACGAACGCCTCATCGTAGAAGGCCTTGGCTTTGCTCCGCCCCTTCTGCCAGACGAGGAGCTTGGGGTCCCTGGCCCGGATCTCCCGGATGCGCCGGGCGACCAGGTCCAGGGCTTCATCCCAGGTGGCCTGCCGCCAGCGCCCCGCGGTGCCCTTTCCGTTGGTGCGGATTAAAGGCGTCTTCACCCGGTTGGGATCGTAGATGGCCATGATCTGGGCCACGCCCTTGGGGCAGAGGGTCCCCCGATTGAGAGGGTTGCCGGGGTGGCCTTCCAGCTTGACGATCCGCCCGCCGATACGCCGGGCGAGGATTCCGCAGTCTTGCTTGCCGATCCAGCAGGTGGTGGGAACCCACTTCTCCGCGGGCGCCGCGGCCGTCGGGGAGGGTGCTGCCACTAGCGTCTCCAGCCCGCCGGGTAGGATTTGTCGAGCAAGCAGTGCTCCTCCGGTGGCCACGGATCCCTTGACGAAGGTACGTCGGGAGATCTTCATCCGCTCACCCCAGTGGGCGGTCAACGTGCGACATCCCACATTACCCTATAGCCCGAAAGAACTAGGGCAAATCGGGCCGAGAACCGATCTTTGCCAGGCGCGGAGCGGATCTCGGCCCTGCTGATTTGTGGAGTGAGGCCTGACAACTCCTACCTTTAAAGGCGCTGAGGTTGAAGTCGAGGGCGGCCGCATCGAGGTCGTGGGGGGACGCCGAGGAGGAGCAGTCCGAGCCCAGGAAGAGGATCTGCCGCTGCAGGTGCCGTTCGTGTTCGAAGACCTCCCATTTCGACTGGCCGAGCCCAGACCCCAGGCGCCGGCGGCGAGCGGGGCAAAGGCCATGACGTGCATCTCCTGCGCGGTCCCGTCTTCTATCTCGGGAGTCCGGCCGATGCCGCTGTGCCAGTCCGCATCAGCGCGGCGAAGAAGTCGGGGTGGTCCCCACGCGTGAAGCGCTCGTGCGGTTCCGTCCCAGGACGAAGCCGTCGTGATCCACGATTACCGCGTGGCCGGTCCGGCCCAGGGCGAGCGGGCTGATCAACTGCGCCAGCGTGTCCCGGCGCAGATCGATGATCCCGGCCAGCGCGCCGACAATGGTCCCCTGAGCGTTACGGAGCGGTACGACCATGGCGACCGCGGGATATCCTTCCGGGAGGAAGCGCAGCAGTCCGGAGACAGTGGCAGTTCCGCGCAAGGCCGCTCGGACGGCGGGATCTCCCAGGGAGATGCCTTGGGAGGTCCCCGGCCAGAGGACTCGGCCGGCGACTCAGGCGCGTGAGGATGTCCATCTGAACACCCACCCAGAACGGTCGGCCACTTCCAGCCGCCGCGGCGGGATTGAGTTGACTCTATCCCTCCAAGGTACTACCGGCCATCGGCGGACGCCCGATCCGGCGCCACGAGGGCGTGCAAATCGCCTCGCCGACGCTGGAATGGGAAAGGACGGCGAATATTCGCGCTCCGTGCTCCGGGGCAGGGAACCGAAGTATACTAGCGGGCGAGCACTTCCCGCTCCCTCCCGGCCACCCCGATGCCGGAGCGTGAGGACGCGCCACGGAGGTTTGCTCTGGTGTTGCGAAAGCGGCAATCAAAGGACGCGCAAGACCCCCGCGGTCACGCCTTGGAGCCTTATGGCCACGGCCATGCCCAGCGCGCAGGTTCCCACGGTCACACCCACGGCGCTATCGACCCCTCGATCATCGCCTCCCAGCGGGGAATCTGGGCCATCAAATGGTCCTTCGTGGGGCTGGCGGCAACCGCGCTGCTGCAGGTCGTGGTCGTCATCCTCTCCAGCAGCGTGGCGCTCCTGGCGGACACCATCCATAACTTCGGGGACGCCTCGACGGCGATCCCCCTCTGGATCGCCTTCCGGCTGGCCCGGCTCCGGCCGAACCGGAAATTCCCCTACGGCTACGCGCGGGTGGAAGATCTGGCCGGCGCGGCCATCGTGCTGACCATCCTGTTCAGCGCCATCGTAGCCGGGTATGAATCCTTCGATCGCCTCCTGCACCCCCGCCCCGTGGAGTACCTCTGGGCAGTGGCAGCGGCTTCGATCATCGGCTTCGCCGGCAACGAGGCCGTGGCCGTCTTCCGGATCAGGGTGGGGAAGGAGATCGGCAGCGCGGCACTGGTGGCCGACGGGTACCATGCCCGTGTCGACGGCCTGACGAGTCTGGCCGTTCTGCTCGGGGCCTTCGGGGTCTGGCTGGGCTATCCGCTGGCCGACCCCCTGGTCGGCCTCGGCATCACGGGGGCGATCCTGGGCATCGTCTGGCAATCGGGGAAGGCGGTGGTCACCCGCATGCTGGACGGCGTGGAACCGGGCGTCATCGACGAGCTCACCCATGCGGCACAGCACGTGCCGCAGGTTCAGGCGGTGACCGAGGTACGGGCCCGCTGGATCGGCCACCGCCTGCACGCCGAGGTCAGCATCTCCGTCCCGGCGGAACTCTCTGTGGGTGAGGCGCACGCCGTCGCGATGGACGTCCACCATGAACTCCTCCACCACCTCCCCCACCTGGCCGCCGCTACGATCCACCTCGACCCGACCACCGCCTCGGGGGATCAGCACCACCGCATCGCCGCCCACGCACACGACGGCCTGCCGGTGCACTCGCACTAGCGCGGTGAGTCCGAAAACCACCGCACCGCACGATGTGGTCAGCGACGCCGACGGACGGGCCATCCACGGACGGCCGCGGAGACCGCAACGGATGAGACTGGGATGTCTGGCGATGCGCCCGCGTCCTGCGTCACCAGATCCCGATCCCTCCACCGGCTCGGCCCGGACCTGGTTCGGCCGTGGCGAGTGGACTGCGGACTTACACGATGAGGGCCTCCAGGTGGAAGGACCCCTCCCGACGGTACGGCTCGGCCAGCAGGAAGCGGCCGTGGCTGAGCGGTCCGTGGAACAGATAGAAGGCGCGATCTAACTGATCGTGCACAGCCCGGCCCAGCGCCGCGTCATCGAGCGCGGCATGCTCGGGGACCAGCGCGGCCAGGCGATCGCCGAACATCCTCCGGTACACCTGGCCGCTGAAGGCTAGCTGGTTGCCGAGCTCCGCCAGGGCGCCGCGCTTGCGCTCCCACGCCGCCGCCACGTCGACAACACAGTTGGGATGGTGCGGGGTCATGTAGTAGATGGTGTGGACGGAGTGCGGGTTGTGGCCGCCGCACTCGGGGACCATCCAGTCGCGCCCGGCCAGGGCCAGCGACTCGAGGTAGAGGATCATCGCCGGGCGGCGGTCCGGGTCCAGGTCATGGAAGGAGTGTTCGGGGTCCTGGGTGATAACGA
>Ga0209172_10004962_pt1 | contig 16859 bp, 13 predicted proteins | sample LarsenN4metaG_FD_184113 | JGI IMG/M metagenome (GOLD analysis project Ga0209172, IMG submission 184113) | Hot spring sediment bacterial and archeal communities from British Columbia, Canada, to study Microbial Dark Matter (Phase II) - Larsen... ... | reverse complement strand
CGTGTTCGACCGGCCGAACGCCTACACGCTCAACTCGCTGCGCGTGGTCGAGTCCAAGCGCGAGACGCTGACCGCGCGCATCCAGGTCAAGACCGACGCGCCGAACAACGGCACGCTGCCGGAGGACTACCTGCTGCCGAACGTCTTCGGCGGCGGCCGCAAGGAGAAGCGCTTTGAGCGGAACCTGCGCTACGCCGGCATCCTGGCCAGCGGCTGGCGAGCGGTGCCAGCGGCAGGCACGAAGCTCGACGCCTTCGGCAACCTGCCGCGCGGCGAGATCCAGCGCATCCTGACTGCGGTGCGCGCCTCGTTCGACCCGGCCCAGAACCGCAGCACCAGCGCGCGCAGCCGGCGCAATGCCCGCAACGCGCAGTACTTCGTGGGCGGCCTCGATCGCGTCTCCATGGTCGGCGGCGAGGCCAAGGTGACGCGCAGCACCCTGGCGCCCGGCATCTACGAGCGCGATGGCCGCGGCGCCAAGCCGGTGGTCATCTTCGTGAAGAAGCAGCCGCAGTACCGCGCGCGACTTCCCTTCGAGCAGATCGCGCAGCGGCGCGCCGAGGCCGACTTCGCGACCGAGTTCGCGCGGATCGCGAACGCCATCCTGTCCAAACCTCGATGACACGCGACCAGCTGCAAGCCCGGCTCGACGCCTACCTAGCGGCCGAGACGCAGATCCTGAAGGGCCAGGAGTATGTGATCGGGCAGGGCGAGACCGCGCGCCGGCTCCGCCGCGCCGACCTCGCCGAAGTGCGCGCCGAGATCAGCTCGCTGAGCGACAAGATCGAGGCGATCGACAACGCCGCCGCCGGCAAGCGCCGCGTGCTCTACACGCGTCCGGGCTGCTGAAATGGCGATGCGAGCGAACCTCCTGGACCGCGCGATCGGCGTCTTCGCGCCGCACCTGGCGCTGCAGCGAGCCAAGGCCCGCGCCGCCTTCGAAGCCTTCTCGGGTGCCGGCAGCGACGGCGCCGGCCTCAGCCCGATGAACGGCCGGTGGGCCGTGTCGGCGCGCAGCGCGGATGCCGACATCATCCGCGGACTGAAGCGCCAGCGAGCGGAGTCGCGCGAGCTGCGCCGCCTGAGCCCGATCGGCGCCGTGGCGATCGACACGAACATCAACCGCGTCGTTGGCACGGGACTGCAGCCGGTGCCGGAGCCGGACGCTTCGGTGCTCGGCTGGTCGGACGAACAGGCCGCCGAGTTCAAGGAGCGCGTGACGCGCGAGTTCAGCTTGTGGGCCGACTCCAAGGAATGCACGCTCGACGGGCAGCAGACGTTCTATGAGCGGCAGGGCCTAGTGCTCGGCGCGCGGCTGGAGAGCGGCGACTGCTTCACCATCCTGCCGGAGTCGGCGCCGACCGCGACGCAGCCCTACCGGCTGCGCATGCAGCTGATCGAGGCCGACCGCTGCGCGAACCCGAGTGACCAGATCAACGGCCCCGACATGGTGGAGGGCGTGCGCATGCGCGGCGGCGTGCCGGTGAGCTACTACATCCTGGACGCGCACCCGGGCGCAATCGCCTTCACCGGCAAGAGCAGCATCACCGGGCGCTGGTACGAAGCGATGGGCGCCAGCGGCCGGCGCCGGATCCTGCACCACTTCCGCCCGACGCGACCGGAGCAGACGCGCGGCGTGCCCTACCTGACGCCTGTCATTCAGGCGATCAAGGAACTCGGCCGCTATACCGAGGCCGAGATCAGCGCCGCGGTGGTGTCGGCGTTCTACACCGTATTCATCGAGCAGGACGGCCCGAGCGCACCGGCGCCGATCTTCGGGGCAGAGCAGGGCGCAACGTCCGCAACCCAGAACGAGACCGTCCCGCCAGCCGGCCAGGAGATCGAACTCGGCCCGGCCGCAGTCATCGGCCTAGCCAAGGGCGAGAAGGCGACGATGGCGAACCCGAATCGTCCGAACACCGCCTACGAGCCGTTCGTCACTGGCGTGCTGACCCTCATCGGCGCCGGCCTGGGAATCCCGGTCGAACTGCTGACGAAGAAGTTCAACTCGAGCTACAGCGCCAGCAAGGCCGCGCTTCTGGATGCGTGGCAGCACTTCCGCACCGAGCGGAACTGGCTGGTGCAGAGCTTCTGCCAGCCGGTCTATGAGACCTGGATGGCCGAGGCTGTCGTGAGCGGTCGCATCGCCGCGCCGGGCTTCTTCTCCGACCCGCTGATCCGCTGGGCCTATACCCGCGCCGCTTGGCACGGCGACAGCCAGGGCTCGATCAACCCGAAGGACGAGGTCGCCGCCTACCGCGACGCGATCGACGGCCGCCTGATGACGCACGAGCGCGCCGAGTGGGAGCTGTTCGGCTCCGACTTCACGCGCACGTTCCCGGTCAAGCGCCGCGAGCAGCAGATGCTGGAAGGCGCCGGCATGCTGCCGGTCCCGAAGGCTGGCGCGGCTGTCGCCCCGGCGCGCGGCGGCTCCAGCGACGACGCGCAGGGCGCCCAGCTGCTGGCCGCGGCCAAGACGCTGCAGGACAGCGCGCAGGCCCTGGTGCGTGAGCCGGTGCAGCTCGAACTCGCCATCCACAACGAGCCGATCCAGGTGCAGATCTCTCAGGAGCCCGTGCAGGTCACGCTCGAGCAGGCCGACACGCACGTGCACCTGAACCACCAGCAGACCAAGCCCGCCAAGGCGACGCAGGGCTTCCGGGTCATCCCTGTGCGAGATCCGGTCACCGGTCTCGCCAGGGAGTGGCTGAAGGTCCCGATGGACTCGCTGCCCGAGTCGCTGACGACCGAAGCCAGCGTCGCCGATGCCCTCCCCATCCACAAGCTCTGACAGAAAGGCCGAAGCATGAAAGCCAGCACCTTCCGCAATGACAGCCTGGCGCTGATCTTCAACGCCACTCCCATCGCGAACATCGCCGACAACGCCGCCACGTCGCCGCTGACGGCGCTGCAGGTCGCGCTGCACACGGCGTTCCCGGGTCTGGGTGGCAACCAGTCCTCCAGCGAGATCGCCTACACCGGCTACGGCCGCATCGCGGTGGCTCGCAACAGCGGCGGGTGGACCGTCACTGGCAACGTCGCTGCTCCGACCGCGGCAATCCAGTTCGGCGAGATGACCGGTGGTGCCGGCGGCGTCGCCACGCACTTCTCGGTGGGCACCGCCGCGAGTGGCACCGGCAAGATCCTTCGCATGGGGGTGCTGGGTTCGCGCCTCGGCCCGTTCAGTGCCGTCGTCTCGGGCAACGCGATCAGCATCCCAGGCCTGTCGGGCGTGGCGGTCAACGACCGGGTCATCTTCCACGCGGTCGACGGCTCCTCGCTGCCCGGTGGCATCACGGAAGGCCAGTCCTACTGGGTGATCAGCGTCACCGGCGACGTCATCACCGTGTCTGCCACGCAGGGCGGCGCGTCCATCACCATCAGCTCGGCCGGCGACGGCATCGCGTACCGCTCGACGCCGATCAGCGTCACCACCGGTGTGGCGCCGCAGCTGAAGACCACGTCGCAGATCGTGGAGGAGTAAACGTGCTGCGCCGATTCATCGCCGGGGTGCTGTTTGCTGTGCTGTCCGGTCTTGCGCAGGCAGCGCCGCCCTGCGTTCCGGCGGTCTACGGCACGCAGGTGGGGAATGCCGACTACGCGCGGACCGACGCAGGCTGGCATGCCTACTTCTTCTGTCGGGGCGCGTCTGGCAACGTCACCGCCCACGTGATCGCCTGCGTGCACGGCAGTTGCCTGCCGATCGGCACCTTCGTCGACAAGGTCACCTCGATGAAGCGCGGCCAGAGCCCTGTCGATACGGTCAGGGCTGCGTGGGACGCTGAGTTCGGGAACAAGTGCGAGACAGCTGCCGGTGCGCTCAAGACCGTGTGCGATCAAGCGTATGCCGCCGCTCGGGCCAACTTCCCGACCGACACGCCGCCTGCACCCACGCCACCGCCTCCGCCCGCCGAGGTGTGGGAGATCGCGCCATCCACGAGCGGCCAGCGCCCGTCGCGTAAGGTGGTCAACGGCCAGCTGGTGACCATGGCCTCGCCGGTCCACTTGCCGGTCGGCACGGTGTGCGCCGCCGCGGTGACGCCGACTTTCTCAACCACCGCCGGCACGTGGATGGCCGTGCATAGCCAGACTGCCGACCTTCGCTGGCTCTGCCGGAAGAAGTGAACATGGCCGCCGCCCCGGAAGCTGTGGATCAGGTGATCTTCGGCTGGGGCCTTGACTCGCGGTTCGAAGTCGAGGCGCTGCGCTCGCATCCGGTCGCTTTCACTGTGCTGGTGAATGAGCGCGCGGCCTCCCTCGGCAATCACCCGCGCTCAATCAAAGCGCGCATCCTCGGTGACATCGAGGTGGCGAAGTCGGAGTTCGGCGAGTCGGAAGTCGTGCACTGGAACTGACGATGGCAGTCAAGAACGCTGTCGCCAAGACCTGGTCGATCACGCCGAGCGCCGACGGCAAGCGCTGGAGCGCGTGGCCGGCGGGGGACAAGCCCTCGAGCATCTTTCCGCTGTCCATCCACGCGAGCGGCAAGTACCTTCTCGACGCGCAGAACTCGCCGTTCTTCATCGCCGGCGACACGCCTTGGTCGATCGCGGTGCAACTGACCAACGCACAGATCACGAACTATCTGAACGATCGTCAGTCGAAGGGGTGCAACGCCATCCTCTTCAACGCGATCGAACGCGGGTATAGCTCGCAGAGCCCGGTCTACAACAACGTGGACGGGCAGGCACCGTTCACGACGATGACTCCTGACGTTTCGTGGACCTCGAGGAACGACACCTACTGGCAGCGGGTCGATTTCATTGTCAACGAGGCCAAGGCCCGCGGCATGGTCTGCCTCATCTGCCCTGCCTACACCGGCTACGGAAGCGGCAGCGACGGATGGCTCAACCAGTATGGCGGCGCGAGCGACGCCGACCTGCAGAACTACGGGGCGTTCCTGGCGAATCGCTACACGCAAGGCAACGTGATCTGGATGATGGGCGGCGATGACGCCAACGACGTCGAGGCCGCGGGCAACTATGGCAGTGGCACGACGCCGCAGCGCACCAAGCAATGGCAGATCGTGCTCGGCATCCGCAGCGTTCGCACGACCGATCTCGTTTCGGGTCACACCGCGCGTAATGGCACGGGCACAGTCAGCGGCGAGGCCTACAAAGCGTGGACGACTGGGTACACCGGCTTCAACCTGAACAACGTCTACGGCCACGACGACCCCGACGACATGCCGACGCTGATGGCGACGGCAGTGACCCGCACCGGGTTCCCCTGCTTCATGATTGAGGCAGGCTACGAGAACAACGACACGACCGACAACGGCGCGTGGTCTGCAGCCCAAGCGATCCTGAGCGGGAGCCTTGGAGGTGCGCTACACGGGCACGACACGCTTTGGCACTTCGGCAGCTATGCACCGAACAACATCGGCGCTGCCTCGGCGCTGTCGAGCTATCTCTCCAACTCGTGGGTGTCGGCGCAGAACCTGTACGCGATGCTGTTGTCGTTCCAGTGGTGGAAGCTGGAGCCGAAGACTGATAACAGCCTGGTGACGACGGCCAAAGGGACCGGCATGTCGACCATCTGCCCGGCACTCGCGAGCGACGGCTCTTTTGCGATGGTGTGGACGCCCAACGTCGCGATCACGGTGGTCATGAGCGCTCTCACCCCGTCCAGTGTCCGAGCCCGGTGGTTCAACTACGGCGACGGCAGCTACACCGCGATCGGCACGTACAGCAACACGGGGACTCAGGTGTTCACGCCCAGCGCGAATCGCATCCTAGTGCTGGACGCCGCGCCCTAAGGAAGTATCGTGGCCCTTCCGATCGTTGACCTATTCACCTCTGGCTCGCAGCAGGCGCTGTCCACGTACAACGCCTCGTGGGTGGTGGAAGCTGGCGGGTTTGAAGTCCGGACCAATGGGTTCTGCTACGGCACGGTCGACTCGCTGACTTCCTTTGCGCGAAGGAGTGACGAGACCTTCAACGCCGAGCACATCTCAGAGATCGTGATCGGCTCGCTCGCGGGGAGCGTCTACATCGGCGCTGCAGTCGGCGTCCAAACAGGCGCCGCGAGCGGCTACTACTACATCGTTTCCATCGGCGGGTACAACGAGTTCGGCCGCACCGTCGCAGGCAGCGACACAATCATCAGTTCTGCGCCCACGCAGGCCTGGGCGAGTGGTGATGTTCTGCGCGTGAGGAAGGAGGAGCCTGATGCGAGCACCGTCCGCGTCACGGTCTACCACGCGCCGGCCGCAGACCCGACGAACTTCACGCAGATCTATACCTATGACGACACGAGCGGTTCTCGCCTAAGCGGCGGCTCGCCAGGGATCAGCGCGTACGCCAACTCGGCCGGCACTTCCGGCATCGACAAGGTCACTCTCGACAATATGGTTGCCGCCGCAGCGGTGGATCAAGAGGGTGCCCGGTTTGGTATTGACGATGGCAGCGAAAGCGCACACTCGTGGGCGCAGGCGCAGGACGTCAACGACAGTGTCGCCATCGGCACGGCAAGACTCATTCGGGCGCTGATTAACGGAACAGGCGATCCGGCTAGCGCGGCCTTCACGCTGCGCTACCAGAAGAACGGCGCCGGTGGCTATTTGCCTGTTCCTGTCGGCCCGTCGGTGGCAGAGGCCTACGCGCAGCCCACGTGGGGCGCAGTCGGCACCGCGGCCAGCGGCACCAACACGGCCAACCCGAGCTACCCGACGGGCATCAGCGCCAGCACCTCCAAGCTACTCGCGGTGTGCACCGGCCGGTCGGATGTCGCCAATGCCGCGTTCACCGCGCCGGCGGGCTGGACGAGCCTGGGCCAACTCGAAGGGGGCACAGGCACCTTTGGCGTCGACACCGGCACGCGCCGCGTCGGCTTCTTTCTGAAGGACACAACCACCGGCAGCGAGACTGGCACCACCGGCAACTTCGGCTACACCGAAGGCGGCGCGACGAACAGCACGCTTCGCGTCTCGGTTTTCCGTATCGAGGTTCCTGCGGGTTACACGCTGGACACGTCGTTCGTCTCCGGAGCCGATACCTCAAACGGGACCAACTACAGTGCGGCGGCCAGCAGCAGTGTGACGTTCGACCCCAATCGCCTGGTGCTGGTCGGTGTCGCTCAGAACATTGACACCGGAACTCTCTCGGCGGTGTCGCTGACTGCTACCGGCGTCACCTTCGGCACGCTCACCAGCCGAGCCAGTACCGCGGTCACGAACGGCAACGATCACCGCCACATCCTCTACTCTGCGCCAGTCAGTTCTGGCACCGCCACAGTAGCGCCGACCTTTGCCTACACCATCAGCGCATCCGGCAGTGGCCCCGTGGGGTTCTTGGTACTTCGCGCTCGCCTACCTGCGGTCACGAACGAGATCTACGTCGCGGCCAGCGCCAACATCGCTGCAGGCGGCGAGGCAACGACTGCGCGCCTCACGCCGCCGAGCGGCAAGACGACCTCGGACTTCGTCACAGGGCGTCGATGGGACGACGAGAACGGTGCCGATGCGATCGACATCACGGTCGACGACTACACCGAAGTCGAGTGGTCGATCAACACGCAGGCGCCGGCCGCAAATGGCGACTACTTCGACTTCAGGGTCTACGCGGGTGCCTCTGCACTCACGAGCTACACGGTTACGCCGCGGCTGACGCTGGGCGCGCCTGCGCCAACGATCAGCGGCACCAGCAGCGCGACTCCTGCCGAAGGCTCGACGCTCACGATCTCCGGCAGCAACTTCCAGGCTGCGCAAGGGGCTGGCGGCGTCGTCATCGGCGGCGTCGCACAGGTCGAGACGGCCTGGTCCGATACCTCGGTCTCTGTCACCGTTAGCAAGGGCACTTCGATCAAGAACGGCGTCGCCGTCAACGTTGTGCTCACGGACAACGACGGAGGCGCGTCCAACGCCTTTGCACTGACCAGCATCCTGCCGCCATCCGGCTGGCAGTACGTCAACATCGGCACGCCGAACACCACGGCGAGCAATCGACTGACGGCCTCACCGGACATCGCGAGCGGTGACCAGGTCGAGTGGGGAAACATTGTCGGCACGGGCTCGGTCACGGTGCTCGACGACGGCACCTTCGTGGCAGATGTTGGCGTCGCAGCGTTCGACTTCCGCGTCTTCACAACAGGTGATGGATGGGGATCGGTCGCGACGCAGACGATCACCAGCGGCGCGGTCGTCTCCGTCGACGGCAGTGCGTCCGCAGTCGGGCAGGCCGCAGCTTCGCGTGCCGTGGTCGGGCTTGCAACCGGATCCGCTGCTGCCACTGCGCAAAGCCGCGCAGACCCTGTTGCCATCACGTCGCGGACTGCCTCTTCACAGGCGACTGGCCAGTCGGCGGGCGCCAGTGGCGCCAGTGCCTCGGTCTCAGGCGCAGCGAGCTCTGCCGGTCAGGCAGCGTCCGCTGCTGTCGCAGTCGGCATGTCCGCCGGCAGCGGCGGGGCCGCTGTTCAGGCAGCCGCTGCTTCGACATCCATCGCATCCGCAGGCGGCGCTGCCACCGCTCCGCAACAATCCGTCGCATCGGCCGGCGCGGTAGCTGCCGTTGAGGCGGTGTCCGCGGCTCCTCAGCAGGCCGACGCGAACACCGGCGGTACGGTCTTCGTGGCCGTTGATGGAGCCGCAGCCGCAGCAGGTCAGGCGTCTGGTGCCGCGGCGGCCACGTCCAGCGTTACCGGCGCCGCCCAGGCTCCCGCGCAGGCCACGGCCGACACCGGCGCGCGGGTGGTGCTGGCCGTGGACGGCTTTGCTGCTGCGCCCCAGGCGGCCACTGCCACGCCGGCCGCTACGGCTGCAGTCAGCGGGGCGGCCATCGGAACGGGTCAGGCCGCAGCACCGGCAAAAGCCATCGCAGCCGCGTCCGCCGCTGCACAGGCGCCCCAGCAGGCCACTGGCGAGGCTGGCTTCGGCGCCATCGTTGTGGCAGTTGACGGCATCGCCGGAGGGTTGGGTCAGGCAGCGGCGGGCTTCGTCGCGATCGCGTCGGCCAGCTCGAGCAGCTCGGCCGCCAGTCAGTCCAGTGCCGAGATCTTCGCGGCCGCCTCGGTCAGCGGCTCTGCGGCTGCACCGTCGCAGGCCAGTGCCGAAGCCGCCGGCCGCCAGACCATCGCCGTCGACGGCATCGCGGCAGCACCGCAGCAAGCCTCAGCGCAGGAGGGCGCCGAAGAGCCCGTGCAGCCCCCGGCCTACGGCGGCGGTGGCGCCGGCCGCATGGTCACCCCGAGATTCCCGCTTCCCAAGGGCAAGCGCGCGCGGCGCGTGGTGGCGGTCGACGGCATTGCCAGCGCCACCGCACAGGCCTCTGCCTCAGTGCAGGCCGTATTCGCCGTCGCCGGAGCTGCAGCGTCGTCTGCGCGTCTCGGCACCGCAGACCTGCCGCTCGGCGCCATGGTGGCCGACAAGTGGCTGGCAGCGCGAATGGAAGAGCTCGACTTCGAGCGCTACGTGCTCGAACACCTATGAGGGAACCCGAATGAGTGCACCCAACGTGACGATCACCCGAAAGAGCCCCGCCGATGAGCGGGGCTCGTCGCTTCTGGACCCCCGCATTGCCGGCGGGCCGATGCGGCTGGCCGACCTGGTCGAGGGCTACTGGGCCATCACAGACCCGATGTACGACGAGATCCGCTCGATCTACGACGCGCACATGCGCGGCGAGAAGATAGACATCAAGGGCGTCGAGGCGCGCATCGGCCGGCCGCTCGCCAACGAGCGCCGGACCTACTCGGTGCACGACGGCGTCGCCGTGATCCAGATGAGCGGCGTCATCGGCCCGAAGGCGAACCTCTTCATGGAGATCAGCGGCGGCACCTCGGCGCAGCTGCTGCGCAACGAGATCCTCGCCGCGCTCGAGGACCCGAAGGTCGACTCGGCCATCCTGTATGCCGACAGCCCGGGCGGCAACGTGCTGGGCATCGCCGAGGGCGCGGCCGCGTGGAAGGCCTTCGCCGAGCAGAAGCCCGCACTGACCTTCAGCGACGGCACGCTGGCCAGCGCCGCCTACTGGTGGGGCTCGGCGGCTTCGAAGGTCTTCATCTCCGGGCCGATGGTCAACGTCGGCAGTATCGGCGTGCGCACCGAGCACGTCGACACCTCCATGGCCGATGCGGCGCGCGGCGTGAAGCGCACCATCATCAAGGCGGGCGCGTACAAGGCCGCCGGCGACGGCCCGCTCGATCCGAAGACCCTGGAGTACCGCCAGGCGCAGGTCGACTACCTGTACAGCCTGTTCGTCGACACGGTCGCGGCGCATCGCGGCGTCGATGTCGAGACGGTGCTCAAGGACATGGCCGATGGCCGCGTGTTCATCGGCCAGCAGGCGATCGACGCCGGCCTGGTCGACGGCTTCGCGTCGCTCGAGGACCTCATCGCACAGATGGCGGAGAACCCCACCGCGGTGGCTCCGCTTCGAACCCAGGCCCGCTCCGGCATGCCTCCGAACAAGACTCGGAAGGCCACCACCGGCGCGAGCTTGCCTCCCGCGTCCGCTGCAGCCGGTGCTGCCGCGGCGGATGCGACTTCCCAGGAAGACGAGCCGGTGCCGCACGTCGACCACTCCACCACCACGAAGGAGAACTCCATGCCGGAGAACCTCACGCGGGAGTCGCTGGAGCGCGACCACGCGGCCCTCTACGGGCAGATCCGCTCCGAAGCCCTGGCCGAAGGTGCCGCGCAGGAACGCGCGCGCATCCAGGCCGTTCGCGCCCAGACCCTGCCGGGTCACGAGGCCCTGATCGAGACGCTGGCCTTCGACGGCAAGACGACCGGCCCCGAGGCCGCCGCCGCCGTGCTGGCCGCCGAGCGCAGCGCCATCGCCGCCCGCGGCAAGGCGCACGCCGATGACGCGCCGCCCGCAGCGCCGAGCGGCGCGCCGGGCGTCACCGCCGAACAGGCCTCCGACAAGCCCGCCGACAAGCCGGGCGTCGTCAAGGCGGTCATCAACGCGACCAAGGCCTACGCCGCGCTGAACAAGCGCCCGGAAGCGGCCTGACCCACCACCACACCCTCCAGGAGAACCACCCATGGTTGCAAAGACCGACCAACTCGGTGCCGCCGCCTTCATCAAGTACGAGCAGGGCGGCGACCTCTCGCGCGAGACCCTCACCATCGTCAGCGGCAGCGGCAAGCTGAGCGCCGGCACGGTGCTGGGCCAGATCACGGTCGGGGGCAAGTACAAGCCCTACGACAACAACAACTCGGACGGCTCGGAGACCGCGAAGGCGATCCTCGTCTACGACGTCGACGCCACCTCGGCCGATGCCGCAGCCGTGTGCATCGTGCGCCTCGCCGAGGTCTGGAAGTCGCGCCTCGTGTGGGCCGCCACGGTGCTCGACGCCGAGAAGGCGCCGGCCTACACCGAGCTGGCCACGTCGATGGTCATCGCCCGCTGATCGCGCGGCCCCCAACACACAGCACAAGGAACCAAGACCATGATGCTCAACGAAGACGGCTTCACCCTGTCGGAGATGACCGCAGCGATCAACGAGCTGCCGCACCTCCCGACGATGCTCGGCGACGACGGCCTGTTCGAATACGCCGGTGTCTCCACCACCACGATCCAGGTCGAGAAGCAGGGCCAGACCCTGAGCCTGGTGGCCAGCAAGCCCCGCGGCGGCGCCGGCGCGGAGGTCGGCCGCATGAACCGCAGCCTGCGTCCGTTCAACCTGGTGCACCTGCCCCTGGACGACCGGATCATGGCCGACGAGGTGCAGGGCGTGCGCCAGTTCGGCACGGACGGCATGCCGACCCCGATCGAGCAGCGCCGCATGGAAGTGATGCAGCTCGGCGTGCGTCGCTTCGACTTCACGATGGAGTTCCATCGCGTCGGGTGCCTGAAGGGCCAGGTTCTGGACGCCGATGGCGTCACCGTCCTGCACGACATGTTCACCGAGTTCGGCGTCACGCAGAACACGATGGACTTTGAGCTCGATGTGACCACCACCGAGGTCCGGGCCAAGTGCGACACCGCGCTGGACATGATCGAGGACGAGCTGCAGGGCACGCCGTTCACCGACGTCGTCGCCTACTGCGGCCGCACCTTCTGGAAGTCGCTCATCACGCACAAGAGCGTGAAGGAGACCTTCCTCGCGCAGATCCAGGCCTCGCAGCTGCGCGCCGACCCGCGCGTGGAGCTGGACTTCGGCGGCATCCGCTGGAAGAAGTACCGCGGTGCAGCCAACGGCTCGCAGATGATCGGCGCCAACGACGCCTACATCGTGCCGCGCGGCGTGCCCGGGCTGCTGCTGGGCCGCTTCGGTCCGGCGGACTACTGGGAGACCGTCAACACCCCGGGCCTGCCGCTGTACGCGAAGGGCATCCCGATGCCCAACAACAAGGGATGGGACATCGAGATGCAGTCCAACCCGATCCACCTGCTGACCCGACCGCGCGCGGTCATCAAGGTCACCGTCTGATCGGGGCAGGAGGCACTCCGTGGCGGTCGAGACTGACCTGACAGCGTTCTTCGAAGCGGACGACTTCGCGATCGCGGTGACGCGCGTTCGGCCCGCCGTGGCCGACGTGCAGTTCCTGGCGATCCTCGGCGTCAGCGACGACGACGCGCTGCTCGGGCGGGCCACCGCCGCGGCGCGCCAACTGCACTGGGCTACCGGACCTGATGTGCGCGAAGGCGACACGATCACCGTCGCGGTCACCGGCCCCATGGCTGTCCACAACGGCAGCTACTGGGTGCTGGAGCCGCGGCGCGTGAACGACGGCGCCGAGAGCGCCTGTTTCCTCCAGAAGATCGCGGTATGAGCATCCCCTTCACCATCTCCGCAGCCGTCGTGGCCGCCCTCGAGGCCGACACCGAGCTGGCCGGCGTGACCGTCGTCGACAACCCGATCACCCCCTCCGCGCTGGAAGACGGCGCTCGGGTGGTGTTCGTGGAAGACCGAGACGACGCGCCACTGGACAAGCCCGGCCAGGCCGAGGGGCGGACGTTCGGCTTCATCGTCGGGGTCATCAACCGGACCGCCGGTGCGCGCGCCGGTGCCGACGCCGATATGGAGCGCGTGAAGGCCGTCGCCACGCTGGCGGCGCGCAATGCATGCACGTCCCTGCTGGAAGGCAAGCAGATCGTCAAGTTCCAGTACCCGCGCGAGATGCAGCGCAGCTATCGCGTCGAAGGGCTCGACGTCGGCGGCGCGCTGATCACTACCCGCTTTGAGATCGACTACCGCCTGCCGAGCCCGGCACGAGCGGCCACCTGAACCATCACCATCAAGGAGCCACAGAAATGGCACTTTCGACCGCACAAGGCTTCATCGGGGCCGGCGACCTGTACGCCGCGCTCATCGATTCGGCCGGCAACATCGGCGCCTACATCGACTTCGGCAACGTCACCAAGCTCAGCATCCAGCCGGCCTCGGAGATCAAGGAGCAGAAGTCGAAGAAGCGCGACTCCTACGGCCAAGTCCTGGAGACCGTGGCGCTGCAAGACACCGCGCAGCTCTCGGCCACCCTGGAGACCGTCAACCGCATCGGTCTGCGCTATGCCTTCATGGGCGAGGATGCGGCCTACACGCAGGCTTCCGGCAGCGTCACCGACGAAGCCGTGGTGGCCAAGCTCGACGGCTGGGTGCGCCTCGCCTTCGAAGAGGTCAGCTCGGTCGTGGTGACGAACACCGGCGGCACGACCACCTACGTGGCCGGCACGGACTACGACGTCAACACCCGCCTCGGCATGATCCGCGCCAAGAGCGGCGGCGCCATCACGGATAACCAGGCGCTGGAAGTGAGCTACTCCCGCGCGGCCTTCACCGGCGCGGCCATCCGCGGGAACGTGAAGCCGCAGATCCGGGCGCGGCTGCTGCTGGACGGGAAGAACCTCGTCGACGACAGCATCGGCATCCTGGACGTGTGGGAGGTCGTGCTGGCAACGTCGAGCGAGTTCGACTGGTTCAGCCCCGACTGGAACACCGTCGAGCTGCAGGGCCGCCTGAAGACCCCGACCGGCAAGACCGAGCCGTTCATCTTCAAGGCCCGCTGATCCGGCGGTGCACCACCTGAACGGGCCGGCGCCACAAACGCCGGCCCGCTCTCTTTCCAGGCACTGAGCGAGACCCAATGGCATGGCGACCGATCCACGCATCCGATACGACATCGCGGCCACCGCCTCCGGCGCGGCCGAAGTGGAGAAGCTCGCCCGCGAATTCGAGCAGCTCGACGGGGCATTCCCGGAAGACCTTGCCGGCAAGGTCCGGCAGGCATCGCAGCAGCTCGAGCAGCTCGGCCAGCAGCAGGCAGCCGTCGAGGCCTTCACCCGCATCAAGACCGAGACCGAGCAGGCTCGCCGCGCACTGGATGACGCGCAGGCCGCAGCCCAGAAGTTCGGCGCCGAACTCGCGCAGGTCGAAGCGCCCACGCGCGCGCAGGCTGGCCAGATGCAGAAGCTGCGCGACAACGTACGCGACGCGAAGGACGAGCTGCTCAAGCAGACCCAGGCCCTTGACGCCGCCCGCGCCGGCCTGACGCAGTTCGGCATCTCCGGCGACCAGGTCGGCCAGCGCAGCGTCGCGCTGCGCCAGCAGATCAGCGCAGTGCGCTCGGAGATCGAGCAGCTCGGGACGACCGGCCGCGGCGCCGCCGGCTTCCAGCAGCTGGTGCGCGAGACCGATGCCGCTCGCCAGCGGATGGAGCAGACGGCGCAGGCGGCCGAAGCGCTCGCCGCTGAGCTGGCGCGCGTGCAGCGGCCCACCGATGGCCAGACCGCCAGCCTGCGGCAACTGCAGGCCGCCGCCGGCACGGCCCGCGCCGACTTCGTTCGCCTCCAAGCCGCGACCGTGGAGCAGGGCGTGGCGCTGCGCCAAGCCGGCGTGAACACCGAGATGCTGACCGCCCGCGCTCGCGAGTCGGCAGCCGCGCAGACTCAGGCCGCGACTGCCGCGCAGAAAGTCACGAGCGCCTATTCCGCGCAGGGTGCGGCTGCCGCCCGGGCCGCGCAGCAGCAGAACGAGGCCGCGCGCAGCGTGCGCCAGGGCCTCGAAGGCATCGCCACGCAGCTGCGCAACATCCAGACCATCGCCGGTACCGTGCTCGGCGGGCAACTGCTGTCCGGCACGCTCGGCGATGTGGCGCGCACCGCCGACGCCTACGCGAATCTCGAGGCCCGCATCAAGCTCGTCACCGGCGAGGGCGCCGCGCTGCAGCAGGCGTTCGCCGGCGTCTTCGATGTGGCCCTGCGCACGAACACCGCCCTCGAAGGCACCGGAACGCTGTTCGCGCGCATCGCGCAGGCGAACCGAGACCTTGGGCTGTCGAGCGCCGAATCTACCGCGCAGGCGCTGGCCCTGACGGAGACGATCAACCAGGCGATCCAGGTCAGCGGCGGGTCGGCGCAGGCAGCGGATGCCGCGATCACTCAGCTCATCCAGGGCCTGCAGTCTGGCGTGCTGCGCGGAGAGGAATTCAACTCGGTCATGGAGCAGGCGCCGCGGCTGGCTCGCGCGCTGGCCGATGGCCTAGGTGTCACCACTGGCGAGCTGCGCAAGCTGGCCGAGCAGGGCAAGCTGACCTCGCAGACGGTCATTCAAGCTCTGCAAGGCCAGTCGGCAGCGCTCAAGCGCGAGTTCGAGGCGTTGCCTGCCACCGTGAGTCGCGCGCTGACGAACCTCTCCACCGAGTGGACGAAGTTCATTGGCGAGCTCGATCGCAGCAGCGGCGCGAGTTCGCTCGTTGCCGAGGGCATCAATAAGATCGCCGCGAATCTGGACACCATCGCGCGCGTCGCGGCGGTGGCTGGCGCTGCGCTGACGGCAAGCTTGGGCGTCAAGGCGGTGCAGGCGCTGCGCGCGCTGTCCGTCGAAGCCGCCGCGGCGTCGAAGTCGGCAACGATCCTCACGGCCACGCTGAAGAGCATCCCCACCAGCATCAAGATCGGTATCTCGGCTGTCGGCTTCGAGGTCGGCTTCCAGATCGGGGAGATGCTGTATCAGAACTCCGAGCTGGCGCGAAGGCTCGGCGTCGGGCTGGTGGCGTTCTTCGAGAACCAGATCAACTACCTGAAGCTGCTGAAGGAGGCCGGCTCGGCGATCTTCACCAGCGACACCATCGAGGCGGCGTTCGATCGCTTCCGCGAGCGCGGCCGGCAGCTCGACGAGACCTTCTCGCAGATGTGGAAGGACGCCGAGCAACTGCCGATCACCTACGCCTCGGCGACGGATCAGGCGGGCGCATCCACAGAAGCGCTGGCCGCGCGAGGCGAGGCTGCGGCGGGTCGGCTGAGCGGGGCTGCCGGCTCTGCCGCCGGCGCGGTCGGCGGAATCGGCAAGCAGGCGAACACGGCCGAAGGTGCGCTGCTGGCCATCGGCAACGCGGCCGGTGTCGCCTTGCCGACCATCGGAGCAACCGCACAGCAGCAGGCTTCTGCGCTGGCCGATGTCATCCTCAAGAGCGACAAGCTGGTCAGCAGCTTCGGCACAGCGCTCCCCGAGGCGATGGGGAAGCTATCCGGTGCCGAGGCAGCGCGACTGCGTGCCGCGCTCATCGAAGCGTTGCAGGTTGCCGCAGACGAAGCCGCGCGACTTTCCACAGAAGTCGGCGTAGTCGGCGAGAAGCAGGCTGAGGCGCTAGGAAAGGGAGCCCGCGCCGCGCAAGCAATGCGCGAGGTCGTGGTTCAGACCGGTGTCGACGCTGCTCAGGCCCTTGGCGTCGACGTCTTCGGCGCATCGACGAAGGTAAGCGCGGCGTTCCAGGACCAAGCGGACAGACTCGCCACGCTCATTACCGCGCTGCCGCAATTCAAGGCCGCTGGCGTCGATACCGGCACCGTGGTGGCCCAGGCGCTGGGCAACATGATCTCCGCCGCGAAGAACCAGGCGGAGATCGATCTAGTCATCGCGCGCCTGCAAGCGCTCGCAGGACAGGGCGTCATCACCGGCGAGCAACTCCGCGCCGC
>Ga0209172_10004957_pt1 | contig 16877 bp, 17 predicted proteins | sample LarsenN4metaG_FD_184113 | JGI IMG/M metagenome (GOLD analysis project Ga0209172, IMG submission 184113) | Hot spring sediment bacterial and archeal communities from British Columbia, Canada, to study Microbial Dark Matter (Phase II) - Larsen... ... | reverse complement strand
TTTCGGCAACAATTCGCAGATGTCCAGCCCTGGTACGTTCGTGCGGATCGGTTTGAACGGTCCGCGATACTCGGCCGGAGCATCGGGCTTCACGTCGAACGTTTCCAGGTGACTCGGTCCGCCGTGCGCCCAGAAAAGAATCACCGAAAAATCGCGCGAAATAGCGTGTGCTTTTTCCGCGGCGAACAACCGAGCCAGCGACGGCGCCAAACCCGCGCAGAGCGCGCCGAGGCTCAATCCGCCAATACGCAGCCACTCACGCCGATGCATCGGACCGGGGCAATGCGAGTTGAAAATCGAACGAGCCACGGCGAGTTCTCGCGGCAAGGCAAATTTGGATTTCGGCTGGCACTGAAAAGCGTACCAGATGTCGTGTGCGTGAACAATTCGGAATTGGATGAATTTGACTTATCGAGGATTGCTCACGAGTCGTGCGCATTTCGGATTGCGTTTCGCAACGTCGTAATTTCGTCGAGGTCGAGTTCTACGGCCGATTCGACCTTGATCGCCTCCTGTAGAGCAGCATCATCGGCGTTCTCACCAAGCCGGGCCAACGCCTTTCGTACTGCATCCATCTTTTTGTGTTCGCCTTTGACGGTGTTCGGCCGATTGGTTGGCGCTTGTTCGACGGCGCCGGGCACTGCCCCCTCCTTCTTTCCACCGCGTGCGATGGCGCGGCCGGTCGCGACACGTTCTCCCCACTCCTCCGCAGGCTGGGTTTTTTCGCGCTCGCTTTTCGACTTCGGTTGCGACATACACGCTCCTTGGGTGTCTCGACCAGACAAAGCCATGCAAATGGAGTGCCGCCGATAAACGAATGTCAACGTCATGCGCCGGAATGTGATTTGCACTGGCTAAGAGGTAGTTTTGGAGGTGCATGATGATTCCATCGAAAAACGTTATGCTCGTGACGGGCAGCAGCGGTCTGATTGGGAGCGCGGTCTGTCGGCATTTTGCCGACCGGTACGAAGTGGTCGGCCTGGACCGGCCGGGCCCGCCGCACCCGCCTGAGGCGGCCGACAGCATCGATTTCGATCTCGCCTCCGATGAGAGCGTTCGGCAGGCGCTTCGCAAAACGAAGAAGCGGCATGGCAGTCAGATCGCGACCGTAATTCACCTGGCCGCGTATTACGATTTTTCCGGCGAACCGAGCCCGCTTTACGACACGATTACGGTTCGCGGTACGCAGCGCTTGCTCGATGGTCTGCGGAATTTTGAAGTCGAACAATTCCTGTTTTCCAGCACCATGTTGGTGCACGCTCCCTGTGAACCGGGCCAGCGCATCAACGAGGACTGGCCCCTGGAGCCGAAATGGGATTACCCGCGCTCGAAAATCGAGGTCGAGAACATCGTCCGTCATCTGCGTCGAAGAATGTCGCGCGGCGTTCTTCGAATCGCCGGTGTTTATGACGACTACGGGCATTCGATTCCTCTGTGCCATCAAATCCAACGCATCTATGAACGATGGATGACGAGTTACGTGTTTCCCGGCGACACGTCGCGCGGACAGGCATTTATTCACCTGGACGATCTCATCGACGCGCTCGACCGGCTCGTCGAACGCCGTAGCGATTTGCCGAGGTACTTTCCGTTGTTGCTCGGCGAACCCGAGACGATGAGTTATGACGAACTCCAGCGAGCGTTGGGCAAGCTCATTCACGGCGAAGAATGGACGACGCGGCAGATTCCGAAAGCGCTGGCCAAAGCGGGCGCCTGGCTGCAGGACAACCTGCCATTGACCGAGGAACCGTTCATCAAACCATGGATGATCGACCTGGCGGATGATCATTACGAACTCGACATCAGCCGGGCGCAATCGCTTTTGGAATGGTCGCCGCAGCATTCGCTGCGCGAGACACTGCCCAAAATCGTTGATGCGCTCAAGAGCGACCCGGACGCTTGGTACCGCGAGCACAAGCTGAAACAGCCAAGCACGTTCGAGCCAACGAACGGAGAAGTCGAACACGATCGTCCCACCCTGGTGCATGTGGAGCGGTGATGGATGAGTCAACGGCGTCGCGATTGGAGCAGGATTCGCCAGCCGCCGCCGAACTGCTGGCGGATTTCGCCGCGGATCGATGCAAGGATGATTGTCGAAAATCCAGCGACGATGTCGTTGACCATCGCGTTGCCGCGATAACCGAGAAACAGCGGGGCCGCGACGAGCCAGGCGCCGATGGGCACGTTGACCCAGCGCACGCCGCGTACCGATTGAAACATCGCAGTGCAGCCGAACGTAAACAGGAGCGGGCCGACGATGTGGTCGTTGGTTCGCGCGGGTTCGCCGTAGCTGAGGACTTGCGGAGCGGCCATCAGCCACGCTCCGATTGCCGTGCAAAGCAAGTGCGGCCACATGATTACCTCCGGGCAAGCGCCGGCATTTGATGCGTCGTTTCAGGCAGACCCCAGAAGGCGCGCCAGACCGAGCGGCCAGCTCGACGCTCCCGCTGCAGGTGCTGCAGCGAAGCCAGTACTTCATCCATGGCGGGGCCGATCATGACCACGGAAATCACGGCAGTGGCCAGGCAGATCGTGCACCAGGAGTCGTACAGCACGGGCTGCAGGATCACGAGAAGCACGCTGACGCCGCCCAACGGCCCGACGAAGATGCCGAACAGGATCACGAGCCAGGGCATTGTCTTCCATCGCCGAGTGCTGCCGAAAATACCGGCGAGCGCGTCGGCGATGTAGCCAAATGCACCAAGAGCGGCGTCGGAAACCGGCAACGCGCGCGAGACCGGCGAGTTCAAAATGACGACACTCCCATCTCCGAAGAACGGCTCCCAGACCGACGGAATCACGTGAACCTGATAGAGCGCCAGATATGCCGCCATGACGAATCCCACGACCGCGAGGGCGACCAGCGGAATTCGCTGCGGCCATGACGATGGGTTGTACGTCCAGCCCGGTGGAAAGTCTGCGTCGCGAACCATGTATCACCTCAACGCACGCTAACCGATCAAACTCGGAGTTTCCCGGTCGGCAGGCACTTCGACCGGCGTGCCGTTGGCGGCGGATCGCTCGTGCCAGACCGATAGCAGTGCTGCAGCCACCCCAAGAATCGCCGGTCCCAACACAAGTCCCGACATGCCGAAGACCGCCAGGCCACCCATGTACGCGAGCATGGTCGGCAGTTTGTGCATCCGCATGCCGTTGCCCGCCAATCGAACGAACAGGATCGTATCCACGAGGATGGCAGAGCCGATGCCCCAGGTCAGTATTCCCAGCGCTCCCCACCATCGTCCGAGGAGGGCGAGGTAAAACACCGCCGGAATCCAAACCAGAATGTTGCCGAGGATTGGAACCACGCTGAGCACGAAAATAACGGTGCCCCAGAGGACCGGCGATGGAAGTCCGACCGCCCAAAACATCAAGCCGCTCGTTAGCCCGTTGATGGAAGCACAGACTACCGTAGCGTAAAGGCCCGAATGCACCGAAGTCACAATGCCGCCAAACACTCGGTCGCTTTCGCTTCGATTGAGAGGCAACAACGCGCGGACCCGACTGAGCAAATAGTCCCGATCGCGAAAGAGGTAGTACATGACGAACAGCATGACCAGGAACTGAATGGCCGTCGTCAGCGAGCCCTGGATCAGCGACATCGTATCGCGTGTGCGTGATTCAATCAGCTTGCGGATTTCGCGATTCAAATCGACGCCAACCCGATCCATCCAATCGACGACTTGATTGAGGACCGGCGTGCGGACCATCATGCCGCGAACGACGTCCTCGGCCGGTTCTTTTTTTGCGTGTTCCGCGGCGGCGCTGGCTTCGGTCGCCAACTGATACGAAACGAAAAGCGCCGGCACAAGCACGGTCACGACGACGACCGACGTACTGATTGTCGCCGCAACGCTCGGATAGGGTATCCGTTGCCGCATCCAGGTATGGACCGGCCAGGCGACGACCGCGAGCGCAATGCCCCAGGTGATCGCCGGTACAAATGGCACCGCCAGGTAAACACAAAGCCCGACCATCAGACCCGTGAGACCGACAAAAACCACCGCGCGAAACCGATCGCTGAACGAGGGGATCTCGGCTGCTTCACGGCTCCGATCGGTTGCCGGCTCGGGTAGTTTTGCTTTCGGCGCTGGCCGAAGACTGATCACAGTCGGCCTCCCTTTCTGGGGCAGCGACTGGATATGCAACTGGAGTGCCGAGTCGAAAAACTTCGATACGGCTTATCCTTGCGTTATGTTTCGAACGGACCTGGATCGGCGGTTCGCTTCTCGGCGGATCGTGCCGATCTTCTTATCCGAACGAGTATCCCGGCCACTGGGATTGCGAAATGTACCCGGCGGCAACCCATACTTCTTTTCATGAGCGCCAACCGTCTGATCGCTCCTACTCCTGCGCATTGTCCTTCCCTTTTCTGCTCCAATTCCAATACCACATTTTACGCAGCAAAGAGAAGGGAAACGTCGAAGGCGCCGCATCAAAGTTCGATTTTCGTGCCGAGCAGGTGCAGGAACTGGCTCAGCCATTGTGGGTGAGCGGGCCACGCCGGCGCGGTGACCAGGTTTCCGTCCGTAAGGGCGGCATCGATGCGCACGGTCGCTGGTTTTCCACCTGCGGTTCGCACGTCGGGGAGGACCGCCGGGTAGGCGGAGCAAGTGCGATCCTTCAAGACGCCGGCAGCCGCCAGGAGTTGGGGGCCATGGCAGATGGCCGCGACCGGCTTACCTGCCTCGAAGAAGTGCCGGACGATTCGCAGCACGTCTTCGTTCAGCCGCAGGTACTCCGGCGCTCGTCCGCCTGGGATTACCAGCGCGTCGTAATCCTCGGCAATGATGGCCGCGAATGTTGCATTCAACGTGAATCGATGCCCTGGCTTTTCGCTGTACGTCTGGTGGCCTTCAAAATCATGGATCGCCGTTTGCACCCATTCGCCGGCGTTTTTGCCCGGACAAATTGCATGAACTTCGTGGCCCACCATGGTCAATGCCTGAAACGGCACCATCGTCTCGTAATCCTCGACAAAGTCGCCGACCAGCATCAATATCTTTTTGGCTGCCATGGTATTGCTCCGAGTGGCCTGTGATTGTTCTCGGTTATCTACTGGATGGCGACCAGCGCGTACAATGGCATCATGTCGGCCGAGCGAACGTTCATTTTCCTTGGAACTGGGACATCCGTTGGCGTGCCGATGCTCGGCTGCGACTGCGATACATGCCGATCGTCGAATCCCAAGAACCATCGTTATCGCAGTTCCGTTCTCATTCAGACCGCGCGCGGCAACATTCTGATCGACACTGGCCCCGAGATGCGGCTGCAACTGCTGCGTGAGAAGATCGGCGTCGTGCATGCCGTTCTGTACACGCATTACCATGCCGACCACACCATGGGGCTCGATGATTTGCGGCTTTTTCCACGTTACCTGGGCGAGCCGCTGCCGGCCTACTGCACGCAAGAAGTCGAAGAGGTGATTCGCCGGACGTTCCCGTACGCATTTCAGGCGGACTTGGCGCACCTGCCGCCGGGGTCGATTCCGAAATTGAAATTCCGACGAATCGACGAGAATCCATTCGAAGTGCTGGAACAGCGCGTCACTCCAATCCCGTTGAAGCATTCGCACTACCATGTATTCGGCTTTCGTATCGACAATGTCGCTTATTGCACCGACGTCAACGAGATTCCCTCGCGAAGCTGGCCGCTTTTGGAAGGCCTGGATGTGCTGGTGCTCGACTGTCTTCGGCCCAAACCGCACCCGGCCCACTTTTGCCTGCAGGAATCGCTCGAAGTCGTGGCCAAAGTGCGGCCGAAACAAACGTACTTCACGCACCTGGGACACGAGATGCAGTACGAACGCATCAATCCCGCGTTGCCGAAGAATGTCGCCCTGGCATACGATGGATTGCGCTTCACCTTCTAATGCCGGGAGGAACCCGCGATGAGCCAACCGATGGAAACATTGCGGCAAGCGCTCGAGCGCTTCCAGCAGCAGCATTTGCTCGATGATTGGAGCCGGTTGACGGACTCCGAACGCCAGAACTTGCTCCAACAAATCGAGACGTTGAATCTGCCTCTCGTTCAACAGCTTTACCGGAAGAGCCAGGAAGATCACACGCGCATCGACCTGAGCCGCATGGAACCGGTTCCGATCACGCCGGCGGATCACAATGCCAGCGACGCGATTGCCGCGGGTTCGGAAGCGATCACGCGCGGCGAGGTTGCGGCGCTGGTCGTGGCCGGTGGACAAGGAACGCGGCTTCGATGCGATCAGCCCAAAGGCATGTTCGAGATCGGTCCGGTCAGCAATTGCACGTTGTTTGAGATTCACGCGGAGAAGATCCTGGCGCGCTCGCGCCGGCATGGCGGGCGAATTCCGTACCTCGTCATGACCAGTCCGGCGACGGAAGCAGAGACCAAGTCCTTCGTTGCTGAGAAACGCTATTTCGGCCTGCCTGTGGAGGATGTCATCTTTTTCTGTCAGGGCACGATGCCGGCGGTCGATGCCGCGAACGGCCGAATTCTCCAGGAAGCCCCGGGAAAGCTCGCCCTGAGCCCGAACGGCCACGGCGGCGCCTTGCCGGCCCTGCGCGACCATGGCCTTCTCGACGAACTTCGGCGGCGCGGCGTTCGGCACATCTACTACTTCCAGGTGGATAATCCGCTGACAAAAATCGCCGACCCGCTGTTCGTCGGCCAGCACATCCTGGCCCGCTCGGAGGTTTCCTCCAAGGTCGTTCCAAAATTGAGTCCGCAGGATCGCGTCGGCAACTTCGTGCTCGTGGACGGCCGTTGCAGCATGATCGAGTACATCAACCTCCCGAAGGAACTGGCCGAGGCACGCGACGTGGACGGCCGATTGCGAATTCGAGCGGCGAACCCGGCCATCCATATCTTTGATTTGGAATTCCTCCGGCGAATGGCCGAAGAAAAAACCGCGCTGCCGTACCACATCGCTCGCAAGTGCGTGAAGCACTGGGACGGCAAGCAGGTCGTCGAGCCGAAGTCCGAGAACGCGCTCAAGTTCGAAATGTTCATTTTCGACTTGCTGCCGAGGGCCGACCGTTGGCTGTTGGTGGAAACGACGCATCGCGAAGAATTCGCTCCTCTGAAGAACATGCAAGGGCCGGATTCGCCGGAAACGGTCAAGGCCGCCATGTGCAACCAGGCTCGCGACTGGCTGGCGCATGCCGGCATCCATGTGGAGCCGCGCGACGATTGGCCGCTAGAAATCTGCCCGCTGTTCGCACTCGATGCCGATGAATTCGCGGCCCGCGTCCCGGCAGGCGAAAAAGTAGCGGGCCCGCGCTATTGGAAATGACTACTTCTTGTCCTTCTTCTCCTCCTCAATCACCGGTTCGAGGATCACATTCACCTTGGTTCCGACATCCGGTATCCGCTCTGTCCAGGTTTCGAACGACAGGTCCGCGTTTTCCTTCGAGCTTTGAATCGGTAAATCGAGCATCGAGTCCGGGAAGTTGGCGACGCTGATCACGTCGCCGTTGTTCGCCATGTAGTACGGTTCCTTCTTCGGGTCTTCCGGATCGCGGAAGAACCGGCTGCCGGCAAAGACCCAGTCGCTTTCGAGTTGCTTGCGCGTGCGGAAATTGCGGACCCATTCGTTGGCCGCGACCGTGACCATTTCGCCCTTCTTGTTCTTGTACTCCAGCCAAATCTTGATCGTCGTACCGCTGGCCGGTTTGTACTCCGGCTGCCAGCGGACCGGGGAACCCGCCTTGGCCTTCGTCAGCACGAGCACCGTATGAACGTCGGCCGCGTTGATGTCGGCATGCAGGACGGCTTCGTGTTCCTTCGTCTGCTTGCGGCACAACAATAATTCCAACGGTCCTTCGCGCAGACAGACTGCCGCTTCGATGATGACGCGTTTCTTGCCGTCGTCGAATGTCTCCAGGTACAGCGTCTTGTTCTTGTTCATCGCCGTGCGCTTGCCGACGGCCGGCTTCGGTGCTTCGGCCGGTTTGTCCGGCTTCTCGGCCGGCGCCGGCGACGGGGCGGGCTTTTCTTCCTCGAAGCAACCAGCTGCCAACACGGCGGCCAGCATCGGCAGGATCAATCGCAGTTTCATGGCGAACACCCCGGCAACGGGAAACGAATACCGCCATCATACAGCAAGCAGTATGCCGGACGGAGAATCTGAATCCAAGGACTGCAAATTCGCAAATAACCTTTGAATAATCAGTCCGTCCATGGTCAATAACTAGCCAAGTCAGGTTCCAAACTAGCCGGCATACTCCATCGGTCCTTCGACATGCTCTCCAAATTGACGTAACATGTCTGCCGCCTGCTTAGCCTCTGCGAACCGGTCAAACTCGTATGTCAAACATACGCTTGCGCCACTGTTCGTTCCCTCGCGAAAACTGAGCCGTCCGCCAAGCCGAGAGACGCGTTCAGTAATCTTCGCTTCACGATTCGAATCCTCGGGCGGCCGGTAATAAACTTCGAACATGATCGACATGGTTGACTCCGACGTGAAATCCTTCGCGAGTTAGAACTCGATATGGCCCCAACTGCCGCCTTTTCCTTTCTTTCCGCCGGTCCAATCGACGTACTTGAAGTGGGGTTTTGAATGCCCGACAGCCGGTTCGGCCGGATGCAATTGATACCACTTCAAACAACCCACCGGCGGTGAGGGATACGGTTGCCCCGCACTTGCGGGCATCAGTTCGATTGCCCCAGGCAATGCGGTCTGCAGAAGTCGGCGGGCAGTCGCTTCATCCTGCACGATGGCGTCATACCGTCCTGGCCCCTGAATGCCCTGAATCACCTCCGCGTCGGTTGGCATTCGGCGAATCCTAAGTTCGAGTCGTCCGAACACTCGATTTCATTTTATCACGAATTGCGCCAGATGGGCGTGAAACGCACTCAGGGCGAAAGGCTCTTGCGAACCTTTCGCCCTGAAGTTCGGCTGATCAGAATCAGCCGCCGGTCAGCAGTTGGACCTTACTTGGAGCACGGGCTGGTGCAGCAGTTCTGATCGCAGCACAGGCGGCGTGCGAACAGGCGCTGGAGCAGGCCCGGCTTCTTGCAGCAACCCGAGTCACACGGATTGCAGCAGGCGGCAGCCGCTGCGGGGGCGCAGCAAGCCTGAGCCGGAGTCGGGCAGCAGGCCTTCGCGGCCGGAGCGCCGCACGCCGGAGCGTGGCAGCCCGGGTCGCAGGCGACCCAGCGCGGCTTGCGGACGCACACGTCGACCGCGACGCATTCCTGCACGCGGCGATACACCTTGCACGGAACCATCTCGGTCTTGCAGTATGGAACCTTCACGCAGACCGTGTAAGGAACCTGCTTGCACACCGTATATGGAACCCGGCAATTGACCGTGACGTTTTGCATCGTGCAAACCTGGGTCGGCACCATCTTGACGCAATCCTGCGCCACCAGCTTCGTCGTGGTCACCGGAACGGTCCGTTCGACCGTCGTCGGAACCATGCGAACTGTGGTGTACGGCACCTTGCGGGTGACCGTTTCCTGGACCGTGCGGACGACCGTGTACGGCACTTTTTCGACGACCGTTTCCGGAACCATGCGAACCGACGTGTAGCTCACGGTGCGTTCGGCGAAAGCGCCGTCGACGAACGTCGTGTTCGGCTTCGGCTCTTCGCTGCCGCGGAGAGCGGCCGCATTCGGAACGCTGATGAACTCGAGGCCGTCGTGCGACTTCTGGACGTTGGCTGCGGTTTCGACGCCGCCGTTGGCCGTGCGATGCTTGGCGATCGCGCCGTTATCCACCCAGGCGCCGCTGAGCGTGCGGCGAACCGTGTATGGAATCTGGCGGCGAACGACTTCCGTCTGCATGCGAGTGACCGTATACGGCACCTGCTGGCGGACGGTTTCGCGGACCATGCGGGTCACTTGAACCGGGACTTGCTTCTGCGTCGTCACCGGCACGCGCTTCGTGATCGTCACCGGAACCTGCTCGATCTTGCAGGTGCGGACCATCTTGGTCACCGGCACTTGTTCACAAACGGTGCGATACCGGCACACTTGACGCGTGCACATGCGGTCCGGCTCCTGGCACCAGGCCAGTTTCCGGCCGCACGGCTTCTGCACCATCTGGCAGGTGCATGGATCGAAGCAGCACTTGTACTGAGTCTGCCACGTCAGGCGCTTGCGCCCCTTCACGCAGTAGGTCTCGGTGACCATTTCCGGAACCTTGCGCACGCAGGTTTGCATGCAGGTGACCGGCTGGCAGGTCCACTTGGCGCAATTGCGCATGCAGGTTTCCTGCACGCATTTCCATTCCGTGCAGCAAACGTTGCGCATGACCGTCTCGCACACCGGCTTGCAGACCACATGGCAGCATTCGCGGTAGTGCGTTTCGCACACCGGACGGCAAACCGTCTGGCAGCATTCGCGAACGCAGGTCACGCACACCGGCCGGCAAACCTGGTGGCAGCACTTCTGGCAGTGCTGTTCGTACACCGGCTTGCAGCAGGTCTTGACGCAATCCTTGTAGCAGGTTTCGCGCACGCGCTTGCAAACCGTGTAGTTGCATTCGCGGTAGCACGTTTCGTAGACCGGCTTGCAGCAGGTCTCGACGACCTTGCGGCACTCGGTCTGGCAGACCTTTTGATAGGTCGTGTAATGACATTCTTTCATCACGGTCTGAACGACCGGACGTTGTACCTGCCGCTGTTCGCAGCGATACTGCGTTTCGTAGCACGTCTTGTAGCAGGTTCGCTGTTCCGTCCGGTAGCAGGTGCGCGTGACTGGTTTCATCACCGTCTCGCATACCGTCTTGTGGCAGACGTGGAACCGCTTCTCCATCACGTTGTCCCACACCAAGCGGTAAGAAGCCCGGCTCTGTTGCGCGCTGGACGCGAAGCAGCATTGAGCATCGCAACAGGGGTTCTTCGCGCTGGCAAAGTGGGTGCAACCGCAGTGAGCCGCTCGTGCCGCAGAACCGGCCATGAACAAGCCGGCCACTGCCAACAACAGCGATGCTCCCAGGCGCATCCTCATGACCATGCCTCCTCACCGGCCCATAGGCCGGCATTACGCCAACTGAACATGAATCGAAACAGAGCAATTGCGATCGCCCGGCATCCACCGAGGCTTCGCTCCATTGCTTAAGGGCTGACCAGGCAGAGAATCCTTCCGAAAGAAGTTATCGGCGTCGGTTTTCGCGGATTATCAGCCTGATACCGCCCCTGACGGGCCACATTCGGATTTATCCGACCAGTCGCAGCGAACTTGGCGCGAACAGCGCTCATGCCGAATGCGCCAATCGCGCCCGAAGCAACGAAACCGGCCGATTTGCAGGCTGACGATTGTGCCGCCCATGCCGGTTGTGCCGTATGTGCCGGTCGCGAGCCCAACGAACCCGCCGCCACTGCGCGAGCCGTAACTTCTTTTGATGGGACATTTTTGGACAGGTTTTGGACATCCGTATGGTATTCGCTGGCCGAGTAACGGACAAAAGGGTTAGCCCGACGCGTGAGCGAGGCATTTTCCTCGCTTGCGCGTCGGGCTAACAAATCGCGTGAGGCCGCCGGATCGCCGATAACTTCTTGTTGACCGTGCCATTTCGTGCCACTTCATCGATCTCTCGGACTCCGCTGGCCGGTGGAAGCCAGAAGGCGAATAACTTCCTTTTGAATGCGACATTTTGCGACATTTCGCGACACACCGCCCTGGTTCAGCCGGCGGAGCAACGGCAAAACTGGGTTAGCCCAACGCGCGAGTGTTAGCCCGACGCGCGAGCAAGGGTTTTTTTTCCTCGCGTGCGCGTCGCAGCAACAGTTTCGTGTTGCCCAACCGAACCGCCTCCGCCGGCCTCCATAGGTCGGATCGCAAATAACATCCATTCCAGATGGGACATTTTGGGACATTTTGGGACACCCTGCCCGAGATCAGCCACCCGCTGCGCGCACCGCGAACGCAACGCGCCTCTCCCGCGCGCAACGCAGCATCGCATTCGAAGCGTATTATCCTTTTGGAACGATGCAAGCGATTCGGCCGTTCGAGCATACTCCTCACGCTCCGCGTGAGGATGACCCCTGGCGTCCGCCATTCTTCAAGCGGGAGTTGCCCCCTGGTTACGAAGCTCCTACTTCGTAACCTCTTGTCTTCGAAGCGCCGCTTCGGGATTCACCGCGGTGGCGGGGCGGCAGGAGCTTCCAAAGGAAAACATTACGAGCGGAGCTTCGTAACGTGGAAACTTCAGCCATGTCCAGGTTCACGGCCTCGTTGTCGGCTGCGGTCGTACGATTCGCACGAATTGATTTGCCAGATTGGGCATGGCCACGATCGCTTCGTGAATTCGCTTACTCAAGCCGGGCAGGTCATTGTCATCTCGGGTGGCAGAGATAATGCCGAAATGCGTACTACTTTTTGCATGCAATCGGCGAAAATGACGATGATTGTGCGTCAGAACGACTCGGCCGTCGGCAATCGCGTCGGCAAGCACTTGTGGATCGCCCAGGCCCGAGCGTCCCGCCTCTTGAACGGTCAGTACGTCGTGACCCCATTGACGCAGAATGAGAACGGCGCCGAATGGAAAGTCTTCATCCGCGTAAAGACGACCCATGACGTCAAGGTTCTTCGTTTAGTCGAATGGCTTCCTCGATTTCGGCGGTGTGCTGTCGGTAGTAGTCCCACGCCTCTTCCAAGTCGTCCGGCGCCAGTCCGACAATGTTAGCGAGGATCGTTGCATCGGGCGCGCCCAACTTGCGACTCAGCACCAGGCCCCAAACGGTGATTCGCGTGTCTCGAATGCATGCGTCGCCGCCGCAAACATTCGGCCGCTTCTGAATCCAACTCTTTCGCGATGTGCCGGTGGCCATGCAAAACGCCTCCGTTTGGGATTATAGCAGGTGCTCGGAACCGCGGGGACACGACGATCGGGTGCAAAAGGCGTCAGGACCGCCGGCCACGAGAAGCCGGATTGCAAATAACTTCTTTTTAAGCACGACATTCCTGACATATTCTGATGTCGGACCGGTGGAAGGTTTTGAGAAGATTCGCGGCGCATCGTGCGGACGATGATCGAGCTGCGGTCGAATCGGGTTCACTCTGAAAACGCTTGCACTTGCCCGAATTCACGCAGTAAAGTACACATTCAGTCGAACCGCGACGATTGAAAACGCTAGCGGTTGGCTGTGGGGGATGCAGCAGAGTTCCATGATGATCGAGGAAGAACAACGACAGGCCGCGAAACCTCAGCCGCCGCCGCCTGCTCCGCCGCCGCCACCGCCTGCGCCCGCGCCTCCGGCGCAGCCGCCGCAACCGCCGCAACCGAAACCTCCTGCTCCCCCGCCGCCGGCATGGGCCAAACGCGAGCCTGGCAACTGGCAGTACCTGGCGGACATGCCGGAATTCGACGCCGAGGTGTCCAAGCCGTGGCATTTTGCCAAGGACGGCACCACGGGCGAACCGGGGAAAGGCTCGCCGATCAAGGTCGGCGGATTTGCATCGCCCAAAGGACTCGGCATGCATCCGCCCGAGCGTGCATTTGCGTCCGTCAAATACCGTCTCGATCGCAAAGCCCGGCGATTCCAGTCGGTCGGCGCCGTCAACGATTCATCATTGCTCCTGTTCAGTCCGCTCTATTTCGAAGTCTGGGGCGACGGTCAGCGCCTCTGGCAATCCGAGCGGATCACGGATCGGAAACAATTGCGCGAGTGTTCGATCGATGTGTCGGAGGTGGAAGTGCTGGAGCTCCGCGCGGTTGCCGTGGGCCCCCACACCGGCCTACACGCGGTCTGGCTGGAGCCGCGCGTGTTGATGAAGTGAGCGCGGCAACCCTCACGCACGCTCTCGATTGTTTGTCCCGCAAAAAGAAACGGTTGCCGAGCGTTGGCTCGACAACCGGGAAGTCCAATCGCAGGTCGCAACTTGCGGTTGGCTATCTCGCCTTTCGCACTTTTTTCTCCTTCGGTCCCGCGGCGAGCAAGAGCGGCAGCAGTTCGCGGCGGCCGTTCTTGCGGCTCTTGGGTTCGGAGCGCGAGCGCAAGGTCGGCGGTTCGTCCGGGCTGGCGTCGCAGCATGAATGCGAATCGTCGGCTTCGGCCATGATCACCGGCAAGCGCTTGCGGCGAGCGAGCCGCTCGTTGTTCTTCGGCACGATGGCGGTCTGCGAACCTTCGAGCAACGCCGAGACGCCGGTGGTCTTTGTCGGACGAATGGTCGTCGGCTTGTCTTCGGCCTGGTAGCGGACGAGCATGCCTTCGAAGTTTCGCAACACGACCGCGTCGTCGGAGGCGGAGACGATGTAGTTCGGCATGAGCGGAATCTTGCCGCCGCCGTGCGGGCTGTCCACCACGTAGGTCGGAATGCCCAGGCCGCTGAGGTGGCCGCGAAGGCCTTCCATGATCTCCAGGCCTTTCCAGACCGAGGTGCGGAAGTGGCCGGTGCCGATGACCGGGTCGCAGTGGAAGAGATAGTACGGCCGGACTTTCATCCGCAACAGCGCCCGGCACAGTTCGCGCATCGTCTCCAGGTCGTCGTTGATGCCTTTGAGCAGGACGATGTGGTTATTCACCGGCATGCCGGCCCGCATCAGCGTCTGGCAAACGCGCGTCGCCTCCGGCGTGATCTCGCGCGGATAATTGAAGTGCGTCTGGATCCAGACCTTTTCCGCTGAGGCCAGCAGGTCGATCAGTTCCTGGTCGTACAGCTTTTGCGGCAAGGTCACCGGCACGCGGGTGCCGATGCGGACGATGTCGACGTGCGGGATGGCCTTGAGGTTGTCGAGGAAGAACTTCAGTTTCGGAAGCGGCAGGGTCAGCGGGTCGCCGCCGGACACGATGACATCGCGGATTTCGCGATGATTGCGGATGTAGTCGATCATCCGCTGGTCGTTGCGGTTGATCGCGTCCCAGCCGCCCCGGACCATGGTGGCGCGTTTGCGGGTGCAAAAGCGGCAATACATGGTGCAGACGTGGGTGGTGACGAGCAAGGCGCGGTCCGGGTAGCGGTGCGTCAGGCCCGGCACGGGCGAGTCCTTGTCTTCCTCCAGCGGGTCCTCGAGTTCGAAACCGGAAGGATTCTCGGCTTCGAGCGGTGAGGTCACGGATTGAAGACGAATGGGGTCGTTCGGATCATCCGGATCGATCAGCGAGAAGTAGTACGGGGGGATCGCCAGCTTGTACTCCCCTTCGAGCCGGCCGATGGCTTCGAGCTCTTCGTCGGAGAAGGGAAGCAGATCGCGAAGTTGACGGACCGACCGGATGGCGTGTTGCGACTGCCAGCGCCAGTCGTTCCAGTTTTGCTCCGAGACATCCTGCCAGAGCGGGTGGCGGCGTGAACTGCTAGGGGGCTCCTCTCCCTCGTTGCCGCCGAGCGGTGGGGCCGCTGCAGTGGGATGCTGCCCGCGCCGCTGTTCAGATTCGCTCATAAATTCTGATGCCTCCCGGAGGAAGAAACCCGCGCGTCACGAGCCGTGTGGGAAAGAGCCGTGCGTCCGTCATCGACCGACGCTCTCCAGTTCGCACGCGCGACCCGAATTAATGACACATCCTAACTACGGCGCTGAAAAACACAAGCGCTCTCGCGCACAATTTCGCGAATCGCGAAAAAATTTTTCGATGACGCACCGCGGCAGCTTTCAACTGCCGGCCAAGTGCGCGAGCGAATAACGAACCTGTTCAGACCGCAATTAGCGCAAGCAATCACCGATCATGCACCAAGCCGGTAGGGCTTCTCCGAGCGCTGGCGGACATTTCGGATCGCGAGCGGCATTTGGACGGGAGAGATCGTAAAGCCGGTCAGCGGCTTTTCGGAATTCGTCTTTCCCTATTGGTTTGGAGGATTTGTAATCGTCGGTTTCGGTGACTTCTTCGGCAAGTAGATAGCGGATCCAAGTTTCGACATTTCGCTTTGGGATAAGCAGCGCCACGGACTCCCCTGTTCTGAGGGGCTCAAGCTTTGCCTGCCGCACGCGCTCATTCAATTGCGCGCGCCGATCCTGCACCGAACAATCGTCGGCATCGGCGACGACTATGAGTAATGAGTTTGCTTTCGACTGCCGATTTCTGAATGCTCGTAGTTCCTTCGGAAGCTCGTCGAGAACCCAGCCAATGTTCCCACCTGCTCGCATTAGGCTTGCGACGCGCGCGCGAACGATTCTGCCGGGGTTCTTGATCCCGCATCGCTTCAGAAATGCAAACACCAAGCGCTGGTGTTCCTGGTCTTCACAGAGCAAAACGGCTTTAGAGACTCGATTACTCATGCACCCAACCACGCGCGACAATCTCAGCGGGGGACAGACCGGTTTCGCCAACGTCGGTGAATGGCCGGACGCGAGTATGACGTCGATCCGGACGATCGAGCACGAGGCCTCCTTGGAACCCCATTCGATTGAGCAGCTCGGGATGATGCGAAATGATGACAATCTGCGCGCCGGTTTCATCAACTCGGTCGATCAACTTATCGAGCCACGGCTCAATTTCGGCAAGTGCGATAAAGTTGTCTGGTTCATCCAGGAACAAACTCATTCCTGGTTTAGTGGCAAAATGAAGTAGTGTATACAAACCCACCAGAAGTCTTTGACCATCCGACAATTCCCGAAAGTTGTATAGATTTTGAAATTGCCCGTTTTGCGCCGATTCAGCAAAGCTCAGCATAAGAATTCGATTGCCCATTCCCGCCTCTTTAAGGTCCAAGCTCTGACAGCCTGGAATGACTTCGCGCAAGTCCGCGAGCAACTCCTGATCGTCACTTTCCTGTCGCAAATGCCGATACCAACTGGCGAAATTGCTCAGATTCTTGGTAGGTGATGGCGCTTCCCGTTCCGCCAGCGGACTCATTTGATGTGGATCGGGACTGATGAACCATAGACCTCCGAGCCAGCGCTTGAACCAGGTAAGTTTTGTGTTTTCTTGTCGCTCGGTAATCGTGGCAAGCGCGGAACGATGCCAGTCGAAAGGATATTTTACCGTGGCCTCGTACCGGTCGTTGAACAGTTG
>Ga0209172_10004953_pt1 | contig 16886 bp, 15 predicted proteins | sample LarsenN4metaG_FD_184113 | JGI IMG/M metagenome (GOLD analysis project Ga0209172, IMG submission 184113) | Hot spring sediment bacterial and archeal communities from British Columbia, Canada, to study Microbial Dark Matter (Phase II) - Larsen... ... | reverse complement strand
AGAGAGGTGGGGAGATCAGATACGGTTGGAATTTTTGTGTTTGATCCCAAGCAAAGATACTACCTGGTTGCAGAAGCACCTATAGAACCTGACAAATCCTTCTCATATCCATTCTGGCTGCCAGAAGACCATGTAATACCAGGGTTCTACACTATAAATGTAGAATATCTTCATGAGGTAGTCACAACTGGTTTCTACGTTGGAGGTATTAGGCAATCTGAAATAATGCAGGCTATACTGAAATTAAATCAGCCTCCTCCAGTGATCACTAGGGGAGATATAGTAGTATTCACAGGATTTCTCAAGGAAGAGAGCAGACAGACAGGGATATCGAACGCTACAGTCTGGATAAAACAGAAGCAACCTGATGGACAGGATTTGGGCTTGGCTTTTGGTAAGACAGACTCGAAGGGCATGTTCACTATCAAATGGATCACAGATAATATTGGTGATGCTGAGAGTGTCAAGGTATATGCTTATTTAGAAAGACCTGGCTATAATACAACAAAGAGTGAAGATTTTCAAATTAACATTCGTGATAGGCTTTACACAATGTCAGTTGATACTGATAAAACACAATACTCAATTGGTGAGACTGTTAGAGTGCAAGGAAAGGTGAGCGAAGTGATGGATGGTGTGCCAGTTGCAATACAGATTTTCAATCCCCATGAACTATCATTCAAGTTTGACACTATTCAAGTGAATGCTGACGGCAAATTCCAGTATGAATTCAAGCTCAAGGGTGTATCAATAATCCGAGGTACATACACCATCAAGGTATCATATCTTGAAAACACAGTGGTTAAAGAGATAGAGGTGAATCGGGATGTTGCCGAACCTGTAAGTGTAAAGAGGATTTCTCTCGAAGATCCCGTGGGGTTACCTATAAGAACTGTTGGAGTGGGTGAGGAGGTATTCATAAAATCAATAGTAAGAAATAATCTGGATTTTGAAGAGCAATTTACGTATATTGTGCAGATCAAGGATTCAAATGGCTCTACAGTATTGCTTGACTGGGTAACAAAGAGAGCCTTGGTAAAAGAAGAAATACATTCAGAGATCAGTTGGGTTCCAGAATTGCCTGGAGATTATGACGTGCAGGTATTTGTCTGGGAGGATCTTGAGAATCCGGTCCCACTCGCAAATCCTTTATCTCTGACCTACACAATCAGTGTAGCATAGTGCTATTGCATTTTTGAATTATTAAATAAGCAGTATCTGTTTAGGTCCTTTGTAAAATCACATTCCGCCTGAACATGTACAAATATTTTAACGCCTATCCATCCCAATACATGTTTTGTTAATAAGATCTAATAACTGATTCAGACTTTCTACCGTGTCCCAAAATTCTTCTTCGTGTAATTCTTCGTAGGATTTGAGCAATCTTCTGAAGTATTCCTCTTCTATTTCATTTAAGGCATCACAGATCTCTTTCCTTCTTTCTTTTCACATAAGCTTTCACTAGTCTCTCAATTCGTTTTTGGTGCTCTTCAGATGTAAAGTTTTTTATCCTCTTGGCGAGTTCCTCTATAGTTTCTGTTTTTTGCATATAGATTAATTGCAGAAGGAACTACTTAAGTTTGTCAGATATGCTCGTTGTTATATTTGTACTGTAACCAACTATCATAGGCTTGTTTAGCGAACGGTCGCTGTTATTCTTTAGTTATGATTCTTTTGGATTCTCAAGAATCTCTTTGCTCACTCGTACTTCCTCAACGTTTCTGTTTATTTCTGCCGCGAGTTTATCTATGTCTCTTCGTATCTGTTCAGATCCTTTGTAAAAGCACGTTCCATCTGAACACGTATGATAAACAAATTCACCGCCTAATTCCTTCTTGTATGAATCAATATCAAATTTCAATCTTAAATTACTAAATGAGAATCTAATTGCAATTTTAGGATTTTAGATATGATAATCGCATTACAGCATAATCATAGATGATTACAAATCCATACTTTTCCATATTATTCCAAATAAAGCAATTAAATATATTTTGATAAAAAACGATACCAATAGCAGTTATTAATTATGTATAATCATATTAACTAACAATGGCAAGCAATCTGTTAGGAAAAAAAGCAATCGCAGTGTGGTTTGCACTGGCATCAATGGTTGGGATAGGATCATTTACCATGGCAGTTTCTGCTACCGATACTGATACAACTGAGATAGTACCCAATATCGATGGTGAAGTCTTGGGTCTGAATCCCATAAGGATCGATGAAACTGTAGATATAACTGCCACTAATGCTGTGAGCATTGGCACCAGCGCTACACACAATGATATGGCAGTAATTAATTTCATGGGAGATGTTGGGGAAGACGTTCTTGTTACATTTGATGTAATAAACGAGTCATCCTCCCCGCTTCTTGCTTTGATTGCGATAAGTACGGAGGGAAATGCTATAGCATCAATAAATGAAGCAAGTTCCACCTTTGATTCCATACGAGTCGTTGGTGATGGTAAATGGCTGGCCCATTTTACTGCCACTGGAGGAAGTGCTGATACGCTAGCAATAAGTGTGACTGCTTTATCACCAGGCATGCAGAAGGTTACAGTTCAAATCACCACTGCAGAATAGAGCAATTTTTTCAAAAATATTTTTCATGCTGTGAAGTATCCATTTCTATTATGCAATTCCTTCGTATTACTTCAGACATATCTGGGCAGACTTAGCATGCCCTCCTTCAATTTCATTACAATTTCTCTTTCATTATATGATTGGTTTTTCATGCACACACATAGGACCTTGTCTCTCTCAAAGGGGAAGACCAGCGAGTCTGTGTTTCTATGCTTTATGTGGATATACTCCAATCTTCCAAATACGTTTTCATGGTGCTTTCTGCTACCAACCATGAACAAGAGATCTTCCAGGATTTCTGCAAACTGTGCCTCATTTACCTTGTGCATCTCACCCTCTCCGCCAAACGCTACTAGGCGAGCTTCATTGCTCACTATGTAGACATCCTTGATATTTTGATCATATGCGATTATATCTCGACAGACTTTGTGATAGTCCATCATGCACCACCATACAGATCATTTTCATAGGCAGCGAAGAGAACGCGTTTGAATGAACGTTTAAGCACTTCTTGTCTCATCTCTATCACTTATTGTCGTCCTATCTCTAAATAAGGTTTGTTTGCTACTCCAGTCTTTTTTGTATTGCAATCTGTAAAATTAAATGAAATGTGTTAATCATTTACATACTGGATGATATGCAAAAAATGTATCTGGTTTTGTAGTGTCTGTAATCATATTTGTGTTATTTGATATTACTATTTAGAAATTTATTTTGTAACATTTGTTAACCTCTTCCAGAAAATATTATTGCCCTATACTACAGGTTTGTAATTTTCTACTGCACAAAAAATGCAATATATATTAATTTATGATTTGGCTGGTACAAAAAAAGCAATAGACAATTTTTTAATTCTAGTTTTGCCAACTAGTGATTAAGATTGTATCAAAAGGAAATTTAATGCTAGAACAGGTTATAAAGATACTAGAACTATATTCCTTAAGAATGATAAGCAATAAGGAAAGAAAACCGAGTGCAAAGACAATTGCTAAGAAGACTGCTCTTATATTCACATTGATGACTTTGGCTCTTGCAACATATGCCACATTGCCACTTCAAAGTGCATCGGCTACATTGGGAGATCCGGTTGTAATTCCATCTAATAACTTACCAGGGCAAACTGCTGAGTATACATTCAAGTTCAAATCGAGTGCGGGACGTGTGGCTGTAGGATGTGTACTTATAACAGCACCAATTGCTGATGGAGTCGATATATCTGCTGCCGAAATACTTTTCCTCGATAACAAGTTTAGACGAACCACAGCACTATCACTTGAAGACCTTACAGTTCCTCCAGATGGGGTTGATGAAACTATAAAACTGGATCTGACACATGTTAAAATCTTCAGAAATACGCAGGACAGACTCATCAAGCTCACAGGTATAGTGAATCCGAGTCCAGCTGATGGAGACTCTGATTGGACCATCGAATTAGGAGATAGGAACTGTGATGTTATAACTGGTGAAGATGCAACTGTTACAGTAGAATATGCCACTATACTGTTCATAGATGAGATCAACGCCGCTTCAGGAGCAGAAGTAGACCTAAGCCATGATCTGGATTTGGCTGGGAATGTAATTACCGATTCTGTTGATGAGGTTGATATAGTTGATAACAGCGGTGTGGTTATAGATACGGCTTCAGCAGTAGCAGAATCTACAATCCTCTTGACTGTAGATGATGATGATAGTGCAACAGATCTATTCACAGTAGACGCGGCAGGTAATATTGTAGCTATTGGAACAATAGCAACTAGTTCACAGACAATAACTGGTACAACTCCAACCCTTACTCTAACAGATACAGACGCTGGTCAAGGTGATGCCAGCATTGGTATAGATACTGACTCTTTCTTCATAGATGTGGATGACGATACTGCAGATGGTAATGAGTTAACACTGGATGAGGATGGAGTATTGGCAGTAGGAACTGGTACATTAACTATTAATGGTTTAACAAATACCATAAGCACTTCAGGTGCAACTCTAACACTTGACGAAACTACTGTTGATGTAACTGGTACATTAACTGTAGATACGATTGATGATAGCGGTGCTGGAACTATCAGTCTTGCTGATGACGTAGCTGTAACTGGTACAACTTCTTCCACCCTTGACGATGCTACAGCTGCTGCAGTATCAGACGTTCTAACCATAGCGCATACTACTAGTGGTGCACCAGCAGCTGGAATTGGTACTGGCCTAGTGTTCCAAATAGAGGATGGAGGCGGTGCAGAGGAGCAAGCTTCGATAGATGTATCACTGTCAGATGTAACTGAGGGTTCAGAAGATGCTGATTTAGCAATAAGGTTGAATGATGCAGGTACAATTACAACTAGGATGACGCTAACCAGCGATGGTGTTCTTACAGTAGGAGGTACAGTAACTATTGATGGTTTAACAAACACCATAAGCACTTCAGGCACAACTCTAACACTTGACGAAAGTGATATAATTATATCTGGTGTAGCAGAACTCGGTAGCACAGAGCTAGAAATTGTTACAGGAACGATAACACCAACAAGATCCTATCATCTCCTCAAGGGAGAAGGTGGTACGGCTGATATCTTAACAACTATAGGCGGTGGAGTTACTGGTGACATCCTAATTCTTGGTGCCAAGGATGACACTGTAAATATAACAATCGACGATGAAGGTGATAATATTCGACTACCCGGTGCTAACGCTGACTTCGTTCTAGATAGCATTGATGATACAATTATGTTGATTTTTGATGGCAATACTTGGAACCAAATAGCGCAGAATGATAACGGTGCATAAATGGAATAAGAACCTAACTTATTTTTTCGTCATGGATATAGCGGAAATTCTTATAATATGTTACCATGTTATGGTAAGAATTCAAAGCTTATGAAGATAAACGTTCTGTAATGAATAAAAATGTGAATAATCATGCCTAAACCATGAATAAAGATATAGAATTAGGGCAAAAATGCTCTATCATACCCCTGACACTCTCCTGTATGTCAGGGCTTTTCTTACCATCTCTCGGTCTTGCATTCCATCTTGTCAAAATCCTTGTCCTTAGTAATTACAACAGCACCAGTTGCCTTGGCAATTCCAGCAATAAGTACATCTATTGTTATATCGGCTCTGTAGAAACCATACCATAAAGACAGTTAACCTATGCATATTGTAAGCTATTACCCTGAACATCAGCTCCCTGTTCAGCATCAAATCACTTGCACAACCTCTACTATAAAGTCAACTTTTATGATGTATTAGAATTTGCATGTTTACATCTATTCTATGGAAATACGAGTTAGTTTCTTCATAGCATTATTCATTATATTAATCCAATAATCACATTTCAATGGCAAACAAACCTTAAATCGAAAATATTCAATTCATAAGTTAGCAAATGGAAGCCAGAATATACAATATAGTTAGAGCCTTGGATAATGATTTGAGATTACTCATACTTGATAAACTGAAAGGCACACCAATGACAGAGAAGGAATTATTTGAAAAAATAAGCAAGGAAAGGCCCGAGCTCAAGTACAGAGAATCTCTTTATAGGCAGGTAGAGATGCTTGTCCAGGCAGGACTGGTAAGGAAGTATTACGATACTGGCAAAAGAAGGATATGTTACACATGTGATGCAAGTCATATCTTCATAGATCTTAACACAATGGATGCAAACATAGTAACCAATGCTGGACAGTAAAGATACATCACATATTAATTTTTTAATTTAGTTTATGTTAGGATATTTTTTGTGCAGAGGAATAAATAACATAAGCGTAATTACAAATAGTTCTATACCACTAGCATAGCAACTACAAAGGTGTAAATGTGATATTAACTGTGAAAAAATTCTAAACATTTCTTCTTCTGGAATAAAGATAACACTTCTTGTCTTTAATGTCCTAACATGTAATTCCGATACTCACAAGTCTTAATTATATTTCGTAATTATATTACTTTAACATGACAAGCAATCTGTTAGGGAAAAAAGCAATTGCAGTGTGGTTTGCAATAGCAGCAATGGTTGGAGCTGGAGCGTTTGCTGTTGTGCCAACGGTGCCAAACGAGTGTATTACTGAGGCTGACTGTGACTTGCCTGCAGCAATAAACGATCCAAACCGTAGAGTGCCTCAGCTTATAGGTGATAACATAGATTCGTCAGGAGTTGTTGGTACGACTAACACATTCCAGTGGGAAGAGGATTGTGTTATAACTGAAATAACTGCAGTCTTCACTGAGGTGCTAACCGAATGCACACAGCACACAGTTGTGATTAGGATAACAGCTGATGAAGGTGACCGCGGCACTTATCGCATCGAGGATCTACTGTGTTTTGCTGATAGTCCTGATCAGGCAGCAAGGATAACAGCTAACGTAGATAATGACTTGCTCGTTGACATAAACGATGCTGTACTCGCCGGTGGCGATGGTGTTGAAACGATAAGAATCACAAGCAGTCCCAATGAATGGATAGTTAATGTGCCCAATTGCAGTGATACTGGTGATGAAAACGACTTCTTCTTCGATATCATTGTACTTGGCGAAGGTGAGTTCAGATTCGCTATAAGCATAGAGCCGCTATAAGCAGACAGCGCTAAGGTATTTTTATTTTTTCCTAAAGTTTTTTATTCACATACTTTCTTTATGAGATTATGGGTGATCCAGACATTAACGCAGTTGTTTTCACAGAAACTATTGCAGTTAAGATCATCAAACTTCAAACCACTTCCTAGATGCAGATCATGGTCAAAGTCATGGAAGTTGTGATGATCAAATTCGTGCACGGCATTAAATATCACCTTCTTCTTCAGCATTACCTCATCCTCATCAATTACTTTGTTAAATAATAACTGTTTGGCAAGACTCAGATCATATGTATCAACTGAATCAAGTATCAGTTTATCCTGGAATGTGAGCTTATCGTTTTCCATAATTCTTGCATATGTAATGGCCTTCCTGGAATCAAGGGAATGGTCATCCACTATTTTATCAGCTATCCTCTCATTGCAACAGAAATTCCCCCAGCTAGAAAAAAATGGTCCATTACCAATTGAAGCACTGGCTGCAGCAATCAATCCCATTACCGTTACCAAGGCTAATAATATCCTAATATTCACACTTATTTCCAGATAATGTTATTCTCGGCAGGTTAAAAAGATTAATTGCATTTTATGGCAATTCAATGCCAAACATGGCAATTATAATACAGATCCATGCGTATAGATATCCAACAATACTAATATACTTTAATTGCTTAACTTACTTAAGGATACGATTGTTTTACTACAATTCCTTACCCCTTTAAATAAATTAATTATCAATTTGAATATATCATGTTAAGAAAGGAACTGGATAGCAAAACAGCACTAATACTGCGAGCTTTAGATTCGGATCTGAGGAGAGAATTGCTAAAGATAGCGTTAGAAGGACCGCTGGATGCCGATGGATTCTACAATAAGGTAATTGATAGAGGTTTTAACATCAGATACAAGGAGTCGGTGTATAAGGAGTTACAGACATTGGTGCAAGCAGATCTGATCGATAAATATTATGATGTGCAGTCAAAGAAGATATTGTATAGATTGAAGACAGGCAAGGTTGTTGTTGATATCAGGACAATGGAGACTGAAACCATATCTCCTTCTACATGATCTGATTTGCTCAAAAGTTCCTACATTAATTTAGTAATTCAACAGTCAAATTTTTTGTGCAATGTTGTAACACAAAAATTCTTCAATTGACCCACAATTCTTAATATGTTTTCCAATGCATAAAATGGCAAGGAAATGAACATGGAACTAGGGCATCATAAAATAACAATAACTAGCGCCTTCGTACTGATTGGTACAATGTTGATCTTCGCTTCAGGACTTGTAAATATAGATCCTCCAGAACAGGAACTTGGTGGGCCAGGATTTGTCTATACAGTTGAATATGAATGCGGTGTTCTGGAAAGTGCCGACATAAATCCTCAGGCACAGCCAGGCGAGTATGCGACCAACATACTTGTGCACAATCCATTTACGGCATCCGCAGATGTGTACATAAAGATCCTTCCTGCCACTGGACTACCGCAGAGTAGCTTATGGTTGGATACGGAAGCAATAACGATAGAGCCTGATGGAGCACTGGAGATCAGCTGTGATCATATCACCGGTTTTAATCCAACTGTGCCGCCATTCTCAAAGGGGCTTCTCATCATATCACACCCGCTGGAATTGGATCAGAATATAGTGCTCAAACAACCAGTATTCTCTGATGAATCACTTGATGTAGTAGCATCTTATACCTATTTCACAAAAGTGGTTGAGCGAACAGAGGTCTCTGACACTCAGATCTTCAACAAGATAATATGCAAAGTAAAGGATCGTGGAGCAGATGGAAAAGTGACATCGCAGTTGTTTGATGTGATAATCCCAGTTGTACCAGGCGAACCCCTCTTCGAACTCAAGCAGAGAATCCTAGATGAGTTGAGAAGTAATGGCATAGATGTTGATTCTGGAACGAGGATAGTAGAGGTTGTAAGCATAGAAGCTGCCGGTGGAAACGCAAGTGGAAATATAGGCGTAGGAGTAGGGTCAAGCAAGGATGTGGAAAAAATTGAAGGCAAAATGATCCCATACGTACCATTACCACCAGCTCCCGATGAGGGCAATGGTGACAATGGTGGCGATGAAGTAATAGATCCATAGCTACACTCATTTTTTGTTTATATTTTTAATCTTAAACAGATAATATCTTTACCCAGCATATATTTTGTTATTCAAAAAATAATTCCTTCCTTGCGGATATTTTGTACATGTAATTGTGGATCATCCCTACGAAAAAAATATTCTGATAAATTTACTAGGCAAGATCAGTTCATTGCATTTCTAGAATATTTTGGATCACTTGCAGGTACATTATTTTCTATTATAAAATTGAGTTGCGTCCAAATACTGAGAAGGTTCATTAATGCAATTCTTATTATTATAATTCGGAGAGTAGCATGAAAGTTCGTAACAATGCAGTCTATAGCATTCCTGCATCATTGGTAGCAATAATTATACTTGCAGGGTCATTTGCACTAATTGATTCTGAGCAGTCGGTTCTGGACGCTCCTCCGGTCTTGCAGCCTCCAGTTGATCTGGGACCATTGGCAGAGTCTGTAGTTCCAACGGGTCTGCCCATAGTATTCAGCGTGGATGATGAGCCAACTACAGATGCAGATGGAGAGGGTCTCTTGCTAACAAGCAGGGAAAGAACCGTAGTTAATTTCATATCTGATGTGGGAGAGAGGGTTGAGGTTACATTGCATATAGACAACATGAATGATGATACAGAAAATCTTGCGCTGATACAGGTGCTAGCGCCAGACACATTGCTGATCGATATAGAAGAAGATGCTGGCACTGATGAGGTAAGGCTTGTGGGGCATAACATGTTTGTGATGGAAGTTGCAAGTGGGATAGGACATAGTTTCAAGGTAAACGTAACACCGATAGCAGAGGGAGTACATTCTTTCATCATAGAGATTCGCGCCCTAGGATAGAATTATAGTCTATTCAGTAAATCAGATGCTTTTCATAGTAACTTTTCTATTTTCTACTAGTTGTTTGGCAATAGATTTCGAGAACAGGAAAATCATTCTTATCAACAAGTTTTTTGCATTTTGATATGGGTTACATGTTCGGTTGGATACGCAAGCGTGAGGATAAAGAAAATGCAGACATAAAATTCAAGACCGTTAGGAGAAGTGCTGCCTGGGAGGAACCTGCTCCTGCCTACAGACCACCTCCAGTCGAAGAGCCAATTATTATTGAACAGGTGGAAGCGAGTCGGGGTCCAGGATTTATGCAAAACATATTGATAAAGGTCAAGAAAGATAGGTTAACCAAACTTCTCTTGGCATTGTTGATAGGCATATTGCTTCTTTTGTTATTCCTTGCAGTTTTCGGTTCACGGGGAACTATAACACCAATAGATTCTGGTTCTCCCTCTACTCCTCGCTCACCGCCCATAAGCATCTCAGGATCAACTCCAGTGCCCAAGCAGATCATAATAGATGATACAACTTGCTTCGCAAAGCTTGCTGTCACAAATCAGGAGCAGATCAGAGGATTACGTTTTACACCAACCCTTGGAGCAAATGAATGCATGCTCTACATCTTCAACCAGCCAGGACGGTATGCTTTCTGGGCCAAAGATATGCAATATCCAATGGACATAATCTTCATAAGTGCAGGAAACAGGGTTGTCAGCATAGTTGAAAATGTGTCTCCATGCACACAGAACTGCCCAACCTACCAGTCTGATGATCCTATATTATATACAGTTGAAGTGAATGCTGGATATGCTGAGAACCATTTGATCGATATAGGAGACCCTGTAAAGTTTGTTTACTAATCTCATGTGCAATTCACCTGGCAAATCGCATCAGGCACACACAAAAGACAGCATTTTCTAAACAATATTTCTTCAATTAGTTTATTACCATAAATATTTTTTTTAACACAGATATTGCGTTTTTAAACAAGAATCATTATTATAGTTGGGGTTCTTAGTTATTGCGATAGCATGAAAGAGACAATATTACATGGGAAGAGAAGAAATGCGATGGAAATTGTGGTAAACATACTTGAAGAGGCAAAGGATGGCATAAATAAAACAAGGCTTGTGTACAGAACAAATCTGAACTTCCTATTAATCCAGCGATATATTGACTACCTAGTGAATAAGGGCTTGATGGAGATCAGGAACAGCCCAAATCCATCATATATAACAACAGATAAGGGAAGAGCCCTCCTGGAAGAATTTGGAAAGATAAAGGAAATCGTGGGCGTAGAGACGATAAGTACACCAGAAGGACTATTTCCGTAAACTACCCTTTTTCTTATTTTTCTAATGCCTAGTGTCTACTGATCAGATAACCCTTATTGACTTTACAACACTGCCAAACGGTAAATCCGCTTCAGGCAGTTTTATACCCTTTACAACGAAAAGGTGGGCGGGTTTCGCATTGGCAAGCGACATGAATTCGTATATCCCTGTTGCTTTCTTGATCATAGATACTTCTTTACCATCAAATCTTGCCTCCATTTCATCGGGATCTATCAGTTTATCACCATAGGTTCTAAATACTCCAAGAACAATAACACGCTCGCCAGAGCCAAAATTCTGCTTCTTATAAAACAGATCAAGCGTTATCCTTTCCACATCAATTGCCAACGATCTATCCGAGCTCACAGTGCTAGCATAAGCAGAGGTGCCATCAAACTTGGCAATTATTGACATCAGCCTATCCTTTCCCCTCTCGGTAGGACTGGTATACCATGTGAAGCTAAACCTTCCCTCATCATCAGTCTTGGCTACACCAAGAGCTCGTTGATCAAGAGGTCTGTTGTCCAATATTCTTACATTAACTCCCTGCACTCCAATGCCAGTGTTAGAATCTATCAGTTTCCCGCTCAGCAAAACTTTCTCTCCAGCACGAATCTCATCGGGAAGAGGATCGAGTTTCAACGATGCCATGCTTTTCTTAACACCTTCGATAGGTTTGAATGGCAAAGTAGGAGATGGATGTTTGACTATTGTAACAAATTGATAATCAACCGCTGAATTTCCATTCATATCTGTGGCCTTCCACCGCACAATGGTAGTTCCAAATTCAAACAGGAGACCCTTTGGAGCATCATTGACTATTACAGGAGAAGCATCAACAAGATCGAAGACTTTTGGCTTTCCTATATCAATGAATACAGGTTCCTCCTCCGCTACCACCCTGATATCAGGCGGTGCGGTGATCTTTGGCGGATGTCTATCGCCAAAAATTAATTGGTTCTGATCAGGACAATCTTCAATGTCAAATTCCTTCATACAATCTTCAGCATCGGTAGCATACACAGATCTAGCATCAAATAGGACAAAAGGACCAGCAAGTAAGATTCCTATTGATAGAAATACTGGCAACTTATGAGAATCAGAGATACCAAAGGCCCTTGATGACAACACATATTCTTCTACTTGCCATCTTATATACATGCCTAAAAATGCTTTATATTGCGTAAAAAAGTAACGAAAATTCTTTACCTTCTAAAGTCTACAGGTTTGCAGAAATTTTTCTCCTGCTAGATACATTGTTATCTTCATGCTTATTTCTAGGTAAACAATCCGTATTGATTGAAGGAGATGCTAATGCCGCAAATACAAGATTCCCCAAAGAAATAGAATCATTTTTAATACATGAGCATAAAATACACAACGTGTACAAGTCGCTTGCTTTAGCTCTAACTATAGTTTTAGTAATGTCAATTGGTTTCAATTATGCTTCAGCGCAGGTTCCGCAAAGAATCTCTACTGAACTAACTATAGATCAAATTGAGCTCAAGCAATCGAGGCAGGTATTCCACGATTTTGAGGATATACGTGGCAGGGGGGGCATCTTAGAGTGCACAGAGTTCTGCTTTTTTGAAGGGGAGATAGTAGAGATAACTGGCGATCTAAGAACGACAGTTAGAGCGGAGAATATCGGATCGGAAGAAGTTACACTAACCGAAACAGGAGTGCCTAAAGCAAAAATAAGGATAATCGCAGTTAACCAGTTTGGAGATTCAACCACAGTTGCAGAAACAGTAACAAGCTCTGGAGGAGATTTTGATGTTGAATGGACGGTAAAGATTGCTGATGTAGATCGTATAATTGATCTGGTCGCCGTATATGATGGAAGCACCAAGTACCAACCTGCAAGGAGCGTGGGTTTTAGCCTCGTCATAAGATCAGCACCATTGGAGATCAGGGGAGAGAGGGGGAACATGAGTGTTGGAGTATCCACAGATCCAGTAGTTATGAGGACCGGTCATCTATCAAGAATGGATCTGGAATTTCATACTCCGGGAAGTACCAACATATTAGATGATGTTTGGTATGACTTTACAGTAATACAGGATGGGGTAAAGATCAGAGAGGAGAAAAATGTTTTTGCAGGACAAGATAGGAACGTTTTCGAACAAACCGATGAAATATTTACACACTTTTTCACGACACGTTCCAACAACAAAATTACAGTATCTATCTATCTACGTGGAATTGGCGAGTCTGAGGATAATTTCAAACCACTTAACGATCTGGTGCAATTCACACTGGATCCTCTGGCAAACAGGGAGGTTGGGGTTCTTTTGAATCTTGATAAAGCAGAATACTTCTTCGAGGAAGTTGTTACGGTAAAGGGTAGAATACCTTCCTTTGAACCAGTACCATTGATCCTGCAGATAAAAAATGTGGATGGTAAGGCATGCATGTCCAAAATATTACCTTCTTCAATACTTGATAGTGAAGGCAACTTTGAAACAAGTCTGAGGATAAGTGAAGAGAAATGCCAAGTACCAGGCAAGTATCAGATTACTACATTCTATGGCAGCCAGAAGGTAGAGTCAGCATTTCTGATCAAAGAATCAAGCGCTACAGTAGATGTGAAGGAGAGAAAGCTCTTTACAATGATACGTGTTAAGAATGCGCCGTTTGCAGATAGCGTATATGAATTACGCCTTGTCTTCCCAGATAAGACAGTTGATAAGCTCCGCAACCCCCCTGAATGGTTCTCTTACCTTGACCGTGAAAAATCAATGCTGATATTCTTCACCGATTACAACCCAATACTTCCATCGACGGCAAAAATCTTCAAGCTGGAGAAGCCCTCTGAACCTGTACGGGTAGAATGGTTCACGATAAATAATGTTGGCGAAGTAACAGGAACAGGAATTATCACTTTACGCTGATACAATATATAGAACAAAAATAAAGTTCTTACAATGTTTAAGGAACATAGGTAAGCAAGTTAAATAAAGTTCCATAACGCCATCTTAATAGTTTGATAGGAAAATACATTGTCGCTTTAGGAATTTCGATGATACTGCTGGCTCAGGTAGCTAATGCACAGGTACTAGATTCTGGAAATTTCATAAGGCTCTCCATAGTTCCAAATATAGTGGACAAGGAAGATCCCTTGCCTACCTTCTTCGTATATGTTACCGATAGCAGAGGCAATCCTGTCATAGCATCGGAAGATCTGGAGGTTAGCCTTGTTTCTTCTGATTCCAGCGTAGCATCTGTTAGAAGTAGCGTTATCATATCAAAAGGAGAGTATTTCACAACAGGAAAGATTCAGATTAATGGCGCAGGTACTGGAGAGATCAAGGCTTCCTATGGAGGACAGAGGGTATCTGCGGAGGTAACTGTTCTTGATGTATCGGAAGCTACAGAAGAATTTTCTCTGGCAGTCAGAATGCCTGCTGCCAGCATGCTAACCGGAACTTCTATGCCCATCTCTGTTTTCCTAAGCAATAGTGATGGTGATGCTGTAGTAGCCCCATTTGATGTGCCAATACAGGTGCAGTACGATCAGAACCTGATAAAAGCAGTTCTTCCAGATAAAATTAGTGCAGGCTCAATCTATGCAGTTGGTAAAATAACTTCATTGCAAAAATCAGGCAATGCATGGATAAGACTTGACGCATTGGGAATTGAACAGCAGATAGCAACCAGCGTTAAGGTAGCTGCCGACAAACCTTATTCTCTTCTACTGAAAGCCTTACCTGGTAACGTTACAGCCCTTGATAGATCCTTCTATCTGTATGCAGGTCTCCTTGATGAGACTGGGGCACCGGCTAAAGCGGAGGAGGATACCAATGTTAAAATCTATAGCAACATGACTACAAACGTAGCAAGACAGGAGGTTCTCGAGGAGTCTTTAGTAATCAGAATTGCGAAAGGTGATTTCGGGTCATTCAAGACCGTACCTCTGGACATTATAGATCCTGACTATGAAGCAGTCTTTGCCTTCTCTGCAGCGGCAGAAGGTTTGCAGCCTGTGCAGACATATATGAACCTGACCAGCGCAGAAACAGCTCCTTCAATTTCAATTCTCAGAACCTTCATTGAAAGCATCTCCACTGTTGGAGAGGATAGCAAGTTGATAGCAACAATCCAGTTCAAGGATGAAAATGGGACATTATATGCTAGACCTCCTGGCGCGCAGACGCCTGAAGCAATTTCATCGAACATACAGGCACTTCAGGTTACAAATGTAGGTTTCTTTGGAGGAAGCCATACCTACGCTCTGGTGGATCTGAAGACAGGTTTCAAATCTGATACTGTTAGATTGGTGGGAGCAGTTGCTGGGTTTGGCTCGGCAAATACAACGATAAACGTTGTTACCAAACAACCATCAAAGACAACTATTTTCAATCCAGTGAACGATGTAAGATTCAACAGTGATGGAAGATCGGATCTGTATGTTGTGTTACTTGATGATTCAGATAGAGTGGTAAAGGCAGAAAAGAACACGCAGTTCCTTCTTACACCTATAGGTGAAATACAGGATATTGCAGGTGGACAGTCATATGCTCACTTTGATTTTGCTAGAAAACAACTAGGGCAGGGTGGTAACCTTACCATAACAGCCATACCTGTAGGTGTGGAGTCTGATGTTGATCTAGAGTCCAGTCTATCAGTAGAGGTTAAGGAGGATTCGGCAGCAACGGTTCAATTAATTCCTGCGTTTCGTGACATAGTATCATTGAAGGGTACACAGCAGATCATGGCCGTTCAACTGCTGGACAGTGTTGGCAACCCATACAGAGCATTGGCTGATGTTTCGGTCTCTCTAACCTCCTCAGATCCAGATATAATAGATGTTGATCAGCAGGTGAAGATAGCAAAAGGTTCTTCCTATACTGTCCTCACTGTTTATGCTGGAGGTATGGAAGGAGCTGCAACGATAACGGCAAGTGCAACAAACTTTGCCTCCTCATCAATAGGCGTTAAATCCGTTCTGGTTCCATTACCATTATCCATAACACCTTCACTTCCCAAAGCAGAGACAAACAGGGATCTAACACTCACAGTTAACAGCGAACCTGGTGCCAAATTAACATGGAAGTTACCAGCACAAGTTAAAGTTGTTGAAATGGATGAGGAAGTTGCTGCCGATGGAACAGCGGAGCTTGTTGTTATTCCACTCACGCCTGAGGATGTAATAGTTGAGGTAGAGGGAAGAAAGTCTGGATACTTTGCAAACAAAGTTACATATTCCAGCGGTGTGGAGGTGGTTGTGCAGAACCTGCAGGTTCAACTGGTTCCTTATAGTGATCAATTAGTGCCTGGAGAGGTCTCTACAATCGAGGTGAAAGTTACTGATGATAGGGGAACACCGGTAGAGGGTGTTGGGTTGGAGTGGACAGTTACAAATGCAGAGACACTTTCAATGTCAGCCAAGAGTGATGCTAATGGCATAGGGACTTTAGAAATTATGACGCAAGATATGAGTGATGTTAATATCA
>Ga0209172_10004952_pt1 | contig 16893 bp, 17 predicted proteins | sample LarsenN4metaG_FD_184113 | JGI IMG/M metagenome (GOLD analysis project Ga0209172, IMG submission 184113) | Hot spring sediment bacterial and archeal communities from British Columbia, Canada, to study Microbial Dark Matter (Phase II) - Larsen... ... | reverse complement strand
GGGTCTGGGGGCCGAGTTGCCGCTGCCCACCCGCATCGTGATCGGCTTGAGCACCTTCGTGCAAAACTGGATCCTGCTGATCATCGTCGGGGCCGTCGCGCTCTTTTTCGGCGTCCGCTTCTACTACAAGACGCCGGCCGGGCGCTATTTCTTCGACAGCTTGCTGCTGAAGATCCCCCTGATCGGACCATTGCTGCGGAAGATCGCGGTGGCGCGCTTCACCCGCACCCTGGGCACCCTGATCGCCAGCGGCGTGCCCATCCTGGAGGGGTTGAGCATCACCGCGCGCACTTCGGGCAACGCGGTGATCGAGAAGGCTCTGATGTCGGTGCGCAAAGCGGTGGAAGAAGGCCGCACCATTGTGGACCCGCTCAAGGCCACCGACGTTTTCCCCTCCATGGTGGCGCAGATGATCGGCGTGGGCGAGCAAACCGGCGCCCTGGACGCCATGTTGAACAAGATCAGCGACTTCTACGAGGAAGAGGTGGACGCGGCGGTCAAAGACCTGCTGACGGCGATGGAGCCCATCATGCTGCTGATGCTGGGCACGGTCGTGGGCGGCATCGTGATTTCCATGTACCTGCCGCTCTTCTCGCTGATCTCCAAGCTCGGCGGCGGCGGCTAGCCGGCCGGCCGCAGCCCCGCCCGGGGCTGACCCATGGGCAGCGCTGGCCAAGTCCGCGACTGGCTTTCCTGGCTGGTCAAAGTCCGGATCCTGATTGTCCTCTTCCTGCTGGGGATCGAGCTGGTGGTCCGCCAGTTCGCGCCCTCGCCCGTCCCCATCAAGTACTTCCTGACCCTGATCCTGCTCTGGATCGCGCTGGGGCTTTTCTACGCCATCCTGCGGGTGGTCGAGCTCGACCCCTACCTGGAAGGGTACTTGCAGCTGGCGGTGGACCTGCTGGTGGTGACCGGGCTGGTTTACGTCACCGGGTCGCTGGAGAGCTACTTCGTCTTCCTCTACCTGCTGGTGATTATCGTCGCCAGCATCCTGCTCTCGCGCGTCGGCGCCTTCCTGCTGGCGGCGCTGGCCTTCTTGCTTTTTGCCGGCCTGGTGGAGGCGGCCTACCTGCTGAAGGCGATTCCGACTTTGTACCCGCAGGCGGTGGGCCCGTGGCCGTTGCAGGTCTACCTGGGCATCCACCTCTTCGCCTTCTTCGGCGTCTGGTATCTCTCCAGCCACCTGGCCGAGAGCCTGCGCAAGACCGGCGTGGAGCTCCAGGACAAAGGGGCGCGGCTGGAAGAGCTGCAAGCCTTCAATGAGAACATCATCCAATCCATGCGCGGCGGCCTGTTGACCACCGACTTGCAGGGAAGGGTTCTGCTCCTGAATCCGGCGGGCGAGGAGATCCTGGGCGTAAAGCTGCAGGAGGTGCGCGGGGCCGCCACCCCCGAGCGCTTCCCGGCGCTGGGCCGGCTGCTGCCGCCCGCCACTGGGAATCTCGGAGAGACGCGGCAGGAGATCCGGCTGCAGACGGGGGAAGGGAAGGGAAAAATCCTGGGGGTCGCGGTCTCTTGGCTGCGCACGCGGGAGGGGACGCGCAGCGGCTACGTGTACAACTTCCAGGACTTGACCCAGCTGAAGCGGCTCGAGGCCGAGGTGGTCCAGAAGGAGCGCATGGCGGCGCTGGGGCGAATGGCGGCGGCCATCGCCCACGAAATCCGCAATCCCCTGGGCGCCATCGCCGGCTCGGTGCGGCAGCTGGCCCGCTACGCCCAGGTGGGGGAAGAAGAGCGGACGCTGGTGGACATCGTCAGCCGCGAGTCGGAGCGGCTGAACCGGGTGGTGAACGACATCTTGAGCTACAGCAAGGCCCAGGCGGCGCAGCGGCAGTCCACCAACCTGGTGCCGCTGCTCGAAGAGACCCTGCTGCTGCTCGAGCGCCACCCGCAGTTCAGCGGCGGCATCCGCGTCGAGCGCGCCTTCCCGCCGGGAGGCGTGCGCGCCGAAGTCGACCCCGGCCAGATGAAGCAGGTCATCTGGAACCTCTGCGACAACGCCCTGCGCGCCATGCCCCGGGGCGGCACTTTGCGCGTCGGGGTCGAGCAAGCCAACGGCAAGGTCCGCCTGCGCGTGACCGACACCGGCGTCGGGATGTCGGCCGAGCTCAGCGAGAAGATCTTCGAGCCCTTCGAGAGCTCCTTTGCCGGCGGGACCGGCCTGGGCTTGGCCATCGTGTATCAAATCGTCCAGGGCCACGGCGGGCGGGTGTGGGTACAGCCGGGGCAGGCGGCCGGCTCCGAGTTCATCGTCGAGCTGCCCGTGCAGGCGGGAAACCCCGGGCCGGTGTCCGCCTAGCTCCTTTCCTGTTAGACTAAGCCGCTTCTATGGCCACGCTGCTCATCGTGGACGACGAGCCCATCGGGGAAAGCCTGGCCGTCGCCTTCCGCCACGCCCAGTACGAGGTCGCGCTGGCGCGCACGGGCAAGGAGGCCCGCACGCAGCTCGAGCAGCGGCTCTTCGACATCGTCGTCTGCGACATCACGCTGCCCGACGCCAACGGCTTGGAGCTGCTCGAATTCTCCCGCCAGGTGAGCCCGGAGTCGGTGTTCCTGCTGATGACGGGCAAGGAGCACTCACAGGAGCTCATCATCCGCGCCCTCAACCTGGGCGCCGACCGCTACATCGTCAAGTCCGACCGCACGGTGGAGGAAGTGGAATCCGTCGTCCGCCGGACGGAGGAGTATCTGCGCACGCGGCGTGAGCGCGACCTCTTCCACCGCGTCGCCCGCGAGCTGGCCCGCGACAATATCATCGGCCAGAGCCGCCCCCTGCGGACGGTGCTGGAAACCGCCCGCGCCGTGGCCGCCACGAGCAGCACCATCCTCATCACCGGCGAGAGCGGCACGGGGAAAGAGCTGGTGGCCCGCCGCATCCACGACTTGAGCCCGCGCTACGACCATCCCTTCGTCTCTCTCAACTGCGGCGCTTTTCCGGAGACGCTCCTGGAGAGCGAGCTCTTCGGCTACCTGAAGGGCGCCTTCACCGGCGCCAACCAGAACAAGCCCGGCCTCTTCCAGGCGGCCGAGGGCGGGACGGTCTTCCTGGATGAGATTGGCGAGATGAGCCTGCCCATGCAGGTGAAGCTCCTGCGGGTTCTGCAAGAGCGCATGGTGCGCCCGCTGGGGGGCACGGAGGAGTACCGGGTGGACGTGCGCGTCATCGCCGCCACCAACAAAGAGCTGAAACAAATGGTGGCCGATAAGGCCTTCCGCGAAGACCTCTACTACCGCATCAGCGTCATCCCCCTGCACGTGCCGCCCCTGCGGGAGCGGCCGGAGGATATCCCCCTGCTGGCCCTGCACTTCCTGCAGCGCTATAGCGAGCAGATGCACAAGCCGCTGCGCGGCATCGCCCCCGAGGCGCTGGAGCGCTTGCGGCAGCATGCCTGGCCGGGAAACGTGCGCGAGCTGGAGAATGTGATCGAGCGCGCCGTGGCCCTGGAAGTCGGCGAAGAAATCAGCCTGCGCGCCCTGCCGGAGGATATCAGCCGAGTGGCCGCCCCGGTGCCGGGCGAGCTCTTTCTCCCCGAGGAGGGCGTTGACCTCGAGAGGCACATCCAGGAGCAGGAGCGCGCCTACTTGATGGCCGCTCTTGAGCGCGCCCAGGGTGTGCGGACCAAGGCCGCGGAGCTGCTGGGAATGAGCTACCGGTCGTTTCGCCACTACGCCAAGAAATACAAGATTTGAGAGGGAAAACGACATTCTATGTCAGGGGAAGCCAGTCAAGTTTTGTCATTCTCGTTCCTTGCCGGCCCCGATTGTTCTTGACTTAGACTCAAGCAATCAGTAACTTACGTCTCCCGTTTCACGATGGAACCTCAAGTGCACGAAAGCAAGTACCGGAAGCGGGGTTTGACTGTTCGCTTCTCGGATCCTAGTACGAAGGAGAAACTATGAATCGGCAGAAGGGCTTCTCATTGATCGAGTTGCTCATCGTGGTGGCGATCATTCTGATCATCGCCGCGATCGCTATCCCGAACCTGTTGAAGTCGCGCATGGCCGCCAACGAATCGTCCGCAGTGGGCACACTGCGTACGATCAACACCTCGCTGGTGACCTATGCGTCGACCTACCCCGACGTTGGTTTTCCGGTGGACCTGGCCCAGTTGACTTCGCCGGGGAACGACTGCTCGGCGGCAGGCTTGCTCGACCCGATGTTGGCGAACAACGCGTTCTCTAAGAGCGGGTACGACTTCGCCTATGCGCTGAACGGAGGCGACGGTACTTGTCCGCCCGCCGCGCCCCCGGTGCCCGGTGGTGACTACACCATCGCCGCCGGACCGTCCGTGGCCAATAAGACCGGCATTCGCTACTTCTTCACCGATGCGAGTGCCGTCATCTACGAGGGAACCACGGCAGCCGAAGCCTCGGCGATGACGAACCCGCTCTAACCGAGCCGGGTTCCTATGAACCAGGAGGAGGGGGTGAACCAACTCCCTCCTCCTTTTTCCTGTCCCGCGGAGGGAGCCGTGAGGAACAATGCCCGAGGTTTCTCGCTGATTGAGCTCTTGATTGTGGTGGCGATCATCCTCATCATCGCCGCTATCGCCATCCCCAACTTGTTGAAGTCGCGCATGGCCGCCAATGAATCGGCGGCCGTCGCTAACTTGAAGACGATGACCACTGGCCTCGCCACCTACAATTCCTTGTACGCCACTTGTGGGTATCCGGATTCGTTGACCAGGCTCGGCCCCGGCACGCCGCCCACCGCTGCTGCTGCCAACCTCCTGGATTCGGTGATGGCCAATGACACCTTTGTGAAGCAGGGGTACACTTACACTTACGTCCTGCTCGCTGGCACCGGCGATTGTTCAGGCACGCCTGGCTTTGACTATGAGATGGAGGCCAAGCCGTTGGTTCAAAACAAGACGGGAATCCGCGGCTTCTTTGTCGACTCCTCGAACCTGATCCGGTACGACCCGGATGGCGACGCCGACATCAGCAGCCCCACCGTCTAAGAGCACGTTTTCCGTTTGCGAAACCACCCGACCCGTCGCCAGGGTCGGGTGTGCCTGTGGTAAGGTAAGGGTGTTTCGGCATCCTGGTTGAGCGTTTTGAGCTCCGTGCCTGCCATCGCAATCACCGACCTGACCAAAGACTACCCGCGGGGTTTTTGGCGGAAGCGGCTCCACCGCGCCCTCGACCACCTGACCCTGACCGTCGAGGCGGGCGAAGTGTTCGGCCTGCTCGGCCCGAACGGGGCGGGGAAGACCACCACCCTCAAGCTCCTGATGCGGCTCATCTATCCCACCGCCGGCACGGCGCAGCTTCTCGGCCGGCCCTTCACCGACGTTGACGTCCACCGCCGCCTCGGCTATCTGCCCGAGGCGCCCTATTTTTACCAGTACCTCACCGCCCGGGAGTTCCTCGACTACTGCGGCCAGCTCTTCGGTCAGGCCAAGCCCGACCGCCGCCGCCGCGTCGGCGAGCTGCTGGAGCAAGTCGGCCTGGTCGAGGCCGCCGATGTGGCCCTGCGCTTCTTTTCCCGCGGCATGCTGCAACGCGTGGGTCTGGCCCAGGCCCTCATCAACGACCCCGAGCTCATCTTCCTGGACGAGCCCATGCTGGGTCTCGACCCAGTGGGTCGCCGCGAAGTGCGCGACCTCATCCTCCGCCTGCGGGCCGCGGGCAAGACGGTTTGTTTCTCCACCCACGTCCTGCCGGATGCGGAATCGCTCTGCGACCGCGTGGCCATCCTGAACCGCGGGCGCCTCCACGGCCTGGGCGCGCTCGACGAGATTCTCAAGATCAAGGTGAAAGCCAGCGAAGTCCTGGTGGGGCAGCCCTCGCCCGCCCTGGCCGAGACTTTGCGGACGCTCGCCGACGGTGTCCGGGTCGCGGGCGACAAGCTCACCGCCACCGTCGCCGATGAAAAGCTCTACGCCGTCCTCGACTGCATCCGCGCCCAGGGGGGCCGCCTGCTGGCGGTGAACCCGGTGCGCGCCTCCCTGGAAGACTACTTTTATGAAGAGTTCGGGACGGAAAAAGTGCCCGAGCTCACGGGAGGAGTCTAGCGCCATGCAACGGGTGGCGGCGATTGCGCTCAACACCTTCCGGGAAGCGGTCCGCGACCGCGTCCTCTACAACCTCATCGTCTTTGCGCTGCTGCTGATGGGCACCGCCATCCTCTTCGGCCAGATCTCGATCGGCGTCGAGCGCTTGATTGTCGTCAACCTGGGCCTGACGGCGGTCACCTTCTTCGGTCTGGCCATCGCCATCTTCATCGGCATCGGCCTGGTCTACAAGGAGATGGACCAGCGCACGCTCTACGTGCTGCTGGCCAAGCCGGTGCGCCGCGCGGAGTTCATCCTGGGCAAGTTCTGCGGCCTGGGCTTGACCCTGCTGGTGAACACGGCGCTGATGGCCGTCGGCTTCTTCCTGGCGCTCTGGTATGTCCAGCGGAGGATTTCGCTCCCCGACCCCAGCTTGCTGGCGGCGCTCTACTTCATCTTCCTGGCGCTGCTGCTGGCGACGGCGCTCGCGCTCTTCTTCTCCTGCTTTTCCTCCCCGGTGTTGTCGGCGGCCTTCACCTTCGGGCTCTTCATCGGCGGCAGCCTGGCGGACGACCTGCGGGAGCTGGGCCGCATGGTGGAAATGCCCTGGGTGAAGATGGCCGGCGACGCCGTTTACTACGCGGTTCCCAACTTCCGCAACTTCAACGTCATCGCCGGCGTCGCCCAGGGACACCCGGTCCCGGCCGCGCTCCTCTGGCAGAACACCGCCTACGCCGCGCTCTACATCGGTCTGGTGCTGGCTGCCAGCGCCTTGATTTTCCAGAATCGCAACTTGAAATAGACCCATGATCCCCGCGCGCCGCTGGCTCCCGATGGTTATGCTGGTGGGCCTGGTGGGCGGCTACGCCTTGGTGGGCGTCCAGCGGCAGGTGGACCTCACGCTCGCCGCCCAGGCCCCCGAAGGCCAGCTGCTCTACCTGTCTTCCCCCGAGTGGATCAAGCGCCTGGCGATGGGCTACGACGGCCTGCTCGCCTGCCTCTACTGGACCCGCGCCGTGCAGCACTACGGCCGCCAGCACCTGGGCACGGTGCGCCAGTACCCGCTTCTCTACTCCTTGCTCGACATCACCACCACGCTCGACCCCGAACTCAAGATCGCCTACCGCTTCGGCGCCATCTTCCTTTCCGAGCCGCCGCCCCACGGGGCCGGCCGGGCCGACCAGGCGATTGCGCTCCTCGAGAAGGGCATCCGCCACAACCCCGACTACTGGTACTTCTGGTACGACCTCGGGTTCCTCTACTACCGCAGCCTGAAGGATTTTCCCCGCGCCGCCGCCGCCTTCGCCGAGGGCGCCAAGAACCCGCAGGCCGGCCCCTGGATGAAGGTCATGGCCGCCCGCATCGCCGCCGAAGGCGGCGACCGCCGCTGGGCGATGTTCCTATGGAACGAGCTGTACAAGAGCACCGACAACCCCTACATCCGCAAGAACGCCCGCGACCACATCTACGGACTCCAGGCTGACTTCGACATCGAGTTCCTGGAAGGACTGCTGGCCCGCTACCAGCGCGCCACCGGCCAGCCGGCGGCTTCTTTTGAGCCGCTGGTCGCGGCCGGCTTGCTGCGGGGTTTGCCGCTCGACCCGGCCGGCTTCCCCTACCGCCTCGGCGCCGACGGCCGCGTCCGCCTCGACCCGCAGAGCCCCATCACCGCTTCCACCCGGGGCCGTGAGCCGTGAGACGAGCCGCGTTCGCAGTCGCCGGGTTCTGCTTCCTCGGCTTGGCGTTGAGAGCCGCCGAGCCCGCCGTCAAAGACGTCGTCCGCGCCGTGGAGCGCCGCTACAACCAGACGCGGACTCTCGAAGCCGATTTCATCCAGCGCTATACCCTGGGCTCGACCACACTGGTCGAGTCCGGCCGGGTCTACTTCCAGAAGCCCGGCCGCATGCGCTGGGAGTACGAGTCGCCGGAAAAGAAACTTTTTCTGGCGGACGGCGAGTACGCCTACTTCTACGTTCCCGAGGAGCAGCAGGTGCGCCGCCAGTCGCTCAAGCAGGCGCCCGACTGGCAGGCTGCCTTCGCCTTGCTTCTCGGCCGCGTGGACTTGGAGCGGGTTTTGCGCGACGTCACGCTCGTGCGCGTCCACCGGCCGGAAGAGCCGGCCCGCTGGCAGCTGCGCGGCCGCGCCAAATCCGAGAAGCAGGCCTTCGAGGAAGTGTGGCTCGACTTGAACGAGGCCTACCAGGTCCTCCGCATCGAAATCCGCCAGCGCGACAGCAGCCTGATGGAGTTTCATTTCCGCCGCTGGCGCGAGAATCCGCCGCTCGACCCCGAGCTCTTCCGCCTCGCCGTGCCCCCTGGCACCGCTTGGCTGGACGAGGGCCCTTCCTAGCCCGCTGGACGGCCTTCGACTTTCCTTCGCGCCCGGTGCGGTGCTACACTTTCCCGATTGGTGGGGTAGGGAGCCCCATGGCTGAATTCGTCTGCAAAGTGGGGGATGCGCGGGGCCAGGTCTCGGTGCAGGTCGAGACGGCGGGCTCGGAGGCCGAGCTGCGCCAGCGCTTCGCCGACAAAGGGTTGTTTCTTTACTCCGCCCGCAACCGTGCCCTGCCGGCGGTCTCCTGGCAGTGGCGCAGGCGCCGACCGCGCCTTTCCAGCAACGACTTCCTGCTCTTCAACCAGCAGTTCGTCACACTCATCCGCGCGGGCCTACCCATTCTGAAATCGCTCGACCTGCTGGCCGAGCGCGCCGCGCGGCCGGCCCTGCGCGCGCTGCTCGATGAAATCCGCGGGCGGGTGCGCGGCGGCGCTTCGTTCTCGGAAGCGGTCCAGGCGCAGGGGGCTTTTCCGGGCGTCTACACCTCCTCGCTGCTGGCCGGGGAGCGCAGCGGCAACCTGGCCGGGGTGCTCGACTCCTACATCGCCTATCAGAAGGTGACGGGATCGGTCCGCCGCCGCCTGCTGACCGCCCTGGTCTACCCGGCCCTGCTGATGGTGGTGGCGGCCGGAGTGTTGAGCTTCGTCATCATCTACGTCATCCCCAAGTTCGCCGAGCTGTACGCGGAGATGAACGCCGCGCTGCCGGCGTTGACGGTGGCGGTGGTGAACTTCGCTATGATGGTGCGCCAGTCGCTGGCGGTGGTGGTGTTCCTGCTGGCGGCCGTGATCGCAGGCTTGGTGGTGACGGCGCGGTCGGATGCGGGGGCGCAGTTCCTGGACCGCGCGCGGATGCAATTGCCGGTCGTGGGGAACATCCTCCTGCGCTTCCGGTTGGCGCAATTCTGTCGCACCCTGGCGACGCTGCTGGCGGGCGGCATCCCGGCGGTGCCCGCGCTCGAGGTTTCGGCCGGCGCCATGGAGAGCCCGGTGCTGCGCCGCGCTGTTATAACCGCCGCCCGGCGCGTCCGCGAAGGCCAGAGCCTGCACGGCGCCCTGGCGGCCACGGGAGTCGTGCCGGACCTGGTGACCGGCATGGTGGAAGTGGGAGAGAGCACTGGGGCGCTCCCGCAGATGCTGAACAGCGTCGCCGAGTTCTATGAAGAGGAATTGAACGCGCACTTGGGCGCGCTGCTGGCCCTGGTCGAGCCCTTGCTGCTGCTGGGCGTGGCCGGGACGGTGCTGGTGATTCTCATCGCGCTTTATCTCCCCATCTTTTCCGTCGGCACCCTGGTGCGCTAGGAGAGAGGCCATGGCCAAGGAAACCCCCAAGCCCGCGCTGGCGACGAGCGAGGCCGAGTCGGCCCGGCAGCTCGCCGCCCGCTACCGCTGCGAGTTCGTCGATCTCGCCGAGCAGCGCATCAACACCGACCTCTTCCGGCTCATCCCGGTCGACATGATGTTCCGCCACCACTTCATCCCGCTCCAGGCCACCGACGGCGCTCTCACCGTAGCCATGGCCGATCCGAGCCAGTTCTTCGTCGTGGACGAGCTGGCCATCCGCCTGGGCAAGAGCATCGTGGTCAAGGTGGCCACCCGCGACCAGATCGCCGACATCCTCAAGAAGAGCGAGCAGTCGCAGCGCGTGCTCGAAGAAGTGACCGAGGGCTTCCGCTTGGACGTGGTGCGGGAGACCGACGAGGGCGAAGAGACCATCTCGGTCGAGCGGTTGACGCGCGACACCGAGTCGAGCCCCATCATCCGCCTGGTCGAATCCACCATCTTCAACGCCCTGGAGCGGCGTGCCAGCGACATCCACATTGAAACCCAGGACACCGAGGTCATCGTCAAGTACCGCATCGACGGCGTGCTCCACCCGGCCATGGCGCCGCTGGCTAAAGAGTGGCACGCCGCCATCATCTCCCGTATCAAGGTGATGTCGGAGCTCGACATCGCCGAGCGCCGCGTCCCCCAGGACGGCCGCTTCCGCGTGCGCTACAAGGGACGCCCCATCGACTTCCGCGTCTCCATCATGCCCTCCATCCACGGCGAAGACGCCGTGCTGCGCATCCTCGACAAGGAATCGTTGAGCGAGAAGTTCCGCACCCTGAACCTGGACGTCATCGGCTTCCCGGAGATCGAGCTGAAGAAGTTCCGCCGCTACATCCACGAGCCCTACGGGATGGTGCTCGTCACCGGCCCCACCGGCAGCGGCAAGACCACCACCCTCTACGCCGCCCTCTCCGAAATCAAGTCGGACGAGGACAAGATCCTCACCATCGAAGACCCGGTCGAATACCAGATCAAGGGCGTAACGCAAATCCCGGTCAACGAGCGCAAGGGCCTGACCTTCGCCCGCGGGCTGCGCTCCATCCTGCGCCACGACCCGGACAAAATCATGGTCGGCGAAATCCGCGACCTCGAGACCGCCCAGATCGCCATCCAGTCCGCCCTCACCGGCCACCTGGTCTTCACCACCGTCCACGCCAACAACGTCGTCGACGTCATCGGGCGCTTCCTCAACATGGGGGTTGAGCCCTACAACTTCGTCTCCGCCCTGAACTGCATCCTGGCGCAGCGGCTCGTGCGCGTCATCTGCGAAAGCTGCAAGCACGCGGTGCGCTACCCGCGCGAGGCGCTGGAGGAGTCCGGCCTGCCGCACGCCGAGTGGAAGGACGTGCCGTTTTACGAGGGCACGGGCTGCGTCGAGTGCCACGGCACCGGCTTCCGCGGCCGCACCGCCATCTGCGAGCTGCTCGACTTGAGCGACCGCATCCGGGAAATGATCGTCGACAAGAAGCCCACCTCCGAGATCAAACAGACGGCCCGGCAGGAAGGGATGCGCTTCCTGCGCGAAGCCGGCTTGGAGAAAGTCCGCGCCGGCGTCACCACCCTGCGCGAGCTCAACAAAGTGACCTTCATCGAAAGCGCGTAGCCCCGATGGCCCCCTCCGCCCAACCCTTGCGCCGCGCTGGCGGCTGGCTTAGCGCCCCGGCCGAAGTGCCGCTGGTCTGCGAAATCGCCGCCGACTACGTGGCCGCCGTGCGCCATCGCCACGGCCGGGTGGAAGCCTGGGCGACGCGGCCGCTGCCGCCGGAGGCGGTGCGGCCGGCCTCGCTGGCCGAGAATATCGCCGACCGCTCCGTCCTGCAGCAAGCCCTGGAGCACGTCGTCGGCGCCGTGGCCGACGGGCGCCGGCGCTGCGCGCTGCTCGTTCCCGACCTGCTGGCACGCGTGGCCGTGCTCGAGTTCGACCATCTGCCCGACCGCGCCGCCGAAGCTGAAGCGCTCCTGCGCTGGCGCCTGGGCAAGGACTTGCCCTTCGACATCAATGAAGCCGTCCTTTCCTTTCAGCCGCAGGCGGGCCGCGCCGGAGCCCGCGACGCCCTGGTGGGGGTCGCGCTGCGCAACCTGCTGCGGCAGTACGAGGAGTGCGTGGAAGCCCTGGGGCTGCAACCCGGCTGGGTGACGCTCTCGACCCTGGCCGCTCTGGGCGGCTGGGAAACCTCGTCCGCCCCGCGCCTGCTCGTCAAGCGCGACCACGGCTCCGTGAGCGTGGTGATCGTCGAGGACGAGGCCGTGCGGCTCTTCCGCAGCCTGCCCGTGCCGCCGGGCGACGCTTTCGACGACGAAGCTCTGCTCGAGAAGGTTTATCCCGCCGCCGTCTATTTCCAGGACCACTGGGGCCGGCCGGTGAGCGAGGCGGTGCTGGTAAGCGTGGGCGAGAACCGCCTGCCGTCGGCGCACCGGCTGCAACGGGAGCTTAACTGCACGGTGGCAGAGTTCAGCGCGGGCTTGATCGAGCTGCCGCCCTCGGCGCTCTCCGGCGCGGTCGCGGACACGCGCCTGGGGCCCTGCTGGGGCTGGGTGCGGGGAGGAGCCTGATGCGGGCGCCGCTCAACCTCGCCACCTCGCCCTTCATTCCGGTTCGCCGTTTTCTTCTCACCGTGGGTGTACTTGGCGTGGTGGCCCTGGCCGCGACGCTGCTCGTGGGGATCGAGGCCGTCCAGCTCTGGCGCGGCCGTACCGCCACCCAGGCGCGGATGCGCGAGCTCGAGGCGGAGCGCGTCCGGCTCCTCCAGGCGCAGCAGCGCCTGGAGAGCGAGCTCGAAGACCCCGCTACCCAAGAGATCCTGGCGCGCACGCGCTTCCTGAACGATTTGATCCGCCGCAAGAACCTCTCCTGGACGGAGCTCTTCTTCGACCTGGAGGAGCGCCTGCCGCCGCGCGTGCGCATCCTGGCGGTCGCGCCCAGCCTGCGCGAGGACGGCGACTTGCAGGTCGAGCTGCAGGTGGGCAGCGAGTCGGCCCCGGCGCTGATTGAGTTCCTCCAGGCGCTCGAAGAAGGCGAGAAGTTCCGCGAGATTGCCCTGCGCTTGCAGAACCGCTCGACCGGAAACCAGCCCGACGCGGTGACCGCCCAGGTGAGCGTCGTCTATGTGCAGGAGTAGCCGAGGATGAACCGCTGGTACGCCCGCCGGCACCGGATTACGCTCGGGCTGCTGGCTCTGCTGGCGCTGGACGCTGGAGTCTATTTCGGTTGGGTGCGACGGCCCGCCGCCGAGCCGGAGTTCGACCCGGCCCGGCTGGAGCGGCTCACCCAGGAAGTTTCCCAGCTCGCCGCGGAAGTGGCCCGCCTGGAGCGGGTGCGCGAGCAGGCGCCGCGCTTCCGGCCGCAGCTTGAGAAATTCGCCTCCGAGCGCTTCCCGGCCGAGCGCACGCGTTCCTCTCGCTTGGGGGCGGAGCTGGGGGCGGCGGCGGAGGAGGCGGGCGTCGTCCTTGGGCGCGTCAGCTACGAAAGCGCGCCGGAGCGGAGCCAGCCGGACCTGGTGCGCGTCGACATCACCACCAGCGTGGAAGGGGAGTACGCCGACTTGCTCCGCTATCTGGACGAGCTCGAGCGCTCCCCGCACCTCTACCTCATCAACGAGCTGAACGTGGACGGGAGCCAGCGCGGCCAGGTGCGCTTGCAAATGCGGCTCGCTACCTATTTCCGCCGGGACGGGGCATGAAGCGGCGAGGCCAGCTCATCGTTCTGGTGGCGCTGATCGCCGCGCTGGTGCTGATCCATTTCGCGCTGCGGGAAAAGCCGGCCGCGCCGGCGGGGGTCGCGGGGAAAAGCGCCGCCTCGCCGCGAGCCGGTGCCCGGGCTTCGCTCTCGGCCATTCCCGACTCGCTCCTGCAAGTGAAGGAGCGTAAGCCGCACAATCGCCGGCGCGCGGCAGCCCAGCGCAACATCTTTGAGTACGGCCGGCGCGCCGCGCCGCCGCCGACAGAGGTCGCCCTGGCCGTGCCCCCGGCGCCGCCGCCGCCCCCGCCGGCCCCGCTGCGCTTCTACGGGTTTGCCGAGCGGAGCCAGGGCGGCCGGCGCCAGGTCTTCCTCACGGACGGCGAAGAGGTTTATCTGGCGGCGGAAGGCGACGTCGTGCTGCGCCGCTACCGCGTGCTGCGGGTCGGCAACCAGAGCATCGAGCTGGAAGAGGTGTCGGGCAAGCAGCGCTGGGTCGTCCCCTTGGAGCAACCCTGAAATGCGCCGTCGCGCGTCCGGCTACGCTTTGCTGGTCGTCATCCTGCTGGCGGCCCTGGTGCTGATTGCGCTCGCGGCCGTCGCGCCGCAGGTCCTCACCCAAGGCCAGCGCGAGAAGGAAGAGGAACTCGTCTTCCGCGGCGAGCAGTACCGCCGCGCCATCGGCGTCTTCTACAAGAAATTCGGCCGCTATCCGAACTCGGTGGAAGAACTCCTGCGCACGAACGAGCGCTCCTTCCTGCGGCGCGAGTTCCGCGACCCGATGACCCCGGAGGGCAAGTGGCGGTTCATCCGCGTCGGGCCGAACGGCGAATTCATCGGAGCGCGCGCCCGCCGCTCGGGCAAGAAGCCCGGAGAAGAGGACGAAGGCGGCGGCGAGGACGGCGGGGAAGAAGGCACCGAGGAACCGCCGGCGGGCGAGCCTGCGGAGGGCGACAGCGAGTCGCTGCCGCTGGCCGGCGTCGCCAGCCGCAGCTCCGCCCGCTCCATCCGCATCTACCAGGGCGAGGAGCGCTACGACTTCTGGGAGTTCATCTACGACCCGACGCAGGAAGTCGGCGCCGGCGGCCAGAAGCAACCGCAGCGCTCCACAAACGGCCCGCCGCGGAAACCCACGCCCTAGGCCGATAGCAGGAACTTCTCGAGGGCCAGGGCGACGCCGTCCTCGTCGTTCGAGGCGGTGAGCGCCCAGCCGGCCTGTCGCAGCTGGGCGTCGCTGTTTCCCATCACCACCGCCAGGCCGGCGAACTCGAGCATCTCGCGGTCGTTCCAGTTGTCGCCGATGGCGAGGGTTTCTTCGCGGGCAAAGCCGCGGGCGGCGGCGTAGCGGGCGAGCGCGCGCCCTTTGTTGCAGCCGCGGTCGAGGACGTCGAGCAAGGTGAAGTCGCGCTGCGGATACTCGGCGCGGGTCACGCTGATGGCGCCGGCGCAGGGCGCCCGGCGGAGCAATTGGTCCAGCTCCCGCAGCGGCCCCACCGGCCCGGCGAAGAGCACCTGGATCGGGTCTTCGGTCAGGGCGTCTTCGAGCCGCTCGACCTGCAGGAGGTAGGCGCGGTTGCGCTCGAAGTAGCCGTCGACCGGGGCGTGGCGCGGGTCGAGGTTCTCGACGACGATCTGTCCCGCTGCCTCGCGGTCGAAGAGCAGCAGGGCGCGCTCGCGGAAAGGCCCGGCGGCGGCCAGCACGGCGCGGGCGTGCTCGCGCGGCAGAAGCTGCCGCCAGAGCGTCCGGCCGTCCTCGGACTTGACCAGGGCCCCGTTGCTGGCGATGACGGTGAGCGGGAGGGAAAACTGGGCGGCGATGGGCTGGGCGAAGGCGAAGCGCCGGCCGGTGACGAGCACGATCTGGGCGCCGCGCTCATGGGCGGCGCGGACGGCGCGGCGATTGGCGTCCGACAACTGAAAGCGGCTGTCGAGCAGTGTGCCGTCGATGTCGATGGCCACCAGCCGGATGGTCGTCTGCATGCCCGATCATTCTAGCACGCGCCTTGTTGGTCGCCGGACGCTCTGCTAGACTCGCTCGCTTCGATGGCCGCTTCCACTCTCACTCACCTTGAGTGTTCGCGGTGTCGCCGCACCCTCGCCGCGGATCGCTTGCAGAACCTGTGCGCTTGCGGCGGACCGCTGCTGGCGCGCTACGACCTGGCCCGGGCGGCGCAGACTATGACTCGCGAGAGTTTGGCGGGGCGCCGGCGCGATCTCTGGCGGTACGAGGAGGTCCTGCCCGGAAAAGTCAGCGGAGCGGTGGCGCTCGGCGAGGGCGGCACGCCCTTGCTGCGCTTGCCGCGCCTCGGCGAGCAGCAGGGTTGCGCGAACCTCTACCTGAAAGACGAAGCCTTCAACCCCACCGGGTCGTTCAAGGCGCGCGGGCTGGCCGCGGGAGTTTCCATGGCGCGGGCGCTGGGCGCGCGCAAGCTGGCTCTGCCGACCGCCGGGAACGCCGGCGGGGCGCTGGCCGCCTACGCCGCGCGGGCGGGGTTAGAAGCCTACGTGCTGATGCCGCGGGACGCGCCGCGAGCCAATCGCCTGGAGTGCGAGGCTCACGGCGCGCACTTGATTCTCGTGGACGGGCTCATCAGCGAATGCGCCCGTCTGCTGGCCGAGCGCAAGGACCGCGAAGGTTGGTTCGACATGTCCACGCTGAAGGAGCCCTACCGCGTCGAGGGAAAGAAGACGCTCGGCTACGAGATCTATGAGCAGCTCGGCGGGCGTCTGCCCGGCGGCATCCTCTATCCCACCGGTGGCGGCGTCGGCCTGATCGGGATGTGGAAGGCGTTCGACGAAATGGAAGCGATGAAGTGGATCGGGCCCGCACGCCCGAAGATGATTGTGGTGCAGGCGAGCGGCTGCGCCCCCATCGTCCGCGCCTTCGAGGAAGGGAAGAGCGAATCCGAGCCCTGGAAGCGAGCGGAGACGATCGCCGCCGGGCTGCGTGTGCCCAAGGCCCTAGGGGATTTCCTCGTGCTCGACGCCGTGCGGCGCAGCCGCGGCGCCGCCGTGGCGGTGACGGACGAAGAAATCCTCACCGCCGGGCGCACCTTGGCGCGCGCTGAAGGCGTCTTCGCCTGCCCGGAAGGCGCCGCCACGCTGGCGGCTCTGCCGAAGCTCTTCGCGCAAGACATCTTGAGCCGCGACGATACTATCGTTCTCTTCAACACCGGCAGCGGGCTGAAGTACCTCGACGTGCTGGAAAAGGCCCTGGCCTAAGCGATGCCCGGCACCGAACGCCTCTATTACCGCGACAGTTTCCTCCGCGAGTTCGACGCCCGCGTCCTGCGGGTCGAGCCGGGCGAGGCCGGCCGCTGCGGCGTCGTCCTCGACCGCACGGCTTTTTATCCCACTTCCGGCGGCCAGCCGCACGACCTCGGCACGCTGGGCGACCTGGCGGTCGAAGACGTCCGGGAAAACGAGGCCGGCGAAGTTGTGCACGTCGTTGCCCGCGCGCCGGCGGGCGCGACCGTGCGCGGCGTGATTGACTGGCCCCGCCGCTTCGACCACATGCAGCAGCATACCGGCCAGCATTTGCTCTCGGCCGCCTTC
>Ga0209172_10004947_pt1 | contig 16907 bp, 15 predicted proteins | sample LarsenN4metaG_FD_184113 | JGI IMG/M metagenome (GOLD analysis project Ga0209172, IMG submission 184113) | Hot spring sediment bacterial and archeal communities from British Columbia, Canada, to study Microbial Dark Matter (Phase II) - Larsen... ... | reverse complement strand
CTGCCAAACTTCAAATAACCGTTTGCGTTGTGAAGCGGTAGTGCGTGGGTAGTAGATACGTCCTTTTTTCATTGTTCTTCATCTTACCCATTTTTACCTTCACTGCAATATTTCGTTGACGGATACAGTTAATTTAAAATAATTATGTCTACTATCTATTGCAAGAAAATTAAAGAGTCGGTATAATTGTTTTGACATAAACGCTTACCATAAAAAGTTGACATAGTAAATGAGAGATTACTATGCCAACAACTATTTCCATAGGAGGAAAAATGACCAAAACTCTACTTTTTAAGACATTAGCAGTTATTCTAGCGGTTGTGCTGTTACAGATTGCCGTTGCCGCCGATAGCCAAGCGCAGGGGTATGGCGGTGATGGCTACGGCGGCGGTTGGGGTGGCGGTTTTTACTACACCGTCCGTTATGGCGATACCCTCTTTGCCATCTGTCGAAAATTTGGGGTGGACCCCTACGAGATTGCCCGCGTCAATGGCCTGCCCAATCCCAATCACATTTATGCCGGACAGGTTTTGTATATTCCTGCCAGCAGTGGTTACTGCCCAACTTGCTGGGCTAATCAACATTATTACAAACCCCAGCCCACCCACTGGCCAGGGGGTGGATGTGGCAACAACTGCTACGACCAGGGCAATTGGGGAAATTGCGGCAACGACTGCTACCGCCAACCCGTCCAATGGCACGGTTGTGGTAAAGATTGCTACCGGCAAGGTTATGGATATGACTACACCGGCTACTATTACGACGGCTACTACCCCAATTACCAGCGTTATAGTTACACCTGCGGCTATAACTACAATTGTTACTAAAAGTAACGCTGTCGTTTAGGTCTGTATTTCTACGCTGTTTTATAATACGACCTTAACCCACCGATATTGAGTTAAAGCCTGACCCTCTGGGGTCAGGCTTTTTTGTTGTTTTTGTGTAATTGCCCAGGTATGTCATTTCGACCGAAGGAAGAAATCCCTAAAGCCTACGTGGCGATCCAGAGATTTCTCCGCCTTTGGCCTCGAAATGACATGGAGGCTGAGAAAAAACCTCCCTTTTGTTTGCCGAAATCTGTATAACTCATATAATGCGAGCGGAGTTGGGTTAGCTCGCGTCAATAAACTTGATAGTAATAGACTCAACTTTAGCCGGGCAGTTCGATAAGGCTGCCAGCAATCAAAATTATTCCTCAGGGGACAAGGAACAATTTATTCGATGGACTACAAGGATTATTACAAAGTTTTGGGTGTGGACAAAAGCGCCAGCACCGACGACATCAAAAAAGCGTATCGTAAATTAGCCCGCAAATATCACCCCGATGTTAACCCCAACAATAAAGTGGCCGAAGAGCGGTTTAAGGAAATCAACGAGGCCAACGAGGTACTCACTGACCCCGACAAGCGGTCCAAATATGACCGCCTCGGTTCCAGTTGGCAGGCTTACCAGCGGGCCGGCGGCGGCGGCGGTTTCGATTGGAGCGAATGGATGGCTGCCGGCAATCGCGGCGGCTACGTAGATTTAAACGACATCCTGGGGGGTGGGGCCGGTCGTGGCGGTAACTTCTCCGATTTCTTTGAGGCTATCTTCGGGAATATGGGCCAGGCCCGGACTGCGCCGCGCCAGGGGCAGGATTACACCCAAAAGGTCGAAATCTCGCTCGAAGAAGCCTTTAACGGAGCGGCCCGAATTTTGCGGGTGGGCGATCGCCGCATTGAGGTCAAGATTCCCAAAGGCGCAAAAACGGGCACCAAAGTGCGCGTGCGCGGCGAAGGGGCCGAAGGCATCGGCGGCGGCTCTAAAGGCGACCTTTACCTTGAAATCGAAGTAGCGCCCCACCCTACCTTCGAGCGGGTGGGCGACGACCTTTACACCGAACTGCCGGTTGATTTGTACACCGCTATCCTGGGCGGCGAAGCAACCGTGCCCACCTTCAAGGGCAAAATCAAACTGCGTATCCCACCTGAAACCCAATCGGGCCGGAAATTCCGGCTCAAAGGCCAGGGTATGCCTCACTTAAAGCAGTCAGACGAGCGGGGCGACCTGTACGCTAAAGTGGTGGTGCAGTTACCGCAAAACTTAACCCCCGAAGAAATCGCCTTGTTTGAGGAATTGGCCGACATGCGCGGCTTGTAAAGGGGCTGCTGCATGCTCGACAAGCCCGATGACGGCCCACATCAGCCCATGTACGTCATCAGTGTGGCGGCCAAAATGATTGGCGTCCACCCTCAAACGCTGCGCCACTACGAAAATGTGGGCCTGGTTACGCCGGAACGGAGCGAAGGCAACATCCGGCTCTACTCCCCCGCCGATATTGACCGGCTGCGCCAGATTATTCGCCTGACCGATGAATTGGGGGTAAATTTGGCCGGGGTACAAATTATTCTGGACATGCGCGAGCGGCTGGAGGGGCTGCAACTGGAAATGGAGGCCATGCAGGCCGAACTGCAAGCCGAAATTGCCCGCTTACGCAAGCGCCTGATTGGCGGCTGATGGGCGCTCAACCCGAAACAACGCTCACTTCCTCAGCCGATACTGCTCCGGTTGAAACCACCGGCATGGCTCGCGCCGCCGCGCTCATTGCCGCCGGCAATGTTGCCAGCCGCGTTCTGGGTTTGGCCCGAGAAACGGTTATTGCCAACCTCTTTGGCGCAACCGGCCTGGTTTCTGCCTTTCGGGTGGCCCAGATTATCCCAACCATGCTGTACGACCTGCTGGTTGGCGGCATGGTCAGCAGCGCCCTGGTGCCTGTTTTCTCAGAGCAAGCCGAGCGCGACCGGGTCGGGCTGTGGCATTTGGCCAGCCTGATCCTGAGTCTGGCGGTTGTCGTTTTGGGGGTCATCGTCCTCCTCATCGAGTTGGCTACGCCCCAAATTGCCTTCCTCATGGCCGGGGGGTTTGAGCCGGAACTGCTGGCGGCGACGGCTCGTTTGATGCGCCTCACCACCCCGGCGGTGCTCTTTCTGAGCCTCTCCGGCATCATCACCGGCCTGCTTTACGCCCTCAAGCGGTTTGCCCTGCCGGCTTTTACGGCGGCTGTTTTCAATGCGGTTATCGTAGCGACCGCGCTGACGGGGGCGCTGATTTGGGGCTGGGGCATCGAGGCGTTGGCCGTCGGCTTGCTGTTGGGGGCTATCCTGCAAGTAGCCTTGCAACTGCCGGGACTGCGTGATGCCCGTCTCCGCTTTGTGTTCGACCTGCGCCATCCGGCTCTGCGGCGCATCGGCAAACTGTACCTGCCGGTCATTTTGGGCCTGGTTATCAGCCAGATTGCGATTGCCCTGGACCGCAACCTGGCCTCACGCACCGGCGAGCAAAGCATCGCCTGGATGCAGTTTGCCACCACCATCATCCAATTTCCCCTCGGCCTGATTTCGGCGGCTATTTCTCTAGCCATCCTGCCGACTCTCTCGCGCCTGGCCTCTACGAACGGCGATACCCTGAACGATTTTATGGACACCCTGGCCACTGGCCTGCGGCTGGTGTTGGTGTTGACCATCCCCGCCGCCGTAGCGTTGTTTGTCATGGCTCAGCCAGTGGTGGCGCTGCTCTTTCAGCACGGCGATTTTACCGGCTTCGACACCCAGCAAACGGCCGTGGCCCTGCGGCTTTATCTCTTCGGCCTCACCTTCGCCGCCATTGACCAGCCTCTCATCTTTGCTTTTTACGCCCGCCAAAACACCCTCACTCCGGCCCTGGTCGGCTTGCTGGGCGTAGGTTTTTATCTTGTCGCCGCCTTATTGCCTTCGCTGGCCCGGCCTATGCAGATGACCGATCTGGTGCTGGCCAACAGCGTCCAACTGACCGGGCACGCCCTGGTCATGCTCTGGCTGGTCAACCGCTTGGCTCCGCTGCGCGGGCGTGGGTTGGAGTCAACAACCTTCAAGGCTGTCGCCGCTGCGACAGTTATGGGTCTGCTGTTATGGCTAACCTTGCCCTTTTTACAAGCTCAACTCCCGGCTGATAATTTAATCAACGAAGCAGCACTGGTGGGGTTGTTGAGTTTAGCTGGCGGCGGGAGTTATCTCCTGGGTTTGTACCTGCTGCGGTCGCAGGAGCTAACTTTACTTTTCAGTTTGCTCCAACGATTTGTCCCCAAATGTCATCGTTGAAGTTAGTGGAGGCCAAAAATGTCAACAACCGAAATCAAAGCATTCTTTGAATCACTCCACCAGCACAAAAAATACGTTTTGGAAGCCGGCCTCCTGGTCGGCGGCATTCCCGAAGAACAGCTCTTCAATCACGACGCCAGCAAATTTACCGAGGCTGAATATCCCCATTATGCCCGCCAATTTCATGGCGACAGAGGCGACCCACACGGCTTTGCCGGGGCCTGGCTGCATCATATCCACCACAATCCCCATCACTGGCAACATTGGGTTTTCCCCGATGGGTATACCCCGGCTGGCAGTCGGTCGGAAGGCGGGGTCATGCCCATGCCCGAAAAATACCTGCGCGAAATGGTCGCCGATTGGCTGGGGGCCAGCCTGGCTTACAGCGGCTCTTGGGATATGTCGCCCTGGCTCAACCGGCACCTCCCTGAAATGAGATTGCACTCCGAAACACGCACGATGTTGGCAGAGGTATTGGCTTCTCTGGGCTATCGCTCACCGGATGGTTCGCCCCATCTGACCCTGCTAGATTGGTCAAAGTACCCGGAACGGCGCTAATCCAGCGTAGACCTCATAGGTTTTCGCGCAGCGTACCTATGAGGTCTGTTTGCTCACCCTCCTCAGCCAACCCGTTTGACAAAATGGACTCCCGGCTTTACAATAACAACGTGACATAACGTAAAAATAAGGATAGTAGATGGAGAATGGTAAATAGTGGATGATAGCCGAAACTGTTTACTACTTTCTATCTTCCATCTTCTATCCTCTATCTTCTATCTTCTCCCTATCGGGGTAACGATGTTTGGCAAGCGCAAACTAGACGATTTAAGCGTTGAGGAGCTGGAAAAAGCCCTGTTGATTAAACGACGGCAGTCTCGCCTGGAGCGGTTTCAACGCCTGTCAGGTGAGGGCCGCTCGACCAACGAGGCGCTGTTAAACCAGGATGAGCCAGTGGTACGGTCGCAAGCTCCTGCGCCCTGGCCCAGAAACACCCCGATTGCCGCCTCCGGTTTTCAAACGGCCAGCGTGCACCCCATGCGCGGCATTTTTGGCCGGCGTAAAGCTTCCCCTGACCCGCCGCAAGAGCGAACCCGCTCTAAAAAGGTCAGAGATGCCCTGCTGTTGGGCTTGGAAGTGGTTGCCTTGGTGGGACTGGTGGCCGTGTTGGTAGCTTCCTATTTCAACCTCAAAGAGCTGAACGCCGAAGTATCGCTGGCCCAGCAGAGTGCGCTCAAGCAGGAACTACCCACACCAACGGTCGCCCCGCCGCCGATTACCTTGAACCGCCTGCCCGGCGGTCATACCCCGCCCACCTCGCCCGGCGGTGCGGTTCCCGATGTGCCGCTGCACTTGCAGCAGTGGGTCCAAACTTCGGCTTCCGGCGGGTCAGCCGTACCGATTGAAGTTAAACCGGCCACCAACAGCCCTACCCGCATTGTCATTCCCAAAATCCAGGTGGATGCGCCGATTATCAACGGCGTGGCCTGGGAGGATTTAAAGAAGGGCGTCGGCCATTTGCCGGGCAGCGCCAACCCCGGCGAGCGCGGCAATTTGTATTTGGCCGCCCACAACGACATCTTTGGCGAAATTTTCCGCTACCTGGAGAAACTGGAAGTTGGCGATGAATATTTCATCCATGCCGGTGAACAGAAGTTTCGCTATGTAGTCAAGGAAAAGCGGATCATCAACCCCACCGATGTCGAGGTGATGCTACCCACCACCGAGCCGGTCGCCACGCTCCAAACCTGCTACCCGTACCTGATTGACACCCACCGCCTCGTCGTCATCGGCGAATTAGCCGAATAAACCAGCGAATGCTATAATTTAATCAAGTTTGATAAATTGAGTGGGGGCAGGTCTGTGACCTGCCCCCACTGATGATTAGAAGGTAAACTATGGCTAAAAGAACCCGTCGTGAGCGACGTTTAGAAGGTGATAAACAACCCGGTCAATTTGTCTCCAAGTCCGCCCCCGCTGGGGAAAGCATTCCCTTGCCGACATTGAGTGAAGAATTTGTCCCCGCCCCGGCGATGGTTGCTCAAGCGGCTCCGCTCAATAATCGTAAAGCTGCTGCCGTCAATTTTGCTCAGGAATATTATTACGAATATGGCGAGTTAAAGACCATTCTCATCATCACCGCCATTTTGTTTGTGGCTATGGTGGGGATGTCGTTTGTGATTTAATTATCCCTCCCTGCCGGCGCAGTTCCTCCAAAATCGCCTCCAGCCGTTCCAGCATCATTTCTTGCCCCTGGGCCGAGGCCGGTTCCGCCCGGCCCGGCGGGTCGAGGGCATTGCCGGTCAGTGCCGGGCCGACGGTCATGGCCAGGGTGGCGATGAGTTTGCCGGTTTGGGTCTGGGCAAAAATATCGGCATAGCCCACCGACAGACACGTGCTGATGTAATACAGCGCATCCACAAAGGTCTTGATCTTCGGGTTGACCCCTCGCTCGGCCAGATAAAAAGCTGCCGACGCGCTCAACAAAAAACCACCCAGCGATTCCAGCGGCCGGCCCGTCAACCATTCGGCCAGCCCCGCTTCGAGTTCGCCCCGTTTGTTCAGCACCATATTTAACGCCTTTACCACCTCGGCGCTGGAAATGCCGGTGAAAGTGTAAAGTAAATCGCTCTGGTGAGTCACACTTTTATCCTGCCAATACTATAAGTATTGTTACGTAGTGCGTGGTGCGTAAACGCTTTGCACGGAACACGCACCACGCACCACGTTACACGTCTCACTTCGCCGCGTAGCGCAAATAGATATCTTCAAAATTCATCTCGGCCAGGATGGGCAGGAGGGTGAGCATGGCTTTAGCCTGGGCGGCCAGGGGTTTGTCGGCTTCGCTGGCTTGAGCCTCCAACTGGTCCAGCACCTGGCTGACGGTCTGCTTTTTGAGCTTATTGACATCCAGGGTGCGGTCAGCCAAGGCAATCAGTTGCGGCATTAGCCCGGCAGCTTGCTCCAGCGTCATCGGTTGAGTGGCCGCCGGCTGGCCATTGTCGTGCCCATTGCCAGCCACTTTACTGAGCAGTTGCGTCCCCAACTCGCGCACCTGCGGCGGGACGGCGTTGACCACATCGTTCATGCCTTCGGCAAAAGACATCAGGCGCAAAATACTGTCGGCGGCTTCGGGCGTGCCGAACATCTTGATTTGCATGTTGGCAATGGCTGCGCCCATCGCCTGGGCGCGGGCCACCCCAATTTGAATCTGGGCCTCAATCTGCAAGCGCTGCATCTCCAACTGTTGGCTGACGTTATCAAACGCGGCCAGGGCTTCGGCTTTGGCTTTTTGACCCTCGGCTTCGGCCAGTCCCTTGGCTTTGACCGCTTCCGCCTCGGCCAGACCCTTAGCCCGGATGACCTCCGCTTCGGCCCGCATGGCCTCGGCTTTGGCCCGGATGACCTCAGCTTCGGCCATCCCCTGCAACTGCGCGGCTTCGGCTTTAGCCCGCAGCACTTCGGCTTCGGCCAGACCGGCGGCGCTGGTGCGGGCACGCTCGGCGTCGGCCCGCATCTTTTCGGCGTCGCTTTCGGCCTGGGCCTGGGTGCGCTTGGTTTCGGCCTGCTTTTGAGCCGCCTCAAACTCGGCCTGGGCGATTTCTTTTAATGCCGCCGCCTGCGCTTCGGCCTCGCGAATCCGTTTGAGCGCCTCGATTTCGACTGCGTTCTTGCGGTCAATCATCGCCTTCTGGGCATCGCGCTCGGCCTCGATGACCTGGATTTGGGCCTGGCGTTTGGCCTGGGCCGTCTCCTCGACCGTTTTGACATCTTGGGCGGCCTGTTCGCGCTGCGCCGCCACCGCCAGCCGTTCCTTCTCCGCCGCTTCCCGTTTTTGCTGCTCTTTGAGCACCGAAATTTGTTTGGTCTGTTCAGCGACCTCTATCGCCTGGTTACGGGCAATTTCGGCGGTCTGGAACTCCTGATTTTTGCGCTCGGTTTGCACCAGCAGCGTTTGTTCCATCTCGATCTCGGCCAGCTTAATGGCCCGTTCTTTGGCAATCCGAGCCTGCTCGGCGGCCTGCTCTTGCTCATAAATAAACTTTTCCGCCGCTGCTTTCTCAGCCGCTTGACGCGCCTGCACCTCGCGCTGTTGCGTAGCAGCAGCAAAAGCCAGGTCTTGCTCCAGGGTCAATTTCTCTTTGGAGGTACTGGTGTCGCGCTGTTTGACCTCGATTTCGGTTTTGCGCTCGATGTCGTTGCGCTCGCGCTGGGCGGTCTGGATGACATCGGCGTTAGCCCGCGCTACCTGCGCCCCAAACACGTCGTCGGTGCCGAAGGAACCCTGCCGGGCGGCTTTGAGGGTGAGGATGCTGACGCTTTCCAGCACCAGGCCGTTTTGCTCCAAATCTTCTTTAACCCGCTCTTGCACCTTCTGGATAAAATTGTCCCGTTCCTGGTGCAGACTCATCAGGGTGAAGGTGGCGGCCACGTCACGCAGCGCGCCATCGAGCTTGGCATCCACCAACTGCTTGACCGCCGTCGCATCCACCGCCTTGCCGCCGATGGTCCGGGCGGCGTCAATAATGCCCTCGACGGTGGGGTTGACCTTGATGTAAAAAATAGCCCGGATGTCGGCGTACTGGGGGTCGCGGGTGAGCAGGGCATTTTGCTCGGTGCGCTCAATCTCGATAGCCATGGTCCCCAGGTCAACCCAGGTGATTTCGTGGATCAAGCCAATGACCACCGCCCCCCCATTCATCACCACCTTTGGCTGCGCCCCACGCCCGGTGCGGACAAAGGCCCGGTTGGCCGGCGCTTTGACATAAGCCCTGGCAATAACAGCCAGCAGGACCACAAAGGCGATAAAAGCGAAGAACACAATAACCGCCCAAAACAAAAATGAGCCAAACATAATTTACCTCCTGTTAAGAAGTCTCAATCCGATGGCACAACCGTATAAACTTTCCGGGCCGCGTCGTAATCTACCAGATAGACCTCGGTATCGCGGGGAATGGCCGGTTTATCCGGGTCAACTTTGGCAAAAACGGTAATGAGGGTGCCGCCGGGGTCGCGGACTTTGACCTGGCCGTAGGTTTGGTCCACCTGGCTGCTGATGACCCAACCGCGCCGAGCCACCAGTTGCGAGGCCGAGGTGGCGGTGCTGGCAAAAGCGGGGATAGCCCGGCCAATCAGCCGAGCGGTGCGCGAGGTGACTGCAACCGAGAGGATCAGCACACTCCCCAGAACGGCAATCAAACCCCAACCGGGATAGGCGGGCACGACTCCCAGCAGCAGCCAGTTGGCAATCCAACCCAGCAGTCCAAAACTACCCACCAGCAACAATAAAATCATCGTCACCGGGGCGTGGCCGACCCCCAGAAATTTCAACGCGCCTAACCAGCCGGGTGCGCCGGTCAAATCGTGGTCAACATCGTGATCGAGGTCGTGGTCGAGATCGGCGTCGTGGTCAATATCCAGATCATGATCGAGGTCCAGGTCATGATCGAGGTCAAGATCGGCATCCGCGTCTACGTCGGCGTCGTGGTCCTGGTCCAGGCCAATAAATTGTAAAGCCGACAGCCCCAGGAAGACCAGCAGCGCCAGCGAGAAGGGCAGGTTGTACCAGGCAGTAATGAAGGCCCACAGGTCGGTCAGTTCTTGCACGGAGGGTTTCCTTCAGGGGTGAGACTCAAATACTGTACCCGTGTAAGAGATTAGAGATTGGAGATTAAAAATTATTGGCCCAAATCTCTAATCTCCTCAACGGATAATTTATTTAAGCACCATTCACAGCCGATTCTATCACATGCCGGTTCGACAATCAACCGTTTGAAAAAATTATAAGCTAACGGTGCGCCGAATAATTGTAGCCAGGCTACGAAAAAGCGGGGGTTACAGCAGCGCCTCGATTTCGGCCCGGAGTTGGTCGCCCCAGCGCGCGCCGGAGTCCCACTGCAAGCCGGGGCTTTGAGTGTTGATTAACTCTTTGTAGCCAAACACCGCCGAGAGGGAGAGCTGGCGCTGTTGAATCAGCCAGGCAATGAGCTGCGCTCCGGCTTTAATTTGTTCGGGGCTGGGGACAGTGGCGGTAAAATCTCCGGCAAAACAAATACCGATAGCAATGGGGTTATAATTGCCGGCGTGGGTGGCCACAGTAGTTAGTTCGTTGGTCTGCTGGATCTGGCCGTCGGCGGTGATAAAGTAGTGATAGCCAATGCCGGGCCAGCCCTGCTTGTCCACGCGGTGGGCGGCGATGCGGTCTGCGCCCACGGTGGGTGCAACGGCGGTGTGATGGATCACAATCATTTGAATTTGGTCCAGTGAGCGGGTGGGAAATTGTAGGCTGGGATGGCGTTTCAATTGGCCGGTGATATTCTGAATCGGGGGAGGTGGAAGAGGCGAGGGAGGAAGTGGCAAAGAAGTGGGTGGTGAAGTCAATAACTGTTGTAACTGAGTCTGCAATTGGCTCTGCTGGCCGGATAACTGCTGCACTTGCGACTGCAATTGGGCCAGTTGGGCCCGGAGCTGCTGCACCAGGCTTTGCAGGCTGTTAGTTTGAGTAATAAGCTGGCTCAGATCCTGCACCGGGGCAGTTGGCAGCGGCGCTGGCGTGACGGACGGTGTGGGAGGAGGGGCAGGTGGCGGAGCGATGGGTGGTGTGGGAGCTGGAGGCGGCGGAGGTGGAGTTACAGGTTGTGGCGGTGTGGCAACGACGGGTTCCGGCTGCCACTGGGAACGGGCTTCTACGGCCTGGCGGAAGGCATCGTAAGCAGGCTTAGGCTGGCCCTGCTCATTTTTGAGGCCAAAGGGATTGACCATACCATCGCTGTAGCAGAACCAGATGAGTTCCTCCACTTTGTCGCTGTACTTGCTGATGACAGCGCGGTAGTAGCGGCGCAGAAACTCGGCGACCTCCTCATTGCCGCCCACCTCACCCGGTTTAGCGCCCATTTCGGTAATCCAGATAGTTTTGCGACGGCCCACTTTGTAATAATCGTCAATTAGATTGCCTACGAAGCCAAAGCCCCAATTGGAGTTGGGCCAATTCTTTTCAGGCCGCTGGCCGTAGGGATGAAAAGCAACAATATCGGCCGGCAGGTCACCGCCCAAAGATTTGATTACTGTACTTAACCAGTCGGGATTGCCGGAGGCCAACCCGCCGATCACCGTTTTGGCTCTGGGGTCAGCCGCTTTGATGGCGTCGTGCGTGCGGCGCAGCATCTGTCCAAAAACATCTTCCCGCAGGCAGGGATCATACGGCGTGCCGATGTTGGCCCGGTCGTGGTCCGGCTCGTTCCAGATTTGATAGGCTGGGCGAAAGGGGGCCAACTGTCGGGCAATCTGCCCGGCGCGGCGGGCAAAGCGATTAATGTAATCATCCCAATTACCGGCAAAAGGGGGCTTGCCGGGGTAGGTGTCGTAGGTCAGGATGATCAGCGACTCAATACCGGCATCCTGATAACCTTTGGCTTTGCGGCTGTAAAAGTCTATCCGGGCCGGGTCTACCTGGTCACCGCCGCTGCGATCATAGAAGGTGTAGCGGACTATTTCGACGCCAAGCTGCTTTAACTCTGATGGGTCGGGGTTGCCGGTGGGGTTGTTGGGGTCAATATTGAGACCGTACATCGCTGGTCATCCCTTCCTTGAAAATAAAATTACACAGAGTTACGCAGAGTCCTCACGGAGGAACACAGAGAAAAAACTTTGTGTATCTCTGTGCCTTCTTTGCGTTCTCTGCGTTACGTATTTTCATCGTCGGTGTCGTGCCGTAGGCTCGGTCAGGCTTTTTTGTGTTTTGGAATTGAAGACGAGTCCAGTTTACTATGACTGGGTTCAAGATGTCAACCACTTGAGCCAAATCCGTTGTCAGGTCGAAATATCCCAAACAACCCGAAAACCCCGCCATCTGATTTTGCTCTCCGGGTCGGAGTTGCCCCGCACAGTGCATCTTAATTTGGCCGGCTCATCGCGGAACGAACCGCCGCGATACACCCGGTAGACCCGGTGTAGGTGGGAGGGTTTGGCTTCTTCACGCCCATCACCGGCGTGATAAGGGTAAGGAAAAAGATTCTCTTTGGGGTCACTACCCCAGAGGGTGCTGGTCCACTCCTGAACATTGCCCAGCATATCGCAGCAGCCATAAAAACTAATCCCGCTGGGAAAGGCCGTTACGGGAGTAGTGTCATCACTGCCAAAATTGCAGCGCCCAACCTCCCATACATTACCCCAGGGATAATGCCTTTTCTCCCCTGCCCCCCTGCCCCTCCGCTCCTCTGCTCCTCCGCTCTCCTCTGCCCAAGAAGCCGCCTTCTCCCACTCGGCTTCCGTCGGCAGGCGATAGGATCGGCCCGTTTGCCCGCTCAACCAGCGGCAGTAAGCCAGGGCATCTTCCCAACTGACCCCGACCACGGGATGATCGAGTTTGTCCGTTGGTGGTTCCCGCAGAAACCAGCCCGTTTTTTTGGGTGGTTCCTGCTGTTTCTCCCGCTTGATAAATTCGGCGTATTGGGCGTTGGTAATCGGATAGCGGCCAATCTGAAAGGCAGGCAGGGTTACTTCGTGCTGGGGCATTTCTTCTGCTGGAATGTTGTCGCCGGGCGGGCTGCCCATTAAAAAGGGGCCGGCGGGGATGAGGACGGTTTCAGGCTCAAACGGCAAATGGGGTGTCTCCAGTTTGACCTGATCCAGATCAAGCTGCTCAACATTGCTGGCGACCAGCAGGGGTCGCAATGCTTCCTTGAGTTCCTTTAATCCTTTTTCGGTTAATTCAGTCGAAAGGGCTTGATCAATCAGCTCAATCGCCGCCTGGTGATCCCTGATTTGGTTGAGCAGTTCCAGCGGCGCATTGCCACCGTGTTTGGCCTCTCGTTCTTGCAAAATGAGCAGATTTTCGTGAGTTCTCAGCAGAAGCACTTTAAGCGTTGCCATCAATACTCTGTCTCGATAATTTGATTAAGAATAAACGGGATAGCTAATTATACAACAAACGGCAGCGATGTGCCACAGTTTTGCGGAAAGCGGGGAGTTATGAGTGGGTGGGCAGCGTAAACCAAAAACAGCTACCCCGTCCCGCCACACCTTCACTTTCCACGCCGATTTGCCCCCCCTGGGCCTCGACCAACCGTTTGGCAATAGCCAGGCCCAAACCGGAACCGCCCTGTTCACGGGAGCGGGCCTTATCGGCCCGCCAGAAGCGGTCAAACACGTGGGGCAAGTCGGTGGGGGAGATGCCGGGGCCAGTATCGGAGACGGTGACGCGAATGAGGGGTCGGGGGTCGGGGGTCGGGGGTCGGGGAGTATCGGGCAGGGGAGCAGAGGAGGGGGGGGGCGGGGGAGATGAAAAAACTCCCCCCTGCTCTCTTACCGAAGCTGCCTCAATAACCACCTCGCCGCCCTCCGGTGTATGGCGCAGGGCGTTGGAGAGGAGATTGTGCAGGACCTGGCGCACCCGGTCGGGGTCGGCCTGGACGGGGGGTAAAGTGGGAGGCAAAACGATCTTCACCTTGATATTTTTTTCGCGGGCCAGTTCTTCAAATAAATTAGCGGCTCGCTCGACCAGGGAGGGTAATTCGACTGCCTGGAGGTGCAGGCTCAACTGTCCGGCCTCGGCTTGAGCCAGTTGGCGCAGGTCGTTAACCAGGCGGTTCAAAGTGAGGGTCTCATCATAAACGGCGGCAATTTCAGCTTTTTCCAGCGGATAAACATCGTCGAGGATAGCTTGCAAATTGCCCTGGATGATGGTCAACGGGGTGCGGAGTTCGTGGGCGATGTCGGCCACCATATTGCGGCGGAGAGTTTCGGCTTGTTGCAACCCGGCGGTCATCTCGTTAAAGGCGCGGGCCAGGTCGGCTATCTCGGCGCTGCCGGTCACTGGGACCTGCTGGTTCAAGTCGCCCCTGGAAATGCGCCGAGCGGCAGTAGCCAGGCGGCCCAGCGGCGCGGACAACCCGCGCGAGATAATAAACCCCAACAGCAGCCCCAGGCTGCCGGCAATGAGACCCGCCTGCCACAAGGAAAAGTTAAACTGCCGTAAGAACAACTGAGCCGGCCCCGATAGATCGCCCAGGCCCGGCACGCTGACGACGACATAGCCCACCGTTTGGCCTTCCAACTCAATGGGCACAGCTTCGGCCTGTTCGGCCGGGTTCAAATGGTCTCCCCGGCGCGGGCCGCCCTGGTCAAAAACAATTTGGGTCGAGGCATCGGCTAGAATCAGTTGGGGCATGCCCCGCCGCATCATCATGCCCCAACCGTGGCCCATGTTATCTGGCTGACCGGGGCCGCGAAACAGTTCTTCGACCCCCGCCCAACTGCCCTGACGGGCATAATAATCGGCCAGGGCGTCAACCAGCGGCGAATTGACAAGCTGATCCCGCGCCACAAAGCGGCGAAATTGTACATCCACCTGGCGGTTAGCCAGAATACCGGCCACCAGAATCCCAATGATGGTAACCGCGCCAAAAGCCAGGGCGAGACGAACCCAAAGTTTGTTCATGAATGATGCCTGAAAAGAAAACTAATCTAATTGTGAATTGTGAATAGCCAAATGTGAATTGTTAATGAAATATCAGACCATTCACAATTCACCATTCATCATTCACAATTTTATTCCCCTTTGAGCCGGTAGCCGACGCCGTAAACGGTTTCAATATAGGTCGGCTGGCTGGGGTTGGGTTCGATTTTGCGGCGCAGGTTTTTGATGTGGCTGTCAATGGTCCGGTCTAGCCCTTCAAAATTATAACCCAAGCCTTTCTCCACCAGTTCCATACGGGTAAAAGCATGGCCGCGCTGCTCCATCAACAACTTCAGCAGATCAAATTCGGTTGGGGTGAGGTCAATGGGCGCGCCGTCGAGGGAAACCAGGTGACGGTCCACATCCATTCTCAGCCCACCTACCTGGATGACATGCGGCGTGGCCGGTGCGCCGCCAACCCGCCGCAGAACGGCTCTCACCCGCGCTACAACTTCGTGGGGGTTGAAAGGCTTGGCGATGTAATCATCTGCACCCAACTCCAGGCCGACAATTTTATCGGTATCTTCAATCCGGGCGGTAAGCATGATAATTGGCAGGTTGGCCAGGATGGGATCGCTGCGCACGGTGCGGGTAATCTCCCAACCATCGCGGTTGGGCAGCATGAGGTCGAGGATGACCAAATCGGGCCGCTCACGGCGGATGGTATAAAGCGCCATTTCACCGTCGTGGGCGGTCAGCACTTGATGACCGGCTCGCTCCAGGTATGATTGGACCAGCCGGACAATTTGTTTATCGTCGTCTACAACCAGGATACGAGACATAGGCTAACGTGGAGCGTAGGGCGCGGTGCGTGGCATGTTACACGTTACGCATTACGCAATTGAAAGAATTAAAATTTGTAATTGTCTTATTTTATCATATCAAGAACAGTCTGTGAAAAGAAAGACCCCGACCGGCCCAAATGTGCCGGCGGGGGTTCGGGCTTGGAGATTAGAGATTAGAGATTAGAGATTTTTTAATCTCTAATCTCCTGACAGATACAAAGTTATTTCTGGGCAGTTAGTTAGTTTCTGTCGCCCCGGAGATTGTATTTTTAGCGCCCCAGCTCTGGTTAAGACGCTCAACCACATCAACCTTTAGAATAGTTATCCGGGCGTCAACCTCGGCCTGGGTCAGTTGCCCTTCGGCCACCAGCGCATTGAGTTGCTCGGTGCGTGGGGTCAAGATGGCGTTTACCAGGGTAGCCACCTCTACGTTTTTCTCTGCTGCTACTTCGGCCACGGATTTGCCGGCTTGTAGTTCAGTGACCAGTTCAGCAGGAGTGAGGCCCAGAGTATCGGCAACCGTCTGCATCATCGAGTAGCCCGGCCCACCCCAGCCGCCCATCATACCACCGCGTCCACCCATCATCCCGCCGTGCCCCATGCCGAAGCCAGGCCCTATACCGCCGCCCATCATGCCGGGGCCAAAGCCTCTGCCCGACCATGTTTCGTTAATGCGCCGGGTAATATTGGCCTTCATCAGAGCCAGCATGGCATCGGCTTCTTCCTGGGTAGCCTGTCCGTTAGCCACCAGTTCATTAAGCTGTTCAGTCCGGTCGGCCACCACGGCGTCCACAATTGTGGATACTTCCACGTTCTTTTCGGCAGCTACATCCGCAATCGTTTTACCGGCCTGAAGTTCAGCCTGCAATTCAGCCGTAGTCAGGCCCAATTTTTCGGCAGCAATGGTCAATAGCGAATTTTCCGGCCCGCCCCAGCGGCCGCCCATCATCCCGCCTGGCCCCATGCCAAAACCGCCACCTTGCATCATGCCCCGGCCCATACGCGGGCCAAAACCACCCTCGAACATCGGGCCATCACCCCAGCCGTTCCAGCCCATCGGCCCTTGCGCCCAGGCAAAAGGGGTAAAGACGGTCAAGGCTACCAGACCCGCTGCCGCCAGAAACACGATGATACTTGCTACTAACATCCACTTTTGAGTTTTCATAGTTTTGCTCCATTCTTTATTGCCTGGCTATTATCAGGCTGTTATTTTCTTTATTTGACTATAGTATAACAAGCAATTATGAAGATTTTATGGAGAATCGGCGTAGAGATAATGAACATGGGGACATTGCTTTTCTGCCCGCTTGTGATTATTATAGTGCCCTGGAAAAGTTTTCGCTGTTAAAATAGGTAGCACGCCCTTCGGGTGCGCCGAAGGGCGTGAGGTAACAGAGTAGCAAATTTTTTAGCTGCTACTCTGCTACTAGATAACATTCACAATAAGGTAAGAATGGTGTAAAATAGAGAGTATGATCTTAAGATACCGAAAGTTACACCAAAATAAACATGTGTTCAAAGCGATGACGGGTCTGTACGTGGCCGAGTTCGATG
>Ga0209172_10004940_pt1 | contig 16936 bp, 14 predicted proteins | sample LarsenN4metaG_FD_184113 | JGI IMG/M metagenome (GOLD analysis project Ga0209172, IMG submission 184113) | Hot spring sediment bacterial and archeal communities from British Columbia, Canada, to study Microbial Dark Matter (Phase II) - Larsen... ... | reverse complement strand
AGAAGCGCGCGGCGGCAAGTTCAAAGGCGCGGGCGTGGGCCCTTCGCCCTCCTACAGCTACAGCGCCCAGGTCGTCGAGCTCAGCGTGGACCCGGAAACCGGCCGCGTGACCGTCCATCGCATCCTCGCCGCGCACGATTGCGGCAAGGCCCTCAACCCGCTCACCGTCGAAGGCCAGGTGGAAGGCTCCGTGTACATGGGGCTCGGCCAGGCCCTCCAGGAGGAGATGAGCTGGCGCCACGGCCGCCTGATGAATCCGTCGCTGCTCGAGTACCGCATCCCCACCACGCTGGAAACGCCGGAAATCGAAACCATTATCGTGGAAAGTAACGATCCCGAGGGCCCCTTCGGGGCCAAGGAAGCCGGGGAAGGCTCGTTGGCCGCCACCATCCCCGCGGTGGCCAACGCCATCTACGATGCCGTTGGCGTTCGCATCCACTCGCTGCCCATCACGCCGGAGAAAATCCTGGCGGCGCTGCGCGAAAAGCAGAAAGCGGCGGGCGGCAACGGAAACGGGGGCGGCCGCGGAGGCCCGCGATGACGATCTCCGCAACCCGCGTGGCGCGCCCCTGCTCCGTCGAAGAAGCCACGCGCCTGCTCGCCGAGCACGGGCCCGAGGCCATGGTCATCGCCGGCGGCACGGACGTAGTGCCTAACCTGCGGATGCGCCTGTTTTCTCCACGCCTGCTCGTGGACATCAAGTCCGTCCGCGCCCTGCGCGGCATTGCCTTCTCCGAGCGCGAGGGCTTGCGCGTCGGCGCGCTGGCCACGCTGACGGAAATCTGCGAATCACCACTGGTCCGCGAGAAGTTCCCCGTGCTGGCCTCAGCCGTGCGCACGATTGCCGGGCCGCTGCAGCGCAACATGGGCACGCTCGGCGGCAACCTGTGCCTTGAAACCCGCTGCCTCTGGTACAACCAGTCGTACTTCTGGCGCAAAGCGCTGGGCGGCTGCCTGAAGCATCCCCTGCCCCATCCTGAGGCCGCGCACCTGGAAACGCTTTGCCACGTCGCGCCCGGGGGGAAGTTCTGCTGGGCGGCTTGGTCGGGAGACTCGGCCCCGGCGCTGCTGACGCTCGACGCCGAGGTGGAAATCTCCGGCGCGGGGGGCACGCGCCGGCTGCCGCTGGCCCAGCTCTACACCAACGACGGCATGAACCGGATTCGTCTCGGCCACGGCGAGCTGCTCACCGCCGTTTACGTGCCCGCGCGCATGGCCGGACGCCGCGGCACCTATCACAAGCTGCGCATCCGCAATGCCATTGACTACCCGCTGGCCGGCGTCGCGGTGTGCCTGGATGTGGACGCACAAGGCATCTGCCGCGACGTGCGCCTGGCCATCGCCGCGGTCAACCCGGCGCCTTTGCTCGTCCCGGAAGCCCAGCAGTGGCTTGTGGGGCAGAAGCATTCGCCCGAGCTGACCGAGCGCGTGGCCCGCGCCGTCATCCGCACCGGCAAGCCGCTGACCACTTCCGCCTCGACGCCGGTCTATCGCCGCGAAATGCTGCGCGTCTTCACCCGGCGCGCGCTCGAGGAGGCCTGGCGCGTGCAGAACGGGAGCATGGCCGTGAGGGACGACGGGTAGGGAGCAAGCGGCAAGCGTTCCGCACCAGATGCGCGTCATTGACATCCACATTCACATCCAGCCGCTGCACATGTTCAAGCCACGCGCGCTCGCGCTCATCCAGCGCGGCCGCAAGGACTACGCGACCATCGAGGAATATTCGCGCAACCCCGCCGCCTTCCTGAACTTCCTCGACCAGGCGGGCATCGAGCGCGCCGGGCTGATCAACTACGTCAGCCCGGAGGTCATCGGATTCACCCCGGAAGTCAACGACTGGATCGCGCGCTACTGCGCCGCAGACCCCCGCCGCTTGCTGGCCTTCGGCTCCGTGCATCCCCTCTACGCCACCGACGCTGCCGCGGAAGTAGATCGCCTCGCGCAGATCGGCATTCGCGCGCTGAAGATTCATCCTCCGCACCAGGTGTTCTCGCCCAATGCCTACCGCCAGGGCCTAGGCCCGCTGGCCGCCATCTACGAGCGCGCACAGGCCCAGCGCATGCCCGTGATGATCCACACAGGAACCTCCGTTTTTCCGGGCGCACGCAACGTCCACGCCCAACCCATCCTGGCCGACGACGTGGCCGTGGATTTCCCCGACCTGGTCATCATCCTGGCTCACGGCGGACGGCCCCTGTGGATGAACGAAGCGTTTTTTCTGGTCCGGCGCCACCCGAACATGTACATGGACATTTCCGGCATCCCGCCGCAGCGGTTGCTGGAATACTTTCCGCGCCTGGAAGAAATTGCCGAAAAGGTGCTGTTCGGCACCGACTGGCCCGGCCCGGGCGTGCCCGAGGTGCGCGGGAACATCGAGCAGTTCCTGGCGCTTCCGCTTTCCGATGAAACGCGGCGGAAGATTCTCTACGACAACGCAGCTCGCTTGTTTCCGGTATAGTTTTCTGCGAGGCAGAAGATGGACATCCGAACCATTGCCGTGATTGGCGCGGGGACCATGGGCCGCGGCATTGCCTACGCCGCGGCGCTCGGCGGCTACCGGACGATCCTCGAAGACATCTCGGCCGCCATGCTGGACCAGGGACTAGCCTACCTCAGGCAGTCGCTCGAGGAAGGCGTCGCGCGCGGCAAGGTCACCGCCGAGCAGAGAGCACAGGCCCTGGCGTGCATTTCGACGGCACGCTCGGTGGAAGGCGCTTGCCGCGAAGCCGACTTGGTGATCGAAGCCGTCCCCGAAAACATGGAACTGAAGTTGGAAATCTTCACCCTGCTCGACAAGTTCGCCCGGCCCGGCGCCATCTTCGCCAGCAATACTTCATCGCTTTCCATCACGGAGATGGCCGCCGTCACCTGCCGCCCAGAGAAGTGCATCGGAATGCACTTCTTCAACCCGGTGCCCAAGATGAAACTTCTGGAAATCGTGCGGGCGCTGGAAACTTCCGAGGAGACGATCAACGACTGCCGCGAGGTCGGCCGCCGGATGGGCAAAGAGGTGGTGGTGGTGCGCGAGTCGCCCGGGTTCATCACCAGCCGGCTGAACGCACTGATCGGCAACGAGGCATTTCACATGCTGGAAACCGGCATCGCCTCTGCAGAAGACATTGACAAGGCCGTCAAGCTCGGCCTGAACCACCCCATGGGGCCGCTCGAAATGGTGGACCTGGTTGGGCTGGATGTGCGGCTCAGCATCCTCGAGTACCTGCACAAGACCCTGGGAGAAAGATTCCGGCCTTCGCCGCTGCTGGTGCAGTACGTCAAGGCCGGAAGGCTGGGCCGCAAGACCGGCCGCGGCGTCTATGACTACAGCAGCGGAGCCGCGGCCCAAGCCGACGGCTCGGACTGAGCCGCAGGCCGGTTCCCAGCAAGTTTGCTATCATCTCCGCGATGAGCGACGCCGAAAAAGTCGTGCTGCTCCAGGGAGACCTGACGGAAATGGACGTGGACGCCATCGTGAACGCCGCCAACAACGATTTGCAACTCGGCGGCGGGGTGGCCGGCGCGATCCGGCGCAAGGGCGGCGATCAGATCCAGCAGGAATGCAACCGCATCGGCTCGATTCCCGTGGGCGGCGCGGCCATCACCTCCGGCGGAAAGCTGAAAGCGCGCCACGTGATCCACGCGGCCAGCATGGAGTTAGGCGGGCAGACCACGGCCGCGGCGCTGCGTAGCTCGACGGCTCACGCCCTGCGCATCGCCGCAGAGAAGAACCTCCAAACCATCGCCTTCCCCGCCGTGGGCACAGGCATCGCGGGCTTCCCCATGCGCGCATGCGCAGAAATCATGCTCCAGGAAGTGGCCCAGCACTTGCAAGGCCCCACGTCCCTCAAGAAGGTCTATTTCGTGCTCTTCGATGCCCCCGCGCTGGAAACCTTCCGGGAAGTCTGGGCGGAAATCACAGGGCGAGGCGACTCGGTTGGGGGAAGCGCGTCGTGACCCGCATCCTTTTTCTCTGCACCGGCAACCGGGCGCGCAGCCAGGTGGCCGAAGGTCTGGCGCGCGCGCTGGCCGCGCCCGGCGTCGCCGTGGCCAGCGCCGGCACGCACCCGAACCCCGCAGGCGTGCACCCCGTCGCGCTGGAAGTGCTCCGCGAAAAAGGCATTGATCCTTCCGGCCAGCGTACCAAGCACGTGGACGAGCTCGAGGGCGAGTTCGACTACGTGATTACCTTGTGCGACAGCGCAGCGCAGGAGTGCCCCACGTTTCCCGCGCGCCGCAGCCGCTTGCACTGGAGCCAGCCGGACCCCGACCTGGCGGGCAACGACCCGGCCACGGTCCGCGCCCTGTTCGTGGCTATCCGCGACGACCTCGAGCGCCGCCTGCGCTCCTGGATGGCCGCGGAAGGACTGCTCAAGCAGGAGTCGCCCAACAGTGAGCGAGCTGGCTGAAAAGGTCCGCCAGGAACTGGCCCGCTACGAGCATCCGCTGTTCGACTTCGAAGCCCATCCCGCCGGCGCCGACCACGTCGAGATTCGCATCCGCTTCCGCCCGCCCGGAGTCGAACTGCATACCTACAGCTTCACCATGCACCTGCGCGAAATCGAAAACCGCCAGTTCCCTTGGATTTTCCAGAAACAGCTCTACGACTGCCTGCACGACTACATCGTGGAAATGTTCACGCGCAACCCGCAGCGGCAGAATTGACCATGCCTGCTTCCACCCCGTTGGCCGCGCTGTTGGCGGAGCGTATCCGCGAGCGCGGCCCGCTGACTTTCGCCGAGTACATGCAGGCCTGCCTCTACCACCCCGAGCACGGCTACTACAGCCGGCCGGAAGCGCGCCGCTTCGCCGACTACTACACGAGCCCTGACGTGCACCCGGTCTTCGGCCGGCTGCTGGCCCGCCAGATTGCGGAAATGTGGGAGCTGCTTGGCCGACCAGCGACCTTCCTTGCCGTGGAGGCCGGCGCGGGCACAGCCCGCCTGGCAAGGCACATCCTGGACTTCGCCGCGCGCCAGCTACCGGGATTCTACGCCGCGCTGCATTACCTCGCTGTCGAGCAGTCGGCTGCGCGGCGCGCGTGCGCCGAAGCGCGCCTGGAGGCTCACCGGCAGGCGGGGCACGCCTCTGTGGCAGCCGGCTTGCCAAAGGAAATCCCGGCCGGCTGCATCCTTTCCAACGAACTGCTGGACGCCCTGCCGGTCCACCGCGTCATCCGCCAGCATGGCGAGCTGCGCGAAGTATACGTCGCGCTGGACGGTGAGCGCTTCGCCGATCAGGTCGGGCCGCTTTCCACGCCCGCCCTGGCGGAGTATTTCGCGGCGCAGCAGGTTGCGCTCCGGGAAGGGCAGCAGGCGGAAGCGGGTCTTGCGGCATGCGACTGGATCGAGCAGGCCGGGCGATGCCTCGCCCGCGGCTTTGTCCTCACGATGGACTACGGTCACCGCGCAGTCGAGCTCTACGATGAACGGCACCTGCGGGGCACGCTGCTGGCTTACCGGAGGCACCGCGTAAGCGAGGATTTCTACGCCTTGCCGGGCGAGCAAGACCTGACCGCGCACGTGAACTTCACTGCCCTCGACTTGTGGGGCCGCCGCGCTGGGCTTGAACCCGCGGGTCTGGTGACGCAGGCGGCGTTCCTGCTCGCGCTCGGGCGCGCGAACGATTTCGCCGATCTCTACGATGAGGACCAGGACGAAACCGAGCGCCTCCGCGCGCGCCTTCTGCTGAAAACCCTGCTCTTCCCCGAAGGCATGGGGGAGACCTTCCACGTCTTCATCCAATCGGAAGGCTTAAAAGCGCCGTCGCTCACCGGCCTTCGGCCGTTGGCACCGCTGTAGCGGCGGCTCCGTTGGTTCCCGGGCGGGAATCTTCCTTGTAGGGTTCTTTGAGGTATTTCTGCACTTCAGCCTGCGCGCCTCCGGTATCATCGTGGAGCTCGGCGGCGCGCTGGTACTCGTTGACGGCGCGCTCGCGCAGCCCGGCCAAGTCGAAGATTTTCCCCAAGTAGATGTGGCTCCACACCTGTACCCACTTGGGCTCCAGGTCCCCGTCAATCGCGTTGCGAAAGGCGTTGGCCGCAGCCTGCGGGTTTTTCTGGTAGAAGAGCGCCTCGCCCATGCGGAAGTGCGCCAGCGAGCTGTTCTTGTCGAGCGCGATGGCCTGCTGGTAGTGCTGCATGGCGTCGTAGAAGCGAGCTGCTTCGGCCAGCTCTTCGCCGCGGGCGATGGCCGCGCGGACGCGCAGGCGCGGGCTGGACTTGAGCAACTGGTTGTGCGGGTCCAGGGTGATTCCGCCGGGCTTGGGGCGGCCGAAGGTCTCGATGGTGAAGTCGGATTCGGTGCCGCGCACCTCGATGGTTTTAAGCTCGGGGTTGCCTTCCGTGTCCACCCGCAGGCCCAGTGGCATGCGGAAAGTTTCCAAGTCCTGCCGGACTTTGCCGACGATCTTGAAGCCCTTCTGCGTGCGATACACCACATATTCAAGCTTGAATTCCGGCACGCCGGTGGAATTCAGCCACTGGGTGAAGAAAGGCGTCAGGCTGAAGGGGTCGCTCCGGCCCTGCGCGGCTTGCTCGGCCAGTTCGCGGAGGTCTTCGATGCGCGCGGACTTTCCGGCGTATTTGGCGTAGAACTCGCGCAGCAGGCTGCGAAACGCCTGCTCACCAAGCGCGTGGCGCAGCATGTGGAACACCATGGCACCCTTGTTCACCACCACGGAGCGGTATTCGCTAGAGAAAAGGCCCAGCCGGCTGGCCTGGGCGATGGGCGCGGCATCTTCGTACGTGAGCGCGCCAACGGCCACATCCTCCAGCACTGCGTTCAGCCCCGCTTCGCCCGCGCTGCCCTCCCTGTACAGCCCTTCGGCATAGCGCGCCAAGCCGTCGGCGATCCACACATCGTCCGAGCTAGCCGGCAGGACCTGCTGGCCCCACCACTGCTGCGCCACCAGTTGCGCCAAGGCGCGCACACTCGGCTTTTCCTCCCAGCGGCGCGCGGCGAGCAGGAGCAGCCCAGGGGCCGCGTAGCCCGGCACTGCGCCGTCAGGAAGCTGCGCCAGCGCCACGTTCGGCTCGGGCAGCGGGCCGAACTGCGCGGAAAAGAAATTGATGATTTCCGCCACGGCCTGCCCGTGCGCCGCAGCCAGGCGCGAAACGGCCGGCGGCACGAACACCGAAATGTTCAGTCCCTCGGCGCTCACCGGCACAAGTTGCAGGTTGCCGGCGAGGAACGTGCCAGCCGCTTCCGGGCGGTCACTGCGAAACGTGTAGACCACCTGCTTTTCCGCGGGCACCGCAGGGGGAGCCGGCTCGCCGCGCTCCCGCGAGGGCCGTGCCGGAGCGGTCAGCGGAGGAGGAGTAAAAACCGCCGGCGGCGCCGCCTTGCCCGTGCCCACCACAGCCATGGTTTCCGGCACCACGACGCGGAAAACGCCTGTGTAACGATTACCGGGAAAGCCCGTCAGCGGAAACCAGCGCCCTGCCAGCAGCAGCCAAGCCTCGTCTCGGCTGACGTAGGCGAGCCGGATGCCGCGCCGAGGGCTGCCCTCGGCGTTGGCCAGCGGCCCGGCATAGTCCAGCACCACGGCCACTTTGCTGCCCGCGGCAACCAGGTCAGGGAGCGTCAGGCGCAGGCGCAGCGGTTCGTCGGCGTTGCGTTCCACGCTGACCGGCCGGCCGTCTGCTGTCGTCGCGGAAGCCACCGACAGGTTCGGATGCAACTCGAGATCCGCGAACCGTGAAGCTTCCAGAGCTTCGAGCTCCACCCGCGCGCGCGCCGTAATCCCCTGGCGCTCCGGCTCGATGCGCACTTCGACTTCGTAACGGACAGCACGGAAACTGGGCCGGCTCGCTTGCTGAGCCGCGGCGGGAAGAGTTGCCAGAAAAACCAGCACCCACGGGGCAAATCTCTCGTGCGCAGAAAGCAGAGCAGCCTCCTGAGGTAACGTCCTTAGGATACCACTTCACCGAGACGGAGTTGCATGCACGGGCGCCAGCAGCCCGGCAATGATTTCGGCGGCTCGCTCGATGGCGCCACCCGCTCCCAAACGCCGGCGAACCTCTGCCAGGTCACTCAGCATCTGCGCGCGCGCCTCAGTCGAGGCCAGCAGCCGGTGTGCCTCGCGAGCCACTGCGGTGCCCGTGAACTCGTTCTGGAAAAGCTCGGGCACAATGCGGCGCTCGGCAATCAGATTCACCATACTGAAGTAAGGCGTCCGCACCAGGCGCCGCGCCAGAAATGCCGTGGCCGGCGAAAGCCGGTAGACCACGACCATCGGGGTTCCCAGCAGGGCTGCTTCGACCGTGGCGGTGCCGCTGGAGATGATCGCGCATTCGGCGGCCACCAGCGCGTCGTACGTGGAGTCATAAACCACTTTCACCGGCGCCCCGCATTGCAGGGCGGGTTTGAACAGCCGCCGGGACAACCCGGGCGCCCCGGCCAGCACGAACTGGTAGGGGCCGTGGCGGCGGAGCAGCGGCAGTGCCGCCAGCATCGGCGGCAGGTTGTGTTCGACCTCGCTCGGCCGGCTGCCGGGCAACAAGGCCACGACGGGCTGGTCGGCGGGCAGCGCATGGCGGGCCAGAAACTCGGCCCGGGTTTGTCGCGGCCGCACCAGGTCCACCAGCGGATGGCCGACGTAGGTGGCCGGCACGCCAGCTTGGCGGTAGAAGTTCTCCTCGAACGGAAAGATGCACAGGACGCGCTCCACCAGCCGCTTCATCAGCTCGACGCGGCCGCGACGCCAGGCCCACACCTGCGGGCTGATGAAATAAACGGCACGCACACCCTGCCGGTGCAAGCGGCGCGCCAGGCGGAGATTAAACTCCGGGAAGTCCACCAGAATGGCGAGCTGCGGCTGGCGCCGCGCGGATTCCGCCACGAGTCGGCGGTAGAGCCGCCAGACAGCCGGCAGCCGGCGGATGACTTCGGTGATGCCCACAACGGAAACAGCGGAAAGGTCGGCGACGAGTTCCACCCCAGCCTCAGCCATGTGCCGTCCACCAAGGCCAAAGAAGGCGGCGCCCGTGCGCTCCTGCAGCTCAGCCACCAGCCGCGCGGCATGCATTTCGCCGGAAGGATCGCCCGCAGAAACCAGGATGGTTGCGCTCATGGCCAGTCAGCGAGAACGCGGATGATAACGCAAGACGTCCCGTGGCGCGCGAGAAAAGCCGCGCCCTTCGTCTTCTGCCAGGCCCCCAGCCTGGGGCTCAGATGGCGGTCACCAGAGGTGATTTGACTTCAGGTTTAATCCGTAGGGAACCCAAACACAGGCCAGGCAGAGGCACAAGCTCACAGAGCAAAGAGCGAAGGTCTTCCACGCTTTCGCTTCCTTGAGTGCGGCAAGGGCCCGCGCCCACCCTTGCACTCCAAAGGGTGCGCGCCCTGCACTCCAAACCCTGCCTCTTCCTAATCGTCGGCGGGCAAGGCAGCGCCGGTCCCACCGCTGCGGGGCGCCGCGAACGGGGCGGGCAGTTCCTGGTCCTTGTACTGAAGCTGGTAAAGCCGGTAGTAGATGCCGCGCGCGGCGAGCAGCTCCTGATGCGTGCCCTGTTCGCGCAGGCGGCCCTTGTGGAACACCAGGATGCGGTCCGCGCGCTGAATGGTGCTGAGCCGGTGGGCAATGACGATGGCCGTGCGGTTGGCCAGCAGGCGCTCGAGCGCCGCGCGGATCAGCAACTCGGTATGCGTGTCCACGCTCGAAGTGGCTTCGTCGAGGACCAGGAACTGCGGATCGTGTGCCAGGGCGCGGGCAAAACTGATCAGTTGGCGCTGGCCCAGCGAGAAGGTGGCGCCGCGCTCGGTAACCGGGGACTCCACTCCGGCGGGCAGCGCGCGCAGCAGCGGGCCCAGCCGGACCTCCTCGAGGGCCCGTTCGACCGCGGCGCGGTCAATGCCGTCGCTGCCCAGGCGCACGTTCGACTCCAGCGTGCCCGTGAACAGAAACGGGTCCTGCAGGACGATACCAAAATGACGGCGCAGCTCACGGAGTTCGAGTTCGCGGATGTCCACACCGTCGAGCAGGATCTGGCCACGCTGGATATCGTAGAAGCGCAGCAACAGGGAGGTCACCGTGGTTTTGCCGGCGCCGGTATGACCCACCAGGGCCGCTGTCTGCCCGGGCTCGACGCGGAAGCTGACGTCGCGCAACACCCAGCCGTCCGGCTCCGGTCGGTCGCTCGCTTGCGGCGTGTAGCGGAACCACACGTTGCGGAACTCGATGGCCCCGCGCGCCGATTCCAGGCGCCGCGGCTGCGCCGGCGAGGCGATCGTCACCGGCTCGTCCAGCAGCTTGAAGATGCGCTCGGAGCTGGCCATGGCCGCCTGGAGAATGGTGTACTTCTCGCTCAGGTCCTGGATGGGCCGGAAGAACTGGCCCGCGTACTGGATGAAGGCTACCAGCGTGCCGAGTTGAAAGGCGTTTTCCGGATGCAACAGGCCCTGCTGCACCAGCCCCAGGTCGGCAAGCTGGCGCGTGCCGCCAAACCACAACAGCAGCACGACAGCCAGCACGCCGAGGAATTCCACCACAGGGTAGAAGATGGCGTGGGCCAGGATGGCGTCCTTGAAAGCCAGCAGGTGCTGCCGGTTGATCCCGGCAAACTGCTCACGCGCCTTCCGCTCGCGGTTGAACAGTTGCACCACCGCCATCCCGCTGATGTGCTCTTGAAGAAATGCATTGATGCGGGCCACGGCCAGGCGGATGCGCCGGTTGGCGTCGCGGAAACTGTTACGGAACAACACGGTCACCAGCACGATCAGCGGGATCACGGAAAACGCCGCGAGCGAAAGCCGCCAGTCCATGCGCAGCATGGCCGCCACGATAAAGGCCAGCACAAAGAAATCGCGCAGCATGGCCACCACGCCGGAAGCAAACAACTCGTTGAGCGCGTCCACGTCGGTGGTCACGCGGGTGACCAGGCGGCCCACCGGGTTGCGGTCGAAGAAGCTCATCGGCAGCCGCTGCAAATGGCCGAAGACCTCCATGCGCAGGTCGAACATCACTCCCTGTCCCACCAACTGCATCACCAGCGTCTGCAGATACTGGAAGGCGAAGCCGAGCAGCAGAACGAGCAGGAAGAGCACGGCAATCTGGCCGATCCCGGCCAGGGCCTGGTCGGCGGTGATGGCCCCGTGCAGGCGTGGCAGCAGGTAGGAATCCACGGTGATTTTTGTCAGGTAGGGCGTCACGACGGCCATGGCCGCGCCGGCCACGGCCAGCGCCACGGCCAGCGCGACGCGCAGGCGATACGGACGCAGATAACGGACCAGCCGCCGCGCCAGTTGCGCGTCGTAGACTTTCCCGAGGGCCTCTTCCTCGTGAAAACTCATGCCCGTTCCAGTTCTTCCTCGAGCAACTGTTTCTGATAAAGTTCGGCGTAGTAGCCACCGCGCGCAAGCAGTTCCTCGTGGGTGCCCTGCTCGACGATGCGCCCTTCGCGCAGCACGACGATCTGGTCGGCGTGGCGCACCGTCGAGCAGCGGTGCGAAATCAGGATGGTGGTGCGCTGCCGCATGACCTCGGTCAGGCCCTGCAGGATGCGCTCTTCGGTCTCCGTGTCCACGCTGGAGAGCGCATCGTCGAGGATCAGGATCTTCGGATTGCGGATCACGGCGCGCGCCAGGGCGGCGCGCTGCTTCTGTCCCCCGGAAAGGGTGATGCCGCGCTCGCCCACCAGGGTGTCGAAGCCCTTGGGGAAACCCTGCACATCGCCCGTCAGGCTGGCCACCCGAGCGGCGGCCTCTGCGTCGGCAGCCGCAGCCTCCTCGACGCCAAAGGCGATATTCTCGCGCACCGTTTCGCTGAACAGGAAAGTGTCCTGCGGAACGAAGCCGATGGCGCGTCGCAACACGGCCAGCGGCCACTGGCGGATCGGCCAGCCGTCGAGCAGCACGGAGCCGGGAGGCGCGTCGTAGAGCCTCGCCACCAGCGCCGCCAGCGTGGACTTCCCGCAGCCCGTCGGCCCCACAATGGCCAGCGTGGAACCCGCCGGGATATGCAGGTGGATGTCGCGAAGCACGACCGGACCGGGTTGGCCATTGGCCGGGTAGGCAAAGGTGAGGTTGCGGAACTCGATCTCGCCGCGGATTTCCTGGGGTTGTGCGGGAAGCCCTTCGGCGTCCTGGATCGCAGGCCGCGCCTCCAGGATGTGGCTCATGCGGCCCATGGAAGCGGCCCCGCGCTGGAAGATGTTGGTCACCCAACCCAACGCAATCATGGGCCAGATGAGCATGCCCATGTAGGTGAAGAAAGCCATCAAGGCGCCGAGCGAGATGGTGCCCTCCACGACCAGCCGGCCGCCCTGCCAGAGCACAATCAGGAACGTGGAACCGATCAGCGCTTCGAGCGCCGGGTAGAAGATGCTCCAGGCACGAATCAACTGCCGATTGCTGGCGATGTAGTCGCGGTTCTGGCGCTCGAAGGCGCGCAGTTCAGGCAGTTCCTGGCGGTAGGCGCGGAGGACGCGCATACCGGCTAGATTTTCCTGGACACGCGCCGAAATCGCGGCCAGCAGCGCCTGGATCTTCTCGTAGCGGTCGTGGATGATGCGGCCGAAGTGGCGCACGGCAAAGGCCACCACCGGCACGGGAAGGAAAACCAGCAGAGTCAGCAGCGGGGAGAGCTTCAGCATCACGGCCAGCGCGGCAACCATGACCACCAGCGTGTTGCCGCTGTACATGATGCCCGGGCCGAGCACCATGCGCACGGCGGCCAGGTCGTTGGTGCAGCGCGACATCAGCTCGCCCGTGCGATTGCGCACGTAAAAGGCCGGCTCCAAGGCCAGCAGGCGTTCGAGCAGGTCGTTGCGCAGGTCGTATTCGATGTCGCGCGAGACGCCGATCAAAACCCAGCGCGTGAGAAACGACAGCACGCCCTTCACCACGACGATGCCCAGGAGCATGGCCCCGTAGAAGAGCAGCGTCTGGCGGCTGAACGGCCCATAAAACTGCAGCAGGAATGCGTACAGCGGTCCGGGAAGGATGGTGAAGCGCTCGAGCAGGGCGCGCGAACCGGAAAGCGAATCCACGATGGTGCCGATGACCAGCGGCAGCAGCGCGCCGACCAGGTTGCCCGCCACCAGGTAGACCAAGCCTGCCCCGATCGGCCACCGGTAACGGCGCAGATACGGTTGCAGCGCGAGCAGCGCGCGCAGCGACGGCGCGCGAGCTTCCGTCGAGGCTTCGGGAAGGACTGGGGCCGCGGCGCTCACGTCAGCCGATTCGCTCCGGAGCGGGCGCTTCACCCTGAAACTCGGTGAAGGTGCGGTCAAGCGCCTGGTACCGCTTCACCCGCGGGTTCCAGCGCACGCCCAATGTCTGGATGTGCCCTCCAGCGGGCTGAGCCAGCGGCGTGAAATACATCGCCAGGCCCTTCTCCTCGCTGTGCTCGTATTGCAAGCGCCAGGCCGCCACGGGCGCCGCCGGCGTTCCGCCCAGGAACCCCCTGGGATTCTGCATGTGCTTGTCGCAGCGAAAGACTTCGCGCCATTTGCTTCCGGCCACTTCGATCACCGCGGCGCGCGTGACCAGCGTGCCCGGCACGCCGCCCGCTGCGGCTTTCGGCAGGCGGTTGACGGCCAGGACCTGCAGCTTGCCGTTGCGGGCCAGGTCGCCGACCAGCAGGATTTCCGCCTCGGCGCCCAGCACCTGCTCGACTGCGGAGACAACCTCCGGCGCATAGGCAGGCTTGGCCAGCTCGGCCGGCTGATTCGCCGGTTCGCCCTGTGCCTGCCAAGCCGGCTGGCCGCACGCCACCAGCGCCAGGGCACACACGGCTACAACCAGAAGCATCCGTTGCATACCGTTTAGAGGCTCGGGAATGCCAGGGTGATCTTCGCTACGCGGCCGGCCTTGCGGTCGCAGGAGACTTCCATCACCTGGGGCACGTCGGAGCCCACCCAATCGAACGAATACAAAATCAATTCTAACTCGCGATCTGCGTACAGGGAAGGGCTGCGCGATTCCGGTTGCCCGTAAAGCGCGACCACGCGCTCACAGGAATCGCCAAGCATCAGCCCGCGCCCGGTGCGCGTTCTCTTCCAGGCTAACCGTCCGGTTTCCGCCGGGTTGCCGGAGCATTCGCCTGCGTAAGGACCCAGCAGGGAAACGGTGATGCTTTCGATGATCTTGTCCTCGCGGATTTCCACGGAGGCGAGGTGCCCCCAGCAGCCATCGGCCCATAAACGAGGGTCGCCCGGCTCCTTCACAGGCAGTGGCTCTCCGAACTTCTTCGTGGCGTCGGCCAGTGTGCTTTTGCCCGGACGCAGACCCGCTAAAGTAAGTTCGTTCGAACGCGCGGGCACCGATGGCCACTGTGCAGCGACCCTTGCAGCCGCAGCCGCGGCCAGCAAACTAACCGCCAGCCAGAATATCGTCCAAGCGCGCCTCAAAGTCTTCCTCTTCCTCCGACCAGAGCCGCCAGCACTCCACGGGCAGGGCCTCCTCGCTGGCTCGCACCCAGTCGAGCAACTGGCGGACGTTCTCGCGCGTTTTCTCGCGGTACTCGCGCAGAGGCTCGGGCTGGGCCATGGCGCGAAGGAATTCTGCTTCGGCCGCATGCTGGGCTTGCGCCTCGAAGCGGCCGCTCAGCAGCCCGGCGCGGCCGGTGAACACATGCTCGAAGCCGATGTCTGCCTGGAAATGGCCCGCTTCGCGCCAAGCCTCGTCATCGTAGGCCTGGCCCACGCAGATAATGGAAAGAGGCTGCGGGCGCTGTTGCCATTTGCCTGCCTCCCAGAGCCACACGTCCCAGACGGCCTGGACTTCCAGCGCCGTATCGGAGTGAAGCTGGCCGCGCACCAGGGCCACCACGCCGGCCGCATCGGGGAGCAGGGAGCGCAGGTCGTGCTCGAGGATAGGGGTCTCGGCGGGCCCTACGGCTCGCACGAGGAGATGACGGAAGCCGCGTTGCTGCGCAGAAAAAGGTACGGTGGCCAGGAACTTCTCGAAGAATTCCGGTAGAGCTGCTTCCGCGAAAGGGCGACACCACACGCTCAGGTATGCGCGATTGGCCACGCGGACATTATACAGGCTGGCTTGCTTGCCAGCCGCCGGCCAGGCGCGCCCCCGGGAACCCCGACGACGCGCCTCAGGCGCTGCCGGCAGTGCTTTTTCCGGCCCGGAGTTCCGAGGAGATCGCCGTGAGGCGCTCGCGGAGTGTCTCGGCCAGCCCGGAAAGGACCTCGGCACTGGCTTGCCGCAAGCGTTCCTCGGCAGCGCGGGTGAGCTCCTCGAGCACGGCGCCGGAGCGCTGCGCCAGAGTCGTGGCCGAAGCGACCATCCAGGAGTTGGAAACGTTTTCCAGGCGCTGGCGGTAGTTCTCCAGGGACTCGCCGGACACCTGCTCGACGTGTTGCTGCCAAGCCTGAGTCTGCGCCTCGCGCTCGGCCGCCAAGTCGCGGGCCGCTGCATGCAATCCAGCTTGCATCCGCCGGCTGGCCTCCACGGCGGCCTCCTCGATGCTTTCGGCCAGCCGCTCGTCAAAGCCGGCCAGTGTGCGGGCCGCATGGGCAGAAGCTTCCGACTGCAACTGTTCGCTGAACTCCGCGAGCTGCGCGCGTGTTTCCTTGTGGGTGGCCCCAGCGATTTCGCCGAGGCGCGATTCGTACTCTTCAACGGAGCGGCGGATGGCTGCCGCAAAGCCCTGCCGCGAAGCTTCCGCCTGCTGCTCGAGCTGGCCGGGCAGGCCTTCGAGCACGTCCCTCGTTTTCTCCTTTACAAGCTCCCCGGTCTGCTGGACGTAGCTCCGGCTATAGTGTTCGAGTTCCGCCGCGAAGATGCGCGAAAGCTCCGCGGCTTTCTCCCGCAGGCTGGTCGAGGCCTGCTCGACGGTCCGCTCCATCGCCGCCTGCATTCCGGATTGGGCCTTCTTCTGGTACCACTCGGCGGTCTTGAAAAGCGTTTCAAAAGTGGAATGGGTGGCTTCGGTGCTCTTTGTCTCTAGCTCCTCGAGCCACCGCTTCAGCGCGGCGCCGCTGGCTTCCTCCCATTCGCGCTGAGCCTGAGCCGTCACCTGGCGCAGACGCTCGGCGAAACCTTGTTCCGCTTGTGCCATGGCGTGCTGCATTTGTTCGGCTTGCGCGTGGAAGGCAGCCTCAACACGTTCCTGGCCGGCAGCGAGTTCTTCCAGGGCAGCCAGCAGGCGCTCGAGGTGCGGGGCGGCCCGGCGGTCGAGTTCGCCGGTGAAGCGGCCGAGGGCCTCCTGCGCGGCAGCCTCTAGGGCGGGCCGCAGGTCGGCCGTAACGCGGGCCACCAGCGCTTTCGACTCTTTATTCAGGCGCGCGGCGTGGCTGGCCATGAGCGATTCGAAGTGGCCTTCGAGCTCCTTGCGCAGGCGGCCAGCGGCCGCCTCGATCTCCGCGGAGCGCTGCTCGAGCGCCGCGACCTTGCTTTCGATCTGCGTCAGCCACTGGTTCGCCCGCGCCAGCACATCCTCCAGTGCGTTGCGCGCCGCCTCCAGCCTCGCGCGGACGATCCGGTCGGCTTCGGCCGCTGCCGCCTGGCCCACCTGCTCGAAGCGGAGCGCCATGTTTTCGGCTGCACCGGCCACGGACTTCTCCACCTGTTCACCCAGGCGCTCCCGGGCGGCCTCCAAATCTGCCGCAAACTGCGCGCGGGCGTCTGCGCGCAGCGTGGCCACCGCGGCCCGCGTCGTTTCCAGCAGCTCGCGCGTGGCCTGCTGCACCTGGTTGAGCCGCGTGACGGATTCCCGGAGCAGCGCGTCGGTGCGTTCGCGCCATTCCGCCCCGGCCGACTCGGCCGCCGTCTCCACCGCTGCGCGCAGCCGATCCATCTGCGCCTGAGTGTTGTTCGCACTCTGCTTCTCGCGTTCCTGCAAGCGCCGGCCGATTTCTTCCAGCCGGCTTGTGGCTCGCCGGAAGACGTCTTCGACCTGCCCCTCAAGCCGCTTGAGAAAATCCTTTTCCAGCCGATTCACCTGGGCGGACAACTGGCGCTCCAGCTCCTGCACCCCGTGCTGGGAA